>ERZ1673738.942-NODE-942-length-47379-cov-14.508579_pt1 | contig 47379 bp, 35 predicted proteins | sample MGYA00580198_ERZ1673738 | MGnify/ENA primary metagenome ERZ1673738 (study PRJEB41218, sample SAMN15661784) | gut metagenome | host: Homo sapiens | place: Canada: London | collected 2015-08-20/2019-03-30 | study: EMG produced TPA metagenomics assembly of...
GTTCGTACACGCTTCCGGAGTTCGTTCCAAAAAACCCCAGCTTCCCGATTTGGCGCAATGATTTTGGATGAAGAGCGAGGGCGGCACGGGCCGCCAACCATGGAAGGGGCAAAGCCCCTTACGCCCATTGCTTCGCAATAGGGCTATCCCCACTTAATCCCCATGCAAAACGGGAGCGTACATTAGTACGTGACCAGTGGCGGCTTTCCCCGAAACGGAGCTATTCGCCAAAAGCATTCGCCAAATCAGCGGGTGCGGGGAATTTTCAGGACTTGCCCGGGTTTTAGGGAAGATGCCGTAGCGAGCCTGTCGCGATTTGCGGTAAATATGTCGCGCCACCTGTTGGGAGTGCCGTAAATTTTACGGCTTATGCTCGAAAGGGTATCTCCGGCCTGGACGGTATAGGAAGACGGAATGTCCCGGCGCACTGAGGGCGCGGACTGTCTGTCGGGCTCGCTCGAATTTGCCGACGCGGGCGGAATTGAATCACGGGGCTGAACGTTCTCCGCGCGCGCAGACCGTGGGGCGGAACTCTGTACCCTGACGTTTTGGGTGGCTTCAAGGCGGTCTATTGCGGCGACCGCAGCGGCCAACTTCTGTTTGAGTTCCAGATTTTCCTTTTGCAGTTTTTGCAGGATTTCCTCGAGCTCTATGCGCCTTATATTGTTTTCAAAGGGGCTTTCTGGGAGGGAGGCGGCAAATTTTTTCTGGGCGGTCTCTATCATCTGCCTCACCATCGGAGAAGACTGGGAATTGGGTTTGAGCTCCAAATACTTTTTGAAATGGTATATGGCGGTATTCGGGTCGTCCATATGTTCGAGGTATATGCGCCCGAGCTCGAAATGCGACTCGGGGGCATCGCGCCGCTTCTCCGAAACTTTCAGAAACGCGCTCAACGCCTCCGAGATGTTGCCGCGCCGCAATTCCTCCTGCCCGCGCAGGAAATGGGGCTCGGAAGTCTCTTTGACTACCTCCCCCCTGCCGAAATCGCAGCCGCCCGCCGAAAGGATATAGAAACACGCCAACGCCGCGAAGAGCAGCGTCAGCAAAGCCTTCGCTCTGTCGGACAGCCTGCGATGCTCGACGTACATCTTTTAGTGGCGGAAGTGGCGGACTCCCGTAAATACCATTGCCATGTTGTTGGCGTCGGCGGCGGCGATGACCTCTTCGTCGCGAACGGAACCGCCCGGCTGGATTGCGGCGGTCGCGCCAGCCTCGGCGGCTGCGAGCAAACCGTCGGCAAACGGGAAGAACGCGTCGGAAGCCACAATGCTCGGCCTGAGAGAAAGCTTGGCTTCGCCGGCCTTCCAGACCGCTATGCGCGAGCTGTCCACGCGCGACATCTGGCCCGCGCCGATTCCGAACGTGCGCTCGCAGCCCGCGTAGACGATCGCATTGCTCTTGACGTGCTTTACGACCTTCCAGCCGAACAGCATCGCGCGCCATTCCTCGTCCGTCGGCTGGCGCTTTGTGACGACTTTCATGTTGGACTTGATCTCCTCAATATCGTCCACCGTCTGCGCGAGAACCCCGCCGACAACGCTTTTCACGCGCAGCCCGCCGACCTTCTTGCAATTCCAAAGCATCAGGCGCAGATTCTTTTTCCTGGAAAAGATTTCTATGGCTTCGTCGGAAAAATCGGGGGCGATAACGACCTCGCAGAATATGCCGGAAATCACCTTTGCCAAATCGGCCTCCATTCTGCGGTTGACTGTTATTATGCCGCCAAACGGCGCCTGCCTGTCGGTCTCAAACGCCTGGTTCCACGCTTCTACGAGATTTTCGCAAGACGCCACCCCGCACGGGTTGGTATGTTTGAGAATGGCGACGGTCGGGCTCTCGAACTCGGCGATGAGCTCCGCGGCCGCCGATATGTCTATAATATTGTTGTACGAGAGCTCCTTTCCCTGCAACTGCTTGAAAATCTTGTCGAAGTCGCCATAGAGCGCCGCAGCCTGGTGGGGATTCTCGCCGTAGCGCATCTTCTGGACGACGGGAAGCCCTATGTTGAGAGTCGACGGCAACCCGCCGTCGCCGAATCGGGAGTTGAGATAATTGGCGATTGCGGCGTCGTAGGCGCTCGTGCGCTGGTAGACTTTGAGCGCGAGCTGCCTGCGCAGCTCTTGAAGCGCGTCCGAGCCAAGCCTGAGGGCTTCGAGCACCCTCGGATAGTCGGAGCTGTCGCAGACAACCGTCACGCTCGCGTGGTTTTTGGCGGCGGAGCGCAGCATAGAGGGCCCCCCGATATCAATGTTTTCGATGGCGTCCTCTATCGTGCAGCCTGGCTTGGAAACCGTAGCCTCAAACGGATAGAGGTTGACCGCCACGAGGTCTATCATGCCTATGCCGTGCTCCTCGGCCTGCGCCATGTGCGACGGGTTGGAACGGAGGCACAAGAGCCCCCCGTGAATTTTGGGGTGGAGGGTCTTGACGCGCCCGTCCATCATTTCCGGAAATCCCGTGTAGTCGGAGACCTCCGTCACGGGAATTCCCTCTTTCGCCAAAAGCTTCGCGGTTCCGCCCGTGGAAAGGATTGTATAGCCGTGTTTGCGAACGAGTTCCCTCGCAAATTCAACGACTCCTGTTTTGTCGCTTACAGATATTAACGCCCGCTTTTCCATACGGATTATTTCAAATAAATCGCCGCCCGAGGTTCAAGAAAATAAAGCCGGTTTTTCAAAAAATCGAAGGCGAGAGAACGCCTAAAAGCGGATTTCCCCTGCCGGCATAAAAACTCTTGACAAGCGCGGAAAACTCGCGCAATATCGGCGCATAATAAAAAATTGCGCGCCGGCTTCATCTCCGCGCACGCGAAAAGCGAATACGCCCCCGTCGTCTAGGGGTTAGGACTCCTGAACCTCATTCAGGAAACAGCGGTTCGAATCCGCTAGGGGGTGCGCTTTTCGGGTCTTTCAAAAAAAACGCGCCCATATGCGGCGCGTTTTTTGCGTAAAATCCGGAGTAAAAAACCGAACAGGCGCAAGAATCCGGCAGGACGCCTATCGGCCGGGCGGATTTCCCCTTTTTATCCTGCTTTGCATAACGCTGATAAACGCGGAACTTATTATCGCCGTAGGCAGCGCTATCATCGCGATTCCCACGAGGCTTATCAACCCGCCGAGAATCTTGCCGAGAGGGGTCACGGGATATATGTCGCCGTAGCCGACCGTCGTAAACGTCACAATCGACCACCACAAGCCGTCGCCGATATTTTCAAAGACCTCGGGCTGGGCGGACCGTTCAAGGAAATACATCAAAGTTGCGGAAAAACAGACTATGATGGAACAAGCGGCATACGCTGCGGCGAGCTCGCCCTTTACGCTCCCCAGAACCTCCCCGATGAGTCTGAGCGAAGGAGAATACCGTATCAGCTTGAACATTGTAAAAATATAGGGGAGGATTATAATGCGCGATATTTCGGTATCGCCGTACATATAGGCAAGCAGAAAGGGAATCACCGCGACGAAATCCACGAATCCGTAAAACGAAAACGCGTAGCCGAGCCTCGCCCTCAACGCGGGCGCGCCGGGGCGCGCGGCTGGCGCGGAATAGAGGCGCAGCAGGTATTCGGCGAAAAATATGGCGGAAGTCGCGCAAGTGACGGCGTAGAGCTGCGCGACGTATCGGGAAGTCTCCGAAAACGACGACAGAATCACCGACGCCATCGAAAGGAGTATGCAAAACAGTATGAGAAAATGCGCAATTCCGCTCCTGAGGAAGCGCAGAATCCAATTGGACAGGGCGAGCGTCCCCCCGCGCAGCCCCGCTGAAATTTCAGACCGTTTCCCAATATCCGCCATATCTATATCCCGCAAAAAATTCCGAATATTTTTCGGCGGACTTCCGCCGGCGCCGCCAAGCCGATTTGCAGTCCGACGCGGCAAGGCGCGCGGACGGCGGATTCCGCCAAAACCGCGCCGGACCGCGCGGCGTTTTACAATAGACCCCGCGACGGGCGCGGCGGTTCCGGGAAACGCCGATTCTCCCGCAAAAATCCTGACATTTTTCAAGGCGCCGCCCGAGAGTTTCACGGGCCAACGCTTGCGGCGCGAGAAAACCGCCGGGAGCTCCGGCTTTCCGGCAGTGGGAAACCGTTCCACAGAAACGCCCACAAAAACCAGGCGGACAAAAGTCCCCAAAACCCCGCAAATAGAAGGCCGGTAGCGTACCCCACGCTACCGGCCAGTTTATTTTCTACTTTATTTATTTACCCCATCTCCCGTAGGAGAAATTGATTTATTGTGTCCCCACTTTGACTGATTTCTCTTTAACGTCAAGAGTTTTTTTGAAAAAAATCAATTTTTTGCGGGGGCGGAAAATCCGCAGCGGAAATCGTCAGTTATTTTTCAGGAATTCCACGTCCTTTTTGACGTTCAAAAGCGGATCCGACGCCGAGCCGTCCTCTATGATGAAATACCCGTCGTACCCCTGCCTGTCGAGTTCCGCGAGCATCTCTTTCAGCGGCAGAACGCCCTCGCCATAGGCGACGGTCGGGCTGTCCAACTTTCCGAATTCCCTCAAATCCTTGAAGTGGATTTCGACAAGCTTGTCCTTTACGTCTTTGAAACCCTGCACATTGTCTATGCCCGAACACCCCCACGCCCCGTTGTCGGCGCAGACGCCCACGTTTTTCGCATCCTTGATGAGCTCCATCACGACTTTCGGGTTATAATAGTCGTTTCCGCTCCCCTTCTGGTGGCAATGGATAACCATCTTGATGCCGTATTCGCCGCATATTTTGTCCCATAGCGGAAGCAGGCTCTTGGGCGATTCCGTCGCGATTGCGGGAATAGAAAATTCCTTCGCGAATTCGCACACCGCGCGGATGCCTTTCTCGTCTTTCGCGCCCGTCACGCCGTAGCCTATAATCTTAAAACCGTTGGAGGACATGAGCCCCTTGACGTACGCCTTTTGTTCGGGCGTCATCCAATGGCCGAAAGCGGCGTCCTTGCCGAACTTGCCGCCGAGCTTCTGCCCCGGATAGCATTGCAGCGCGCGCACGGGCGTGTCTTTGAGCATGTTCACCGTGTCGGTGAGCGTGTGGTTGTGGAAAGTCCAAGTCTGGACGGCCACTTTTCTGGGAGCTTTCCGCTCCGAATTCGAACCCGCGCAGCCGCAAACGGCGGTTAAAAGCGCGACCAGTAAAATCATGAACCTTTTCATGCCGCAAAAGGTAGAATCCGCCCCGAAAGCGTTCAAGCAATTTGATTTCCAAAATCGCGCGAAAACCATTTTAATGCAAAAATTTTCGCTCCCAATCAAAACCGCCGAACCGCAAATGCGAAAATCCCCGCCTTTCCGCGGGGATTTCAGAAACGGAAAATAAAAGTTCGGGACGCGCAATCAGTGCGTTTTGAGATACTCCGCGCACTTTACGACCTCCGGCAGGTTTTTGCCGTAATTGGCCTCGTGCTCTATGAGGAAGTACCCGTCGAACCCCTGCCTGTCGAGTTCCGCGAGCAGCCCCTTCATGTCGAGGGCCCCCGTGCCGAACACCACCGGCTGGTTCTTGATGTTGCCGAATTCCTTCTGGTCCTTGAAGTGGAGTATCGCTATTTTCCCTTCGAGGGTTTTGTATCCCTCTACGCCGTCTATGCCGGAGCGCGACCAATGCCCGTTGTCGGGGCAGGCGTAAATGTTTTTGTATTTTTTTACGAGGTCGCGGACGACTTTCGGGTCGTAATAGTTGTTGGCCTTGCTGTCTGAGGCGTGGTTGTGCAGGGCCATTTTGACGCCGTGCTTTTCGCAGCACTTCTCCCACTCGTCGAGCCAGTCGGCGGGGGCTTCGGTGAGAATTATCGGAACCCCAATGTCTTTCGCGAAGGCGCACGCCCTGTCGATGTCCGACTTCTTCGACGTGTAGTACACCCCGAAACTGACCGGAACGCAGCCGTTGTCGGCGAGAATCTTTTTGAGGTAGTCGCGCTCCTCCCTGTTCATATCGGGGCCGATGCGCTTGACGTTCGGATATTTCCTGCTGAGCGCCTGGCCCGCCGTGAGGCCTACGCCCTTTATTCCCGCGTTTTTGAGCAGCGGGAGGGAGTCTTCCAAAGTCATTGTGTGGAAAGTGTACATTTGAACCCCCACTTTGCGCGGCTTGGAGGGACCGGCAAAAGCCGAATCCGGATAATAGGCGCAACAGCAGAACGCCGCGGCGCAAACTGAAACTATGCGTAAAAACTTTTTCATAATACGATGCCGATTAAAAAGCGGAACACCTACCCGCAATGCTCAAACGTTTGAGCTTTCGCCGAAATTTGGCAAGCAAAAACCGCAACACGCGCAATAAACAAAAAACGGCTCGAAGATTCCGCCCCTCCCCGCCGCGTCCGAAGCGAAAATTTTGCGCCGAGCGCGAACGCGCCGCCCCCAATGCCCGGCAAACGCGCGAAAAAAGCGATTACCCGCGCGGTGCCGCCCGCAAGGTGCCCGCACGGCGCGGCGCGTGAAAATCTCCCCGCGCCGCCGCAAAAGACATTCCCGCCCCGAAGAAAAGCGCCCCCGCCCTTTTGCCACAGGAGGGAAAAATGCGGTTCCCCTGCGGCTTTCCGCGCGAGGGGAATTTTAAATGCGGACGCATTTGGATTTTCATCAGCGTGTTATCCTGCCGAATTTTTGAGCAACTGCTCATTTTTTTTCAAAGCCGGCCATTTTTTGGTTGACCCGTCCGCTTTGTTTTAAAAACATTGGGCAAATATTTTTGTTATGCCAAAGGAAAATACAGACATGCAGACGACCTCCGAAACGGCAAAGGCCTCCATACGCGGCGCCATAAAAAAGGCGATTGACTGGCTCAAAGTCCGCCAGGCGCCGGACGGCATGTGGAACGCTCCCCTCGAAACCAACTGCTGCATGGAAGCTCAGTGGATTCTGGCCATGCACTTCATCGACTTCGACGACCCCAAAAAGCCCAAGGTGCTGCAATATATCCTCGACAGGCAGCGCGAAGACGGCGCGTGGGACGTGTATTACGGCTCGGAGCACGGCGACATAAACACCACGCTCGAATGCTACTTCGCCCTGCGCGTCAGCGGGTTCGACCCCGACGACTCGGTGCTCGCCAAGGCGCGCAAATGGCTAATCGAGAACAAGTGGACGGAGCGCATCCGCGTATTCACGAAGTACTGGCTCGCGCTCTTCGGGCAGTGGCCGTGGGCGCACACTCCGGTGCTCCCGCCGGAAATAGTATTCCTGCCGAGCTGGTGCCCGTTCAACATATACGATTTCGCGGCGTGGGCGCGCTCGACGATGATGCCCATTTCGATTCTAACCGCGCGCAGGCCCGTAAAGGAACTGCCGGAGGAATTGCAGCTCGACGAGCTCTTCCCCGAGGGGCGCGACAAGGTTGATTACCGCCTGCCCCGCAAAAACGAAAATTTCCTGAGCTGGGAAAATTTCTTCATGAAGCTCGACCACGCGCTGCACGCCTACAACCGCTCGCCCGTAAAGCCGTTCAGGGAAAGCGCGATAAAGCTCGTGCTCCAATGGCTGCTCGAACACCAGGACGAAGACGGGGCGTGGGGCGGAATCCAGCCGCCGTGGATATACGCGATTCTCGTTATGCACACCGAAGGGTTCGCCAAAGACCAGGTAAACATGTCGCGCGCAATAGACGCCTTCAACCTCCACTGGCAGGTTCCGCGCGGCGAGGGCATAATGTTGCAGGCGAGCGAAAGCCCCGTTTGGGACACTTTTCTGACGATGATCGCATTGATGGACGCCGGCGAAACCCCTGGGACGAGCCCCGAGCTCGTAAAGGCGCTCGACTACGTACTCGCCAAGGAAAACCGCCACTACGGCGACTGGTCGGTAAAAGTCGGCAAGCACATAGAGCCGAGCGGATGGGCGTTCCAGCGCGCCAACAACTATTATCCGGACATCGACGACGCGGCGATCGCCATTTGCGCGCTCAAACGAATCCAGAGGCTGCTGCCGCGCGAAAGCCTCCGGAGCCGCAGAATCGACGCGGCGGTGCGCAGGGCGATAAACTGGATTTTGGAAATGCAGAGCTCCAACGGCGGCTGGGCTGCTTTCGACAAGGACAATACCCGCGAGCTCGTGACAAAAATTCCGTTCTGCGACTTCGGCGAAGTCCTCGACCCGCCGAGCTCGGACGTGACTGCGCACGTCATAGAGGCGCTCGCGATGTGCGGATTTTCGCGCAACCACCCCGCGATAGCCAGGGCGGTGAAATTCATATACGACGAACAGGAGGACGACGGGAGCTGGTTCGGCAGATGGGGCGTCAACTACGTCTACGGCTGCGGCGCGGTGATACCGGCGCTCGTTGCAGTGGGCGACACAAAGGAAACGCCGCGCATAAGAAAGGCGCTCGACTGGCTCGCCTCAAAGCAGAATCCCGACGGAGGCTGGGGGGAGACGATAGCCTCTTACATGGAGCCCAAATACGCCGGAACCGGCATTCCCTCCACGGCTTCGCAGACGGCGTGGGCGCTCGGCGCATACCTCGCGGTGGGCGACAAAAATTATGACAAAATAATCAGAAAGGCGTGCGAATTTCTCGTTTCCTCGCAGAAGGAAGACGGAACGTGGGACGAGCCCTACTACACCGGAACGGGCTTCCCCGGATACGGGCTCGGCGCGAAAATCGACCTGCGCAACGGAGCGCCGCTCCCGCAGGGCAAAGAGCTCGCGCGCGGTTTCATGCTCAACTACAACTGGTACAGGCATTACTTCCCGCTGACCTCGCTCGGCAGGGCGGAAAAATATCTCGAAACCCAGAGGTAAACATGCCAAGGCCGCCGAGCGCGGCCTTATTTTTTTTGAAATGACGGATATGAAATTTTCCATATGCCTGGCTGCCGCCGCCATTGCGCTATGCGGCTGCTCGAAAACCTGCGGCATAAAAGAAGCCGCGTTTGCCTCCGGAGAACCGAGGGCGGAAATCGAATGCCGCGCATGCGAAACTTTCGCCGCGGCCCTTCCCTCAAATCCGACGACCGGATACGGATGGGCGGCGGACTGCCCCGACGGCATAAAATTTCTCGGGAAGAAATATCTCCCCGACGGCGGCGGAGAAAAATTGTGCGGCTCCGGCGGCATTGAACGCTTTGAATTTGCCGCCACCTCAAAGGGCGAATGCGAAATAAAATTCGAATACCGCCGCCCATGGGAGAAGGACGCCACTCCCGCCGATACGAAAATCCTGAAAGTCAAAATAAATTAAACGCGGGACTGGCGCGCTTTCCAATGGGAGGGCGGTATCGCTATCTTTGCCGACGGGCGCAGGGCGCGCCAAGCGCGGGATAACTCCATCAAAGCGCCACCCCCGTTGCGGGATTTTTCCGCAATTCGCCCGCTGCCCCATAGAACCGGCATGAGGCAAATATATTAAAGGCTTAAACAGTCTTAAAACGGGATTAAAAACTTTTAAATATCGGAGTTTGCCGAGCAATTTGAAACGCAGGTTTGAGGTTTTTTCCGAAAAGCCCCGAATATAGGCGGCGTGCCGAACGTTTGACTGTTTTTTGCTCTTGGCAAGGCACAAACCGCCGTTCTCCGCAGACGGATTGAAAGACTAAAAGCCTCTGTAAAATACCTGCAAGCGCCTTGAAACGGAGTTGCGGTTTCATTTTTTTCTCGCGGCGCGGGTGGAGTTTTCCGACGAAAACGCCCAACTGCGCATGCGGGCGGCATGTCGAGTTCGCCGATCAGATACACCGCTCTTCTCCGCCGCGCATACGTATGGCTTTAAAGGGACGAACGGTTAGTCGCCCGCAATGAACGCGCGCCGCGCCGGCTGGCGGAACCGCAATATCCGCAGATAAAGACGAACCCGACCTTGTGCAAAATGCCGCGCGCGTATTCGACGCTCGCGACGAAAAAGCGCGAAGCTGTTGTGCGCGGGGAGATGTGGAGTTTCGCCCGTCCTTTCCGGATTTTCCAACGGTAAAATACTCCTTCCGCAAAACGGGTCGGGGACGGGAACGACGGCATTCCGCGCGAGGCGGCAACCGAGCCCGCCCGACGGAAGGCAAAAGTTGCGGCAGGCGGGCGGTGCGCCGAACCGGAAGTTTCCTGCAACGCCTGCCGCGGCGCCTGCGGGGTTCGATCTAAGCAAACGCGCTGCAAGCAAATACCCAACTCCCTGCAAGCAAACCGCAAACCGCCGCCGCTGCAACGGAGTTTCAACGGACTTGCAATCCCCCTTGCAAAGCGCGGCGGCAAAACCTTATTTTCTCAAAACCACTCTTCACCAAAAAACACCCAAACCGCGGCGAAACTCGCGGTACAGCACACAATGCGTAGCGATGCCATTGCGGAGGTCGTTTTTCGCGATGCGCCTATCCCGTTTGCCGATGATGTTAACGAATGGCCAATTCTCTCGGCCTCTTTGTTTTCGGAATCAGGTTGAGCGCGGCCGTGAAGATAGGCGTTCCCTACTGGAATTTTGCGGGAATGCGCCGCAAAAATAAAAAATCGCCATATGCAAAACGCCTATCCCGATACGGACAAATAACAAAAGCTTCACTCCCGCACGGAACGTGTACCCGCACGGGGGAGGATTCAATTTGAAAAAATCCGCCGGCGGGAACGCACCGGCATGCCATGCAACCGGTAGCCGGCTTATTTAAAATGCGACCCTAACGCCCGTTTCAGGCGCCCTTTACAAAAGTGTCCACCCGCGCGGGGGGAATATTCAACGCCACGAAAGAGACTCCCAAGTGCGCCATTTTTTTGAAGCCGAGCGACTCCGGAGAGCGCGCGAGATTGTAGGTAAACTGTACGAACCTTGCGCCGGCGGGCAGGACGGACTCGGAAGCCTCCAATATTGCGGCAACCAGCGGCTTCGGGAGGCTGACAAGGGGGAGGCACGAAATTATGGCGCGAACCCTTCCGAGATTTTCCCGGCCTATGATTTTTCCGATATTCTCCGCGCTGTCGTTGGCAACGACGGCATCGGGGAAACGTCCGGAGAGTATCTTGGCAAGCGCCGGCTCAAACTCCACGCAGTAGAGCTTTGCCCTGCGCTCGGCGGCGAGCGGATAGAGCTCGGAGGTCACGGCTCCCGTGCCCGCTCCGAGTTCCGCGATTATGTCGCCCTCGCCGAGGTCGCCGACAGCTTCCGCCATTCTGCGCGCGAGGAACCGCGAACTCGGGCACACCGCGCCTATCCGCATGGGGTGCGCGGCGTATTTGCCCAGAAATTTCAGCGCGTAGGGAATGTTCATGTCACTGGGCCTGGTATATGTCGTGCAGCCTGACCAATCCGAGAAAAACCCCCTCCTCCGAGACGACCGGCAAAACCGAAAGCTTGGACTTGCGCGCCTCCATCAGCTTTACCGCCTGCCCGAGGGACGCGCCCGCGGACGCGCAGACGGGGGATTTAGTCATGATGTCCGCGCACTTCATGGAATCCAAATCGAAAGTCTTTTGGAGCATTCTGCGCACGTCTCCGTCGGTGACGAGCCCCGCGAGCTTTCCGTCGGGCGAGACCGCGCACGCGGCGCCGAGGGGTTTGCGGGTCATCTCGATTACGACTTTGCGGACGCTGTCTCCCTCCGAGACCGTCGCGCAATCCTGCGCCGGCGTCATTACGTCGGAGACGTCCAAAAGCAGGTTGCGCCCCAGCTGGCCCGCGGGGTGGAACTTGGCAAAGTCCTCCTTGGAAAACTTGCGCGCCTTCATGAGTGCGCAGGCGAGCGCATCGCCGATTGCCATGGCGAGCGTCGTGGAATTCGTCGGGACTATGCCGAGCGGGTCGGCCTCGCCGTGCGACGAGGCGTCCAGGACGATGTCGCTCGAACGCCCCATGGGGGAATCCGCGTTGCCGATGAGCGCGATGATTGTGGATTTGAACTTTTTGAGAATCGGAATCAGTCTGACGCACTCGACTGTGGCGCCGCTGTTGGAAATCAGAATCGTGGGATCCCCGGGCTCGTATACACCGAGGTCGCCGTGCACGGCGTCGCAGGCGTGGAGGAACACGGCGGGGGTTCCGGTGCTCGAAAGCGTCGCCGCTATTTTCTGGGCTACGAGCCCCGACTTGCCCACGCCGCAGACGAGCAGCTTGCCCTTGTGCGAAAGGATTTCGCCCACGGCGCGCGCGAAATTGGCGTCGAGCCTGTCGACCGCTGCGAGTATTGAATTCGCCTCGCATTTGAGGACTTCGCGCGCGGCGGAAATGAAGTCGGAATCGTTCATGAGTTCAGCCCCTTCAAAAATTTCTCGGCGGCCTCGAGATCCGCGGGGGTGTCTATGCCCACGGAGCGGTACTGCGTCTCGACGATGTCGAACTTCCAGCCCGCCGCCACAAACCTGAGCTGTTCGAGCATCTCGCACTCCTCGAGCTTGGATGGCGGCAGCGCGGCGTAGCGCGCAAGCGACTTTTCCGAATATCCGTAGATTCCGATGTGCCGCCAATAGTCGCATTTGGAAATCCACTTCGAAAGATCGCCCTCCCCCCTGTTGTACGGCAGCGGGGAGCGGCTGAAATAAATCGCCCTGCCGTCGCCGCCGCGCAGGACTTTGACGACGTTGGGATTGGCGAGCTCCGCCGCGTCGGAAATTTTAGAAGCCGCCGTCACCAGATCCGCCCCGTCCTCGTGCGCCTCTATTATGGAATCTATGAGCTCGGGCGAAACAAACGGTTCGTCGCCCTGGACGTTGACGACGAAATCGGCGTCGATTTTTGAGAACGCCTCGATTATGCGCTCCGTGCCCGAGCGGCACTTTTCGGAAGTCATTATCGCGGGAGCACCGATTTTGTCGGCAAACTCCAAAATCTCTATGCTGTCGGTGAGAATCGCGACCTTCTCGGCGCGGGAGCTCTTTTTGCAGTTCTCGTATACGCGCTCCAAAACCGCCTTGCCTCCGAGAAGCGCGAGCGGCTTGCCCGGGAAGCGCGTGGAGCCCATGCGCGCGGGTATCGCAACCGCCGCGCCCAACAGCATCGCCCCTTGGAGCGGGGAGGTCTGGGTCTTTTTCACGTCCTCCCAGAACTTGCGGGCGTCTTCCATCTCGTCCTCCGGTTCGGCGATGTAGTTTTTATAGACCGCAAAGCACGCGAGCGCCGCGCAGAAAAGCCCCAAAGACCTGTAAAAGATTTTGTAGGCAGCAAGCGATATCCCCATGCCCTTGAATTTGGAGGACGAATATTTGTCGGCGTATGTTTCGGAAGATCGCAAAAGGAAAATCGCGGCCACAAAAAGCGGCAGGGCGACGTATGCGACTTCCAGTATCGTGTATAAAACGTTCAACATGGCGGTTTGTGTCGGTTCCGTTAGGGGTAAAAGTAAAACAGATTCAAACGCCCCGGGGGCGCGGCGTCAAATATTTTTAAGCCCGCGAAAACCCCTCATTCAAAGAGGGGAATTCGCGCAAAAGGCGCGCGCGTCGGGAGGTTCGGCGACTCAGCGCGCGGATTCCGCGACGGCGCCGGCAATGCGCTCGAGCTGCCCCTTTTCGAGTTCGGGGTAAATCGGAAGGGCTATCGTGTGCTTTGCGGCATATTCGCTGTTCGGGAAATCCCCCTCCGCGTATCCGAGAGGTTTGAAACACTCCTGAATGTGCAGCGGAAGCGGATAGTAGATTTCGCAGCCGATTTCCATCGCGCGCAAATGCGCCAAAACTTCGTCGCGGTTGCCGACAGAAATCACGTACTGGTTGTAAATCGAGCGGTTGCGGGAGTCTATGCGCGGCGTCTTGACCTGCGGGCAGCCGGCGAACGCGGAGTCGTAGAACGCGGCGTTGGCGCGGCGCATTTCGCCCCAAGCGTCGAGGTGCGGAAGCTTGGCGAGCAACCCCGCCGCCTGGATTGCGTCGAGCCTGAAATTGCCGCCCACCCTCTTATGGTAGTACTTCGGCTCCATGCCGTGGTTGCGGAGCTCGCGGACGCTTTCGGCCAAACCGCCGTCGTTCGTAAGAACCATTCCGCCGTCGCCGAGCCCGCCGAGATTCTTGGACGGGAAGAAGCTCAGGCACGCGCAGTCGCCGAAGTTGCCGACCTTCACGCCGCCGCGCGAGGCGCCTATCGCCTGCGCGCCGTCCTCTATGACGGCTATCGAGCGGGCGGAGGCGATTTCGCGGATTCTCTCCATCTCGGCGCACTGGCCGTAGAGGTGGACGGGGATTATCGCGCGGGTGCGGGGGGTTATTTTTGAAAGTACGGAATCGGGGTCGATATTGTAAGTGTCGGGATTGATGTCGGCAAATACGGGGCGCGCGCCCGCGCGCCACACGGAACCCGCCGTCGCAAAAAACGTGTATGCCGGAACGATGACCTCGTCCGCCGGACCCTCGTCGAGAGGCGAACGGCATATCCCCAGCGCCATGAGCGAGACAAGCAGCGCGTCCGTGCCGCTCGACACCCCGACCGCGTGCTTCACGCCCGAATATTTGGCAACCGCCTCTTCGAAGTCCGCCACGTACTTTCCGCCGATGAAGTACTGGCTTTCGAGCACATCGCGAATCGACTTCTCGGTTTCGGAGCGCACAAGTGCGTATTGTTTTTTGAGGTCTAAGAGGGGAATTTTCATAAGTCCGGAATTTAAAATATACAATGCGGGAAATGGCAACCCATATTTGAGGATAAAATCTCGCGCGCCGAATGAAAAAAACCTTGATAAAAAATTTTTTAAGCCAAAAATAAAAACACTTCGCAGGTTGCGCATGCGCGGTTAAGCATTTTATAAATCAAAATATTATGGCAAAGACAAACGCAAAGAAACCGGCCCCGAAGAAAGCTCCGGCGGCCAAATCCGCAAAGCCGGCGGCCAAGAAGGCGGCTCCGAAAACGGCCCCCAAAAAGGCTCCGGCAAAACCCGCCGCAAAAAAAGCGGCCGCGAAAGCTCCGGCAAAGAAGGCCGCCCCCGCGAAAAAGGCGTGCGCGTGCGCCAAAGGCGACGCAAAGAAAAAGTGCGGGTGCGCCGACGGCAACTGCTTTGAAAACCTCATCGCGGAAATCTTCGGCAAGCTCGCCGACGACGCAAATGTCGAAAACCTCCTCAAAGATTTCTTCTATACGGAACTCCTGAACAAGGGCATCGACGAAGCGGCGGCGTCCGACATGGCAAACCGCGTGGAAATCGAAGTCAAGGCTTTCGAAGCCAATATCGAAATAGCGGAATAGCCCGAAACGGAAGACGGCTCCCCGCCGCTTTCCGTAAAAATTCAGAAAACGCGCTCCCCGAAAATTCGGCAAAAAGCCGATGCAAAGGTCGCGCGTTTTTTGCGGACGCGTACAACGCATTTTTTAATGCGCGGGCAATCAGACGCCGGAATGCGCGGATTTTTTTGAATCCGCACGGCGGTGAAATTTCCACCGCCACAATGCGGCGCCGCTTAAAAATCAATTCTGCCAGCCCCCTCTGTATAAATACGCGCCGCCGTCGGGCGGCAGCTCAATTTTCCCGCCCGAGAACCCCGCAGGAATCCGATTGTCCAAACGATAGTAGGAGACCGCCGATTTTTTAAAGCGCAAAAGCTTCCCGCCCCAAATATCCAAACCGACCGCACAACAATGCGCAATATGGGCACGAAGCACACTGCCATTGAAGGGGCTGACGCCCCTTACGAAGATTGGCTACGCCAATACTTCTATCCCCTCTCCCGTTCCCAACAAAGGCGCAAAGTGCGCCAGCCATGGAAGGGGCACAGCCCCTTACGAAGATTGGCTACGCCAATACTTCTATCCCCCTCCTCAATCCCAACAAAAAACGAACCTCCCACATGAGAGGTTCGTTAACACTTCCGGAGTTCGTTCCCCAACCCCCAGCTTCCCCGATTTGGCGTAATGATTTTGGATGCGGGGCGAGTATAAGAAAGCCTTTAAGGGCGCGTGGCGTATTTGACATACGCGAGCGGTCTTAAAGGCTTTCTTAACGGAGTCCCGCGCCAAAAGCATTCGCCAAATCAGATGTGGACGCCTATTTTCGGCGCTACTTCATTAAAGGCTTCTATGAGGCGCTTCGTGATTTCGCCGGGTTTGCCGTTTCCGATTACGCGCTTGTCGAGCTCGACGAGCGGAATGAGCTTGGCGGCGGTGCCGGTAAGGAAGCATTCGTCGGCCGTCCAGATGTCAAAGCGCGTGACGGGGGTTTCGAGAAGCTCTATTCCGAGCTTCTTGGCAAGCTCTATCACGGTGCCGCGGGTCATGCCGCCGAGCGAGCCGCAGCTGATGGGCGGGGTGATAAGCTTGCCGTCGAAGACGATGAATACGTTGTCCCCGCTGCATTCGGCGACATACCCTTCGTTGTTGAGAAGGAGGCATTCCTCGTAGCCCGAATTGTGCGCCTCGATTTTCGCGAGAATGTTGTTGAGATAGTTGAGGCTTTTGACCATCGGGGGTAGAGCCGCCTGGGAATTGCGGCGCGTGGGGACGGTGAGGGCTTTGAGTCCGCATTCGTAGAGCTCTTTGGGGTAGAGCTGGATTTCGTCGGCGATGATGACCAGCTGCGGATCCTCGCAGGAGAACGGAGAGAGCCCGAGCTTGCCCTTGCCGCGCGATACCACGAGGCGAATGTAGCCGTCTTTAAGGCCGTTGGTGCGGCAGGCGTCGCATACGGCGTCGATTATCTGCCGCTTCGACCACGGCATGTCGAGCATTATGGCCTTTGCGGAGCGGAAGAGGCGGTCTATGTGCTTGTCGAGCTTGAAGACGTTGCCGTCATATAGGCGGATTCCCTCGAAGATTCCGTCGCCGTAAAGAAAACCGTGGTCGAAGACCGACACCTTGGCGTCGTCCTTGTCGTAATACTTTCCGTTGATGTAGACTTTCATGTTTTTTCCGTATAGAAATATTCCGCGCGGCGAACAACCGCTCCGCCGCATCTTATATGCGCAATCTTTTACCCCGCCCCGCCGAATCGTCAAACGAATTATTCGCCGGAAATGACGAATTTGCCGTCCTTGGCGGCGAAATCCCGAATTGTCAGGGTTTCGGTTTTCGAATTGGGGGCGTGGTAGGATATTTTCGTCTTGCCGTCGAAAGTTTTGAAGATCATCGCGTGTCCGCCGTCGTCGCCATTGACGTATTCGGGATCGTGAATCCACCCGCCGTCGACTTTGCCCGAAGGCGAACGCGCGATACCTATGCGGTACTTGCCGTCGGCAAAAGACGACCAAGTCATATAGAGAGAACCGTCCGGCAGGCGGTTGACAACGGGCGCGTCGGTGACATGCGTTCCGGATTTCTCCTTAATCCAGGGGGCGGAAGATGCGGAAAACAGCGTTTTCGGTTCGCCTACGGTTTTTTTGAGGTCGCGGGAAATCCTTTGGGCGATTATCTGCCCGTCGCCGACTTGCACCCACTCGCGGCAGTACACGAACCACATCGAGCCGTCGGAATCCTCGAAGAGCGTGCCGTCGAGCGCCATCCAGCCCACGGGGGTTATAGGGGCGTTTGCGAGCGGCTTGAAGCCGCCGTCGGGCCTGTCGGAAACGAGAACCGAACAGCCGCGCATGGGCTCGAGCCTCCCGCGCACGGTTTTTATCGAAGGTTCACGGGCGCTGAATGTTGCGACAATATAATATCTGCCGTCCACGAGAAACATGTCGGGCGCCCAGAAATCGGACTTTCCCCAGAAGTCCGCCGGAGGGACAAACGACGGGCCCACGAGCCGCCAGTTTTTCAGATCTTTGCTCTCGTAGGCATACAGGGCGTTCCTCCCCGCCCCGAATCGCGCGAGCTGTTCCTCGGAAAGCTTCCAGCCGTTGGCGTGCACGTAATACTTTCCGCTCTTTTTGTCGGCGAACACGAACGGGTCGCGGATTTTAAGACCGGAAGCGGGAATGTCATAGGGAGCTTCCGCGGAGGCGGGCGCCGCCAAACCGCAAAGACGCGCGCAAACCGCGAGCGCTAAAAATGCGCACAGGCGCGCAAATACGGGTTTACTTGCCATAGGAATCTTTGAGCGCGACAGTGCGGTTGAACACGGGCGAATCGGGCGCGGAGAGCTTCGAATCGGGCGTGAAATACGCGTTGCGCTCAAACTGTATATGGTCTCCCGCCTTTGCCTCCGCGAGGGCGGGCTCTATGAGAATATCCCTCTCCTCGAGCGAGCGGGGATTGAGAAAGTCTTTGAAATCCGAGCCCTCGGGAAGGTCGGACATATCCGCGCGCGTGAACAGGTTTTCAAAGAGGCGCGCCTTAGCCCTTTTCGCGCTCGCGGCGTCCACCCAGTGTATGGTCGCCTTGACCCTTCGCCCGTCGGGCGAATTTCCGCCGCGCGAGGCCCTGTCGACGGAACATACCAGCCGGACTACGTTTCCGGAAGCGTCTTTTACGACATCGTCGCACCTCATGAAATAGGCGTAGCGCAGGCGCACTTCGGACCCCGGGGAGAGCCTGAAAAACTTTTTCGGGGGATTTTCCATGAAGTCGCCCCTCTCGATGTAGATGCGCTTGGAGAACGGTATTTTCCGCGAGCCGGCGGACTCGTCTTCGGGATTGTTCACGGCGTCGAGCCAGTCGGTTTCCCCATCGTTCCAGTTGGATATCTCCACTTCCAGCGGGTCGAAAACCGCCATTCTGCGAAGCGAAATTTTGTTCAAATCCTGCCGCACGCAGTGTTCGAGCAGCGCGAGGTCGGTCAGGCTGTTGAACTTTGTCACCCCTATTTTTTCGCAAAACTCGCGTATGGCGGCGGGGGTATACCCCTTCCGGCGCATTCCCGAGAGCGTCGGCATCCGCGGATCGTCCCAGCCCTCTACGATTTCTTCCGCCACGAGCTGTTGGAGCTTGCGCTTGCTCATCATCGTATAGGAGAGGTTGAGGCGCGCGAACTCGTACTGGCGCGGGTGGATTTTAAGCGTCTTGGAAATGCTCGTGTTGTCTATGAACCAGTCGTAGAGCGGCCGGTGGACCTCAAATTCAAGGGTGCAGAGGGAGTGGGTTATGCCCTCGATGGCGTCGCTTAGGCAGTGGGCGAAATCGTACATCGGGTATATGCACCACTTGGAGCCCGTGCGGTGGTGGGACTCCTTTTTAATCCTGTATATGGCGGGGTCGCGCATGTGCAGGTTGGGGGAGGACATGTCGATTTTGGCGCGGAGGACATACCGCCCCTCCTCAAATTCGCCCGCGCGCATTCTGCGGAAGAGGTCGAGGCTCTCGGCGGGCGGCCTGTCGCGATGGGGGCTCGGCCTGCCCGGCTGCCCGGGAACCCCGCGGTATTCCTTGAATTCCTCGGGAGAGAGCGTGCAGACATACGCCTTGCCGTTTTGTATGAGCTCCTCGGCGAACCCGTAGAGCCTTTCGAAATAGTCGGAGGCGTAAAATTCGCGGTCTCCCCAGTCGAAACCCATCCAGCGCACGTCCTCGCGTATCGAGTCCACAAAGCGGGTATCCTCCTTGTCGGGGTTGGTGTCGTCGAAGCGCAGGTTGCAGAGCCCGCCGTTTTCGAGCGCCATGCCGAAGTCGAGGCAGAACGCCTTTGCGTGGCCTATGTGCAGGCACCCGTTTGGCTCGGGCGGAAAGCGCGTGCGGACGGCGGTGGGCGGAAGGCCGTTTTTGACGTCCTCGGCGATTATCTGCCTGATAAAATGCATTTGTCTGTTTTCTGCTTCTTCCGTCATGGGATTTTCGTATTGTCGGAAAACTAACCGGACGCGGGCGCGCGTCAATTTTTTTTATCGCCGGCGCAGCTGCTTTTCGAGCCCCGCTGCGCTTCGTCCCCCGCCCCCGAAAAGACAAGGCAGCCGACAGCCGCCGTGAAAGGGGCCACCAGCACGAGCCCGAAGCTGCCCACGAGGGTTTTCACGACCTCGGCGCAGACGTACGGGTTGTTTATGAAATCCCCTACGCCGACTCCGTTTGCCGCAAACGCCATCATCAGCGTAAGATAGCCTCCGGAATACGCCAAAAGCAGCGTGGTAGTCATCGTTCCCACCACGCTTCTGCCGATCGAAAATCCCGCAGCAAGAAGGCGCGCGCGCCCCATTTGCGGATTCGCCTTTCGGACCTCCGCCATGCCCGCCGACACGTCCATGCTCAAATCCATAACCGCTCCCGAAGACGACAGGAAGAGGGCGCCGATAAAGAGTTCGGACAGGTTTAGGAACTCGTACCCCGAATACAGAAGCGCCTGGGAATAGGGCATCACCGCGCCGTTGACTTTGAACTCGCCCGAAAAATACCACGCCATCGCGCAGCTGGCGAGAACCCCGAGGACGGTTCCGGAAAACGCCACAAAACCCTTTTTCGAAAACCCCGCCACCAGAAAAATTATGGCGGCCGAAAGTATGCACACCGCAGCGAGGCACACCGCCACCGCGTCCGCGCCCGCAAGGCAGGCGGGAACAACTATCTTCCATACTACAAGGCAGGCAAAGACGAACGACAGGAGGGCCTTGAAACCCACAAACCCGCCAAACGCCACGAGCAGGGCGGCGAAAAAGGCGAAAAGAAAAACCGTCTTGCCTATGCGGTAGAAATCCTGCGCGTTTACGGTGTCGGAGCCCGGACGCGCGCCGTGCGGAACCGACACCCACGCCGAGTCCCCTACTTCAAAAACCTTGTCCAGATCCATCTGCGCGCGCAGGAGGTTCACGGCGTCGAAGAGCTCCCCCTTGCGCGTCCCGGAGGAAATTTCCACTTTCAGACGCTGCTCGCCGCGCAGCACAAGACCAACGTCCGACACCGCGGAATTGTCCGCCGCGACAACCTTGGCCGCGAACTTTTCGCCCTGCGCGTCGGACTGCGGCGGATAGAAGTCGAACAGCCAGACCGCCGCGCACGCAGCGGCGAAAACCGCGGACATCAGCCAGTCTGCCGCCCTTTTGGAAGCCATTTCAACCTTTTAGGGAGTCCGCACAGGCCTACCGCCGCGCGCGCCTACCTAACAAACTCCTTCAATATTCTCGCGATGTCTGTGTTGTCGATTGTGCCCGAGAAAACCTCCGCGCCGGCGCCCTGCGCGGAAGTCTCGACCGGAAGCGCCGTGTGCGCTTCGCTCGTCCACGCGAGCCCCGCCTTATTGTTGAGAATCTTCGCCGCGGCGAGCGAAAGCGCGCCCTTCGACACGTCCTTCTTCCACCGCCCGAAAGCCTTTTCGAGCTCCCCGCGCTCCGCCTCGGAAAGCGCAAACGGCGACTTGGAATTTTCGTCGAATACGAACCCGAAGGATTCCGAAAGAAGCGGCATTACATCCTCGAATTTGATGTCTTTCCCACCGCCCGCGAGTCTTTTGGAAGCCGAATTGAACGCCTCGCGCGAGCACTTCTGGGCGTTGAGGCGGTCTATGTACGAATTGTACGCCGTACCTGCAAAGCCCATGGTAAGCCCTCCCGTCTCGTGGTCTCCGGTGACGACGACGAGCGTGTCGCGCGGGTTTTTGCGGGCGAATTCGAGCGCGACTTTCACGGCGTTGTCGAAGTCCGCGACCTCCGCCATCACGGTCGCCGCATCGTTGGCGTGGCACATCCAGTCGATTTTGCCGCCTTCCACCATTATAAAAAACCCCTTGTCATTGTCCAGAAGCTCGATTGCCTTTTTGGTGAAATCCGAAATTCTCGGGGAGTCCCCCGCGTCCAAATTGTACGCAAGCGCGCCGTCCGCGCCGGCAGCGATCACCTTTCCGCACCCGGGTTTCAGGGCGGCGAGGGCGTTCATATCCTTGCGGACGACCTTGTACCCCTTCCGTTCCGCAATTTCGTAAATGTCGCCCTTGTAAGATTTCGCCTTTTTGTTGTCGAACTCGGCTATCCCACCGCCCCCGAAAAAGTCGAAGCCGGAGTCGACGAGGTCGAGCCCCAGATCATAATAGTTGCCCCGGCTGCGGTTGTGCCCGTAAAATGCTGCGGGGGTTGCGTGGTTGAGGGTGACGCTCGTGAGAATACCGACTTTCCTGCCGGAATCGCGCGCGACCTCCGCGATTGACTCCAACCTTCCGCCGTCCGGAGCCACGCCGATCATGCCGTTTTTCGTCTTGGAGCCGCACGCAATCGCCGTTCCGCTCGCAGCGGAGTCGGTTATGAACGAATTGGCGGAACGCGTGGTCGTGAGCGCCTGGTGGGGCATCGAATTTATCGCAAGCCCCTTTCCGGTGTTTATGCGCGCGAGCTCTTCGGCAGTCATACGCTGCGGAATCGACATGCCGTCCCCGATGAAGAGGAAGACGTATTTTACCGGCTTCGCCGCCTGCGCCGCAAGCATTGCGGCGGAAGCCGCAAAAGCGGCAAACGAGAGAATTATTTTGGGAATTGTCATTTCGATGAAGGATTTTCAAAAATTAAAAATGCGCAAAGAATGCAAGTCAAGCGTTTCGCTTGCAAAAACTTTTGCAAAGGCGCCGCCGGAAGCGTTGGAGGAATGCCGTGCGCCGTTACGATACGTCTATTGCGCGGACGCTGTCCAAAAAGAATTTGTCGCCCGCCGCGGAAGCGTTGGACTGCACGAGCTCGAGCCCGATTATACCGCGGTACCCCTTTCGGGCGATGTGCTCCATTATCTTCGCATAATTGATTTCGCCCGTCCCGGGCTCGTTGCGCCCGGGGTTGTCCGCTATCTGGAAGTAGGCGATTTCGTCCCACGCGGCGTCGATGTTCGGGATCAGGTTTCCCTCCGTCACCTGCTGGTGGTAGAGGTCGTTTAAAATTTTACACTTCGGGCTGCCGACCGCCTTGCACACGGCGTACGCCTGCGGAATGCGTTTGAGCCAAAGGCCCGGATGGTTTTTGATGTTGAGCGATTCGAGAACCATAGCCGGCCCGCCGTTCTTTTCCAGAAATTCCGCCGCCCATTTCAGATGCTCCACAACGTTGGCGAACTGGTATTCGTACTCGAGGCTCGGATCCTCCGCGCCTATAACGACGGTAAACCATTCGGCGCCCGAGCGGCGCGCGGCTGCAAGGGCCTTCTCCATGACCGAGCGCACCATGCGCTTTACGCCTTCCCTGTCGCGCGAGCGCGACTTCGGGTCGAGAATATTGCCCGTAAGGTTCGGGACCTCCCAGCTACCGACGCGCGGGGCGAATACGCCCATGCGCATTCCGAGCTTGCGCATTCTGGCGGCGATGGCCTCCTGCGTTTCGGCGGGAAGATCCGCGTATTCGTTGTACTCCATGGCCCGAAAGCCGCGGTCGTAAAAATATTCCACTTTGTCGGCGTCGGAAAGCTTGGAGCACGCTCCCGCGAAATGACGGCACCAGCCGCTCGGGTTCGGCGCAAAGAGAAGTTTGAAGGGTTTTTCGGAGGCTGTATTTTCCATGTCAGGATTGTTGGATTTTTCCGGACTCTAACAAAATTTTTGAAGGCTTTTGAAGCAAAAAAACGCCGCCCGCCTCCCAAAACCATTATTGCCGGCCGGCCAAAAACGCCTTGATTTGCGGCGGATTTTCTGAATACTCCAATTTCAAAATCCGCTTGTCCGAAGGGCAGGCGGCGCGCCATAAAATAGGCAGATGCTTTGGAAATAAGCAATTTGGCTCGGGTGGCGGAATGGTAGACGCAGCGGACTTAAAATCCGCTGGCCTTTGGCCGTACGGGTTCGAGTCCCGTCCCGAGTAAACGGCGCCGCGCGCGAAAACCGATTTTGCCGCGGGCAGTCATGGGGTTGGGGAACCGCATGTACCGGCATGTACAAATTGCCGGCAAAATTCGCCGCCGCGTCCCGCGCGATTTGACCTAAGAAACGCGCAAACTGCGGGGCTAGAAATGAACAATTCCGGCCAGCCCTCTGTCGAAGGTACGAACCCGCCGCAAACGACGCATGCCCGCGCCGCACAATGGCTCGGGAGGCTCACGGGAAACGTCGGCATGCCCATAGACGGCGGCAACCATTTTTCCAGCTTGCTCGCGTACTGTCCACCGAAGTTTTCGTCCACAAGAGCGGCGGCGCAAAGTTTGCACGCTCCCACGGCCGGCGGCGCCCCATTACGCCCGCAGGGGGCGGCGAACTTCCGTAAATGCCTGAAAATTCCGTGCGCTTCAATATCGCAAGCGGCGGCGCACGCCCCATAGGCCGCCACGCCGGCACAATCATGACGGGATTCCGCTTCGCCGGATCCAACGCGCGCCTTACGGGATACTCGGTTTAAGACAACTGCAAGGAGTTTAAGCCGGACAATCCGAAGCAGTCTGGTACATTGGCGGAAAGCTTTTGCGCAGATACGCCTATTCGCCGAAATGTCTCCGCGCGCCGCGCCCTGCAAGGGCGACGAGGAAAACCTGAATTGGCAGACAACGCCGCAAACGGCTTCGCGCGCGGCGAACGCGGGCTTTCGGCCCCTCGGCAAATCCACCCCGCAAAGGCGGGCGACTTACGCCGAATCCCCAGGCAAACGCCGCGCCGGCAAAAATTATTCGCGCCCCAAAAGCTCGGCGCATTCCCGCCGGACTGCGGGGGAAACGGCGCCGCATCTGCGCCGCAATCCCGCCGGACTATCCGCGGGCGCGCCGCGACAAAGCAGAAAATATCCCCGCTGAATTACAGGAATGCGATACCCTTCCCCAATCCGCCAGACATAAAAACGGAAGCCGGTTGACGGGTCGATTATCCCGCAAGGCGCGTATTTTTTTCCCGATCCTTGCCGCTGTCGAGTAGATTTGCACCGCCGCGACGGCGGGACGGGCGTTCAGGGAGAAAGAAATCCGGACCTATTACGCTCCCCAACGCTTTCGCCGTCTCCGCAACCCCCTTTATCTTTTCCGAAAACTTCGCGGGAATTTTATCCCGCAAACGTCCGGTTTTTCACGGCGCACAGTTTCCATCGGCAATCGCCAGGATTGAAAATTATACTAACCCCCGCGGCGCCGCCCGAGCGCGAGTTCCATCTGTATGTCCACCCTCTCGTACTCCGGATTTTCCACCGGAATTTCCCTGAACCCCAAACTCCTGTAAAGTTTGATGGCCGGCTTCAAAACGGTGTTGCTTTCAAGAAAAACGCGCGAGCCTCCGAGCTTCTTCGCCTCCGCAATCGCCGCCTCGCAGAGCATTCTCCCTATCCCGAGCCCGCGCGATTCCGGAGCGACGGCAAGCTTGGAGAGCTCGTACGAATCTGCCGAATCCCCGAGCTTTTGAAGCGCGCACACGCCTGCGGGCTCCCCTTTGAAAAGGGCGACGAAAATTCTGCCGCCTCGGTCCAAAATGTACTTCTTCGGGTCGGACAAAACCCTGAGGTCGGCGGGTTCCGGCTTCCAGTGTTCGGAAATCCAGCGAATGCTCGTGTCGATAAAAAACTTCCTGTATTTCCTGGAATAGGGGACGATTTCCGCAAGGCGCCCGGCTCTCGCCGCCCTTTCGGCTTTCACCCTTTCATAAAGGGATTTCTCGGACAGCAGGCGCTCCCACTCCCCGAGCGCGCCCCAGAGGTCGCATTTCGACTCCCTCCCGATTTTCCTTACGGCCCTGTCGACGTCGCCGCAAAGTTCAGCAAACGCGCCCGACATTGCCCTCCCCTTTTCGGAAAGCCTCAAAACGTTTTTGCGGGCGTCGGATTCCCCCCTCGATTCGGCGACGATTCCGGCAGCGGACATCTCGCGCGAGATTTTGCAGACGGACGGGTGCGTGTGCCCTATTTCCGCGGCGATGTCGGTGACCGTTTTGCCCTCCCCGCGCAAGAGCGCGAAAAAGACGGGAAACCACTTCGGCTTCAACGCCACGCCGCCCAGCGCGTATATGCGGACGGCCTCTTTCGATACGGCGTCTGAGAGCATTCTAAGCCTGCTTCCGACGGCCATCGGTCCGGTTCTGTCGAAAAAATCCATAATAACGCCTTTCTGAAATAAATAACGTAATCAATTACATAAATTGTAAGCAAATTTTCCGGATTTTTCTTCGGGGCGAAACGCCGGCGGAAAGCGGACGGCGGCTTCCCGAAAAAAATAGGAAACGCAATGTCCCGCGAAGCGGTTTTGCGGGAAACCCGCCGGAGGCCGCGCGGGAACCGCATAAAATCCGTCGTTTTGGGCGCCGTTCCCACCAAGCTCCCGGCGCGATTAACGCGCGGCGCATGCCGCGCACCGCGGCGGGCGCGGTTCCGAAATTTTCGCCGCCCGGGGCCGCATGCATTATCGCGAAATTCGATTTTGGGAAAATGAAGCTGAATTTGAGGAAGCCCCATATTCCGGAGATTTTCGGAAAGGATATTATAAGTCCGTTAAAACTCCGCTGCAACGGCGGCGGGCTGCGGGACATTCGCAGGGCGTTTCCCGACGCGCCGCCGGTACCGATAGCGCAAAAGACCTTTGGCTCGGCGTACGCAAACCGCCGGACACCGGACCTCCGCCTCCCGTTGCGCGGGCGCGGTTGCCGTCCCGCGTAAGGCGCCGTCGTATCCCGCGCCGGCATTCTGCCGCGGAACGGATATTCCGCAGTCGGAGAGTTCCGGAAAAAGCGCGAGAAAGGCCGCATTCCCGCGCGTTACGGACTTCCGCTCTTCTATCGCGCGCCGGGTACGCGCGCAACATATAACCGAAAGCCGCTTTCAGCGTAAGGTGGAATCAGGGCATAATCTCCCCCTTCCCCCGTCGGGCGTTTCAAAGAGACAGGCGGAACGGATATAACCCCGCATAATCCCCGCATTGCGCGCCCTTTGTGTCGGACAGGCGCGCGCCGCCCGACTGAGCGCCTGCCGCGGCGGGTTCCGTATTACATGCGGAATTTCCGAAAACCGCCAGACCTTATGGAGGCCGCCAACAGGCATTTCCGCGCCCTACTGATTCAACAGTCGGGGCCAACGGGTGCGTGCGCAAAAGAATGGCGACGCAATCCCGTTTCAAGACCCTTATAAACCTTTTGCGGGGAATTTTGATTTCCGATCCGATGCGTAAAACGATATGTCCCGCGAAGAATCGGCGGGGTGAAAACTTTCCAAATCCCATTTCATTTTCGGGGTCCGCCGCAAAAAGTTTCCAAACTCAAATCCGGGAGCCGAATCCGCCCCGACGCCTTCAAGTTTCCCGCAATTTCGCGTTTCCGGATTTATTCTTCAAATATCGCAGGCCGCAAACGCAGCCCGCGCCGCGCAAAAAATAAGCGCGGAGTCGCCCCCGCGCTTAGAACTACAATATACTACAACGATATGCTTTTTAGAAATTCACCTCAACGCGCGCGCCCACGACATACGCGGTTCCCGTGTCGCCGTTGTTGGGGTTCATGAAAATCTGCATGTCTGGCTGTATGGCGATGGCCGGCGTGAGCTGGCACCTGTACGTCACTTCGAGGGTACTTTCGTAGTGGGCGTAGTCGGCGCGGGCGGCGCGCTCGTTTTCAACGATGGAGAACGCCACCGCGAACACGTCGTCGTCCCGGCCCGGAATCGGCGCGAACCAGTTTATGCCGAAGTCGGTATAAAAATTCTGGTCGGACGACTTGCTGTCGGGAGCGATGCCGAAGCGCGCGAATGCGCCGAACATCGCGTTGCCTTCGGAATCGTTCACCAGCGCCTGCTGCACGCCGACGAAGAAGGAATAGAAGCTTCCCGCGTCGATCTGGTCGAAGTTTACCTTCGACGGGTCGCTGTGGTAGTTCCCGCCGAATACAACGCGCCCCGCAAGGCCGCCGAGCTCGTAATTGTACCCGAGCTGGTACCAGAAGGCTATCGTCTCAAAGGTATTCGAGTAGTCGAAACCGTTGTTGGAGGATATGTCCGCGCCGACGTTGCCGTTATAAACGCCGAGAGTCAGGTCGAAATTCTCGTAGGAGTAGTAGACGACGAGCCCGAGCGTCGCCACATTGTACTGCGAGAACATCTGCGCGGGCGCGACGTTGGGAATCGCCCCGAGCGAAGAGTTGAGGAATACGTCGGAGTAGTCCATGCCCATGAAGTCCTCGTCGGCGGCGAGCTGGCCGATCCTGAAACCTATGTTGCCGAACTTCGTCTCAAAGTCGTTGGCGTAATAGATTTCAAAAACCCTCGCCATTTCGCCCGCCACGATGTTCGAGAAACATCCCTGCGACGAATCCAGCCCACCGAGGCTGCCGTCGTTCGACTGGGTGTAATAAAAGGCGCTCACGCCTATTCTGCCCCAACCCTCGGAACCCCCGACGGCGGACAAATCCTGCTCGAAGCCCACGGTGAAGAGGGAGTCGAAAAGGCTGTGCACGTTGGAGCCGCGCGACACGTCGGCCCACGCCTCGCCCGTCCACGTCACGAACGGGGAAAAACCGCTGTCGGGGGCGTATTTTTCCACGGCGCCCTGGATAAACAGGCTTTCGCGCTCGTTCCATGCGGGGCATTTTTCGGAAGAAGCCGCGGCGTCGGCGGACTTCAATCCCTGCGGGTTTGCTGCTGGCGCGGATTCGGCGGCAAACGCCGAACCTGCGATTGAGAGAGCGGCAAAGGCCGCAATCGGGCATTTCGATATGATTTCGGATCTGTTCATTTTAGTTTTATTGTTTGCAAAAAATCCTGCGCGGAGAAACCGCCGCAAAAAATTAGTTTAAACTAACTTTTGTCCCAAAAAATTTTCCGCCCGGCGCTCCGCGCGCGTCGCCCATTTTCGGGCGCAAGGCAAACGGTTTGCGGCGAAATTTTAAACGGAAAAAAAGTTAGATTACACTAACTTGTCAAGGGAAATTGTTAGACTTCTCTAATTATTTTCCCAGTCCGCTCCCCGTTCCGCGGAAATCTCCCTAAAAATCGGGCGCAAAATCCCCCAACCTGCCCCGTCTCGGAAGCTCCAATCCTTATCCGAGAAAGGAAAGCGCGCAACCGGAACGCCGCCGTCTCCCGCTCCGAAAACGCCTGCAACGCATTTCCCCGACCTGCGCGCCGCGGCGGGGAAATCCGGCGGGCTTCCGCGCGCCCGAAAAAAATGCGAACCCCAACGGCGGCGGACAATCCGCGAAAGGCGGGTTCCCGCGCATCTTTTCCCGGGTTTCGGGAAATATTCGCTGCGCAACGGCAGGCGGGGCTTGAACGGGCGGTAATATCGCGCCATGCGGCGGCGCCGCCTCCGGAAGCAAAGCCGCCAACAACGGCAGCTCCGTACACGCCGAACATGCCGTCCGATTGCCTCCCGCAGCCGATGCGCGCGAACGCAGAATACGCACTGCGGGCAAGGCGGCGCCCTGCCCGCCTTCGATCTTCCCCCGCTGCATTGAAACGTTTTGGCAGTCTTTCCGCAACGTCCCGCGTTTTTCCGCGGCAAAGCTGCGGGAACTTTGCAAATCGCGCGCAAAAATTTCCGAACGCCCCTTGCGGGAAATTCCAAAGGCCGGAAGTTCTCCGAATTTAACCTCATTTTTTCCAAAACCAAAATTCGGGATACGCCGCCCGCGCCCCTCCGGAAATTCTTGCGCGCGGGCTACGGACAAATCCCGCCGGAATCTCCGCGCGCAGGCGGGCGGGGGCGGCGCCGAATTTTTTCGCCGCTCCGCGCGGCGTATTCGCTTGCAACGCCGCATTAAAAATAAAAAATGGCGGACACTTTTGGATTAAACGCGCCGCAAAAAATGGCAAAATCGTCGCGACAGCTTTGGACAGCCCAGATACTCGAGGGCGGCGCGGGCAAAAACCCCGCCCGCGCAAAGGGGGCGTGGACTTCCGAAAGCATTGACGCCGCCGCCGCGAGAAGCTCCGCCTACATGCGCCGAAAAATCGACGACGCCGCGCGCGCAATCGGCGGGGAGCAGATTAGGGGCGTCGTGCTGGGCATAGACCCGAGCCTTCGCGGAACGGGGCTTGCGGCGATAGAGGCGCTCGGCGGCGGCAAGATGCGCTATGTCGATTCCGAAACCGTGCGCAACCCCCCGTCGCTCTCCATGGCGGAGTGCATCGCGCGGATATTCGAGAGAACACTGCGCATGATAGACGAATACTCTCCCGACTGGGTGTCGATAGAGCAGAGCGTATATGTGCAAAACTTCAAGACCGCGATGATTCTCGGATCGGCGAGGGGGGCCGCGATAGCGGCCGCAGCCCACAGGCGGCGCGAAGTCTACGAGTATCCGCCGCTGAGAATCAAGCAGGCGGTCATCGGCTACGGCAGGGCGAGCAAGGAGCAGGTCGGCAGGTCTGTTATGGCGCTTCTGCAAATGGGGGAAATCCTCCCGCCCGACGAATCCGACGCGGGCGCCGCGGCGATAACACACATATTTACCCACAAGATACGGATATGAAAAAATCTCTCATAGCGATGGCGGCCGGAATGGGAAGCCGCTTCGGAGGCCTGAAACAGGCCGCAAAATTCGGGAAATCGCAAAAGACGATGCTCGACTTCGCCCTCGAAGACGCCCTGGAAGCCGGATTTGAGGAGTTCGTTTTCGTGATACGCCGCGGCATCGAAAAAATCTTCCGCGAAAGCGTCTCCGGCAAATACGAAAACCTGGCGGACGTGCGGTACGTGTTCCAGGACGAGTCCGGGCAGCCGCTGCCGGCAGGGCGCTCGAAGCCGTGGGGGACGGGGCATGCGGTGCTCGCGTGCGCGGACGAAATTTCGGGGCCGTTTTTGGCGGTAAACGCCGACGACTACTACGGGAGGAGCGTCTACGCTCTCGCCGCGAATTTCATGGATTCTCCCGACCCGCACCGGTACGCGCTCGCGGGATACCGCCTTAAAAACACGCTGTCCAAGAACGGCGGCGTCTCGCGCGGGATATGCGAAACCGACGGGAACCTGCGCCTCGTGTCGATACGCGAATGCGCGGGGCTCCGCGAAAGGACGGCCGCCGACGGGACGAAGTTTGTGGAGTCCGAAGACGGCGAAAAATTCAGCGGCGGCGAATTTGTCTCCCTCAACTTCTGGGCTTTCCCTAAGGAATTCATGGAAAGGCTCGGAACGGACTTTGAAAAATTCCTGTCGGTTAACTCCAAGAGCGAAAAAGCGGAATTTTACCTGCCGAAAGCCGTCGACGGCGCCGTCGCCGAAAAATTCGCCGAAACCGCCGTGATGCCCACAGATGAGCGCTGGCAGGGCGTCACTTACAGGGCCGACGCGGGGGAAGTCGAAAAATTTCTCGAATCCGAAGGCAGAATCTGAACCGCGCGCCGGGCGCGCAAGCGAAAATTTATGAAGACATACCTTATCGCAACGTTCGCGATGGCGGTATCCGCCCTCGCGCAGCCGCAAAAGGCGGAAACGCTTTCCAACGAGCCCTCGGGAATCAAGGCGCAGGCGGATAAAGCCCAATCCCCCGCAGCGCCGAAACCCGCGCGCGGGGCGTTCGACGCCATGCTCTACGTCAGCGTCCAGGATCCGTCGATGGAGTGGTGGTTCAACGTTCCCGAAGGCTTCGCCCCGCACATTTCGGAGCTCAAAAAAATCTTCCACAACCAGGAGTTCTCCCTCTTCCCGTTCGCGGACAACGCAAAAGTCAGGGAGGGGAAATTCTCCATATCGTACTCGATAACCATGGAATCCCCCGGAGGCTCCGTTACGGAAGTCGTGCGCGGCGCGAAATTCGAGGGGACAAAAGTCGCCGACGACATAATGGTCGCCTGCCCCGACGTGATAGACTTCAAACTCGACGGGCGCTTCCCCGAGGGGCTCTACAAATTTTCCATTTCCGCCAAGGACGAAATTTCCGGAGAAACGTCCGAATACGGAAACCACATTCGGCTCGCGGAGTGGTCGGCCCCCGTTCCCTTCACGGGCAAGAAGCTCGTCTCCGACTACGTGCGCGCGTATTCCCTGCAACCCTCGCCCGAGGCGCTCTATTCGATAGCGTTTTCGGACGACTTCGACCTCGAACAAAAGGGCGCGCCGAACTCGCTGAACTACACATATCTGGGGTTCTTGAAAGCGGCGTTCCAAAAGAACATGTTTCTGATAAGCCATATCCGCGACTCCTTCAAGTCCCTCTCAGACCTCAACCGCGCCAAATTCATACTGATTCTGGCGGTGCTCGGAGAAAAGGAGATGGACGCCTCCGCGCTCTCGGAGCCCGAGAGGCGCTACCAGGGGCAAATCCGTGCATTCAAGCTCCCCGACCCGTACGGCGACTGGGATCCGTTTCTGGGCGCGGCGCAAATAGACATGCTATGGGGCGAATTTTTCGCCAACGGCACATACAAACCGATACGCAGAATATTGAACATACTTTCGCACGCCCAGGAGGCTGCGTTCGCCGACGGGCTCTCCGAGAAATCCCGCGCGCCCAAGACGCAGGCGGAATGGGACAAATACATGCTCGGCAGGCTCTACAAAGCCGCGCTGAAAACCGTCGCGATAAACGCCAGCAAATACCCGCTCGTGGAACAGTACTGCGCTTGGGCGCTCCGGCACGGCGACATTCCGGAGGTCTCTTATGAAGTGCTCAGCCCGATGCTCGAACACATAAGGGAAATGAAGAACCCCGCCGGCGGCGGAAAGGGCGGAACTCCGAAAGTCAGAATGCCGCAAATCGACGTCGAAAGCCTCTGACGCGCCGCGTTTGAATTTGACTTTTGCGCGCGACGCGCCGACAATTAAAGGATAAGGAGAATACCATGAAACTCATAAAAGCGATTATCAAACCGTTCAAACTCGACGAGGTAAAGGAGGCGCTCGCCGACATCGGGGTGGAGGGCATGACGGTCACCGAAGTCAAGGGGTTCGGACGCCAAAAGGGACACTCCGAAATATACAGGGGCAGCGAGTACACCGCCGAACTTCTGCCGAAAGTAGTGCTGGACATCTGCGTGCCCTCGGACATGGCCGACAAGGTGGTCGAAACAATAATGAAATCCGCGCACACCGGCAAAATCGGCGACGGCAAAATTTTCGTGATGCCCGTTGAACAGGCATACCGCATAAGAACGGGCGAAAAGGGAATGATCGCCCTCTGATTCCCGCCCTGTGAAAGGCTGAAAATGACGATAGAAGAAAGACTCGAAAAATACCTCGGCAAAGACCCGCAAATCGACCCGACCGCGTACGTAAGCCGCCGCGCCACCCTTGTGGGCGACGTGAAAATCGGCAAAAACGCGAGCGTGTGGCCGGGCTGCGTGCTGAGGGCCGACATCAATTCGATAGAACTCGGGGAAAGCTCCAACATACAGGACGGCACCATGGTGCACCTCGCCGACGACGCCGGCGTGAAAATCGGAAGAAACACGACGATAGGGCACGGCGCGGTAATCCACGCCTGCACCATAGGCGACGGCTGCCTCATAGGAATGGGCTCCATAATCCTCGACAAGGCGGTCATCGGCGACAACTGCATCGTCGGCGCGGGGGCGCTCGTCACCAAGAATACGGTAGTGCCCGCGGGTTCGCTCGTGCTCGGCTCGCCCGCAAAAGTCGTGAAAACCCTCGACGCCGAAACGCAAAAGGGGCTCGAATACTGGGCGAAGAAGTACACCAAGCTCGCCGCCGCAAACAAGGCCAAAGAAGAGGGGGAAGCGTAATTCCATGAGCCTGCAAGAGGCGCTCGAAAGGCGCGCCGGCCGCGTCGCCGCGCTGAGAGGGGCGTGCGCGCCGATCTTCGGCCGCTCAAAATCCGTCACCCTCGAAATCGGCTGCGGAAAGGGGCACTATTTGAGCTCCTACGCGGCGCGCTTTCCGGAAGAGACATGCGTGGGAATCGACCTCATAAGCAAGAGGGTCGAGGACGGGAGGCGGCGCGCAAAAAACCGCGGCGCCGGCAACGCGTTTTTCGTCAAGGCGGAAGCGATGGAATTTTTGGAAGCCATGCCCGCCGACGCGCGGCTGGGAAAAATATTCATATTCTTTCCCGACCCGTGGCCGAAAGAAAAACACCACAAGAGGCGGCTGATAAGGGGGGAATTTCTCGACTACATAAGGCAGTTCTGCTCCGTCGGGTGCAGAATGTATTTCAGAACCGACCATGCGGAATACTTTGAATGGGCAAAGGAGGAAATCGCCAAAAACTCGTCGTGGGAGCTCTCCGAAGAAACGGAGCTGCCGCATGAGGAAGTCTCGCAGTTCCAGAGGATACTGCCCGTCTTCTCGACGCTGATAGCGGTGGCGTCGTAGCGGGGCGGCCGGCGGGAATCCGCCTTTCGCGCCTCGCCGATTCAAAAGATTTTCCGCCGTCCGGCCTAAAACGCCCCGAGGGAAACGGCGCCAAAGAATGCGTACGGCCTTCGGCGCCGCGCGTTCCGGCGGGCAAAAAGCCGCGAGAGCGCAGGGGGGAATTCCCCCTATTCGGAGAATTCGACCGGCCCGCCGCACTCTATGTACACGAGGTCTTTCGACGCCACTGACGGAAGTTCGGCGGGCAGCGGATTGCCCATGAAGCCGCAAACCGCCTTGACTCCCGCGCCGGCTTTCAGGGAAACTTTCCGCTCCCTCTCCGCCCACAAAGCCCATATTTTCGAGCCGTCGGGCCTTGTCCACCCCGAGAGAAACGCGCCATTCGACTCCGCGAAACTCGGGCGGGAAGATTTGTCCGGACACATTTTCGACAGTGTTTTCCACGCCTTATACGCGGGCTTCGGGCTGAGATCCCTGTGCACAACGCCGAAATGCGACTCGGGGTCCGCGGCGTCTCGTTCGGCGGCGCGGAAATTGTACCAAAATATCCTGTCGACACCGTTCGCGAGCGACGCTATGTACGCGGCGGGAAGATTCCTCGCCTGTTCGAGCTCCGTTATGGGATAGTCTACGTTCGTGTAAACGATGACATTGCCCATGCCTTTCAGTTTGTATATCGCCGCGACCGCCGACTTGTAGTCGCCGTCTCCCGCCTCGATTATCGGAATGAATTCGTCCCCCTCCGACAGGAATTTCGGGCTTAAAAACCTCCCGGAAACACAGGCCTTTCTGAACTTGAATCCGCCGGCCATTTCCGCAAATTCCGGCGCGGGTTTTTGGTAGGACTCCTTCTTCGGAACCCCTTCCTTCTGCCACCAGACGTCGTAGCCGACGCGCAGGTTGCGCAAGTACCTGTCCCCGACCGGAACCCTTTTCACCGCCCCGCCCGATTCCGGCGACGAGGCGTAATAGAGCGGCAGCCCCTTCTGCGCAAACAATATAGTCCCGCCGCGCCGCACGTATTCGGCGAGATCATCCATGTATTTTCCGGGAAAGCTCTCGCGCTGCGACGGAACCAGAACGGGATACTTCGCGGCGTCGAGATTCTTTATCTGCGAAAGCTTTATCCTGCATACTTCCTTAAAACCTTTGAAACCCGAGGAATCCCCAAAATCCTCAACCCCCGCATAGCCTGCGTCGGGGTCGCTCACCGCGGCGCAGGCCGAACGCGCGGGGTCTATGCCGGCGCGCTTCAAGGCGGGGGCGAGCGTGCTTTGTAGGGCGTCCCCCGATCCGGAGGGAGTCGGCCAGCCCACCTCCGTTATCCATATCGGCCTGCCGCCCGCGCCGTACTTTTCCATAAGCTTTTTGAGCCCCCGAAGCTCTTCGACTATCGCGCCGGAGCCCAACCCCCTCCCCCACTGGTAAGGGTGTACATTCATGATGTCGAAATGCGCGGCCGCCCCCGCCTTGAAAGAATCCTCAATGTATGAGAGCGGCACGCCCGCCACCCCCGCATACAGGACTTTCAAGTCCGGGTCGGCGGCCTTGATGGCGCCGTAAGAGAGCTCCAACAGCTTGGCGTAGTCGGAACCCTTTGCGGGAGTTTCGCCCCAAAAGCCCGGAAGATTGGGCTCGTTGTAAACCTCCCAATGGCGGAGATCCCCCTTGTAGCGGCCGACCACAGTCCTGACGTAATTTTCCCATTCGCCGAGATGCCTGAAAGCGGGCCGCGCCCACGAAGTGGAGTAGACAAGAATCGGCAGGATTTTCACGCCGCGTTTCTTAGCCTCTTCCATCATGGAATCGATGTGGCCGAAACTCCACTCGCCCTTTCGCCTCTCCATTCCGTTCCAGTCGAAATCGGTCCTGTACCACGTTATGCCCGCGTCCCTGCCCATCTCGAAAGTTGAGGATATGAAAGGCTTCTCGTGCCCGCGGCTCACATGCGCGCAGACGCCGTAGGGTTCGTTTAGGACATCCCGCTCCGCGAACGCGGAAAGCGGCAATGCCAAGCAGGCGAGAAATATGTTCGCTTTCATGCGCAAGGGATTAATATTATTTTCCCGCCGGCACAAAGGAATTATCATGTATGCAACGGAAGGCGCCTTCGGCGGAGGGCAAATGTTTTCCGCGCCGAACCGAAAGTCTCCCGCAGCTCCGGCAACGGCATCTGAGAACTTAGAGTCAACTCCCCCCTATCCCTCAGACAACCTGCGGCCCGACGGTTGGGACAGAATTTAAAAGGGCTTGCATTCCCCTTTGCGGATTCTCCGAACGCCCCCCTGCAACGCCCCGATCTCCCCAAAAAAGGACGTTCCCGGATTTAATTCATATTTTCAAAATCAAATTTCAAGATGCGGCGGCATACGGTTTCGCCCCGCGCAGGGCGTGCCCAAACGCGTGGGGATTCCGCCGAACCTCCGGTGGAACCCCGTCTCATGGACGGGACGGAAACGGCGCGGAAATACATCTCCGCGCCGTTTCGTTCAAAGGATTTTATCTCTCGACAAACCCGTTCTACCTGAAACGCCTGCGCGCGGCGGCCAGCACGATCGACGCCGCGCCGAGAATAGCGGCGGCAACCTGCGGCTCCGGCACCTGCGTCATTCCGACTTGAAGGGAATATCCGGCAGAATCTTTCACCCATCTGAAAACGGCAACGGCGCCTTCAAGGCCGGAGCCATAGAAGTCCGCCGATGCGTCGTAGACGTTTTCCGAAAGTTCCGAACCGAGGTCGAAGCCGCCCAAATCGGCGGCCGTGAGAATTTCCGTCCAGTTGTCTATCTCGGAGTACTCCGCCCCGAAATCCGCAAGTTCTACCCCGTACCCTGCGGGATTCAAATTGCCGTAGGATCCCGAAAAATCGACCGCTATTTTTTCGCCGCCCTCTTTTGAAAGCGTTCCGGAAACCGCAATCAGCCCGGGAATACCGGCAGCGTACAAATCCGGAGTGTCGACGGCGATTCCGCCGCTCCTGAAAACCGCCTCCTTGAAATACGCAAATCCCTGCGCCGTTCCGGAACTGTACGCGCCGAAAACCCCGCCGTTCAAAACGAGCGCCGCGTTGCGGTATTCCTCCCCTATCTGTTCGTTGCCCATAAAAAACCTTCCGCTGTTTATCGTAAAGGTTCCGCTTTGCGTCGTATAGCCCATGTCGCCGGCCCTGTAAATATGTATGCGCTGGGTTCCCGGGCCGTCCATCACCACATCCAGCTTTTGTCCGCCGCCCGTGGGGAGAGTCGAGAGATAGCCGAAGTCGGAGACATTCCCCTTGAACCTGTAATCCGTCCCCGCCGCGTTCGTGAATACGAGCGTCGAGGAAACGCCGCTGTTGGGGGCATTGTATACGCCGCAATCTATATGCGTTTCATCGGAAAGCTGCAAGCCGCCGATTTCCAGAACCATTCCGTTTTTTGCATTTTTTATGTTTGTCCACCCTCTGCCGGCGCTCTGCATGTTGACGACTCCCGAAACCGAAGCGCGGTCGACGTTCAGCACAAGCGACGTCTCGCTCGCGCCCGAATAGCCGTAGCCGCCGAGTTTCATGTCGCCGTCTACGGCAAATTCGCTGCGGGGAATAACTTTGTTCGCGCCAAAATCGACGAAAAAGACGCTGCGAAGCGTCTCCGTTCCCGAATAGCCGCCGCCGTATCCGCCGGCGCCAAGCTCAAAGCCCTTCGATTTCACGACGACATTCGCCGTCTGCCCGGTCACCGTCCAAAAACTTCCGCCAAGGGTAAAATAGTTTTGGGAAGTCTGACCGACGAGGGATTTTATGGAACCCCCGATTTCGAACACCGCCGTATTGTCCAACGCGGCATTGCCGAAAACTATCATCGCCGCGTTCTGGGCGTTGCCGGCAACGACGAGTTCCCCCAGATAGGCGTCCGCAGTGTCGAGCTCCAAAGAAACCTTATCGCCGGCCTTGTTCAGAATATAGGCGGCATCACCGCTCAACGGCGCGGAGGAAGTGCGTTCGGCGCCGGCGGCATCGTAAGTCCACGCGCTTCCGGAAAAGAATTTTGTCTGTCCGGAAGATTCGGGATTGAAATAATAATCCGTCTGCGAAAACGCGGCAAGGGGGGCGAGCGCAAAAGCCGCGGCGAAAAGCGGAAAAGTTGTTTTAATATTTTTCATAATATTTTTCATAATATTTTTTTGAGTACATAAGAGTGCGAGATATGTCAAGATATTAAAACTCAAAATCATATTTCATTTCCCAAACCGAGTTCCATACCCGTGTCCCCGCCAAATCCGAGCGGTTGCGGACAAAATTACTCCGGAGGTTCCTTTTGCCGTGACAATTCCCGCGCCCCGCGTGAAACCGGTTGCGGACAAAATTATCCCGACGGTTTACTTTGCCGCAATTCGCGCCTTTCTCAAATCCGCGCGGCCGTTGGCGGCCTTTCCAAACCGCTCCCGAAATCGGCGGGAAATCCCTTTCCGAACCGCGCGCAGTCCGCAATGATATTTGAAAGATACTCCGCGGGAAATGGAGGAAAATCACGGGAAAATTAAAATGGTGTGGAACGGACTCGGCTTTCGGATTTGAGTTTGGAAACTTTTTGCGCCGACACTTCGGAATAAAGTAAAATTCGGAACGGTTTTTACCCCGCGGGTTCGCCGCCGAACCCGCGCGCCGAATCGGAAGCTGAAAGCCCCGGCAACGGGCGCGCAAGGGCTTTGCAGCGGAATTGCGGCGCCATTATTCTTCTGCGCGCCATAGAAACCGCGGAGGCGCGGTTGTCAAAACAGTCGGACCCGGAGATATAACCATGGACAGTTTCCATTATACGGACAGTTGACGGAGGTTTCGCATGTATTCCGCGCCGGCAGGTTTCACATTCTCCCGCCGACAGGTTGAATTTGCGCCCGATTTCCCCCAAAAAGGCCCCGGCATACTCGCGATTTTCCGCTTACGAGACTTCGCTTTGACCTTCCGTATACGGGTATTATGAACGTTTCAACGGCTGATGCCATTGCCTTGCCCCATGGTTGCGCGAACAAAATCTTCGAGCCGCATTTGCGCCTCGTTTTTGGCGCACTCTTATTCGATAAACCGCAATCCGATGAAATTACATCGCCTTCGATTTCTACGCAGAAGGAGCAATGCGCGGCTGCCCGTTTCCGCCTATGAAAAGCCGAGCCGTTCCATTTTGAAGATTCGACCGTTCCTCGCCGTCCGCGCATTCCCATGCCAGCGGGCGGGGCGAACAGCGCCCGCCCGTTATTCAGGGCGTCTGCCGCTTGTTTTTTGATGCGTCCATGCTTGCGCGGCGCCTTGTACAATACGCACAATATGCCTTGCCTCCGCCGGACATTTCAATCCCGCCTTCCCCTTCCGGAAATCGCAAAAATGCGGGCATCTTCCAAGTCTAACTTCGTTTTTCCCAAACCGGATTCCACGATACGGCAAAATGCCATTTCGCCGTTCGGGAAATTTGCGGTTCGGAAAATCGCTTCTTTCAAATATAAATCCGCCCCGTTTTTCGGCGCCCGCAAATCCGCGCCAAAACCGCCGCAAAAAAAAACGCGCGGACATACGCCGCGCGCCCGAAAAAGAAAACCGGACAATTCCCTATTTGGAATTTTCGGAGTCCCCGGCATCTTCGGATTCTCCGCCGTCCCCCTGCGCCCCTTTGCCTTCGGCTTCCTCCTCCTCGACATCGGGCATGGTGTAGTAGTTTTGGTAGGATTTGTCGTAGTAGTTGAGACTGTATCCCGCGGCAGAACCCTGGCTCACCATATTCATTATGGCTCCGACGACCGGAACATTGGAAACCATCAAACGGCGGACATTCTTCTGAATGGCCTTGCGGGAGACCGAATTGAATTTCACGACATAAATCACCCCGTCAACATAGGGGAGAAGGGCGATGGCGTCGCTGACGGCCCCCACCGGCGGGGAGTCGATAAAGACCTTGTCGTACTGTTCGCGGAACTTGGCTACCATCGATATGAATTCTTCGCTGCTGAGCGCCTGCGTGGGATTCTGCGAGCGCTTTTCGCAGGGGAGGACGTCGAGGTTCGGATAATAGTCCTTTATGACGCAGTCTTCAAGCGGCTTGCCGTCCTCGACATATCCCACAACCCCGTCGCGCGACTCGATTCCGAGCACCTTTGCCATCGCGGGCAGGCGGAGGTCGGCGTCGATTATGATGGTCTTTTCGCCGTGCATGGCGCACATGAGCGCGAGATTTGTCACGACGAAAGACTTGCCCTCGGAAGGCGTCGTCGACGTGAAGAGAAGCACTTTGGCGTCTTTTGCAATGCTGTTGACATTCAGCATCGAGTGTACGGAGCGGAACGCTTCGGTCGTCGCCCTGTCGGCGTTCGACACCGCCACCTGAGCCTTCTGGGAGGAATTGAGCCTCCTTATTCTGGGAATGACGCCCAAGAGCGGAAGCCCGACGACGGATTCGATATCGTAGGCGCTCTTTGCCCTGTCGTCCATAAACGCCACTATGAAAGCCACCATTACGCCGCCGGCCAGCGCGCCCAATACGCCGAGGGCGATATTCATAGGAATGTTCGGGCGGACGGGACGGATGCCCGGGGAGGCCTTGTCGATTATATTGGCGCCCTCGTTGATGAGGTTGACCTGCGCAAGGCGCACGTTCATTGAGGCGATAAACGCCGCGTGCATGCCCTCGGCAACCTGTTTTTCGCGCTCGATGGACTTGTAGACTATGGCTTTGCGGCCCAAATCGAGAATCTGCTCCTTCTTTTCGAGAAGCCTCTTTTGCGACTGCTCGTAATTTTGGCGCGCGGCTTCATACGCGGCCTGAACCTTCTGCTCCGCGGATCCTATCGCCGCGGCGAGCTCCTTGTTTATCTGGTCGAGCGCCTTGCGGGCCTCTATCATGCGCGGATGCTTTTCCTTGTAGCGCTTTTCCGCCGAGGCGACGAAAACCTGCTGGCTCGACTTGTCCGTCAGAAGCTTGCTTATCTGGGGGAGCTCCGCGATAAACGGAAGGTCTGCGAGGTCTTTTCCGTCGCGCTTGAATTCCTGCACGAGATTCCACTGGGTGGAGGTCGCGTCGTAGGCGCGCTTGTCGGAGGTCAAAATAGTGTTGATGTCGCGCAGTTCGTTTCTGTCAACGTCGTCGAGGTTTTCGAGCGAAATGGCCTTATATTGCTCGCGGTATTCGACGAGCCTCTTATCGAGCTCCTTGACCTTCGCCTCCTGCTGGGAGACTTTTATGCGCAGCTCGTCTATGCTGTCGAGAATCTTCTGCACGCGCGTGTGGTGCGTGTAGTTCAAGTACTCCTGCGCAAACAGGTTTGCGATTGTCGACGCCATGGCGGGATCCGGATGCTCGAACGCTATCCGAATTATCAGCGACATTCTCTCGGGCGCTATGGTGCGGTTTTCGGCGAGCAGCTCCTCTTCGGTCTTGCGCGGCCCGAGGGTGAACATGTCGTTGAACGGCGCCATGAACCGGACTATCTCGTCCTCCTTCATTCGCGATTTCACCGCCCTTATGATTTCGTTGCTCTCGAGAATCTTGACCTGGGTGTTGAAGTCTTCAATGGTCAGAACCGTGTTGTTGCGGCTCCTGTCAGTCGAGCCGGGGCCCTCGATGGCGACGTCGGAATCGCGCAAAATCTGCACGCGGGAAACCGACATGTAAATGGGAGTGACGCGCAGGGTGTAAAGCACGACGCCCGCAAAAATTATGAGGGCGGTTATGAGAATGTACGCCCACCTCTCGCGCAAAATCATCATGTAGTCGCGGAAAGTGCGGTTGGGCCTTTCGGGAGCCCCCCCATCGCCCTGTCCGCCGCCGTAGCCGTAGCCATAACCGTAGCCTCCGCCGCCGTAGCCGTAGCCGTAGCCATATCCGCCATAGCCGCCCCCGTAGCCCGGGCCGTAGCCGTAGCCGCCGTAAGCGCCCGCGGCGTCGGATATTATCCTCTTTTTGATGACCCTCTTTACGGTCTTTTGTCCCGAATTGTCTTTGGACTCGGTATTTTCCATAGTCGAAAATTTTGTGGATGTGAGTTGGGGCGCGCCGCGAAAACCCGGCGAACGAAGACGCCGAACCGCCGCCGCTACGCGCGGGATATTAGAACATCGCCTCCGGCACTTCTATCGTGTCGCCGTCGTAAACCTGGAAATCCTTGGCGTTTTTGTCAGTCAGAATCGCCTTCAAGTCCACCTCGAAAACTTTGATTCCCCCGTCGGGCATTTTGCGCTTTATATTGATGGACCTCTGGTTGGCTATGCGCGAGGTGCCCATTGCGCCCGCTATGGCGCGGGAGAGCGTCATCTGCTCTTCGGGCGGGAAAATGACCTCCCCGGGCTTGTTCACCTGCCCTATGACGTATACGCGCTGCGGGGCGTACTCTCTTATGAAAAGGCTGACGTTGGCGCTCACCAAATAGTCCTTTTCGTAGAGCTCCTTGATTTTCGCCTGGGCGTCTTGAAGCGAAAGACCCGCAACCTTCACGTTATTTATGAGCGGAAGAACGATTTCGCCATTGGCGCTTATCCTGCACAAAGTGTCCATATCCTGTTCTTGGAACACGCGCATTTCCAGCACATCGAGCGGCCTTAGCTTGTAGGATACTCCCTTTTGCGCGAAAACCGCCGCCGGCAGCACGCACGCGAACACAAGCATGGTTTTTCCCAAAATGTTAATCATATAAAATGCGAGTATCTTAAATCCTCAGACAATTTCAACAGTTTTTTGAGTTTATTTGGAAGCGCGCCGGAACCCGATTCCGCACGGGAGGGTCTGCACAGACGCGGAAGTTTCGGCGCGCCGCCGGAAAAAAACGTTGAAAATTGTCCGCAACGGCCTACGCTGGTAAGGGAAAATCAGATATGGAAAGAGATTCTATCCTGCAACAATCCGCAAACGAGGCGAGGGGCTTGGCGATCGACGCGATCGCCGCCCGGGCGTCCGGACACCTCGGGCTGCCGCTGGGCTGCGCCGAAATAGGGGCGGTGCTCTTCGGGGAAATCCTCAAATGCGATCCCGCCCGCCCCCAATGGCCCGACCGCGACAGGTTCATACTCAGCGCCGGACACGGAAGCATGTTTCTCTATTCCTGGCTGCACATCTCCGGATACGGTATTTCCGCCGAAGACCTCGCAAATTTCAGGAAGAAGGGCTCCAATACTCCCGGCCACCCCGAATACGGCGAAACCGAGGGCGTGGAGACGACGACCGGCCCGCTCGGGCAAGGCATAGGCAACGCCGTCGGCATGGCGATTTCCGAAAAAATGGCCGAAGCGCGCTTCAATACGCCCTCCCAAAAGATATTTTCGCACAAAATCTGGTGCCTTGTGGGCGACGGCTGCATGCAGGAGGGAATATCCGCCGAAGCCGCCGCGATCGCGGGCGTGATGAAGCTCGGCAACCTCGTGCTGATGTACGACTCAAACGACGTCACCCTCGACGCCGACGCCTCAAAGACGATGACCGAAGACACCGCGATGCGGTTCGAGTCCTACGGCTGGGAAGTCTCGAAGTGCGACGGGCACGACATTCCCGCAGTGCGGAAAACGTTGCTTGCCGCCAGGGACTCGACTTCCGACAAGCCCAAGCTCGTAATTTTCAAGACGGTGATAGCCAAAGGCATACCGGAAGTGGAAAACTCGGCGAAAGGCCACGGCGAGGGCGGCGCAAAATTTGCGGACGAGGCCAAGAAAAACCTCGGGCTGCCGGCGGAAAAATTCCGCGTGTCGGCGCAAACCCGCGAGTTCTTTGACGGCGTAAAAGCCGAACGCGCGAAGATTTCCGCCGAATGGGACGAACTTTTCGCAAAGTGGAAGGCCGACAATCCCGAAAAGGCCGCTGAACTCCAAGCGTGCATAGCGAAAAACGGTTCGGAATCGGCCGAAAAGCTACTCGAACTCGTCCCCGAATTTCCCGCCGGCGACAAGAGCGCGACCCGCGCTTCGGGAGGCGCCGTTATGAACGCGCTCGCCCAAAAACTGCCGTATATGGTGACCGGCGCCGCCGACCTCTTCGGCTCTACGAAAAACTACCTAAAAGGCATGGGCGACTTCTCGGCGGAAAACCGTTCGGGGCGCAACATTTGGTACGGAATCCGCGAGCACGCCATGGGCGCGATAACCAACGGGATCGCCTACTACGGTCTCTTCGAGCCCTCCTGCGCCACGTTCCTGACTTTCGCGGGCTATATGATGGGCTCCGTCCGCGTGGCCGCGCTCTCGCGCCTGCGCCTGCAATACGTATTTACGCACGATTCCGTCGGCGTGGGCTACGACGGCCCGACGCACCAGCCCGTCGAGCTCGTCTCGATGCTGCGCTGCATTCCGCGCCTCGACGTGATGAGACCCGCGGACGCCGAGGAATGCGCCGCCGCATGGGCGCACGCGCTCGCCAGAAAGGAGGGGCCGACGGCGCTCGCGCTCTCGCGCCAAAACCTTCCGATATTAAACGATATCCCCGTCAAAACCCGCAGGCTCGGCACCTTGCGCGGCGCGTACATAGCAAAGCGCGAGGCGGGCGACCTCAAAAAGATAATCATCGCCACCGGCTCCGAGTTGCAATGCGCGCTTGAAGCGGGGAAAATCGAGCTGCACACCCGCGTCGTGTCGATGCCCTGCATGGAGCTCTTCGAGCGCCAGGACGCCGAATATAAAGACGAGGTTCTGCCGCCGGACTGCCAAAACAGGATCGCGATAGAGGCGGGGGTGACGGGGCTATGGAGCAAATACGCCAAAAAAGCCGTCGGCACCGACGACTTCGGATTTTCCGCCGACGGCCCCGAGCTCTTCGAGTCTTTCGGAATCAACGCGCAATCCCTCCTGGGTTGACGGATTGCGCGGGGAGGGCGGATTTGCGTATCGGCTCTCCGGAGGAAAGGCGGGTTTGCCCGAACTTTCGCAAACCGGAAAAATTTTTCACGCCGCGCTTTGCGATCGGGCGCACGGCGGCGGAGTCCCCCCAAACAGTCCCGCAAAACGAAAAGTTTACCGAGAAAACTCGCCCCGCCGAGAAAATCTTTTGACGCTTTCGTATTCCGCATTCTGCGGGCGGCAATGCGCCTCGTTGCAAGCGGTTGCGCGCGTCGCCAACGCCCTTGAAAGCGCCTCACCGCCGCGCCCTGCGGAAGCGGGCGGAACCGGATATTTCCGCCCCTACCAGTTGCGGTCGTCGTCAGCGTCGCGCGCACCCTCGCCCTTTGAGTCCAGGCGCATTGCGTACATGTTTTCGGAAATCTTGCGGAAAGTCTCCACCAGCGGGTAGTGGGGCGTGTCCGCTATGTCGAGAAATCCCACGCCGGAATCCGCCTTGTCAAACCGTCCGGTCGTCGCGATGTCAACCCACTCGAACCAGTCCGCGCCGATTATGTTCGGATTTTCGAGGGCGGACTTCAAAAACGCCTCAACCAGTTCGCACTGCCCCGCGCGCGTGCGCGACGGAATCATAGTGACGCCGAAAGTCCCCTCGTCCTGCGGCGCGAAATGCCATTCGCCAATCAGAACGGGCTTGTCGCGCGAGCTCTCCGGAAGCGAGAACCCCGCAACCCCGTACCTGTACGTGTTGCACGATATCACGTCGCAATACTCCGAGGAAATCCTGCAAGCCTTCTCCCACTCCCTGCCGCTCATGCTGAAAGAGCACCCAAGGTATAGAAGCTTCGGGTCGACCTCCTTGACGAGCCTGCGGCACACTTCAAAATAACGGCGCATGTAGGCGTCCTCAAATGCGAGCGCGTCGGCCTCCGCCGCCTTCGTATTCGGAACCAGCTTGACATCGCGCATGAAGCCGTCCCACGAAGAATAATCCGCGCCCCACGCGGCGTTGAAATCCTCAACCGACTGATATTTTTCTTGCAGCATTTCGCGCAGGGCGACCTTTGCAGGCTGGTCCGGCTTGCAGGACAAAACCCCTTTGGTGAGCTCGCAGGGCTTTGATATCCACGGCAGCTCGCCGTCGATAAACACCCCCATGCAATAGGGCGACTGCGTGTAGCGGGAGATTTTTTTGAGCTTCTCCCGCAGCGACGGTTCAAACTCGGGGTTGAACCAGTCCGGCGGTGTCTGCCACCAGCCTTGCAGCTTGTGTTCGCCGTTTATCGGGAGGTTCGGGCCGTTGTAAACCGTCACGGTGAACGGGATTTCCGCCGCCATGAGCGCGGCGGGGTCGCAGAGGTGCCCGCCGAGATTTATCCCGAACCTGTCCGCCCGCCCTTTGAGCAGCGATATTTTGCCGGGCGCTCCCCGCCCGTATTTGAGTTCCAGATTCCGGCCGTAAAAGTCGAACCCCTTTGCGGGTTTCATTCCGTGATAGGCGCGCTTGAAACCTCCGGAGTTTGCGGTATGGCGCGGGTCGGATACGTCGTCGTAAAACCTCTCCCTGCCTTCGAACGGCGTGAGCCTCGCCTTCCCGATGGATTCCGAAGGCTCGTCGGACGGGTTCGCGAACCTCCTGTCGTAGCCGAGCCCGCACATGCCGAGAGCCCAGAACAGATTGCCCTCCGGCGTGACGAAAAACCACTTTCCGCCGACTTTGCGCGCATAAAACCTGCCCGTAGCCTCGAATTTGAGCGCGGGATTTATCAGCCCGTAAAATTTGTCGCGCAGGGCAATCGGCGGATTGCCGTCAAACCACTTTTTCTCCTCGGCGGCGCGCTCCTTAAAATCGGCGGCGGAGCGGATCTTCCCGGGCCAGATGCGGTATTTGAACTGTCCGTATTTGTCTATGAACGGGAAAAACTCCCCCTCGGACATCGAGAGATAGCGGTCGTTCAGTTTAAGGTAGTGCGGGCTGAACGGATTGTACCTGCACGTCTCGAAAACTTCCCCGTGGGAAGCCGACCAATCGGCGCGCGCGGGAATCGAAGCGCCCCTCACCCTCAAATTGTCGAACGCCATTTTGACGCCCTCGGGAACGTTCACCCTGACCCTCGCGGGGCGTCCGAACGCGCCGTGAAAAACGTTCTTTGAACGCTCCGTGCCGCCCCTGCCGCGCACAAATCTGTTATCGGTGCCCGGCACGGACTTCTCCGCGCCGTCCCCGGGCTTGTATATGAATTGCACATACGGGGCGGAACGCGGGCTGCCGGAGAGAATTTTGTAATCGAACGACACCTCGACGGCGTTAAATTCCCCCGTATCGAACTCGAACGCCGGCCCCCAGTTCGACGCGTCGCGCACGAGCGACGATTTTCCGGCTATCGCCTCTTCGGCATTCTCCGAAATCCGCGATTTGAATACGCGGAGGGTTTCGGGCATTTTACCCTCGAAATTCTCCCTCAAAAACGTCTCAGTTTTCCCGTGCGCGCACGCGAGAAATGCGAGCGCAATTAAAACCGGCAGACTCTTCCCCATAATTCCATTCGGTTCTCAGATTAAAAAATCTGCGCCGCCCCGCACTTGCGGGCGGCGGCGCAAAAGAAACGGCTATCGCCGCCCGCCGCGGCGGAGGGCGAACATCAGCGCGGCTGCGCCTATGAGAGCCGCAATCGCCGCGGGTTCGGGAACGGAGTATACGAGGCTTCCCGCCCCGCCCATCTTCCCTGTCAGCGTGAACGTCCCGCCGAGCTTCATGCCAGACTCGTCGTACGCGGAA
>ERZ1673738.944-NODE-944-length-47276-cov-14.899790_pt1 | contig 47276 bp, 37 predicted proteins | sample MGYA00580198_ERZ1673738 | MGnify/ENA primary metagenome ERZ1673738 (study PRJEB41218, sample SAMN15661784) | gut metagenome | host: Homo sapiens | place: Canada: London | collected 2015-08-20/2019-03-30 | study: EMG produced TPA metagenomics assembly of...
CGGATGAGCTCAATGTGACAGCCGAGGCCGATGCAATTAAATCCACAGGCGACCTCTCCATTTCTGGCCCAGGCACTGTGAACACCACAAGCACTTCTTCCGACGGAATTGAGGCAAAGGGCGATCTCTCTATCACGGGCTCGGGCACTGTGAATGCAACGGGCGGTACCGAAGGCATCCAATCCAAGGGCGAGACCACCATCGATTCCTCTGGCACAGTGATCGCTAAAGGAGGCGAAGGCTACGGCATCGCCGCGGGCAGTGACCTCATCATCAAAGGCGGTGGCAAGGTAGAAGCAAGCTCTATAGAAGAAGCGGCGATTTGGGCTGACGGCGGCATTAACATCTCGGGCGGCAGCCAGGTCAAGGCGAACTCCGAGGGAGATCTTGCCGTCGACACTGAGGGTAGTCTCGCGGTCACGAACGCCTCCCTTGACGCAAGCGGTGTTGAATATGGTGTCTATGCCTACAAGGGCGTTACGCTCGATGGCGCAACCGTGACGGTCCGCACAAGCGCGAGCGGCGGCCAGGCCATCGCCCTCATCACTGACGGGGACGACATCGTCATCAAGAATGGTTCCATCGTGGACGCGTTCGCGGAAGGCAAATTCTCGGTTGCAATCTCTACCAGAAACCACCAGCCAAACGTCGCTGGCGGCCACATCTACATCAGCGACTCCGTTGTTAAGGCTATAGCCCGCTATGTCGAGACCGGTGGCGATGGCCCCGATCACTACAGCAACGACCAAAGCGGCGGGGTCATCCCTGAGCCTAGGGGTCTGAACATCGGTATCTTCGCCCAGACCTACGAGGGCATCACGCCCGCGAGTATCTCGATCGTCCGCAGCAAGCTCACGGCCGAGGGAGATACGGCGGCAATCTTCGCTCTTGCCATAAGCGAGGACGGCAAGGCGATCGGTACCATCGAGATCGAAGGCGCTCCCATCCAGACGCCCGCAGGCGGCAAGATCATTAACTATCGCCACGAAGAAGAGTACGGCTCCAGCATCTCCTACGAGGCAGGTCAAACCATCGGCACGGGCGACGCCACGATCGACTCCCCCTATGACGCCGCTGTCGCCAAGAGCACGGTCATCGTGCCTCCCGAGGAGATCAAACCCGAGGAAAAGCCCGGCGAGACCAAGCCCGAGGGTTCCAAGTCCGAGGGCACGAAGACAACCAGGACCGTTGCAGTTGCAGCCACGGGAGCCAAGACCACCGGCAAGCTCGCGGCAACCGGCGACGCCTCGAGCGCAGCCATCGTGGCAGCCGCCCTTGCGGGAACAGCCGCCATCGCCGCAGGCGCCGTGGTGAGCCGCAAGCGCTCGTAAACACTTTTTCGCACGGGACGGGTGGATCGCGGCCCTTGCCTTCCTCGTCTACTTCTTCGTAGCGTAAGGGCAAGGCTGCAAAAGCTAAACAATAAAGCGCGGAGTCGCCATGCGGCCCCGCGCTTTTCTTTTAGCGCCGGTCCCTGCGCCGGCGTGCGGCCTATTTCTCCCCCATTTTGGCCATTTTGCTCTCCAAACGGCACTACCGCCGGCAACATCCAGCAGATACGCTGAATCTAGTCGTATAGGCCCTATGAGAACGGGAGCAACCATGGCAGCCTTGTTCACGACCCCCAAACGCAGTGACACTACCGCCGGAACCCATGTTGCCGAACCCGACGTTCGCCGTCGCATAGGACTCGCGCACGGCAGCTGGCGCCGCGTGACGTGCCGCATCGTCTGCGGCCTGGCCTGCGCGCTCACGGTGAGCTCGCTGCTCATGCCGAGCGTCTCGCTCGCAGCGGAATGGGTCAAGGTCGGCGGCAACAAGTACAACACCGCGGCGAGCGACGAGGCCGGTACCTGGTCGTGGGACGGCGCCGACGACTTGAAGCTCAACAACTATAACGGCGGCGAGATCCAGGCCGCAGGCAAGCTCAACGTGAATTACTCGGGAACCAACATCGTCACTGCCGAATGGATCGAAAGCATCAACGTTTCTCATGGCACTAACGAGAATGCCGAGCTCAATATCCAAGGCGACGAGGGCGGCACGCTCAGCGTGACATCTACTGAGGACGCTATCCTCTCCACGGGTAATATCAACATCGACGGAGCCGGATCCGTCAACGCCACGAGCACTGGGTTTGATGCCATCAATGCCGGAGGTGATCTCGCTATCAAAGGTTCGGGCAACGTCAACGCCACGGGTGCATCGGATGGCATCAGGGCAAACGGCAATATCACGATTGACGACAGCGGAGCCGTCACCGCCAGGGCTACCAAGGACAAGGGTATTGGAGCCGACAAGAACCTCACCATCAAGGGTGGCGGGACGGTCGAGGCAAGCTCAGCCGATGGTGAGGCCCTTTGGAGCGGCGGTAATATCAACATCTCGGACGGCAGCCAGGTCAAGGCAAGCTCCGAGAAAGACGCTGCCGTCGAGGCCAAGGGCAGCCTCGCAGCCACAAACGCCTCCCTCAACGTAAACGGTGTTGAATATGGCGTCTATGCCCACAAGGGCGTTACGCTCGATCACGCGACCGTGACGGTCCGTACCAGCGCGAACGGCGGCCAGGCCATCGCCCTCATCACTGACGGGGGCGACATCGACATCAAGAACGGCTCCACCGTGGACGCGTTTGCGGAAGGCGAGGTTTCGGCTGCATTCTCCACCAGAAACGATCGACCCAACGAGAAGGGCGGCCACATCTACATCAGCGACTCCGTTGTCAAGGCCATAGCCCGCTATGTCGAGAACGGCGACGGCCCCATCCCCTACAGCGAAAACCAAGATGGCGAGACGAGGCGCGAACCCCAAGGCGAGAACATCGGCATCATCGCCCAGACCAGCGAGGGCGTCACACCCGCAGTCATCTCGATCATCCGCAGCAAGGTAACGGCCGAAGGAGATACAGCGGCAATCTTTGCCCGTGCCATGAGCGCTGACGGCAAGACAATCGGCACCATCAAGATTGAGAACGCCGCCATCCAGACGCCCGAAGGCGGCAAGGTCATTGACTATCGCAAGCTCCGTGACGGCATCTACGAGGCAGGCCAAGCCATCGGCACGGGCGACGCCACGGTCGACTCCCTCTATATCAAAGCAGTCGCCAAAAGTACGACCATCGCACCTCCCGAGGTAGCCAAGCCGGAAGACCCCAAGCCCGACGAGACCAAGCCCGCAGAAAGCAAGCCCGCGGAGTCCAAGCAGAACCCCAAGCCTGAGGGCTCAAAGCCGACCAAGGCCGTTGCGGCTTCAACCACGAAAGCCAAGACTACCGGCGTGCTCGCGGCAACCGGCGACACCTCGGGTGCGGCCATCGTGGCAACCGTCCTTGCGGGAACAGCCGCTATCGCCGCAGGCACCATGGCGAGCCGTAAGCGTTCTTAGACGCCTCTGCGCACATGGCAGCTCCCGCGAAGGCCCCGAGCCCCAGCACCGTTTAACAACGCCACCGCCGAGCTCCCCTCCGGCGGTGGCGTTTTCCATATGCGTCCGCAGGGGATGCACGAGATTGTCTTTGGTCTAGCCCAACCGGCATACGCTGGCGTGCGACAATTGGAGCTGCCGATATCACAACACTGAGAGAAGCCCGTCATGGAAGCGCATCAAAAGCAGATAACCGTTTATTCGAATCATACGGAAAGCGCGCCTGTCATCTACCTTCCTGTGGTCGTGGGCGACGGCAGCGAGGTTTATAAGTGTTGCCGAGAGCTCGACTGTCCGCCATTCACCCTTGTCGCCATTGGCGGGCTCGATTGGAATCGCGAGCTGAGCCCTTGGGCATGCGACGGGACCGTACGCGATGCCGAGCCTTTCGGAGGCCAAGCTGCCGGTTTTCTTGATGAGCTGCTGAATCAGATAATCCCCCAGGTCGAGTCGTCGCTTCCTCGGCCGCCCACCTGGCGCGGCATTGCCGGCTACTCGCTGGCAGGCCTCTTTTCGCTTTGGGCTCTCTGGCAAACCGATGTCTTTGGCCGCGCGGCGAGCGCATCGGGGTCGCTATGGTTTCCCGACTTTGTCGATTGCGCCAGCACGGCGCCATTTGCCGGCAGTCCGCAAGCTGTCTATCTTTCGCTCGGCAAAAAGGAAACCAAGACGCCCAACCGCATGATGCGGCATGTACTCGACGACACACGCGCGATGGAAGCGTTGCTCGTCGAGCGCGGCATTCCAACAACGCTGGAGCTCAACCCCGGCAATCACTTTGCCCAAACCGACTTGCGCATGGCCCGCGGCATCCACTGGATACTGACACATTAAAAATGGTGCCCACGCGTATATACGCATGGGCACCATATCTTGTTTTAGCTGAACGCAGCTGCTACTCAGCAGCCTCCTCAAGCTCGGAGACATCAAACTCAAAGTCGTTACCCGGCAGGATGGCGTTGAGCACAATGCCCACCAGTGAGCCCACGGCAATGCCGGACAGTGAAATGGTCACGCCGCCCAGCTCCAACACGATGGCGCCGGCGGCGCTGTACGCGATGCCGAGCGAAAGCACGAGCACCAGCGCGGCAACCAGCACGTTGCGGTTGTTCTGGAAATCGACCTGGTTCTCGATGAGATTGCGGACGCCCACAGCGCTGATCATGCCGTAGAGCACGAGCGACACACCGCCGATAACGCATGCCGGCATGGCGGCGATGACCGCGGCGAACTTGGGGCAGAACGAAAGCACGATGGCGCAACACGCGGCAATTCGAATTACGCGCGGGTCGAACACGCGCGTCAGGGCGAGCACGCCGGTGTTCTCACCATACGTAGTGTTGGCCGGAGCGCCAAAGAGCGAAGCCAGAATCGTGGCAAGGCCGTCGCCGAGCAGCGTGCGATGCAGACCGGGATCGGCAATGTAGTTGCGCTCGCAAGTCGAACCGATAGCAGAGATATCGCCGATATGCTCGATCATGGTCGCGAAGGCCAGCGGCATGATGGTGATGATGGCCGTCGTGGCAAGACCGCTATCGAACTGCGGCCCAAAGAGCGCAAACACGGTGTTGTCCCACACGACGGGCAAGCCAACCCAGGGAGCGGCTGCGACGCCCGAAAAATCGACCTCGCCCAGCGCAGTCGCAACGGCATAGCTCACCACAACGCCCAGCAGAATCGGCACAATCTTAACCATGCCACGGCCCCAGATGTTGCAGATGATGATCACGGCCACGGCGATAACGGCGACAAGCCAGTTGGTCTGGCAGTTGGCGATGGCAGAGCTCGCCAGAATCAAGCCGATGGAAATGACGATGGGGCCAGTCACCACCGGCGGAAAGAAACGCATGACGCGCTTGGCGCCAAACGCGCGGAAGAGCGCCGCCAGCACCGGATAGAGTAGGCCGGCGCAAGCTACGCCCAAGCAAGCGTAGGGCAAAAGCTCCGTCTCGCCGTTGGGGGCGATGGCCGCGTAGCCGGCGATAAAGGCAAACGACGAGCCCAGAAAGGCCGGCACCTTGCCGCGCGACAGGAAGTGGAACAGCAGCGTGCCCAAGCCGGCAAACAAAAGCGTTGCCGATACCGAGAGGCCGGTGAGCACGGGCACCAGCACGGTGGCGCCAAACATGGCAAACAGGTGCTGTAGGCCGAGCAGGAACATGCGCGGGCGGCCGAGCGACGATGCGTCGTAGATGGCATCGCTGAGGGCGGGCGTCGAGGACTGGGACATGGATGTCCTTTCGAATGGAAGGGCGATCAGGCATATCGGATAACCTGCCCGAACGATACGATCCGAACCATTGTACGCGATACACTATGCCTCGCACGCGCCGCCACCTGCAAACACTAGCGCTATTTCCAAACGCGCTCGGCAATGCGCTTGACCAGCGCGATCTTTGCCCATTGCTCATCCTCGGTCAGCTTGTTGCCAATCTCGCAGCTGGCAAAGCCGCACTGAGGCGACAGATACAGGTTCTCGAGCGGCACGTACTTTGCGGCTTCACGGATGCGCTCGACGATAACATCCTCGTTCTCGAGCTCTGCCGCCTTGGTGGTTACCAAGCCCAGCACGACCTTCTTGCCCGGGGCAACGTACTTGAGCGGCTCAAAACCGCCGGCGCGCGGCGTATCGAACTCCAGGTAAAATGCATCGACATCCTCGTTTGCAAACAGATACGGCGCGATGGGGTCGTAGCCGCCCTCGAAGGCATAGGTGGAGTGGTAGTTGCCGCGGCACACATGCGTGTTGATGACCAGATCGTCGGGCTTGTCCGCGATGGCGGCATTGTTGAGCGCCACGCCCAGCTCGCTTACCTTTTGCAGGTCGACCGGGCTCATGCCGGTTTTGGCGACAAAATCGGTGTCGCAGTAGATGCCCCAGGTGCAGTCATCAAACTGGATGTTGCGGCAGCCTGCTGCGTACAGGTCGGCGATCACCGTGCGATAAGCGGCTGCGATGGCGTCGGCAAGTTCCTCATCGGTCTTATAGACAGCGCGCAGGCTCTCCTGCTGGCCGTCGCAGCGGTCGAGCGTGACCTCAGAGAACGTCTGAATAGGCGCCGGGATGGTCTGGCGTGCAACATGGCCCTCGCCCTCAAGTGCCTTGACAAATTTGAAGTGCTCGACGAAGGGGTGGTTCTCGCCGCTAATGGGACCGGTAACCACGGCGGTGTCGGCGGTAGTCTCCTCGTCGTGGAACATATAGCCCGTACGCGAGGTACGGCGCTCAATGCCGTTGAGCCCCCACATAAAGTCGAGGTGCCAATAACTGCGGCGGAACTCGCCATCGGTGATGACCTGCAAGCCGGCGGCCTTTTGCTTTGCCACCAAATCGCGAATGGCATCGTCCTCGACGGCCTTAAGCCCCTCGGCATCAAGCGTGCCTGCCGTATAGGCAGCGCGGGCGTCCTTTACGGCCTGCGGTCGAAGAAAACTGCCGACGATATCGGCGCGAAACGGCGCGTTCGGTTGAATCGGAGTACTCATAGATATCTCCCTTTGCATTGATTGCTTTACTGGGACAGAGTATGAACGCTCATATGGCTATCGTAAAATATACGTTTGTATTGGTTTGATATAGGAAACTTCTATATGCACACCAACGGGCCGCCAAGCCAAACTATCCCATATCCGCCAGTGCAAATAGCCATTTTCGTGCCCATATGGCACTAGCAGCTTTGCCCTATCGCCCATACGCTTAGTGGTGACCGCACAAGGCCACGCGAGAGATAGGAGCGACCATGACCACGTTTACGACCCCCACGCGCCACACTGATCGCGCCGCAGGACTCCATTACGCCGAGACCCCCGTGCGCCAGCGCACCGTTCTCACCTGTGGCAGCTGGCGTCGCGTGACCCGCCGTATCGTTTGCGGCCTGACCTGCGCACTTACCGTGAGCTCGCTGCTCATGCCGAGCGTTTCGTTTGCAGCTGAGTGGGTCGAGGTCGGCGGCACCACCTATAACGCCGGTGCCGCGGCCGGTGACGGCAGCACGTGGGCCTGGGACGGTGCCGACGATATGACGCTCAATGGTTATAACGGCGGAGGCATCGCTGCCGGCGGCAAGCTCAACGTGAACTACGAGGGCAACAATACGGTTGCCAACGAATACGGCAACGGCATTTCTGTCGAAGACGTCACCAACGAGAGCGCCGAGCTCAACATCTCCGGAACGGGCACCCTGACGGCAACCGCCGAAGGTAACGCCCTGTATTCCGAGGGCGATATGACGATCAGCGGAACAGGCACCGTTAACGCCACGGGCGACGTCAGCGGCATATATACCCAAAATGACCTTTCGATTGATACGAGCGGAACCGTCACCGCCAAGGGCACGCGTGCCGAGGGCATCCTTGCCGACGGCGATATAACCATAACCGGTGGCGGCACCGTCGACACGAGTTCCGAGCAGGATTGCGGCATCGTCGCCAAAGAAACCCTCACGGTATCCAACAGCACGCTAACGGCTCAGGGATTCGGTAGCGGTATATATGCCTTCGACGGCCTGACCATTGATGCGGCGACCGTACGAGCGTATGCGTACCCAGCGCGCGAAGACAGCCCCACCGCCATCTTCACCGACGAGGGCGACATCACCATTAAAAATGGCTCATTCGTTCACGCCTATGCCGAGGGCGAAAACGCCTCAGGAATCTTCACGCACAATTGGGACACCGGCGGACCTGGCGGGCGCATCTTTATCAGCGACTCGACCGTCGAGGCCATTGCCCACTACATCAACTACGATGGAGGCAACCAGCCCCTACCGCCCATCACCAATGGCGACATTGTCGTAGTTGACCCAGACGTGAACGCTCATACGTATGGCATCTTCGCTCTCACCGAAGATGGCCTCACGCCTGCGACCATCTCCATCACGCGCAGCCGCGTGACGGCAGAAGGCAACACCGCTGCCATCCTGGCCGTGGTGAATAGCGCAGACGGCAGCATTGCCGGCACGATCAATATCGTCGACAGCATTATCGAAACACCCAACGGTGGACGTATTTGCGACGTGCATTTCGTTGACACCAATCCCGTCGATGCCCCTTATCAGCGCGGCCAGACCATCGGCACCGCAAACGACGTCATCACGGATCTGGATAGCGACGCCATCGCCAAGCGCGCCGTCATCGTTCCGGTGGAAACGCCCCAGGCAAAGCCCGAATCGAAGCCTAAGGTAACGACCGCCGCCGCGACCATCAAGCATGTCGACACCAAGGGCACGCTCGCAACCACGGGTGACGCTTCCGTTATGGGCGTTGTTGCCGCCGCCATCACAGGCGTGGCAGCCGTCGTCGCCGGCATCTTTACCAGCCGCAAGCGCTCGTAGCTCCAAACCTCGCACGCTCGATCAACACGAACGCGCACCGCCCCATGGTAAGCGGCCGCCGGACCTCCCACCGGCGGCCGCGCCGCGTTTGAACGATCCGATTCGATTGTCCACTCAAAACAAAACCACTCGCCGGTCGCTTACAGCAATACAAACTGTTTCAGCGCGGCGCGACTCGTTATGCCAAGCTTGGCGTAGGTGTTCGACAGGCGATTCTTTACCGTGCCGCGCGAGATACCCATGTGAGCGGCAATCTCATCGTTGGTCCAGCCGCGACAGGCCAGCATGGCAATGGCAAACTCCGTCGTGGTCAGGCTTTCGGCAACGGTGGCGCCCGCACCCGGATTGTGCACGCGACGCCAGCCGCGGCTAAAGCGCTCGGTAACTTTAATGATCTCCGCGAACTCCAGCGGATGATCTTTCTTTAGACATGATTCCAAAACGCCCTGCAAAAGCCCGTGATGCTCGCCGACGATCTCGATCAAGCCATCGGGCTGCGCAATCTGCCACGCACGCATAAAGTGAATGTTCGCACGGTCAGCCTCACGCTGGTTGATCCACCCAACGGCAGCGATCAGATGCAAGAAGACCTCAGGGATGGGATAGCTTTCCTGCTTCATCGACAGGGCATTCTCCGCCATCCCCACGCAGCGCCCGTAATCGCCATCAAGATAGGCACGGTGTGCCAGCGCGTAGGTTGCAAACAGGCGCAGCCCCTCGGGCAGCAGCGATGCATACGAATCAAATTCGCTGCGTGACACCGGCGAGGGAAAATGCAGCAGCACGCACGCGCTGGCCGCGAGCAGCATATACGAGGCCTGAGCGCGTGGATCCTTTGCCGCCCCTTGGCCCTTCCCCGTCTCCTCGAGGTACGCAAGACAGCGACGCGCCGCCAATGCGCGATTCAGTGACAGATTTGCATAGGCGCACAACAGGTATGCCGAAAGACGAAGCGAATGGTCGTCCGACAGCAAGTACGGCTCCGCCAGGCGTCGTGCCTCATCGGGGCAACCGCGATAGTAGTGCGCCTCGGCACGCGCGATAACGCCATAGTCATCTTTGAGCATCACGTCGAGGGTTCTGTCGAGCGTCCCGGGCTCAAATGCCGTGCACATAAGTGGCATGGGGAAACGCCAGCTATCGGTATATATCCGATCCACGGCGACCTCCCCTCGCATAGCGGCTCACTTTGATGGTAGTGCGAGAGGGCGCCGGTTAATGGGACATGTGGCTCGAAATCAGGCCCTATCCTGGACCGTCGGCGGCAAATTGAGCGGCGCCAAGCCCAAGCCCGACACCGCTCAAAAGACTAGATATGCTGACGAATCGCGTCGATATACGCCTGGCCGTAGCGCGTGAGTGTCGTGTTCTTGCGCGTGATGATGCCAATCTCCATGTACTCATCCACATCGAGCGGAATCGAGATGATGCCGGGGCCGTTGAGCTCGTGACTGATCACGCCCGAGCACACGGTGTAGCCGTTGAGGCCCATAGCCAAATTGAACAACGTCGCGCGGTCGCGCACGCGGATATTCTTGCGGCGCTCAAACGTCGAGGTCAGTTCCTCGGAATAATAAAACGAGTTATAGCTGCCCTGCTCGTAGGACAGGAACGGGTAGTCTTCCAAGTCCTCGAGCGTCACGCTGGAGCGGTCAGCCAGCGGATGGTCGGCACACACAAAAACGTGCGGCGTGGCGCAGAAGAGTCCCTCGAATACGAGCTCGTTGGCGGCGAGCATGCGCTCGATAACCTCGCGGTTATGCTCGGATAAGTACAGGATGCCCAGTTCGCTTTTCATATGCGCGACATCCTCGATAATCTCGTGAGTCTGCTCCTCGCGCAGGGTGAAGTCGTAACGCGCGGCATCGAACTCGCGGATCACGTCGACAAACGCGTTGACGGCAAAGGAATAATGCTGGCAGCTCACACTAAAGTGCGGCACCTGCTCGGATGCGCCCTTGTACTTGCCCTCGAGCAGGTCGGCCTGGTCGAGTACCTGGCGCGCATAGCCCAAGAAGGTCTCGCCCTCCTCGGACACAATGACACCCTTGTTGGTGCGCTCAAAGATATGCACACCCATCTCGTTTTCGAGATCGCGGATCGATGCGGTAATCGAAGGCTGCGACACAAAGAGCCGGCGCGAGGCCTCGGTAATGCTGCCGCATTCGGCAACTTTGACGACATATCTGAGCTGCTGAAGCTTCATAGCTTTCTCCCTAGACGTTCGTGACGTCGAAACCTGTCACATCCATCTGACGCATAAACGGCGGCATTTCCCCCGTCGCAGCGCAGGCGGCAATCTGATGCAGAGCCCCGGCGACCGCATCGTCTGCCGCAGCGCCGATATGCCAGCGCGCGGCAGCCGTGACAGCCTCGTTGGCATTGGCGACTGCAACGGAGTTGGGAACGGCATCGATCATGGGCAGATCGTTATCGGAATCGCCAAATACGGCCACCTCATCGGGCGTCAGGTCCAAAGCGCGCGCCAACTCCAGCGCAGCGCAACCCTTGTCCCAACCTGCTGGAAGGATGTCAAACAGGCGCACTCGGTTGTTGGGAAACACAAGCGAGAGTTCCGGCACCTCAACGGCAACGCGCTCGCGTAGCTCCGCGAGCTCCTCACGCGAACGGGCACTCCAGATATTCGCCTTGAACACCGGCACTTCATCAACGACAGGACGGCATGGGGCCTCTTCGCCTTTGAGCCATGCGTTGCCGCCCGACTCCATGGCGCGACGAACGCGCTCAGGATCGCTCGTCACGCAGTGGGCATCGTTATTCCAAAAGTCATCACCCAGGCTATAGACCTTCAGATAGGTATCGTCGGTCTCTTGCTCCAGATAGTCGGCCAAACGCATCAGAGCATCGTTGTCGATTGCGTGCGAGGCGACTACTTCGCCGCCGACAAACATCACCTGGCCGTTACAGAACGCGCCAGTCGAAAAACACTCGGAACGGTTTTTGAACATCCAGCCCATCGCGGACGGCTGGCGACCCGAAACCGGGCCAAAGTGCAGACCCGCCGCCTGCATGGCATGAATGCCCTCAATGGCGTAGTCGCTGGCGCCGTCATGCCCGGCCGGAATCAGCGTATCGTCCATATCGGTCAGCACAAGTTTGATCATGAGGTCCCCATTCGTATCGGTCCTACCTATTGTAACGACCTGCCAAAATAAACCTGTCCCTTTTTGGCAGGTGCGTTAGTATAGGGAACAACAGATTCGATGCGGGAGTGCCGGCGGTGCAAACCACAAGGCTGAGAGGGCATAGGGCCCAATCCTTTGAACCTGTCAGTTAATGCTGGCGTAGGGAGCATGCCGCCTTTACAGGGGCGCTGTCTATGCACAGCGCCCCTTTTCTATGCCAAGGAGGCATGTGCAGTGATTGATTCGGAACAGTTTAAGCAGCATATGGTCAAGGCCGTGGAGGAGATTCGCGCCACCAATCCGATGGCCGGCTCCATCACCAACACGGTGACGATCGACTTTGTCGCCAACGCGCAGCTCGCCGTGGGCGGTTCGGCCGCCATGGTCTATCTGCCCGACGAGGGCGAGGCGCTCGTTGCCGGCGGCGGCGCCATCTATCTCAACATGGGCACGCTCTTCCCCATCTACGAGCAGACGATTCCCCGCGCGGCCAAGGCGGCACACGACGCCGGCAAGCCCTGGGTGCTCGATCCGGTGGGCCTGGGCATCGGTAGCCTGCGTACCCAGCTGGTAAACGAGCTCAAGCAGTACAAGCCCGCCATCGTGCGCGGCAACGCCTCCGAGATTATCGCGCTCGCCGGCCTGTGGGGTCTTGAGGGAGAGGCGGCTGATCTGAGCCGCGTGCGCGGTGTCGATACCACCGACACGGTCGACGCCGCCCGCGATGCTGCCGTGGCGCTCGCTCGCTACACCGGCGGCGCCGTAGTGGTCTCGGGCGAAGTCGACCTGATCACCGACGGCACGACGGTGGCCAAGTCCCACGGCGGCAGCCCGCTCATGTCCAAGATCACCGGCTGCGGTTGCTCGCAGGGTGGCGTGCTGGCCGTGTACGCCTGCGCCGCCGACCCGTTTACGGCAGCCATCTGCGGCACCGCCGTCTACAACGTTGCCGGCACGCGTGCCGCCGCCGTCGCCGATGCCCCGGCGAGCTTTAAGGTCGCCTTTATCGACGAGCTCTACCGCGCAACCGCCCAGGACATTGCCGATAACCAACTCGAGCTCGAGGAGGCATAGGCCATGTTCGAGCCTGCAACCAATACCGGCATGAACACGCTCGTCGCTGTGGCCATCGCCCCGTGCGGCACCGGCGATGAGCTCTCCGCCGAGGTTGCCGAGGTCGTTCGCGTCATTCGCGAGAGCGGCCTTCCCAACCGCACCACCTCGATGTTCACCGAAATCGAGGGCGACTGGGACGAGGTCATGCAGGTCGTGCGCGACGCGACCTTTGTGTTGGCGAGCAAGGGCATCCGCACCGAAGTCGTGCTCAAAGCCGATATTCGACCCGGTTTTACCGACACCATGACCGGCAAACTCGAGCGCATGGAAGCGCAAATAAAAAAGCAGGAGGAAGCACGATGAGCATCCGCGACAACCTTGATATCTCGGCCTATCTGGTACTCGGCCCCGAAAACACGCTGGGACGTCCCGTGGGCGATGTGGTGGCCCAGGCGCTCGATGCCGGCTTTACCTGCATCCAGGTGCGCTCCAAGGTGGCAAGCGCCCGCGAGATCATCGCGCTGACCGGCGACGCCGCGCAGGCAATCGCACAGGCCGGCAAGACCGGTCAGGTCGCCTTGCTGATCGACGACCGTCTGGACTGCGTGCTTGCCGCGCGCGAGCAGGGCATTGCCGTCGACGGCGTGCACGTGGGCCAGAGCGACATTCCCGTCGAGGTCTGTCGCAAGCTGCTGGGCCCCAACGCCATCGTGGGCCTTTCGGCCCGTTGCGAGGAGATGCTCGAGTACGTCAAGACCGCCGACATGAGCCTGGTCGACTACCTGGGCATCGGCCCGCTCCACGAGACCGAGACCAAGCGCGACTGCGGACGCGCAGCCGATGGCTCTATCATCACCAAGAGCTTTGAGGATCTGGCCGCACTCCACGCGGCAAGCCCCGTGCCCATCGTGGTGGGCGGCGGCGTTAAGACGGCCGACCTGCCGCAGCTCAAGGCCACCGGCGTCGATGGCTTCTTTGTGGTGAGCGCCGTCTGCAGTGCCGACGACCCCTACGCCGCGGCCAAGGAGCTCGTCGATACCTGGCGGCAGGCGTAAGTCTAGGCCGAGCAGTTTATTCGCAGTCTCATATCTTCTAGAGCGGAAAGCGCATCCCAGTTTGGACGTCCATTCTGGGATGCGCTTTCCATATAGAGGCTCAACGGGAAACTGCGTCCCAGTCTGAACGCATATTCCGGGACGTACTTTCCGAAACCCCACCGTTTGGGAAACTGCAACCCGTTCTGAGCGCCGATTCCGGGATGCGCTTTCCGCCGAGGCCACGGCAGTTTGCCCTACCCCGCTAGGTAGGCCTCCAACGCCGGCAAAGTCGCCTCCGCATCACGACGACCGACCTGGTAGATGCGCTCGAGCTCGTCCGGTTCGCGGCACAGCGACGGCACCTTCACCGATTCGCTCGGACGCACCACAAAGATATCGCCGGCGGCCTCACGACGTGCCAGGTCATCGAGCGTGGCATTGTAAACCTCATGCCGATGCTCAAGCGCTGCGACAAACTCCGGGTAGTGACGGAACACGCGCCGCAGCATCGGCATCACGCTGTTGGGCTGCTTCACAAAGCCCGCCGGCTGCGTGAGTACCACGATATTGCGGTCATACCCCTGCGCAAACAGCCATGCGCTGGGAATAGAATCAGCCACGCCACCATCCAGATACTTATGCCCGTCAATAGCAACGGGACGCGTCGCCACAGGAATCGCTGACGATGCCCGGATCCACTCAATATCCCTCTCGTCGCCATAGGGCAGGTCGTGGTAGACGGCCTTGCCCGTCTCGATATCGGTACACACGCACGTAAACCGCATGGGACAGGCGCGATACGTCTCCAAGTCAATGGGATCGCGCTCGATAGGCACCTCGTGATAGGCAAAATCGGCATTGAACATATCGCCGGTCCGCAGCCAGCTTGCTACACCCGCATAGCGCTTATCGGCACAATAGGCCTTGTTATAGCGAATGGCACGGCCGATCTGGCGCGATTTAAAGTTGTAGCCAAACGCCGCGCCCGCCGAGACACCCACCATATGGTCGCAGGTCAAGCCGTGCTCCATCCAAACGTCGAGCACGCCCGCCGTATACATACCGCGGTAGCCGCCTCCCTCGAGTGCCAGCCCCACCGTGCGCGTCGTATCCGGCTGTGCCATGCGACCATCTCCGTTCCTGCGTTTAAAACCGGAACAAGTATACCCGTCAACATATATCGTCTCAGTCGCATTTTCATCGAACATCGCGTCGTCGCGCTACCGCCTGTCGAATAATAGCCGCCCACAGCATGTGCACCCATATATAATTCTGCACTGTTGTTTATACTACTCAGCAGTTATCAACAGCGAACATTAGCCGGTAAATTAACCCAACAACGCAGCAAGGCGGGGGCCTGGATACACGCAAAGCGCCAAACAACAACGCGTGTGCACAACGAGCTCGCCCGACGCAATCCGCCCGACCTCAGAAAGCCGCTTACGACATGAATACTGTCAGCAATTACACCGAAACGCTCGAAAAGACCGTCCGTGACCTTCTCGAGCGTCAGGATGATCTGATTAGGACCGCCTTTACCGACCAGCTTACCGGGCTTGGCAACCGTGGCGGCTTTGCCCGTTCCCTCGAGGAGCTCTGGGAGCAGGACACCCCCGTTACCATGGCGTTCATCGATATCGACAATCTCAAGCACTGCAACGACGTCTTTGGGCATGACGAGGGCAACCGCTATATCTTGCAGGTAAGCCTCTATCTCAAGCTGTATATGAAAGTGGACGAGGCGGCGTTTCGCATAGGCGGCGACGAGTTTGCCATCCTGTCTACGATTGCAACCGAGGACGACCTCGCCGAACGTCTGGAACACTGCCGAACGATCCTGCTCAAAAACAACGATTCCGAGATGCCCCACTCGTTTAGCTATGGAGTGTCGCATGCCGACCCCGCCCTGGGCGAAGCCACCAACCGTATGACACTCGATGCCGACCATCGCATGTACGACTACAAGCTACGTCATGCCGTGCACCTCGATCGACGTAATATCACGCAAGTCCACGCCGACGACTTCGAAATAAGCGATCGTATTTTCGACGCCTTTTCGATGCTCAACGAAGGTCGTTATTTCTTTATTGAGAACTTGTACAAACATCGCACCCTTTGGTCACAAGGTGCCTTGCGCGATCTTGGCCTTCCCTCAGAGCACATAGACAACTGTCGCGATTACTGGAAAACGCGCGTCCATCCCGACGACCTTGAGGCCTTCGTCAACGACATCGACCAAGTCTACAACGGTACCAAGCACCGTCGCGTCATGCAGTATCGTGTGCGCAACGCCGTCGGCGACTACGTCCTTTGCCGTGCTCGCGGGTTTCGTATCGACGGCGACGGAAATGTCCCCTCGCTCTATGTCGGCGAGCTCGTCAACCACTCACTTGCCGAAACCGTCGACGCCGCTACAGGCCTCGGAACGCAGCGCATGCTGGTCAATGCCATCGATACCTGCCGCCTCGACCGTTGCAAGACAGGGCTTATAGCGGTGCGCGTTCGTGGCACGACAAAGCTCAACGAGCTCTACGGGGCCGAGGCTGTCGACAACATGCTTGCCGAATACGCGGGCCGCATGCTGTCGATCACCCGCGGCAGGAGCCGGGTCTACCGTTCACGAAGCGTCCAGTTTGTCGTGCTCAGCAACGATTTGGACCACGAGGCATTCGAGCAACTGACCCGCCACCTTAAAGAGGCCGTTTTCGCTCCTGTGCAAATCGCAGGCGACACCATTGCTCCCGTCTGTCTTGTCGTCCCAACCTTTTACGAACGCCTGGACTCCCAAGCATCGACTGTTTTGGGCGAACTCGATCGTCGCCTTCGCACAGCTGGCGGGCTTGTCCCCAACGACAGCCTCCCTATACCCGAGGTCGAACGCAAAAGCGCAATCGCCGAACGCATCGATATGCTCACGGGCCTCTATCGACCCAGCGAGTTTATGCGGCGCGCCAACGCATTTCTCGAGGCAAGGCGCGACGGCACCTGGTGCATCGCCACGGTCGACATGGGCCACATGCGCCTGTTTAATGAATGGCACGGCCAGGCCGAGGGCGACCGCGTACTCGCCGATGTGGGCACGGTCCTCAAGGACATCGAGAATGCCGATATGGGCGTCGCAGGGTACTGGGGCCAAGATGACTTTTGCGTACTCATCCCTTTTAAGCACATCACCGTCCATCAAATCTACAACCGCGTTCGCGAGGCCGTAGCCAGACATGATGATGGCGTAGGTTTTTGGCCGTCCATGGGCGTTTACCCCATCGACTCCAATGAGGAAATCACTATCGACGCGCAGGCCAAGGCCATGTTTACCAATCGACGCGCCAAAAACGACTTTAAGGAGCGCATTGCCGTTTTCCGCCCCGAGGAATATGAGCATGAGGTTGCGTTCCACCACACGCTAACCGAGTTCCAGTATGCGCTCTCAAACGGCCGCATCACGTACTACCTGCAGCCCCAGGTCGACATGGAAACCGGTGAGATTATTGGCGCCGAAGCACTCACCCGCTGGATTGACAAGGACGGCTCTCTCATTTCGCCCGCAACGTTTATCCCCGCACTCGAGGAAAGCGGCTTTGTGGTGACGCTCGACAAGTACATTTGGCAGGGTGTCGCCTCGTGGCTGCGCGAGCGCATCGATCGAGGGCTTCGTGTGGTTCCGGTTTCGCTTAATGTGTCGCGCGTGGATATCCTTGCCTGCGACGTTGCCGAGCATATGGGGGCGCTCGCCGCCCAATACAACCTACCGCCCGAGCTCATGCGTATCGAGATCACTGAGACGGCTTATACGGGGGAGTCCGAGGCCGTGGACAAACTGACGGCCGACCTGCACACCCGCGGCTTCTCGACCTATATGGACGATTTTGGCACCGGTCAGTCCACGCTCGCGATGCTCAAGAACGTCAACGTCGACGTCATCAAGCTCGACCGCGCCTTTGTACCCACCGATCGCGATCAAGGCCGCAGCACGCAAATCATTTCATCGATGCTCGAAATGGCGCAGTCGCTCCATCTGCCCGTCGAGGTCGAAGGCGTCGAGACAAATGAGCAGGCGAACATGCTACGACAAATGGGCGCCCGCTACGCTCAGGGCTTCCTCTACTACCGCCCCATGCCGGCGAAGGATTTTGAGGCATTGCTCGATGGTGGCAATAACGACTGATACGCTCGCGCGCAAAACGCCACCGCCGAAGGGGGAATTTGCCTCCATTAGCTGACTTATATCCCCAATTCAAACCGAATTGGGGATATGATACAAACCATTGTTCCGCCCAAGGAGGTTATCCATCATGAACGAGTCATATCGCCTGGGTGAGCAATTGATTATTGCCTATCTTCAGCGACTTGCGAATGGCATCTCGACCGCCGAACTCGATGTTGCTGCGCTGCCTGCTGAGCTACGCGCCGTTGGTGAGCAACTGCAAAAGACGCATGCTATCCTGCAACAAGAGCGCCAGCTGCTTGAGCGCAAAGGCGACCCCTTCACCTGCGCCTATATTGACATCGACCATCTCAAACATTGCAATGATAGGTTTGGCCACGCCGAAGGCAATCGCTATATTCTGAGCATCTGCCGCACGCTCTCCGAAACCATGGAGCACGATGAGATGCTGTTCCGTATCGGTGGAGACGAGTTTGTGCTTATCTCGCTCTCTGCAAACGAGACTGAACTCGAGCAGCGCTTGGAGCAGGTACGTGCCGGGCTGATCGAAGCGAGCTCAGGCGGCAAGGCGCCCATGATCGGCAGCTTTAGCTTTGGCTGCTCGCGCGTCGATCCACTTGCCGGCGACACGCGTCGCCAGATGACGATGGATGCCGATCGCAAGATGTATCGCTATAAGCTTATGCATCGTGTGCAGCAACCGAAAGACAATGACGCGCCGCAACGCCCAATCGTCGATCAACTTCCTTGCAACGACCGCGTATTCCAAGCGATCTCCATGAGCTCCGAGACGCGCTATCCGTTTATCCTCAATCTCGATACGGGCGAATCGCAATGGTCGGTCAACGCCGTGCGCGATTTTGACCTGCCTTCCCAGCACCCTTTTAACTCGGTCGATATGTGGCTTGCCCGCGTTCATCCCGAGGACCGCGACAACGTACGCGCCGAGCTCGACATGGTGATACACGGCACATGGCACTTCCACTACATGCAGTATCGCGTAATGGATGCCACCGGGGCATACGCGCTTTGCGACTGCACGGGCTACCGCTTGGACGGCACCGATACCGAGCCTAACATGTACGTGGGCATTATCATCAACCGAAGCTTGGCAGATACGACCGATTCCGTAACCGGCCTGGGCGATATTCACGCCCTGGTCAACGCCATTGGCGAAATGCGTCGCGTGGCGCGCGAGGCAGGCTTTATTGCCATTAAGGTTGACGATATCGCCGAGGTCAATGCCCGCTTTGGATTCGATGCGGGCGACCGTGTGCTCGCCGAAAGCGCCGCCTGTCTCATGGATTGTTCGCGCGGCAAGGGCCGCCTGTTCCGCTCGACGGGGCCGATGTTCGTGGCGCTTTTCGATGAGCTCGGCCCCGAGGCAATCGACGAGCTCGCAAACGAAATCGAACGATTCCTGGGGTCTCCCGTGCTCATCGGCTCGCTTGAATATCAGCCACCCATTCGTGTGGCGACGCTCCATCTGGACAGCGTTGACCGACAGCCCGTTTCCATTTTGAACGAGCTCAAAGCGTTGCTTGGGAAAGCCGTGCAGGTACCAGGTACCAAACTGGATTAGCGCCGCGCCCGCGCCGCCCCCCCATCGTGCGATAATCCTCTGCAGAAGTCACCAAAAGCAGAGGGAGTTTGTGATGAAGGTTCTTTTGGTCAATGGCAGCCCCAAGGCAAACGGCAACACCGCCCGCGCACTCGCCGAGATCGCCGAGCAGCTCAATGCCGAAGGTATTGATACCGAGGTGTTTCAGCTGGGCGCCAAGCCCATTCGCGACTGCATCGGCTGCGGTCAGTGCGGCAAGCTTGGCGGTCGCTGCACCTTTGACGATGACGTGGTGAACGAGCTCATCGCTGCCGCCGAGCAGGCAGACGGCTTTGTCTTTGGCTCGCCCGTCTACTATGCGCATCCCAGCGGACGCATCCTCTCGGCTCTCGACCGCGCATTCTATGCCGGCGGGCATGCCTTTGAGCACAAACCCGGCGCCGCGGTCGCCGTCGCCCGTCGCGGCGGCACGTCGACCACCTTCGATGTGCTCAACAAGTACTTCACCATTAAGCAGATGCCCGTAGTTGCTTCCACCTACTGGAACAACGTGTTTGGCCGCGTGCCCGGCGACGCCGATGGGGATGCCGAGGGCCTTGCCACCATGCGAAACATCGGTAAGAACATGGCTTGGCTCCTACGTTGCATCGAGGCCGGACAGGCCGCCGGTATCAACGCACCCGAGGCAGATCGAGCAACGACCAACTTCATCAGGTAGAACGGCGGAACATACTATGAACGTGCAAATCTTCGGCACCAAGAAGTCCTTCGATACCAAGAAGGCACAGCGTTATTTTAAAGAGCGCCGCATTAAGGTGCAGTTTATCGACCTTAAGGAAAAGGAGATGAGCAAGGGCGAGCTCACGAGCGTGATGCAGGCGGTCGGCGGTATCGACAAGCTGCTCAACCCCAAAGCCAAGGACGAGGAGACGCTCGCGCTCATTCAGCATCTCACCCCCAGTCAGCGCTTCGACAAGCTGCTCGAGAACCAGCAGGTTCTAGCCGAGCCCATCGTGCGCAACGGCAAAAAGGCCACCGTCGGTTATTGCCCCGATGTATGGGGAGCCTGGGAGTAGCTTGTGTTATTTGCCGGCGCGTGGGTATAAGAGCAGGCGTTTGGCATAAGATTCAACTGTAAGCCATGTCTAACAAAGGAGGGCACATGCCCAACAAACCCGTGAAGATCATCATGCTTACCGGATACCTCGGTGCCGGCAAGACCACGCTGCTCAACCACATCCTCGCTAACGACGGCGGCATCCGCGCCGCCGTGATCGTCAACGATATCGGCGAGATCAATGTCGACGCCAGCCTTATCGCCGACGGCGGCCTTTCCGAGACCGACGACCTCATCCCGCTCACCAACGGCTGCATCTGCTGCACGCTTTCGGACGACCTGGCCAACCAGCTGCAGGGCATCGCCGATTCGGGCAACTTCGATTACATCATCATCGAGGCCTCGGGCATTTGCGAGCCCATCCCCATCGCCTACACCATCTCGAGTTTCTGCGACGAGGCCAAGGTGGGCGGCGAGCCCAAGCTCGCGCTCGACAACATCGTGGCCGTGGTCGACTGCGCCCGCATGTACGACGAGTTCAACGGCGGCCGCGACCTGCTGGCCGAGGATATCGACGAGGACGACATCGAAAGCCTGCTCATCCAGCAGATCGAGTTCTGTTCCACGCTGATCCTCAACAAGACCGATACCGTGAGCCCTGAGCAGATTGCCGAGCTCAAGGCCATCGTGCGCAGCCTGCAGAAGGACGCCGTGATCGTCGAGGCCCAAAACGGCGAGGTCCCCATGGAGGAGCTGCTCGACACCGACCGCTTCGACTTTATGCGCGCCTACAACTCCGCCGCCTGGATCGAGGCCATGGAGCATCCCGAGGAGCACGACGACCCCGAGGTGCTCGAGTACGACATCGAGACCTTTGTGTACTCGCGCCGCAAGCCGTTTGACCTGCAGAAGTTCACCGATTTTGTTGAGCAGGAGTGGCCCGACGAGATCATCCGCGTCAAGGGCCCGCTGTGGCAGACCGGCAATCCGGACATGTGCTACATGTTCGAGCAGGCCGGCCACCAGATGCGCCTGATGGAGAACGGCCTGTTCGTTGACTCGGCGCCCGAGGGCGAGAAGCAGAAGATTATCGACGAGAACCCCGAGATCATGCAGATTTGGGACGACGAGACGGGCGACCGTATGACGAGCCTGTGCATCATCGGCCGTCACATGGACAAGGATGCGCTCATCGCCTCCCTCGATGCCTGCCTGACCGACTGGCACCGCGCCTAGGCTATCCAAGCGGGCATTTTTCCGCCTACGTAACCGCCAAACCACCACGAAGGTGTCCCCTTCGTGGTGGTTTTTCATTCCGATCCAAGGAGATCCATGTTCAACATTGTGCTGTATGCGCCCGAGATTCCGGCCAATACGGGCAATATCGGCCGTACCTGCGTGATTACCGGTACCCGCCTGCATCTGGTGGAGCCACTGGGCTTTTCGCTCGACGACAAGACGGTACGTCGCGCCGGTCTGGGCTACTGGCAAAACTTGGACGTGACGACCTATGCCAGCTGGGAGGATTTCCTTGCGCGCAACGACCTCTCCCCCGCCGACGAGCGCCTGCATCTGCTGACCAAAAAGGCGCGCCGCACCTATGCGCAAAGCACCTACCGCGACGGCGACTACTTAGTCTTTGGCAGCGAGAGCTCGGGCATTCCCGAGCCGCTGCTTGCCGCGGCGCCTGAGCGTTGCGAGCGCATCCCCATGCTGCGCGATTGTGACTCACTCGATAACGCCGAGGCTTGGGAAGCTCACGAGGAATCGCTGGGGCATACCGAGGACAGCCACGAGGCCATCCTTCAGCAGGACATCTGCGGCAACTTCGTCAACCCGGACGACTACCGCATCAGCGCACTCAACCTCTCCAACAGCGCCGCCATCGTCCTCTACGAAGCCCTGCGCCAAACAGGCTTTGCCGGCATGTAGCAAACCAGCCATTTGGGGACGGGGTAGAAATGGCAGATTTTTAAACCCTCTAACCCTTGACAAATTGGTTTTGGCATCAATGCGACAAAGGGACTGTTCATTTGTCACATTGATGCTCTGAATAACGAACCATTGCTTTTAATCAGAATTAACTAGAATAAAATGAAGTTAAACGGCGGTGTGAAAGGAGAGCCTTGTGAAATATCTCGAGAACCCGTTTACCCCCAGTTTTGGTGAGGTTCCTGCCCATCTCGCTGGCAGACAACAGATTATTCGGGATTTGGACCGTGCCTTCTTGAGCCAGCGTAGGCGCCCAGAATTGACCTCGATCTTCTCAGGCGCGCGTGGAACCGGTAAAACCGCTCTCATGTCGTCGCTCGCGACGAGGGCGGAATCCCACGGCTGGATAGCCGTAAAGGCGACCGCGCTCCCGGGAATGCTTGAGGAAATCGAGTTCGGGGCGAAACGTGCCGCAGGTCATCTCATCGACCCGTCTCACAACTTCGAAGTCACCGGTCTCGGAATTGCACCGCTCGGCAGCATCGAGGTCAATCGCGTTCACGATGCCTCAACCTGGCGTTATCGCATGAGCGACATCATCGACCAGCTCAACGAGGCGGGCACCGGTCTGCTCGTCACGGTTGACGAGGTGGACCCGACACTCGACGAGATGATTCAGCTCGCAGCGACGTATCAGCACTTTGTGACCGATGGGAAACGCGTCGCCCTGCTCATGGCGGGACTTCCCAATAACGTCTCGACGTTGCTGAACCACAAGACGGTCTCGTTCCTTCGCCGTGCCCAACAATATCATCTGGGTCGCATTGCCGACTATGACGTACGCGAGGCCTTGATTCGCACAATCCAAGAAAACGATCGCCTGGCAGATACTGAGGGAATCGATAGAGCCGTTCGCTCGATCTCTGGTTTTCCCTTCCTATTGCAACTCGTAGGCTACCGTGCCTGGGATCTCACAAGCGATTCGAAGGAAATCTCGTCACGCGACTTTGACCTGGGAATCAAAATCGCGCGCGACGAGATGGACGACCGAATCCTCGCGGCAACCTATCGGGAACTCACTGCAGAGGACAAGCGATTCCTCATCGCCATGCTCGATGACGAGGAAGAATCCACCACCGCTGACCTTGTCGAGCGCCTTAAGCGTTCGCCGCAGCAGGTCTCCCGCTACCGACGTCGCATGATAGATGCCGGCATCATCGGGGAACGAGGACGGGGGCTCGTCGCATTTGAATTGCCATTCTTCCGCGACTATCTCGCGGCTCAATGCGTGAAATAGGCATCAATGAGGCAAAGGGGCTGTCCCTTTGTCGCATTGTCTATAGGTAGCGGCCGGTAATGCTCTTGGAGCAGACTGCGATGTCGCCCGGCGTACCGGCGCAGACGATTTGCCCGCCCGCGTCGCCACCGCCCGGGCCCATGTCGATCACGTAATCGGCGTTACGGATAAGGTCGAGATCGTGTTCGATCACGATAACCGTGGCGCCCTTGGCAACGAGGCCGTCAAACACACTCAGCAACACCTGAACATCGAGCGGATGCAGGCCAATCGTGGGTTCGTCGAACACGAATACGGCATCATCCTGCACGCGGCCCATCTCACTCGCGAGCTTAAGGCGCTGTGCCTCACCGCCCGAAAGCGCCGGTGTGGGCTCGCCAAGCGTGAGATAACCCAGGCCCAGGTCGTGCAAGGTCTGCAAGCGCACCTGAACTTTCTTGAGTCCCACCGTAGCGTCGAGTGCCTCGTCCACGCTCATATCCATAAGCTGCGGCAACGTAAGCAGACTGCCATCCTTGCCTTCGCGATGGATATGCGAGGCGGCCTCGGCGTAGCGCGAGCCACGGCATGCCGGGCAGACGATCTCGACGTCGGGCAGAAACTGCACGTCAAGCGATATCGAGCCCGTGCCGTCGCACGTAGGGCAGCGCAGGGCACCGGTGTTGTAGCTAAAGGCGCCCGCCTTATATCCCGCCGCCTTGGCCTCGGGCGTACGTGCAAAGGCGCGGCGCAGCTCGTCATGAATGTCGGCATAGGTCGCTACCGTCGAGCGCACGTTGGCACCGATGGGCGTGGCGTCAATCAGGTTGGCACGGGCAATGCCCTCGGCATCGACCCAACGCACGTGCCCCGGCAAGCGTTCGCCGGCTGCCTGCGCCTTGAGCGCCGGGATGAGCGTCTCGAGCACCAACGTCGTCTTGCCCGAACCCGAAACGCCCGTCACCGCGACAAGGCGGCCGCGCGGGATATCGACTTCGAGCGGTTTGACGGTATGGATGGCCTCGGTTGCCATGCGGATATGGCCCTGGTCGAACATTTCCTCATCAGTCACCTGCGGACGCAAGCGCTTGGACTCTGAGCGCAAAAACGGCGCGATGCGACTGCCCTGCGATTGCTCGACCTCGTCTACCGTACCAGCGGCGATCACATTGCCGCCGCCTGCTCCGGCAACGGGACCCATCTCGACCAGATAGTCGGCATCCGCCAGTACGCGCGTATCGTGGTCGACAACAACCACGGTGTTACCGTCATCCACCAGATCTCGCATCACGCCTACCAGGCCGTCGACATTGGCAGGATGCAAGCCGATCGAAGGCTCGTCCAGCACATAAAGCACGCCTGTCGATCGGTTACGCACCACGCGAGCAAGCTGCACGCGTTGGCGCTCACCCGTGGAAAGCGTGGCGCCGGCGCGGTCGAGTGAAAGGTAATCGAGACCCAAGTCGACCAGACGACGGGCCGCGCTCAAAAACGAATCGCAGATATCCGTCGCCATGGGCCGCATCTCGGGCGGCAAGAATGCGGGCACCCCGCGCACCCACTCAATCGCCTCGCCCAGCGTCATAGCCGCCGCCTGCGCCAGATTGATACCGCGCACCTGGGGCTGGCGTGCCGCCTCGGAGAGACGCGTGCCACCGCAATCGTGGCATGGCCCCTCGCGTAAAAAGCGCGCAACGCGCTTGAGGCCCTTGTCGTCCTTAACCTTGGCGAGCGCATTCTCGACGGTATAGACGGCGTTGTAATAGGTAAAGTCGAGTGGCGTAGCGCCCTCGCCGTTTTTGGGCACGTAGAGGATGTGCTTCTTAACCGCCGGACCATGAAACACGATGTCGCGCTCTTGAGGCGTGAGCTGGTTAAACGGCACGTCGGTGCGCACGCCCATCTCGCCGGCCACCTGCTTCATCAGATCCCACATGAGCGTGCCCCAAGGAAGCACCGCGCCCTCGTTGATAGTCTTTGACTCGTCGGGTACCAAGCTCGCCTCGTCCACCTCGCGCATGACACCGGTGCCGCCGCAGGTGGGACACGCACCGCCACTGTTAAAGGCAAGGTCCTCGGCACTCGGCGCGTAGAACTCGCGGCCGCATGTCGGACACGTGAGCGACAGGCCTGCGGCAACGTTAAGGCTCGGCTCCACACGCGCCCCGCAGCGCGGGCACACATGATGGGCGCAACGGCTAAAGAGCAGACGCAGACTATTGTTGAGCTCGGTCATGGTACCAAAGGTCGAGCGCACGCCCGGCACGCTGGGGCGCTGATGCAATGCGAGCGCCGCCGGCACGTGCAGCACCTCGTCCACTTGGGCGTGCTCGGCCTGCGTCAGGCGACGGCGGGTATAGGTGCTGAGCGCCTCCAAGTAGCGGCGCGAGCCCTCGGCATAAAGAACCCCCAGCGCCAGCGAGCTCTTGCCCGAACCCGACACGCCGGCAATACCCACGAGCTTTCCCAGCGGAATATCGATATCGATGTCCTTGAGGTTGTGTACACGCGCGCCACGCACCTCGATAGCCTGCGGGCTCATCTTCTGTTCCGTCACCTTTATCACCCTACTCATGCCATAAAACTCGATCGCGAATGTACTCGCCCAGCATGGGCACGGTAAATCGGACGAGGCCGTATCCGGCAGCCTCGATGACGCGCTCGCGAATCAGGCTTGCGCGATATTTGCTCGCCCAGCTCTGGGTGCGATCGCAGCGCTCAATGATATCCGCCATGCGAGTCGGTTTGTCCTCGTCAACCGCCATGGCCTCGATAAAAAGGCGCTGTGGACTGCGCAGCCCGTAATATAGAGGCGCGTCAACCGCTTCGTAGAACTCGGAGACGGCATCCGCATGGCCATCCTCGACATCGTGCCTTTCGATGACTTGCGAGCCACGCCGGACAGCAGAGCGCCACATGTAATAGCCCACCAGCTGAACCATATAGGGATGCCCCATGCTCCTGTGTGCCGCAAGGTCCGCCGTCTCCGCGTCAACGTAAAGACCAGCGTCTTTGACCGTCTGGATATATGAATCACGCACCTTGGGCAAGGATATCGCCCCCAGCGTACGCTGCTGGGCACGCCGCAAAAACGTCACGCTCGGCTCTTCGAGCAGATCGTCAACCATACTGGGTAAGCCGGCGAACACCAGCGCAAGACCGCGCTGGTCGCTATCGGGCAATCCCGTGGCATCCTGGTCTCCGAGCACCTGCTGATAGAGAACGGCAAGAGCCGCTAGTTCCTCGATAGACGCAGATTGCGCCTCGTCAATCGCAAACAGTATGCCCTTGCCTGGACCGAGCTTCTTGAGGCGCTCGTTGACCAGTCCTCGCAACGTTTCGCCCTTTGCTCGCGCCGCCTCGACCGACATCCGGCCAAACGACGAACCGAATTCCATTGACGTCACAACGGGCCTATTCGAGCGAAGCGCGTCGGCCAAGCGGTCGCATAAGCCAAGCGAAGCGGAATCGGAGACAACCGCCCATCCGCGCTCGCTGGCCAGACGTTGCAGCTCCCGCAGGAGAACTGTCTTGCCGCAGCCGCGGTTTCCCGTAATGAGCATGAGCCTGCCCGGCGCTCCGGCGCCGTTATCGAGCCCTTCCTCGAAATCTTCGATGACCGACTCGCGACCAATGAGCATCGGAGGCCGCTTGCCTGCCGTTGGCTTAAAGGGATTTGGATTCATGTCGGCCTCCTCGGATTGGCAAACGCTGCCTATAGTTATACCAACTTATACCGAGTTATACCAACAGCAGGTGACAAAGAGGCCGCCCTTCTATCACCTATGGCAGAAGAACTCTGCGTCTGCTGCTCGCCAGGGGCGGAAGGTGGAGGGATCGACCTTTACGTGGGCTGCCTCGGGGACGTCGTACCATTTGGCCGTGTAACCGGCGCCGTGGGAGCAAAAGACCGAATCGGGCGTGTTGGGCAGATCGGCCTCGGGCTCATAGGCGGCCGTCTCGATGACGCGCTCGGCATCATGGCAAGCCGCATAGCCGGCGAACTCTAGGTACAGATGCCCACGACCACTCGTGTAGGCAGCCACCTCCAGCGCGTAATCCTGCACCTCGGATGCCGGCACGCGACCCACAAGCTTCGCTCGGTCGCCCGCCATCGTCGGCGGCTCGTACTCGGCACCCATGCGCGTGGCATCCGAGAGCGCCCGGCCCACGCACTCCCCCGGCACCTCGAGCTCAAAGTGGTACCACGGCTCCAACAGCACCGCCGCGCCGGCCTCACGTGCCCGCATGAGCCCCTGGCGAATCGCGCGATACGTGGCCTGGCGAAAATCGCCGCCCTCGGTGTGTTTGGCATGCGCGCGGCCGCCTGTGAGCGTAATGCGCACATCGGTGATGGGCGAACCGGTCAGCACGCCCAGATGATCGCGCTCCATGGCGTTGGTGAGCGCCAGACGCTGCCAGTTAAGATCGAGCTCGTCGGTCGAGGTCACGGTGCCAAACTGTACGCCCGAGCCCGCCGGCAACGGCTCCAGGCGCAGATGCACCTCGGCATAGTGGCGCAGTGGCTCAAAGTGGCCCACGCCCTCGACCGGCTGCGAAATGGTCTCCTTATAGAGGATGCCGCCGGGCTCAAACTCGACCGCAAGGCCAAAACGATCGGCCAGCACGCGCTGCACGACCTCGAGCTGCACCGCTCCCATGAGCTGCAGATGTATTTGTTCAAGATGCGTGTTCCAGCTTACGCCGAGCATGGGATCTTCGTCCGCCAACTCAGTCAATGCTTTGAACACCGTATGGGCATCATGTTCGCCCGGAAGCACTGTATAGGTGAGAACCGGCGCAATGACAGGCGCATCGCCCGCGGGCTCCGCACCCAGGGCGTCCCCTGGGCGAACGCGCGCAAGACCCGTCACGGCACAAATACCGCCAGCAGCAACTTCTTGGGCAAGCTCATACTTCTCGCCGTTATAGATGCGCACCTGGTCGATCTTCTGCTCCCATGCCTCGGCGCCGGAACGTCCGTTAATCAGCTGTTTGGCATGCAGCGTGCCGCCGGTCACTTTAACCCAAGCCAAGCGCTCGCCGCGATCCCCGCGGCTGACACGATAGACGCGCGCGGCAAACTCCGGGAGCCACGCCTGTTCACGCATCAGCGCGCATATGCCATCCAGCAGCTCGTCCACGCCTTGGTCCTTGAGCGCCGAGCCGGCAAAGCAGGGAAAAAGCTTGCGCTCGGCAACCATGCGCGACAGCGTTGCGACAGAAAGCTCGCCTGCCTCAAGAAACTCCTCGAGCGCCGCCTCGTCCAACGCAGCAGCGTCCTCCTGAACGGCGCCGCCCGCCAGCAGTTCGCTGGCATCCAGGCAGCCCTCGGAAAGACGTTGCCCAAGTTGTGCCAGCAAAACATCGCGGCCGGGATTCTCCAAATCGATTTTGTTGATGAAGATGAACGTCGGGATGTCATAGCGCGCAAGCAGGCGCCACAGGGTTTCGGTGTGTCCTTGCACGCCGTCGTTGGCGCCCACAACCAAAATCGCGTAGTCGAGCGCGCGCAGCGTGCGCTCCGCCTCGGCAGAAAAATCGACATGCCCCGGCGCGTCCACGAGCATGACATGGGTATCACCGTGGTCGAGCACGGCCTGCGACGAGAAAATCGTGATGCCGCGCTCGCGCTCAATCGCGTACGTGTCCAGATGCGAATCGCCATCGTCCACGCGGCCGCGCTTGCGAATGCGACCCGCGTTGAACAGCATGGCCTCGGCCAGCGTGGTCTTGCCGGCATCGACATGCGCCACAATTCCAACGACCGCTTGTTTCGACATGGCTCTCCTCTTATTGCAAGCCCATCGCACGCGGCAACGGGCGTCCTCGTTCCACACTGGATGATACAATTTACGGGCCGGCGGGCGAAGCGGGCCCTATCCCCCGACCGAGCTCATCGCTCCGCGTTGCCGCGCGGCGATTTTCGTAGGTTCGCGCCTTGCGAAAGCCGGCTCGCAAAACAGCGCAGCGAACGAAAATGACCCCACCCGGGACCATTTTCGTTCGCGCGAATTATTGATACGCGCCCTCGCTCTTATGCCTCGCGCAGCCAGTCAAACGCAACACGCGGTGTGCCGTCCGATACATACACGACGCCGGCACGCTCAAACCCCGCTTTAATACTCGCGCCCTGCATGGGCAGGTTGTCTCGGTGAGTATCGATGCGCAGGTGATCGGCACGCCCCTTGGCAAAGGCAAACATCGCAGCCGCGATACCGTGCACAGTGCCGTCGGACGCCACACGGTGCAGCACGGCGTACGGAGTGTCGCTGCGCCATTGACCGTCCTCAATGACGTCATAGCACTCGTCCGGGCCCGGGAAAAAGGCAAACGTCGCCACCACGCGACCGTCGACTTCGCACACGTAACTGCCGTCAGCGGCAATATCGGCAGCCAGTTGCTCGGCCGAAGGCGTGCCCTCGGGCCACTGCGTGGCGTTGCCATGCGCGCGCATAAAGGCGCGGGCCGCGTCATAGATAGCCATGACGGCGGGAATGTCGGTATCGAGGGTTTTTCTGATCATCACGCGGCGACCTCACGTTTATTGGTATCACTTTGATTGAGCAATGATACCAACGTTTGGAGAGGGGCGCGATGCAGATGGGAAGCAAAAAGCGAGCCGCCTGGTCAAAGGCCAAAAGCGAGTTTTTGGGCGCTGCCACCGGCGGCGATATGAGCGACCTGTTTGCACGCGAGGACGAGCGCCGCAACGCCCTGGACGCCGAGCGCGATGAAGCCTGGCGCTACAAGTCGTGCGAACGCAAAAACCGTTACGACACGCGCGCCGAGGCCGAGGCCGTTATGGCCGACTGCGAAAACCATGGACGGCGCGGTTTGGCCTGCTACAAATGCGAATACTGCGGCGGATGGCACCTGACGTCGCACCCTTGGAAATAGGAGCCGCATCGGCACGGCACTAGCGAAGCCCCGGTAATCACACGCAAGCTACGGGCGCGGCGGCACCAAAACGTCGTAGCGAACGGCCTTGCCCGCGAGCTGATAGCCCGGCTTTACGCCGGCGAGCAACGGGCCCTTCACCGGCCGTTTGATAACGACTTTGCGCGGGTGCACCGCAAGCGCAGCTTCGACCAGCGCCTCCTCATCGGCGCACGGCTGTTCCAGATGATGCAAGAGTTGGAACTTCTTTTTAACCGCCGCGCTCTTGGTGCGCCCGGGAAACATGGGGTCCAGATACACCACGTCGGGAGCGGCGAGGACACCCCGCCCGATCGACTCAGCTACATGGCGAAGACCGGCAATGCTGTCCTCGCCCGCATGTAAGCGCATGCGCGACACGGCAACCGCAAGCGCCGGATCATCTGCCGCGCGATCCAAGGCATCCTTGAGGAGCGCCGCAATCACGCAATCCTGCTCATACAGATCGACGGTAAAGCCCGCGGCAGCCAGCAGCAGCGAATCCTCGCCAAAGCCTGCCGTGGCATCAATCGCCCATGGCCGCTCGATGCCTTTTGCGCGCGCAGCCTTTACCAACAGCTCTTGCTGCAGACGGCCCTGTTTGAGCCGCGGAAGCATGCGGCCATAATCGGCACGCAGCTCCATCATGCCGTCGGTGAGCGTGAGGCCCTCGGACGTCCCGGTCAGCTCAAGCCCCGCGGCCCGAGCAACAGAAAAGGGATCGACGACGCCCATGGGCACTCCTTTGCAATCAAAACGAATACGTGAGCGCCGTTTGTGTCGGCACCCAACCGTTCGCTATTGTCCCACATGCGACATGGCCCACAGCATCCCAATGCAAAGCACCGCCATCAATCCCGTGCACACGGCAGCGATCACAGAATCACCCATGCGCCTTCCCAACGACCGCGGCTCACGCACTTGCCCTGCTCCGTACATCATGACTCCTCCTTGAGACCAGCTCCTTGTTACGGCCTCATCATCTCAGTGCCGCACATGAGCTGCCATCGATTTGGCTTACGTCCAGCTTTCCTTTTTGAAAGGTTAGGTTGGGCTGCGCGGGCTCAAGGCGCTTTCAGGCGCATGCATCGCCGCGTTGAACTACAATGTGCTTCACCATATGTGCAGCACATGAGGTACGCCAGGTTGGCGTACTCGCATCGAAAGGACCAGCCATGAGCTCCGCTCGCAAGACTCTCAAAATCCTTGCCCTCGTCTACTTTGTTTTGGGCATCGCCAGCCTCGTCATCGCCGGCGTCGGTATCGCCAGTGGCAACCTCGATTCCACGTACGGGTCAAACGCCATGCTCGCCGCGGTCGTGCTGGTCGCCAAGGGCGTTGTCGATCTTGCCGCAGGTGTTGCAGGCATCAAGGGTGCCAACAAGCCTTCACAGGTGGATGGCGCGTTTAAGCTCGGCATCGTTGCCGCAATCGCCACGATTGCGCAGGCCGTGCTCACGCTTCCCGCGCTCGGCGGCAGCTCCGTCAATATCGTCGCCTTTGTCATCGTGGTGTACGACCTGTTCTTTGTTCAGCAGGCGCACGCCGTTAAGGCCGAGAACAAGGACCGCCTGTAAGCGCTCGCTTCTCATAAGCTCTGCAGCCAAGCAACTAAAAAGGGCCGATCGCGCATCTCCGCGGTCGGCCCTTTACGTTTGCCCAGATAAAACCTACCAAAATAAACCTGTCCCTTTTTGGCAGGTTGTTAGCTGTGGCGGTACTCGGCGATGATGAAGTCGATATCGGTCTGGAGCGTTTCCAGGTTTGCCAGGCGCTCTTTGTCGGCAGGGCGCGTGCGGTAGTAGTACGGCGTCATCTGGAACACCGCCTCGATATCGGCCTGGGTCTGGAGCGTAATATTCGCAGACACCCGCTGCGTTCCGACCAACTCGAGCTCGGTGGTCTTCGGCAGCTTCTCATCGTTAAGGTACGGCGTGTCGTAGAGCACCTCCTTGAGCCCAAAGAGATGACGGGCACCCGGCACCACGGTGTAGAGCGAGCCCTCGGGTGCCAGCACGCGGGCAAACTCGCGCTCGTTAAAGGGGGCAAAGAGCTCGGTCACCATATCGAAGGCGCCATCGGCCACGGGGACGTCCTTCATGTTGGCCACGAAATAGGTCGCATCGCCGCGCTTGGCGGCAAGGCGTACCATCTCTTTGCCCAGGTCGAAACCGTAAGCATCCACACCCGGCACCGCGCCCATGGCGCTGGTGTAGTAGCCCTCGCCGCAGCAAATATCGAGCAACGTCATGGGGCCGTTCGTAGACGCAGCGCACCCAGCCGCCCGCTCACGCACCAGCTCGACCATTGCATCGCGCAACGGCGCATAGTAGCCACGGTTTAGAAAGTCACGACGGCTGCGTGCCTGCGACTTGGGATCGCCCATGGAGTCGCCGCTCTTGGACGAGCGCAGTAGATATAGATAACCCTCGCGCGCACGGTCAAACCGGTGTCCGCCCGCACATGCGGCCCCACGCTCATCGTCCACCAACGGTTCATGGCAAACGGGACACAACAACATGGCAACTCCTTAGCGCGAACAACACAACGCCCACCATTGTCGCACGCCTTCCCCACCTAGTCATTGGGGACGTTCTTAAACGACTAGTCGATTAGGAGTATCATCATCTGCGCAAATAAGCACGAAAGAGCATATTAGAGATTGAGAGCGTATGGCTGACACCGCATCTAAGCACATTGACATGACCACCGGCTCGCTGTGGCGCAATATTCCCCTGTTCGCCTTCCCCGTGGCCGCCACGAGCATCTTGGAGCAGCTGTCGAACCTTATCGCCACGGTCATCATCGGCAACTTCTCGGGCGACCAGGGAACCCTCGCCATGGCGGCGGTCGGCTCCAATGTTCCGCTTACCAGTCTTATGCTCAACCTGTTTATTGGCATGTCGCTTGGCTCCAACGTGGTCATCGCCAACGCTATCGGCCGCAACGATCAGAACATGGTCAAACGCGCCGTCCATACCTCGATTTTAATGGCACTTGTGGGCTTTGGCGTCATCGCGCTGGGCGAGATCTTTGCCGAGCCCATGCTCGCCGCGCTCAACGTTCCCGCCGAAACCATGCCGCTCGCTTCGCTCTACCTGCGCGTCTTTTTACTCAGCATGCCCTCGATCTTGCTCTACAACTTTGAGGCGGCGATCTTCCGCTCCGTCGGCATCACCCGCATGCCGCTGCAGGCGCTTGCCGTGTCCACCGTCCTCAACATTGGCCTGGACCTCATCTTTGTCCCCGTACTCCACTGGGGCGTCGCAGGCGTCGCCATCGCCACCGCCATCGCCTACACCGTCAGCGCCGCTACACTCTTTATCCGCCTGCTCAAGACTGATTCCGTCGTCCGCGTCACCCCGCGCGACCTGGCTATCGACCCCGTCGCCCTCAAGCGCATCGTCAAGATTGGCCTGCCCGCCGGCATCCAAAGCGCTGTCTTTGCCGTCGCCAACATCATCATCCAGTCTGCCATCAACAGCCTGGGCACCGAGGTCATGGCGGCCTCGAGTGCCGCCATGAGCCTGGAGTACGTGTGCTACAACCTGCTCAACAGCTTTAGTCAGGCCTGCACCACCTTTGTGGGACAAAACCACGGTGCCCGTCAGATCGACCGCTGCACCAAGACGCTCAAGGTCTGCCTGGTCGAAGGCGGTATCGTCGCGCTCACCACAATTATCGTTATTGTCGGCCTGGGGCGCGAGATCCTGTCGCTGTTCAACAGCGATCCCAACATCGTCTCGATCGGCTATATCCGCGTGTGCTCGATCTTCCCGGCGTACGCATTTAGCATGTTCTACGAAAACATGTCCGGCTACCTGCGCGGCTTTGGTATCTCGCTCACGCCCGCCCTCATCACCATGATCTGCGTCTGCGGCATCCGCTTCTATTGGGTGTTCTGCGTGTTCCCGTACTTCCGTACCTTTGCGAACATCATGATGGTCTACCCCATCAGCCTGGGCACCACGGCGTTCTTTATGGTCGTAGCGGTATTACTCTGCCACCCGGCACGCACCTATCGCGCCACCAAAGCCAAAGCGACAGCCCGCTAAACGCCGCACTCAACGCCACACCAGTCATTAATTGACAATATGCGAGCTCATATAGTCGATAAAGCGCCTCGTGGCGATGGGCATGGTGTCCCAGCTGCGCCAGGCGGCCACCACATCACGCGAGGGGGCATGCACAATGGGACGTACGCGAATATCGGCCCGCATGCCTTCGACGGTACGGCGATACAGCATACTCACACCTAGGCCCTCCTCCACCATCGCCATGATGGTGTAGTCGTCGGTCACCTCGCTCGTCACGTGCGGCGACAGCCCATGCGCCGCAAATGCATCGAGCACCAGGCTCTGTTCGCCCTCATCCAGCAGTACAAACGGCTCGGACGCCAGGTCGGCGAGTGTCACCTTTTCCTTTGCCGTCAGCGGATGCGCGGCCGGCAACAATGCCACCAACTCGTCGTGATAGACCACGCGCCTCTCGAGGCCAGCGGTAAACCCGCGTGCCGTAAAGCAAAAATCGACCACGCCATCGTGCACCCATTGGGCGTTGCGCGTGTAGTCGCCCTGCTTAAGGGTAAAGCGTACGCCCGGGTGCAGCGCCCCAAAGTCGCGGATCACACGCGGTAACACGGTTCGACTCACGTTGGTAAACGTCGCGATGCGAATATCGGTCGACGAAAGCCCCAGCAACTCCTGGCGCTTGCCCTCGAGCTCAGCCTCGGCAGTCACAATCTGGCGCAGATACGGCAGATATTGTTTACCGTCGCGCGTAAGCGAAACGCCCTGCTTACCGCGCTCGATAAGCGTGGTACCCAGCTCGCGCTCGAGTGCCTTGACGGCCTGGCTCACCGCACTTTGCGTATAGCCCAGCTCGTCCGCCGCGCCCTTAAGACTGCCGCGATCGACCACCATACAAACAATCTGATACCGCGATGCCATCGCACCTCCACATCAATGCAGCCGTAAAACGTTTTGCCAGGGCTTTTTCTGCCAACATTAGTATTTCTTAATCATACTGAAGATACATTCGCTTTACTACATCCACATCTGGGAGCAGAATCCTTTTTGCGAAACCGTTCTGTAACAAAAGGAGTCCCATGGATCGCAAAAAAGCAATCGCGCTCTCATTTTCCGTTCCCGTCGCATGGGGCTTTTCGTATCCCCTCATGAAGATCGGCATGGACAGCATGAACGCCACGAGCATCGTCGCGCTACGCTGCATCATCGCCTTTGTGGTCTGCCTGCTGCTCTTCCACAAGCACGCGTTGCGCATCAACCGCGACCTTATGGTCCGTGCCGCCATCATCGGCGCCATTATGGCAACCGAGCTCACCTGCATGTGCCTGGGCTCCAGCCTCACCTCCGCCTCCACCGCCGGCTTTTTGCAGAGCCTGACGGTCGTGATCGTGCCGTTTGCCAACGCCGCCCTGCTGCGTCGCGCCCCCGAGCGCAAAGTGCTCGTCGGCACCGCCATCGTCACCTGCGGTATGTTGCTGCTCTCGGGCGCAGACTTTACCAGCCTGAATCCCGGCGCGATCATCATGCTGCTCTCGGCCTTTATCTATGCCAGCCACATTATCGTGGCCAAGCGCTTTGTCGAAGAAGTCGATCCGCTTGCTCTGGGCGTTTGGCAGCTGGGCTTCGGCGGCTTGTTCTCGGGCATCGCTGCATTCACCTTTGGCGGCTTCACGCTTCCCGGCACGCCCAGCGAGATCGTCGTTGTCGTCGCGCTCGCACTCATCTGCTCCGCCTACGGCTTTATCACTCAGACACTCGTGCAGCCCCACGTGCCCGCCGAGACCACCGGCTTCGCCTTCTCGCTCGAGCCGGTCTGCTCCGCCGTCTTCTCGTTCTTCCTGGTTGGCGAGGTCCTGAGCCCCATCGCCTTCTTTGGCGCCGCCCTCATCCTCACCGGCGTCATGGTGGCAACCGTCGAGCTTCCGCGCCTTCGCGCACATGGACAGGCTCGCATGGCAGGGGCGCCCGAGCGCGTCTCGTAGACCCCACTCTTCATACAGCCATGGCATAAAGGCAACCGGTGCGCCTTTACAATAGATGCCAATAGAGCATCTGGCATAAAGGAGCCCCATGGACAGCGCAACTCGCGACCGCAACATAGCAACTTGGTTGGGCGATGCGCCACAGCCGGTACGTGACACTACGAACCAGCTGCTCGAACGCATCGCCCTTTTACGTGCCGAGCAGACCATCTACCCGGCACAAGACGACATCCTCAATGCCCTCGCCTACACGCCGGCCGACCAGGTCAAAGTTGTCATCTTGGGTCAAGACCCCTATCACGGACCCAACCAGGCCATGGGACTGTCGTTTTCGGTCCCCGCGACGCAAACCAAGTTGCCGCCGAGTCTGCGCAACATCTATAAGGAACTCAAAGCCGATCTGGGTTGCCCCATTCCCGCCACGGGAGACCTAACACCATGGGCACAACAGGGCGTCCTGCTCCTCAACACTACGCTCACCGTGCGCGAGCATGCCGCCAACTCGCACGCCAAGCTGGGCTGGAGTACGCTCACCGACTACGTTATCGAACGCTGCTGCCAGCTGCCCCAGCCGGTAGTTTTTTTGGCATGGGGTCGCTTTGCCCAGCAGATGGTCGAAGGCAAGCTCGCCACGACCGGCGCGGGCAAGGCAACCGACAAGTTCTGCCTAGCCTCTACGCATCCCTCGCCGCTTTCGGCCAACCGTGCCACGGCAGAACTCCCCGCCTTTATGGGGTCGCGCCCCTTCTCGGCAGCCAATCGGCTACTCGAACAGCACGGCTCGACCCCCGTCAACTGGACTTGCCTCGGCTAAAAATCGATACATCAAAAACGCGCCCGACGGCTTTCCATCGGGCGCGTTTCCTATTCGGGCCAAATAAATTGTGTGCGGCCGGCCTCGCCGCCATCGATCAACAGGCTCTGCCCGGTCATAAACCGGTTGGTTACGCCCACAAAGTAGATCCACTCGGCAATCTCTTGGGCGGTGGCCCAGCGTTTAAGCGGCGTGAGCTCCATAATCTGGTTCCACAGGTGCTCGTCTTCCATCACGCAACGGTTGAGCGGCGTGATAACGCCGCCCGGGTCCACACTGTTGGCGATGGCCTGCGGCGCTAGACGGTTTGCAAGGTTCTTGGTGTAGGCGATAACGCCGCCCTTGCTGGCGGCATAGGCGGGAAACTCCGATCCCGTATGCCCACTCGCCGACCCCACATTGACCACGGATTTGATAGCCGGCGCCGGCTTGGCGGCAAGCCCCTCCCCCATAAAGGCATAGCGCTCGGTCACATTGATGGTGCCACACAGGTTGGCGGCGATGTCGTCGGCCGAATCCTGCGTACCGGCAACGTTCACGATTACCTGGGGTTCAAGATCGTCTGGAAACGCGTCCGGCTTGCGGACATCAACGATCAGATGGCGGTAGCGCTCGTGTTCGATCGTCGATGGCAAAAGATCAAAGCCCACGACCTCGTGGCCCTCGTCCAAAAAGCGCTGCACGCACGCGGCTCCGATACCGCCCGAAGCGCCCGTGATCAAAACCCGCATACTTGCTCCTTAGGCGGTTGCGTGGCGCTCGAGGTACTCGGAGCCCACGTTCTCGCGCTCCCAGCCGCGCACGACCTTGTAGCCCACGGGGCTCAGGAAGACCTCGCACAGCAGCTCGGCGACAGCGCCGGTCAGCGAGCACATAAGGACCTGCACCCAGGTCCAACCAAAGAACGTGTGGCTCACCACAATGGCAAAGACCAAGTTGTCGATAAACTGGCCAACACCCGTAGACACATAGGAGCGGAAGGCAAAGCTCGCAAAGTTATTCTTTTTGAGCATACGGCCGAGCGACTGGTTAAGCGTGGAGTTAACCACGGCAGAAACGAGCATGGCAAGCGAAGAGCCCAGCACCACGTACCAGGTGCCGCCGATGGTGGCGTTAAGGGCGGTGTTGACCTCGATCATGCCCGTGTCGTAGTAAGCGCCCCACATGCCGGGCGTAAGCGAGCATGCCCAAAAGCACAGGCTCACGGCAAGGTTGACCAGCAGCGCGAGGATAGAGATTTTGATGGATGCCTTGGCGCCAAAGCGCTTGCAGATCATGTCCTGGCACAAAAACGAAACCCAGCTCACCACAAAGCCGCAATCGAGTGCCAGATACGGCAGGCTGATAAGCTCCTTGTTGGCCAGCAGGTTCATCATGATGACGCTCACGAAAAACAGCGAAACCGTTGCCGCGGGAATGCTCCGCAACAGGACCTTGTAGTCCTCCATGACCTTCTTGATCATTATGTACTCCTTTGGTTTTAGGTTTAACGAGCAGGATATCGGACCCGAACTGCTCGGACGCCTCGGTCTTAAGACGACGGTGGGTATGATAGCCGCTCACGCGGCATCAGGCAAGCAATCGGCGCGGCGGCCCCGCAGGGCCACCGCACTGGTGCGTTAAAAGGCTACGTTGCCAAACTCCGACAGGATAAGGTCGGGATTGTGGTCGGTTGCCCAATCCACGTTCCACGGACTCGTGAACAGCAGCAGCTTACCGCCGCGCATGTCCTCGACACGCAGCGTGTCGCGCGTGAGCGAAAGGCCCGGGATATCGATAGTGTCGGGGTCGTTCTGGATCCAGCGGATGTCCGTATAGGGCAGCGGCTGGCGACGAACCTCAACACGGTACTCGGCCTTGAGGCGGCGCTCGAGCACCTCAAACTGCAGCACGCCGACCACGCCCACGATGACGCTCTCCATGCCGGCACCCAGCTCGCGGAAGATCTGGATGGCACCTTCCTGGGCAAGCTCCTCCATACCCTTGACGAACTGCTTGCGCTTGAGCGTGTCGACTTGCGTAATGCGAGCGAACATCTCGGGGGCAAACGTCGGGATCTGCGGGTACTGCACGTGGCGCTTGCCGGAGCACACGGTGTCGCCGATGCTAAAGATACCCGGATCGAACAGGCCCACGATATCGCCCGCGTACGCCTCGTCCACGATGGCGCGGTCATCGGCCATCATCGACGTGCCCGTGGCAAGCTTAAGCTTGCGGTTGCCCTGCACGTGGAAGGCGTCCATGCCGCGCTCGAACTTACCCGAGCAAATGCGCACAAAGGCGATGCGGTCACGGTGGTTCTTGTCCATGTTGGCCTGGATCTTAAACACAAAGCCGCTAAAGTCGTCGCGGCAGGGATCGACCGGCTCGCTGGTGAGCGTATCGGTATAGGCACGCGGCGTCGGGGCCAGACGTAGGAACTCCTTGAGGAAGGGCTCCACGCCAAAGTTGGTAAGCGCCGAGCCAAAGAACGCCGGGCTCAGCTTGCCGCAGGCCACGGCATCCAAGTCGAGCTCGTCGCCGGCGCCATCGAGCAGCTCGATGTCGTCCATCAGGTTCTTATGGTTTTCCTCGCCAATAAGCTCGTCCATGGAGGGGTCGCCCAGCTCAGCCTCGACCTCGGCGACCTTCTTGGTGGCGTTGGCGTGACCGTCGCCCTCGAAGGCGATAACGCGACGGGTCTGACGGTCGAACACGCCGCGGAAGTTGCGGCCGCTGCCGATCGGCCAGTTCATAGGATATGTATTGATACCCAGGACGTTCTCGATCTCTTCCATGAGCTCAAACGGATCGCGAGCCTCGTGGTCGAGCTTGTTCACAAAGGTAAAGATGGGGATGTGGCGCAGCGTACAGACCTTAAAGAGCTTTTTGGTCTGGGCCTCGACGCCCTTGGCGCCGTCGATGACCATAACAGCAGCGTCGGCGGCCATAAGGGTACGGTAAGTATCCTCCGAGAAGTCCTGGTGGCCGGGGGTATCGAGGATGTTGACGCAGGCGCCGTTATAGGTGAACTGCAGCACCGAGGAGGTAACGGAAATACCGCGCTCCTTCTCGATGTCCATCCAGTCCGAGACGGCATGCTTGGCCGAGCTCTTGCCCTTGACCGAGCCGGCGGTCTGGATGCTGCCGGTATAGAGCAGCAGCTTCTCGGTAAGCGTGGTCTTACCGGCGTCCGGGTGGCTGATGATCGCGAATGTGCGGCGCGACGAGATTTCATCCGACAGGCTTGCCATGCGGATCCTTTCTTGCATTAAGTGCATTACGTCGATGTAACCGTACTATTGTAGCCGCGAAATCTCGGCATAGGGCACCTATCAGGACAAATTCATCAGTTGGGGCCTAGGGTAGCAGTCGATGGCGACACTCCGCAGCAGTTTGTCTCGATCTGTAACATCTAGACGGTTTTTGAACCTCTTCCTGTTACAGATTTAGACAAACAGGTGGGCGTCCCAGAAAGATCTCGATCTGTAACATCTAACCACTCAAAACGGGTCCATCTGTTACAGATTGAGATATAAGGATAGACGGGTGGCCAATGTCTCGATCTGTAACATCTAGCAGCCAAAATCTTCTCCAGTTGTTACAGATTGAGACAACCAGGTGGGGCCCGCCAGCAAAATCTCAATCTGTAACAGGTAACCGTCCAAATCGGTTCCAGATGTTACAGATTGAGATGAATGAACGAGTGGACAATCCCTATTTGCCTCTTGCGTAACTGTGCATAGTGTATATATACTGTGCTTACCGGTTATATACACGTGTAGCCCAACAGCTAAGGAGCCGCTGTGGACATCATCCTATCCAATTCGAGCGATAAGCCCATCTACGAGCAGATAACCTCGCAGGTCAAAGCTCAGATCTTATCGGGCACGCTCGCTGCGGGAGCCAAACTCCCCAGCATCCGTGCACTCGCGAGCGACCTGGGCGTGAGCGTCATCACCACCAAGCGCGCCTACGCCGACCTAGAGCAACTCGGGTTTATCTGCACCGTGCAGGGCAAGGGCTGCTTTGTCGCCGAGGGCAACCAGGAACTCTTGCGCGAAAACCAGCTCTGCCATATCGAAGAGCTACTTGCGAAAGCGGCGAGCCAAGCCGAAACCCTGGGCGTCACGCGCGACAAACTGCACGAGATGCTCGACCTGGTAGCCCCCGAAACCATGCAGTAGCCATCTGAAAGAAAGGCTATACCATGCAAAACCTTTTAGAACTCAAAGGCATCTCACGCCGTGTGAGCGACCGCTTTTCACTACGCGACGTCACGCTCGCTGTGGAGCCCGGCCAGATCGTTGGCTTTGTAGGCGCAAACGGCGCCGGCAAGACAACGACCATTCGCGCCGCGCTCGGGCTTATAAAGCTCGATGCCGGCGAGGTGCACCTGTTTGGGCAGCGCTGTGGCGCCGACGCGCCCGATGAATCGCAACGCCATCTACGCTCCCGCGTCGGTCTTGTCCTGGACACGTGCCCCTTCCCCTCCACGCTCAGGGTGGGCCAGATCGAGTCGCTCGTAGACCCGACGTACCCCACATGGGACCGCGAAACGTTCGCCGGATTCATCAACCGATTTGGCCTCGATCCCAAGACAAAGGTCAAGGACCTCTCCCGCGGCATGGGCATGAAACTGCAGCTTGCCTGTGCACTCAGCCACAATGCCAAGCTGCTCGTTTTGGACGAAGCCACCGCGGGCCTCGATCCCATGGCACGCGAGGAGCTGCTCGATGAGCTGCTTGCCTTTGTCGCCGACGGCCAGCACAGCGTGCTGCTCTCGAGCCACATTACGTCCGACCTCGATCGTGCCGCCGACCGCATCATCTGCATCGATAACGGTTCGATTGTGTTTGATCTGCCGCGCGAGGACATTACCGACCGCGCCGGCATCGCCCACTGCACCCAAGCACAGGCCGCCGAGCTTATGGCTTGCGTCGAAGGTGCCCGTGCCGCCCACCACGCCTATAGCGTGGACGTGCTCGTGCCCAACCGTCGCGAAACGCTCGAGGCCTTCCCCGAGATTCCCTGCGATCGGGCAACCATTGACGACTATCTGCGCCTCATGCTGAAAGGGGCTTCGAAATGAAACGCGCCTTTATGTCCGAGCTCGCTATCGTTCGCACGCTCGTCCCGAGCATCGCGGGCGTCGGCCTGTTCATATTCGTCGTGCTGACCCTTGCCAACGCATCGGACGGCGATTCCGGCATGAGCGCTGGCGCCTGCGCGGTCAGTGCCATGTCACCCATCATGGTCATGAGCTCGCTGGCCGGCTTCGACAATCAAAACGGTTGGGAGCGCTATCGCGCAACGCTGTCTCTCTCGCGTAAAGACATCATCTGCGCACGCTACCTGAGCATCATTGTCTTCTCGGCTGTCACGGCGTGCGCCGCCGCGCTTCTGAGCATCGTCTCCTTCCCGCTCTTCAACAGCGCGGGTATCCCGTTGACGGGACAGATTGTCTTTGAGATTGCAATAGCCTCAGCAGCATCAATGCTCATCTCCCTCATGATGGTGTTTTTGGCGCAGCCGCTGTTCTTTCGCTTTGGACACATGGAAGCGCTGCGCCTATCCGTTGGTCTGTTTGCCATGCTCGGATGCCTTGCCATGGCCACGCTGAGCTCCTCCAACCCCATCAGCAACTGGCTCATGTCGATTGCCGGAGCGAATCCCGATCCCGCCGTTCTGGGCTGTCTGTGTGCAGGCATCGCCGCACTTACCCTCGCGCTATGTGCAATCAGCTGCGCAGTCAGCACCAAGGTCTATCGGGCACGCGACCTGTAATCGACAGCCAAAGGGCTTGGGCTGCACGCCACCTCATTTACTAGATAAGACGAAGCAACAACAACGCCGCCGCCCTTCGAAGCATGCCGTTTAGATCTTGGAAACCAAAGAGAAGTCGACAGCATATCGACAATTCGAGCCTTCACCAAATGGCTCCCCGGAACATAACCCCCGTCTCGCCGCGGCCATATCAAACCTTCATGGTGGGGCGGTATCCTCATGTCCATAAAACTCGCAGGATAAACCCATTATCCAAGGAGGCACCGCACCCGTGTCGTGGGTTGTCGCAGCATTTGCGTCAGCATTCTTTGCCGGCATCACATCCATCTTGGCCAAATGCGGCATCAAGCAGACCGACTCCGATGTCGCGACGGCCATTCGCACCTGCGTGGTGCTCGTTTTCGCCTGGGCAATGGCGGGCATTTCTGGATCCATTGGAACCATTGGCAGCATCGAACCCAGATCCTGGCTCTTTCTCGTCCTCTCGGGACTCGCTACCGGTGCTTCGTGGATCTGTTACTTTAAGGCGTTGAGCATCGGAAATGTCAATAAGGTCGTACCGGTCGACAAGATGAGCACCGTGCTCGCCGCGCTGGTCGCCATCGCGCTTTTTGACGAGACGAGCAACCTTGCGGTTAAGCTCGTGGGAACCGCTGCCATCACCCTCGGCACGTTTTTAATGATCGAGAAGAAGCAGTCCGCCGAACCCGAGCAGCAGCAAGACCGAACCTGGCTCGCTTACGCCCTCGGCGCCGCCGTGTTCGCGGCACTCACCTCCGTCCTCGCCAAGATCGGCATCGAAGGCGTCGAGTCAAACCTGGCCACGGCAATCCGCACCTGCGTGGTACTGGTTATGGCATGGGCAATCGTGGCAGCCAAGGGAAAACTGGAGCAGGTCACGCACGTTGACCGGCGCGAACTCACATTTCTCGCAACATCGGGCATCGCGACTGGAGCATCGTGGCTGCTCTATTACTATGCCATCGCTGCAGGCCAGGTGAGTGTCGTGGTGCAGATCGACAAACTATCGATTGTCGTATCGGTGCTATTTGCGCGCCTGGCATTCAACGAAAAACTCTCCCGCCGCAGCGCCATCGGTCTCGCCCTCATCGTACTGGGCACCGCCGCGCTTGCAATTTGGAAGTAGCGCCGATACCGAACGAAATCCAGTCCACCCGCAAATCCGTGACACAGCGCCCGCACCGGACTTGAGATGTTTGTACTGACTGCGCGCTACCGTGCTACTTGCGCAGCGGCTTGGGCAGCGGGATGCCGGCGGCGATGACGGCCGCGATAATCATGCAGACGATACCCTTGAGTGGGAAACACATAAGCAGCAGGCCCACAACCATGACAGGCTGGCGCATGACGGCGCCCATCGTCGATGCCGTGCAGACGGCGACGCAAAAGACCGGATCTGCGCCGGTGAGGATGGCAAGGCCATAGCCCAGGCTTACGCCCGAGAAGATAACGGGGAAGAAGTGGCCGCCGCGCCAACCAAGGTTGATGAGGGCGGGCGTCAGCATGGCCTTAACAAGACCGGTCGCGATAAGCACGCCGGCGGGAATGGTGAGGTAGGTCTCCATAAGTACATCGGCCTGGGTCTCGCCGGCAAACATGGTGTAGGGCAAGACCGTGCCGCAGATGGCGAGCGCCAGACCAGCCAGCATGGCCTTGACGACAGGACGCTCCCCTATTGCATGGGACAGCGCCTCGCTCGCGTGCTCCGAGACAAAGTACAGCCAGCCGCAAACGGTGCCAACCAACGCCAGCGGGATGAGCCAGGCAAGCTCCAGGTTGCCCACCTCGGCGGCCTCGAACCTGGGCATGCCCATGCCGCCGCCCACAAGTTGGCCAAGCAGCAGGTAGGTGCCCAGACCGCCAGCGATCGCGATACCGTAGACCACAGTCTTCTGTGCCTTGGGCAGCTTGATGGTGATCTCGCCGGACGCGGACCCATCGTCGGCGTCTTCGCCCTGGCCGTCGGCGCTACCGGCGAGCGGCGCCACAAAGCCAAAGACGGGCGCGGTAAAGAGCGCCGTCAGCGCGGCCTGGGTGCCCAGCAGCGTGAGCTCCCTAAACTCGGCGCCAAAGCGGCGCATGCGGTCGCCGACCCAGCTGCACAGACCCGCGATAACGCCGGTCAGGCCGGCCTCCGGTCCAATACTTCCGCCAAACAGCAGCGGCAGCAATGCCGCGAGCGAAAGCCTGCCCAGATTGTCATACGGGTAGCGCCCATCTTGCTTAACCTTAGCCATCACCTGGTTGAGGTCGTCGGTCTTGGTGCCCGTAAGCTTTTCGTACAGGCCAATCAGCAGACCGCCCAGCATGCAGACGAAAAACGGGTACGGCAAAAAGCCAAACGGGCCGTTCGCGAGCTCGGGCGAAGCGACGCCCAGCGCGTGCGGAATCTCGGTCCATAGATAGTCGATACCGTGCTCCATCGCAAAAAAGAACAGCCAGACCGCGGCACCTGCGAACGCACCGGTCACGGCAACGCTAACTAAAAACAGCGCGCGGTTTGTGGGTTTGGCAAGGTTATCCATCGGGTCCTCCCGCGGTCAAAGTCGACATAGATACGTTTTATTGTAGAGCGAGCGTTGCCCGAACGAGCCAACCATCCACGCCGCGAACGGCACCATTGGGAGCCATAGTGGGGCAGGCTCAAGACTTATCCGTTGATAATCGAAGCAATCTCGCGCAAATCGTCGGCAAAGTAGATGCCCTGCTGGCGCCGTGGGCTCGATAGCCCTTTATCAATCATGTGCCCGAGCAGTGCCTTGAGGTCGTTGTAGTAACCGTCCAGGTTATACAGGATGCACGGAGCACTCAGGTGCCCCAACGACACCGCGGACATAACCTCGGCAATCTCCTCGAGCGTGCCCGTCCCACCGGGAAAGGCGATGAACGCATCGCCGAGCTCAATCATCTTGGCCTTGCGCTCCGCCATACCACTCGTCACGATGAGGTCGTCGATACCGTCATGTTGAAACTCGGCCTCGATAAAAAAGCTCGGCTCCACGCCCGTCACATGTCCGCCAGCATCGAGCACGCTATCGGCGAGCGCGCCCATCAGGCCCGATTTGGACCCGCCGTATACCAGCGCGTGGCCGTTGGTGCCAATCCAGTTGCCCAGCTCCTGTACCGCAGGTAGAAACGCCGGGTCATTACCGACGCTGGCACCCAGATACACGGTGATATTCATTTCAGTCCCCCTCGTCGTGACGCGCGGCGCCCGTTCTAGCGTTGGCGGCGGCGATATTCGCGCACGCGGCGCGACAGGTCGGCGAGCTCGTCACAATCGAGCTCTTCCAAATGCTCAAGATCGTCCATAAAGCGCGCCATGGTGTCCTTTTGGCGCAGCTTGATGAGCGTATTGCAGTAGTTCACCGCCACGCCCGTAAGCATGGCGATATAGAAGATACTGATGACGCTTAGGATAACGGTAACGCCGCGGGCAACCGGCGTTTCGGCGGGGATATCGCCAAAGCCGATCGTCGAGACCGTCTCAAAGCTAAACCAAAGTCCATCGCCAAACGTAAGGGTCGTGGGCTCGGACAGCCAGACGGCCGTCGAGCACAGCAGATAGAAGATAAGAAACAGGCCCGTGATGCGCGCAAAGCCAGCCTGTCGCAACACATCGGCAAGCGTCCTCAACTTGTTCATCGCGACCCCTTTTCTCAGACGTCCAATCACGTTTGCTCGGTATTGTCCCACAACCGGCAGTTAGGGACGTTCCTTTTAATATGAGCAGGACATTGTCAAGAGGCAAAATCGGGCCT
>ERZ1673738.955-NODE-955-length-47041-cov-10.490657_pt1 | contig 47041 bp, 65 predicted proteins | sample MGYA00580198_ERZ1673738 | MGnify/ENA primary metagenome ERZ1673738 (study PRJEB41218, sample SAMN15661784) | gut metagenome | host: Homo sapiens | place: Canada: London | collected 2015-08-20/2019-03-30 | study: EMG produced TPA metagenomics assembly of...
AAGGGTCTGCAAAACCCTCATCCACCAGTTCAAATCTGGTCGTCACCTCCAAAAGATTCCCGGAAGCTTCGGCTTCCGGGATTTTTTGTTTTGCGGCATTCTTTGTGCTATAATAAATGCAAACGAAAGGAGGTGGCCCCGTGGCTGCCGAGACTCACACCACCCTTACCCCGGATACCCCGGTGCGCTACCTCAAGGGCGTCGGGCCCAAAACGGCCGAGCGGTTTGAAAAACTGGGCATCGTGACCCTGGCCGATCTGCTCTGCCACTACCCCCGCCGGTATTTGGATTTTTCCAAGCCTTACACCATTGCCACCGCCCCGCTGGACACCGAGTGTGTCATCAAGGCGGAAGTATTCGCCAAGCCCGGCGGGCGCGTCCTGCCAGGTGGGCGGCGGATGGAGCGGATCACCGCCGGGGACGATGTTTCCAGTCTGGAGATCACCTGGTTCAACAACCCCTACGCCGCCCAGAAGCTGGAACTCGGGCGGGAGTATTATTTTCAGGGCATCGTCACGGGCGGGATGCTCCGCCGCCAGATGGTCAACCCGCAGGTGCGCACCGATGCACAGGTGGAGAGCATCCCCTTTGAGGCCGTTTACCCCCAGACGGAGGGGCTTTCCAGCGGGGTCATTGCCAAATGCGTCCGCCAGCTCCTCCCCCACGCGGAGCTCCTGCCCGACCCTCTCCCGCCGGAAATGCTGCAAAAGTACCGCCTGCTCTCCAAGGCGGAGGCCGTCCGGGCCATCCACTGCCCCGCCAGCGAGGAAGAGGCCTTTGCGGCCCGGCGGCGGCTCATTTACGAAGAGCTGTTGATTTTGCAGCTTGGCATTGGCCGGATGAAGAACCGGGGTGCCGCCCGCACCGGTGCCCCCATGCAAAAGATGAGCCCGGAACCGTTCTGGGCCTTGCTGCCATTCTCCCCCACCGGTGCCCAGCGCCGGGCCGTGGAGGAAATTTTAACCGACATGGCGGGCGAGACTTCCATGAACCGCCTGCTGCAGGGAGACGTGGGCAGCGGTAAAACACTGGTGGCCGCCGCCGCCATCTGGGCCTGTATCCGCAGCGGGTATCAAGCCGCTCTGCTGGCTCCGACGGAAATTCTGGCCTCCCAGCACGCGGAGAACCTCAACCGCCTGCTCTCCCCCTTTGGGATGCGGGTGGCCCTGCTGACCGGCGGGATGAAAGCCGCCGCCCGCCGCGCCACGCTGGCCGCCATCCGGGACGATGAGGCCGATTTAATCGTCGGCACCCACGCCATCCTCAGCGAGGGCGTGGAATTTGCCCGGCTGGGCCTGGCCGTGGTGGACGAGCAGCACCGCTTTGGCGTCCGCCAGCGCGGGATGCTGGCCGAAAAGGCCGAGAACCCCCACCTGCTGGTCATGAGCGCTACCCCCATCCCCCGCACGCTGGGCCTGCTGATCTACGGCGACCTGGACATCTCCATTCTGGATGAGCTTCCGCCGGGCCGCAAGCCGGTCAAGACCCGGTGCATCACCGGCAAAAAGCGGGGAGCGCTGTACGGCTTTTTGGACCGGGAGATCGACGCCGGGCGGCAGGTGTATATCGTCTGCCCCGCCATCGAGGAAACGCCGGACGGCGGGTTGAATGCCGTCAAAAGCTATTATGAGGACATTGCCAAGGCCCTGCTGCCCGAGCGGCGGGTGGGCCTGATGCACGGCAAGCTCAAGCCCAAGGAGAAAGCCGCCGTCATGGAGGATTTCAAGGCCGGGCGGCTGGACGCCCTCGTCTCCACCACGGTCATCGAGGTGGGCGTGGATGTGCCCAACGCCACGGTCATGGTCATTGAAAACGCCGAGCGGTATGGCCTGAGCGCCCTGCACCAGCTGCGGGGCCGGGTGGGCCGCGGTGCCGCAGAGAGCTGGTGCTTCCTTGTCAGCGACAACACCAGCGAGAATGTCCAGAAGCGGCTCAAGTTCCTCTGCTCCACAGCCGATGGTTTCGCGGTGGCCCAGTACGATCTGGAGACCCGCGGCCCCGGCGATTTCTTCGGCAGCCGCCAGCACGGCCTGCCCACCCTGCAGATCGCCGACCTGATGAACGACACCCGCACCCTCCACGCCGCCCAGAGCGAAGCGGTGGCCCTGCTGGCCGAAGACCCGCTGCTGGAACACCCGGACCACGCCCTGCTGGCCGCTCAGGTGCAGCAGATGTTTGAGAAATCCGGGGCAATGAATTGAACCGGTATAAAAAGCAACGGACGAGCCGCCGGGCCCGTCCGTTTTGCTTTATGGATGCTTTGAAAATTTCGCGTGCCGCTCCCCCATGCAGACCACGTCGCAGAAGACGCAGCGGCTTTTGGTGGAGAGCTGCACGTCCTTGTGGTAGCAGCCGAAGAACCACTTGGTATAGGTCAGCTTGAGGAGAATTTTATCAAGGAAGAGATGCAGGCGGTTGCTCTCGCCGGAGGCCAGAGCGGAAAAATCCAGGAACCTGCTTGGGGCGTCGTGGGTCAGCACATAATCTACCTGCCAGCTGTTTGCTTCCAGGTTCGCCTCGCAGGCGGCATATTCTTCGTCGGAGGGCATCTCCTGAGGCCACCAGTTCACACCGGCCTCCCGGTCCTCTTTGTCCGGACTTTCCGCCCCGCCAAAGCAGAGGTATTTTTTGCCCTCCAGCTCCAGCACGCTGCCCCGGCAGACATGATACACATTGCCGCCCAGTGCCTGCACTTTGCCGCCAAACAGTTCCACCGTGGGGTACTGGGCCAGCAGGTCATAGTTTTCGTGGGAGCCGTCCAGAAACAGCAGGGTGTAGGGGCGCTTGCGCAGCCAGTCCAGCTTTTTCTGTTCCGCCTTGCTGCCGTCCCACACAAACCCGAAATCGCCCAGCACCAGCACCACGTCCCGCTTGCCCAGCCAGCGGAGCTTGCCGTGTTTGAAGCGGTCCAGCTCGCCATGCGTATCACCTGTGAGATATACCATCCATTTCCTCCCTGCCGTTTTGTGAAACAACTGCAAAAGCCTTGTCACACCCCGGCAAACCTGTTATTATAAAGTATGAAGCCGTTCGGCTTTGTTTTTTGCTCATTTCTCCGGGCGCAGCACCGCCGCCCCGGCTTTTTATATGATATCGCTTTTTAAAGGAATTGTCCACATGAAACGTATTTTTGCACTCTTTCTGTCGTTTGCCGTCCTGTTCAGCTGCCTGAGCGTGACAGCCGGCGCCATGTTCGACCCCAGCCCCGTCTATGACGTCAAGGCCCAGAGCGCCTATGTCGTCAACACGGACACCAACATCATCGTCTACGAAAAAGACAGCCAGAAACAGGTGTCCGCCGGGGGCCTGACCAAATATATGACCATTGCCCTGCTGCTGACCAACTACGCCGACCAGCTGGACAACACGTTCCAGATGCCGTTTGCCATCTCGGACTACGTCCACAGCACGGACAACGCCGACATGCGCTCCAACGAGACGTTCACCTACCGGGAGGCCATCTATGCCATGGTCACCCGCAACGCCAACGAGGCCGCCATGGGCCTGGCCTATTCCCTCTCCGGCGGCGATTTAGCCGGCTGGGTGAGCCAGATGAACACCCTCTCCCAGCGCATTGGCACCACCAGCAGCACCTGGACGGACGCCTGCGGCCTGGACAGCGGCAACGTGACCACCGCCGTGGATATGTACCTTATCCTGCGGTATCTCATGAGCTTTGATGCCTTTGTGGAAATTTCCTCGGCTCCCACGTTCACGATGCCCGCCAAGGAAAAACACGCCAAATCCTTTGTTCTGCTGAGCCAGAACGTGGCCCTGAACAAGACCAGCGGCGGCAAATTCTACCGCAGCGCCATGCAGGGCGGCATGTGCGATGTGATGGCCTACAAGGACGACAACGGCAACCAGAGCTACGTCTCCTGGGCCAACAAAAATGGCTCCACCTATCTTTTCTGCATCATGCAGAGCCCGGACACCTGCGACGATTACGGCTATGCCAACCGCCGCCCGGCCCTGTATGAGACCGTCCACCTCATCGACTGGGTGTTTGACAGCTTTTCCATCCAGGCCGCGCTGGACACCGATTTGGCCTTGGCCGAAATTCCGGTCAAGTATTCCTCGGACACCGACACCCTGCAGCTTTACCCCGATGACAACATGATGACCCTGCTGCCCTCCTCCGGCGACGGCTCCGTCACCCAGAAATATTTCCACCTGCCGGACTACGTCTGTGCTCCCATCCAGCAGGGCGACGTAGTAGGCACCGTGGAGCTCAAGCTGGCCGGTGAGACCATCGGCGTGGTCAATCTGGTGGCCGGGCAGGATGTGAACCGGAACGCCGTCCTCTTCACCGTGGACAAATTCCAGGAGTTCCTGCACAGCCTCTACCTGAAAGTGGTCATCGCCCTCAGCATCCTCTCCGCCGCCATTTACGGCCTCTGGCTGCTGCTCAACGCATGGCACGGGAGAAATGCGCCGAAGAAGATCCGGCGGCACTGAAAATCGAAAAAAGACAGCAAAAAGCCGCCCGGTGCGTGACAGCACACGGGCGGCTTTTCAGTTGCGCCAGCAGGAGTCGAACCTATAGCGCATAGCGATAATACGTTATTTGCATTCATTTTACTACTTTTTTACTACTTTTCGTCGAGAAAATTTGCACGTCTTTTTCTTCTGATTCTGCCCCATCATAAAAGGCTATCAGCTTCTGGGCAGCACCCTCAAGCTTGCGCTCTCTGATATGGGTATAGACTTTGTACGTGGTGGAGATGTCGGCATGGCCCATGATCTTTTGCGCTTCCAGCACACCCACGCCCGCATCATACAAGTCTGTAGCAAAAGAGTGCCGGAACTGGTGTGCGGTGACGCTGGCTTTCATCACGGGTTCTTTGGGCTTCTCTGGCTTCCGCTTTGAGTAGCGCTTGTCCCGGTATCGGGTGCGGCCATCGCTTGGGACGACAAGCCCCAGCTTTGTGCAGTACATGAGCCATTTCTGGTGATACTCTGCATCCGTCAGCGGGCGAGTCATACCGCCGATGACATACTCCCCGGGGTTTCCCCGGCGGGTTAGCAGCAGCTCTTTGAGGCGTGGCATGAGCGGGATGTCACGCACGGCGTTCTTTGTCTTGGGCGTGCGGATATGGACGCCCTTTTTCCACGTCACCTCTTTGGAAACGTGGACAAAGTTTGCGTCAAAGTCGATATCATCCCACTGCAAGGCGACGGCTTCACCCAGGCGGCACCCGGTATACATCAGCACCCAGGCCGTGAGCCCAAAACCGTCCGGATGCGCCCGAAATGTCGCCAGCTCTTTCTCTGTGGGCGGCAGGCGCGCCACGGCGGGCTTTCCCTCTGCTGTGCGCGTGTCCTGGATGGGGTCATAAGAGGCGTTTGTCTTGATCCGCCACTGCTTAAAAATGCCGTTCAGAACGCTGCGGGTATTGCGTATAGTGCTGGTGGAAAGGCCCTTATTTTTGAGCTGCTCCCCAAAAGCTTCCACCATCTGCTTTGTGATCTCGTCCATCCTGCGGCCTTTAAAGGCTTCCACACAGCGAAGCCAGTTTGAGCGGTAGGTGCTGTCTGTCCCCTCTTTGATCCGCTTCATCAGCGCTTCCCAGTACTCTGCGGCAGCGACCTCAAATTTATCGGTGTCTTCCGTTTTTTTCTTTTTTTCGGCTATGGCTTCCAGATACTTTGCCTCTGCTTCTGTCTTTGTATGGCCATAAAAAACCTTTACTTTACCATCGGGCATTTTGCGCTTGCACTGGTATAGCCCGTCAGCGCGCTGGCCCTTTCTCTTTCTTGGCATCCTCTGCCCCCTCCCTTGTGATCGAGTATGCGGCCTGATCGGCCATGGCGGCATCCTTGCCGCACTGGTGCGCCTGGTGTAAGATGTCCATTTTCGGCTGGAAGCCGTTGGGGTCCGGGTCAAGCCCCCGCGCCCTGGCCATTTCATGGTCATTGATGATGGTGCCACAATGACTTACCCGGTCATCCAGCGGGCAGTGGAGATTTGCCAGCACCTCGGACAGGACACCGACGTGATCAGACCCATGATCTCCATATCGGAGATATAAAAGGGCGTTCACCTCATACATGCCGGCTTCATCGATCGCCTCGTGCAGAATCTGGCGCTTCTCCGCGTCGATGGGGTCATCTTCCAGATACTCCAGCAGGCCGGGATGGATGCAGGCGTCTATATACCGCACGGCGGACACGCCGCAGCAGGTAAACCACTTGAGCGCCGTGGGAAGTGAGGGCGGCGTTGTCCCCTGCTCCCATGCCGCGATCGTGGGGCGACTGACACCCATGCGCTTTGCCAGCTTCTCCTGGCTCAGCCCGGCGTGTGCCCGGGCTGTTTCGAGTACTTTCGCCATTCTCCACGAAAATTCGTCCATTCTGCTTCACCTCGATTCTTGAAATTCACAAAAGTTACCTTAAAATGGTAATATTATTTTTACATCCCACCATGGTATAACATTATTGTAAAAAAAAGCCATGATGGAGGTACAAAAATGCTGATTCCTGCAAAAAATGTCCGTGAGCTCCCCGATGATATGGACATCATCGACGGGATGCCCGCCAGCCGCCCCAGCTGCCCCGACAGGAGCCGCAAACCGTGGGAGGGATGAAAGATATGGCACACGATCGGAAAACGCTTCTCCCCATGCTCTCCGGCTTTGCAGAGCACACCGCGCTGGCGCTGGTGTACCATCTGGCCCCGCACAACGTGGGACCGGACATATACGCGAACGCCGCCCGCATTTTACAGCGAGCGGCGGAAGACCAAGCCGCAGGGCGTGACCCCCGGGCGCATGTAAAATGCGTGAACGGCAAAATGATTGAGATTTAAATTTTATTTTTGGAGGTACATTATGGATTTCAACAACATTTTCAAACCGGACGAAACCCTGCCAGAGGCTGTGGCCGACGTTGAGCGCTGGCTCAAAGAGATGGAGAGACGGGGCCTGACTGTGACGGACCTCAACAAGCGCATCCAGATCATGCAGACCGTTTCTACCAAGCTGTCCAACACCGCAAAAATTGAGACAGGAAACCTCGACGTCAAACAGATCTATGAGAATGCCTTTCCCTTTCGCCCAGGCTTTGTCGGGGTTTGACGGTGTGCCGGAGTGGGCAAAAAACACCTGCGGGGTTCTTGCTTCTCCGGCTTTTAAAAACCGCCTCCTGTAACCCTGTCCCCGTCGTCACCCGGCGGCGGGGTTTTTAGGTGTCCACAGTGGACACCCCGGCGGGCTGTTCAAGCATCTTCATAAATGCGTCGCCAGATATAATTTTTATATTTGCGCCGTCTGAATTCAATTTTTCTACTTTTTTCTGTTCGCCTGATTTTTTCCCGTATTCATAAGCCCATTCTTTTGAACGAGTTCCACATACCAAGATATCAAGGGTTGGGCTTATCGTTGACCGGACAACAGCCCCCAAAACAGAAGCCTTTTCAAAAGCCTGCTGCCGTGAAATTGGAAGTTCATCTGCAAATGCAATTTTTTTACCATAAAGAGCATTTGACGGGTCTGCGTCTTTATTTGGTTTGTAGATGTTCTTGAAGCTTTTATCGGCGTTTCTCTTTTTCCGCTCTTTTTCAAAAATAGCATCTTTTTCTTTGAAAAAATTGTATAGCGCCAAGATGGCTTTTGCATCTTCCAAAGAGTTGTCGAAGTCATAAGAGATCCCGATTTGACGGGCAGCCATTTCAAGCGTTGTCCACTTTGGATTTTCAATGCCATTTGCGGCGTTATATCTCCGCAGACGGTATACGGGTGAACCCATGCAGAATTTTTGCATGTCAAATTTGTACTTTTCCAAGAAGTCATATACAAAATTGTAGTCAAATGTTATTACCAGCTTGGTACGATTAAAAATATCTTGTACATATGGCTTTACTTCCGAAAAGCACGGACAATTTTTCACTGAGCTATAAGAAATTGCATTGACACTATAAGCCCTGACCCACTCAGTTTTTCTTCTTGGCTTGCAGTACTGGTCAATCAGGACATTTCCGCTTGGGTCTATGATGGAGATTTGCAAAATATCGTTGTTGCTCACATACTGCCGCTCATAGCTTGTGGCTTCGATATCCAGCACCACAAAATCATAGTGGGCGTTTTCGGCTTCGCGCTTTTCCTTTTGCCGTTGGAGCTCATCAAGATAATCTTGCGGCATTTTTTCTGGTATCGGCTTCGGCTCTTCTTTTTGAGGCTGAGCCGGCAGAGAGGAAACCTGAGCAGTTTGCGCTTGTGCTTCACGGATAATTTTGCTGATTTCATCCTCTTCGTTGTTCTGACTGGAAGATTCAAAAGAATTTGAAAATATTTTTTGATTCTTTTCCCGAATTTCTTGATATTTTGCTTTTTCTTCTGCTTCTTTTTGCTTTTTGCGCTGAAAATGCCAAATCACAGCGATTGCAACAACCAAAATCAATAATAAGCCCATGGCAATCCCCCCGGCGGGCTCAAAACGCCAGCCTTACAAACTTTGTGCCCTGCTTATGACTTTCCATACTGGCCAAAGCACGGGCGCGGACAGTGGGAGACGCGGCCTGCAAGGACTCGTAAGCGTCAAAAACTCGGGTGATGGCCACACGGTCATTCTGATAGCTTTCCATGTGGTAGTCCAGCAGCGTGCCGTTGCCATTAAAGCGGAAAGTGGCCTTTTTAGCTGTGCAAGCCTTTTTCAAGATTTCGATTTCGCCCGGCTCTGCGATGTCGTCACCGTACTCCCAGACATAGGCTCCGGATCCGAGGGAGTCGATGACGGTCTTTTGGATGATCTTGTCTTTGCTCACCGCGCGGCGGTAGGTCTCGCCGTCCACGTTGTAGATGATCTGGTCAAAGAAAATCCAGTTTTTCCCATAGTAGTCATACATCAGGCGGATGGGCTGGATATCGCCGCCACGGCCGCAGAAGTAAGGCAGGATGAAAATGGTCTGATCCGTGGCCGGGAATCCTTTCCAAAAGTAAAAATCCACATTTTCCACTTCGTCGTGCTCTTTGTAGAGCTCCGAGTTGAGCTTCTCGATCAGGGCGTTGACCTGCAAATCTTCCAGCGCCTGCTGGGCCGCTGCCAGAGTGCCGACGTTGGAAACCATCTGCTGCTGTGCAGCGGGCAGGGATGCATAAGCACCCTGGGCGTTTGCAATGGCCGTTGCGCTGTCCAGCGTGACCGCGCCGATCTGGTTGATCTGTGCTTCTACCTCTTCCGGGGTAGCCGCAAAAGCAAGAGGGCAAAAAGCGACAGCAGCCGCGAGGCTCAGGCCTACCGCAGCCACCCGGCACTTTTCCGCAATTTTCACGTTAAATTCCTCTTTTCTATTGATTTTTCTCATTGTTGGTTGTATTATAAAACCAACAAATACAACAATTAGGTGTAAAGGAGTGTTTCAGATGACAGTTGAAGAGTTCATGGCCTTTTTTTATGAGCATCCCGAGCTTGTGGAACAGGCCCTTAAAATGCTGCATGAGGAAGAGGCCCAAAAACTCCCCGCTGCCATCTGATCTTACTTTTTGGAGTTGGATTTCAGCAGCGTGAGAAACGCTTTGCGTTCTTCCGGGCCCATCTTCTGAGCATACTCTAAAATCTCTTTCATATCCTCCGTGAGTCCGCCCTCCCCGGCGGGCTCTTTTTTTGTGCCCATGAGCTCTTCCACCGTGATGCCAAAGTAGTCCGCAATCTTTTTGCGGTTTTTCACCTGCGGCAGGGCTCCATTTTTCCAGCTTGTTACGGCTGGGCGCTTAAAGCCTAACTCCTCGACTACAGTCGTCGGGGATTTTTCTAGCTTCTCGCACTGAGTTACAAAGTTTTCCCAAAACAAATTTTTCACCTGCTTTTTGTTAATATTGTCAAATATCTAATTTCGGCTAATTTTTTCTTATTTTTCTCTTGAAAGTTAGCTGAAGTTAGATTATAATAGAGATGTTCCAAGGAGGTTGATCCTTTCTTACCTACCTTGGAGCGCATGGAATACCGAACCTCCTACAAGTGTGTGCTTTGCTCTCACGGATTACGGGTTCCCCAAAATCAGGAAGCTCCCCAATGCGCGTGCGGGGCTTCCGCACAAAGACCGGCGGCGGGCCGCTCTTTGTGGTGACATTGCCGAGTTGAAAAAATGTATTATGCTGTCCGCAACCTCATTTTACACTTTTTCTCACCGCTTGGCAATGTTTTTAACTCCTTTATTTGTAATTTTTAACAAGGCGGTGGAAAACATGGCGCGTACCAAGCGTGTCTTAGACGAAGACTTCCGCACCTGGAAAGGCCGGGCGGAACAGAAAAAAGTGGAGCTCCAGCTCACCAACCGGGCGCTGGCGCTCCGGGCGGGCCTTTCCTTATCGCAGGTGAACCAATACATGGGCGGCACCTACCCCAACGACAACCCCCGGGAGCCCATCGAGCGGGCCCTGGGCATGAGGTGACAGCATGAGCAGAACAGCGATTTTTGCCTGCTTCATGTGCTTTGTGGCAGGCGGGTGCCTGAGCGTCCTTGTGATGATCGGCGCCCACAACCGCGACCGGCGCGTTTTAGCCGGCTGGGTGACGTATTTACTCGTGGTTCTGGCTCTGGCCTACAAGATCGGAGGTGCGCTTCTCTTATGAGCGGAATGAGTTTTATTTTTGCTGACCTGATGGAGCTGGCAGGCCGGGACGCCTGGCACGCTGCCTGCACCGAGAAGCTGGCGCTTCTCTTCCTCATTACCCCGCTGGTCATCGGTGCCCCGTACCTGCTGGCCCAGTGGGACCAGTTCAAGCGGGCCGACAACGCCCGGCGCCGTGCCGCCCAGAAGCGCCGGATGGAGAGGATGGTGCAGCGGTGAGCTATTACATCGTAAAGCAGAAGCAGTGCGAGCTTTGCGGGGCTACCATGAAAAACGTGGGCTGTACCCGCAAGTATTGCGACACCTGTTTAAAGGCTTTGCGCTCCAAGCAGGCTGATGAGCACAACAAAAAGCAGCGGGAAGAGCGGAAGAAGACGCTTCTCCCGCGGGGGAAATCCATTGCCGACGTCTGCGCCCGGGCGGAGGCGGCCGGCCGGACATACGGTCAGCAGGTGGAGTTTGAGCGGCGGAGAAAGGAGCTGGAAGACCGTGGCGAGAAAGCTTAGAAACGAAATCTGGGAGATGTCCTACCGGAGTCTTTTGGAAAAGTACGGCACCCTCTCCCCCAGCGTAGAACAGGCCGCGCTCATCACCGGGGCCACCAAGGACAACGTAGCCAAAAAATTCCCGGACGGCTGGAGCGGCGAGGGCCGCGGCAAGACCATCAATCTGGGCTTGCTTCTGGATCAATATTTTGTGAGCTTGGGAAGCGGAATCTTCCCGGAGAAGTGAGGGGCGAGCATGAAAAGGATTTGCGTTACTTATACCTCGCACAAGGATTTCCGCACCCCCTGCAAAGAGCATTTCACGAAGACGTTCACCATCGACGACGATCAGGCGGCGGCCCTGCTGCTGGAGCTGAACCAGCGGGCTCCGTTCACCGCACGGGAAGCGCTTTTTATGGGCTCCCGCTCCAATGCCCTCTCCCGGCTGCTGCGGAATCTCGAAGAGCTGCACGGGCGGTTGATGGTGGAAAGTGACAAGATTTTGGAGATCACGGAGGCCGAAAAATGAAAATTCAAGTTTTCTATACGTTTCACCGCACACAAAAAGCAGAATCCAAGCATGAGACAAGTTTCACTTTTGAAGCAGAAACCGACGTAGCGGACGAACTGCTGGAAGTGGCCACGCCATTTTACTTTGATGATATTCGGATTACTCGGCGACAGCTCCATTTGTCAAAACTCACATACTGGCACGCCGCCATGCACTATCGATACATCATGCGCAGCGATCAAATTTTGAAAGTCGAGCGTGCCTGAGCCCTCCACTGGCGGCAGGAGGGTAAAAAAGAGCCGCTGCCAGCGCAAAAGCGCACAAAGTGATATTGGAGGTGAATCCATGGCAACGAATAAACCAGCCAGCTCCCGGCGCGGGCCGTCTGAGAGCGCTAAGAGGCGTTCTGAGGCCGTTTGTGCCCCGGCTGTGTCTTTTCCCATCAACGGCCCGAAAATCCCGGAAATCAGCCCCGGAGACTGTGTGGCGCGTGTAACTGAGGCTTCTGCCGATGGCGTGCGCGTTGTGGTGCTCCCCCGGGAGGCCGTGATCCGGCACATGCTCAATCAGGTCTACGGCTCCATGGGCTGGGGTGATACCTACTACCGCTCCGGCAGCTGGTGGCGGTGCCAGATCGAGGTGCTGTCCCCTGTCACCGGGCTTTATGTCCGCAAGGATGCAGGCCCGCTGGAGCTGCCCACCAGCAGCCCCGACCGGATGCAGGAAAACACCAGCTTTTTGCGGGCGGCGGCCAAGTGGGGCTTTGCCGAGGACGTGATGGAGCTTGGCCCCATCTTCCTCAAAGCGGACCAGGTGCCCGTGGCCAAGACCGAAAAAGGCAAATACTATCCGGCGGTCAAGCTCACGGTGGACAAGTTCGCCCGGGCTGACGACGGCCACATCTGCATGGTGCAGCTTCTCCGGGCAGACGGCCAGAAAGTCCTATGGGACGAAAAGGCGTGATCGGCCAGCTGGCCGTGGTGTATGACCCGGCCCGGCGGGCGTTCACGGTGGAAAAGGCTGTGGATTTTGTGAAAACCCAGCTCTTCCAGAAGCTTGATGAGCTGGCCCGCGGCAAGCCGCTGTGGCTGGTGCTCACCTTTGAGCCCGAGACCCGGCGGCGCACCCTGAGCCAGAACCGGATGATGTGGGCGCTGCTCACCGTCATGGCCGACCACTACAACGGCGGCAGGGCGGGCGGCATGAAGCCGGAAGACTGCTACGTCCAGATGCTGGAAGAGTACGGCGTGGACTTCGATTTTCTGGAGGTGCCCGCGGGGGCCGTTCCCATCTTGCGCACGGCTTACAAGCTGGTGCACGTCGTGGAGCTTCTGGATGATGACCGCTGCACCGTCAAGTGTCTGCGGGGCTCCAGCAGTTTCACCACCGCCCAGATGGCGGATTTTATCGACGGTATTTTTGACCGTCTGGCCGAGATGGGGGTCAATGACCCCAACGTCACGGCCTACTGGATGGAATGGCAGGAGGTGCCAAGAAAATGAGTGCCAGCATCATGCAGACCCGGAAAGAGTGCTACATCTGCCGACTCAAGTATAACGTGATGACCACCACCGGGCTGGAAGAGCACCACGTCCTCAACGGGCCGCTGCGGAAAAAGGCCGAGTATTACGGCCTCAAGGTCTGGCTCTGCCACCGTCACCACAACGAGCCCGGAAAGGACAGCGCCCATTTTGACAGCAAGACCCGGCTGCTTCTCAAGCAAGCGGGACAGCGGGCTTTTGAATCCTGGTATAGTCACGAGTTTTGGATGAAAGAGTTCGGAAAGGATTATTTACAATGCTGAATGTTGTTGCGATCATGGGGCGGCTGGTAGCTGACCCGGAATTGCGCACCACTCCCTCTGGCGTGAGCGTGTGCACGGTGCGCATCGCGTGCGACCGGAATTTTGTGCAGCAGAGCCAGGAACGGCAGGCAGATTTCCTGGACGTCGTGGCCTGGCGCGGCACAGCGGAGTTTATCTCCAAGTATTTTTCCAAGGGCAGCATGGTGGCCGTGCATGGGCACCTGCAAACCCGCAATTACAAGGACAAGAACGGCAACAGCCGCACCGCGGTGGAGATCGTGACCGATGACCTGAGTTTTGCCGGGCCCAGCAAGCGCCCGGCGGGCCAGCAGCCCGTGGACGACGGAGGCGAAGCACCGCCCAGGGATTACCGAGAGCCTGCCCCGGCCTACTCGCAGGGCAGCGCGGACGACTTTGCCGTCATCGACGACAACGACGATCTGCCGTTTTAAGGGGGGGTAATGTGTGAGCGGTAAAAAGAAGAAATTCACGAATTACATCGTGATCCAGCCGTGGATGTTTAGCAATTTGAAGCTCTCCGGAAATGAGGCCATCGTCTTTGCCATCGTCTATGGATTCTCACAGGACGGGAAAAGCTGGTATCGCGGCGGCTCCTACTACATCGAGCAGACTACCCCCTTTACACAGCGCACAGCCAAAACGCATCTCTGGACGCTTGAGAAAATGGGTATCATCGAGATGCAGAAAGAGACCGTGAACGGAGTTGAGCGGAACATTTACCGGGCAACTCCAGGCGTGGAAGAGATGATCTTCCCCGACAGAAAACCGACCCGCGGGCAGACCGATGACCCGGGAAAAAATTTCACTAGGGAAAATTTTTCACCGGTGAAAAACACGTCCGAAAACCCGGGAAAAATTTTCACTCAGACCCGGGAAAAATTTTCACGGAAGAAATCTATAGAGAAATCTATAGGGAAATCTATCTATCAGCGCGAAGCGCCGAAACGGGATGGATTGATGGATTCCGAGACAGTTGTGGATGAGACGCGGGAACGCTTCCAGGAGCAGCTGGAGCTCGACGACTTAGCCCCACGGTATGACCCGGCAGCACTGGAAGAATTGCTCTCCCTCATCGTCGAGATGTACTGCTGTCCAAACGAGATCCAATACATCGGCAAAATGCCTCAGACCTCCGTAAGCGTCCGCAAGCTGCTGGACAGGCTGACCGGGCGGCACATCGAGTACATCATGGACAACATGGCCAAAACCACAACCGATGTCAAAAATATCCGGGCGTATCTGCAAACCACGATACTGAGGGCGGCAACGACGCTGGAGTTTTACGAGATGACCAAAACCTCTGGGCTCTGTGCCCAGCAGACCCAACACCCGGCGGGGCCCAGTGCCGAAAAGCTGGCCGCTACCCTGCGGAGGATCCAGAAGCGAGGTGATGGAGCATGAGCAAAGCGGACGACCTCGCCCAGCACTGGCCCGCAGACAGCCCTTGCAACGGCTGTGCCTTTGCAGCCTGCCGGAACGGCGCGGGTTTCTACTTCCGCAAGTGCAGCCGCTTCCGTGAGTGGTTCACGGGCCGCTGGCAGGGCTACCAGATCACCATGGAAGAGCTGAAAGCAAAAAGCAGATAAGCCGAAAAAGAAAGGAAATTGCAATGCGCACAATGCACAAGATCGCCATCATCAACCTCAAGGGCGGTGTGGGAAAATCCGTCACCGCCTGCAACCTGGCCTGCGTCCTCGGGTGGAAGTACTCCCGGCGGGTGCTGGTCATGGATTTGGACAAGCAGGCCAACAGCTCGAAATTTTTCAAGTGCTTTGATCCGGAGGAAAAGAGCATGGCCGACGTGCTCACCCTGGAGGCAAAGCTTGGGGACGTGATCCAGATCCCGGACTACACAAAGCTTGGGAACGTGATCCAGATCCCGGACTACACAAATTTTCAGTTCGTGGACGTCGCCCCCAGCTGCATGAACATGATTTTTGCAAACCAGCGGCTCACGCTGGAGACCATGCGGCCCCGGCACGACCGCCTGCGGCACGCTCTGGAGAAGCACCGCGAAGATTACGATTACTGCATCATGGACTGCCCGCCCGACATCGACATGGCCACGGTCAACGCCCTTGTCTGTGCGGACTGGGTCATCATCCCGGTGGACTGCGGCGAGTGGGCCATGGACGGACTGGCGGAGATCCTCAAGCAGGTCAAAGAGGCCAAAGAGGCCTACAACCCCGGGCTGGAAGTGCTCTGCGTCCTGCCCACCATGTACCGCCGCACCCGGTACGGTGCCAAGGCCATCAACCAGCTGGCGGAAAGCGGGCTGCCGCTCTTCCGGTACGAGGACGGCAGGATCTTGCGCATCGATGCCAGCGTGAAAGTGCAGGAGGCCATCAGCGAGCACATGCCGCTGTACGCCTACAGCCCGAAATCCAAAGCCAGCGAGCAGTACATCGAGCTGGCCCGGCATGTGGTCAAGAAAGTGGAGGGGTGAGCGATGGACGAGGCAAGATTGATTGATGCACACGCTCTAAAGCAGCTTCTGGAGATGGGCATGAATCTGGGCTACATCCAGACCATGCAGGACGTTGAAGACTATATTGACGTTTCGCCTACCATCGACCCGGAAAGCCCATGGCGTGAGGCAAACTGCGAGCCCCCAACGCATGTGGATGAGTGGGATGATGGCCGGAAGCATTACCGCATGAAAATCAGTGATAATCTTTGGCTTTACTGTGCCGACGGCACTCAGCTTGTGGGCAGATATGAAGATGGCGCATGGGTTGATGATTGTGGCTGCTTTATCAGCCAGACTGAGCACATCCGCTGCACTCACTGGATGCCCTATCCGAAAGCACCAAAGGGGGTGGCATGATGAGCACCGGACTTTTGAGCAGTTTTTTGAACCCGCAGCCCCAGAATACCGACCCGGCGGGGCCGATGCATGTGGAGATGCTGCCGATCAGCTACATCATGCCGAACCCCGATAACCAAAAAATCTACATCGTGGGCGATGTGGAGCGGCTGAAAGACGATATCAAGGCCAACGGCGTCCGCCAGCCGCTGGAGGTCATCCGCTGGGCCAACGGCTATAAGCTCATTGGCGGCGAGCGGCGGCTTACAGCCTGTAAGCAACTGGCTGCTGAGGGTGACGAGCGGTTTACCACTGTCCCCTGCACCATCGTGGAAAGCAAGGGCGAGCTGGAGGATAAGATTTCCCTCATCACCGCCAACGCCACGGCCCGAGACCTGACCGACTGGGAGCGTGTGGCCCAGTATGAGGCCCTGAAAGAGGCTTTGACCAAGAAAAAGCAGGACGGCAAGCTGGAGGGCAAAGTCCGGGATGAGCTTTGCAGGATTCTGGGTATCAGCACGGGTGCAGCGGCCCGGCTGAACATCGTGGCCAGCACCCAGAACGAGACCATCAAAGAGCGCTTGCGTAATGGAGAGATTGGCTTCATGCAAGCCGTCAAAGATGCTCAGGATTACGCCCGATTTATGGGGCAAGCATCCGAGGACCCTGAACCGGAAGAGCCGCCAAAAGCAGCACCTGCGGAAACGTTACCGAAACCCGCACAAGAATACCCTGAATGGGTGCTTGAATCGGCAAAAGAAGTGTGCGAAATCGAGTGGGTGAAGAATGCCCCCGATTTCACGGAAGATGCGCTTGTAAAAAGCAAAGGCGGAGCTTGCGGGAGAAGCTTAACGCACGGATTTGTTGATTTTGATAGCAGGACAATATGTTTTTGGTGGACTGGACATGGAAAGTACATTTTCACCTGGGCAAAGTTCGTAAAACTTTGCATCGAAAAAGACATTGACCCGGAAAAGCACGCTGCAAAATCTGCTGCAAAACCCGTGGAACCTGCAAAGCCCGCTGCAAAGCCGGCAGCACCAGAAGAACCCAAAGGGCACGGCACCCTGTACAAGCTGGCATGTAAGACCCTGCAAGATGATGCACCGTGGGCCATGGGCTGGGAGGATGTGCAATTTCAGCTGGCGTATTATAGCCAGCCTCTCCCCGGCGGGGCCACGCTCTGGAAGCGGGTGGATGAGACCCGGCAGGATGCAGGCCAGCCGTGTGAGGACTATGCCATCATTCTACAGGATCACAGCTTCTACACCTGCGGCTGGATTTCGTACTATGCAGGGATGCCCGATATTTTGACCAAGTTTTTTGAGCTGAAGTAAACACCAAGGAGGCCACCACATGAAACCGCGAGAGTTCCGACAGCTGCACGCAATCCCCTTTGACATCAAGGCCCGGAAAGAACGCATCCGGCAGCTGGAGGACAAGCAGGCCGAGGGGCCTGAGATCGTGGCGGACGTGGTGAAATCCTCTCGCGGGGAGGGCAACGCCTGCATCATCGGCAATGTCACCGTGTACGGCACCGCAGACGATGCCTACACCCGGCGGGGAAAAGAGATTGAGCGGCTGAAGAAAATCAACGCCGATCTGGAGGCCCGTTATCTGGAGGGCCAGCGCATCGTGGAGACCTGTGACGACTATCTCCTCCGCGCTGCCATCTCGGCCATCTGCATCCTGGGCAAAAAGCCGCAGGAGGTGGCCGTGGAGTGGATGGAGCAGGGCTACGACATCGACGCGGTGGCCCTGCGGAAGCGGGTTGACCGCTGGATTGATCAGAATGTGAGGTAAATGCTATGTATGTAAATAAAGAGTTTGACAACTGCGTTGAGCGTGAGTTGAGCAAAGGTTTAAGGAGTCGATTGGAAGACGCTGAAAAAGTCATCCGCGAAATTGGCTGCTGCCATGAACGTGTCATTGCATTGGAGAAACTTGATGAGGCTATGATGTGGGCAAATGCAGCTATTGCAGCGGCAGGGGTTAGCTGCATGAAGTTAAAACCCATGAACAGCGGATTTGATTTTGATGATCCTAAGCTTGGGCTTTGTGGTATGAATGAACGTTCTATGGGTGTCGGCGATATTACGATAGATGGAATGAAAATCGTTGAGGGTACCACACGTGAGTGATGCTAAAGCGGCTGACTCTGGAAGCAGAGCGGCCGCTGGATCGATCAGAATGTGAGGTGAATGCAATGACAACAGCAGAAAAAATCGTGGTATCAGCCTATACGGGGTATTTGATGTGCGATTTTGATTTAATGCATCAATACATCGAGAAAGTCATGGGACGCCCTGTATGGACTCATGAAATGGCCGGAGACAAATTCAACGAGGAGCTCCGCGAAAAAGTAAAACCGGACTTTCTTAAAATCTGCAATGGCGAAGAAGTGCATTTGCACTTGCGTAATAAAAGAACACACAAACGGCAAAGAGGTGAATTTTATGAGACTGATTGATGCAGATATGCTGGAGCTTGAAATCAGGCGCATGAATGACGATGGAAGAATGTACAACTCATATGGAAACACTGTATACAGCGCAATCCTTGAAAAAATTGTAAAGGCACCGACCATCCCATCTGACGTGTCACAAGTGATAATCAAACAGCAAAAGTAAGATATATGAGAGGATGCGATTTTTGTACAAAGTATACTAATGCAAAAGAAAACGATTCTAAGCTGGTTGCACCAGCATATCGGGAGTATTATTGCACACTTGAAACACAATATGTAGACAATCAAAATTATTCATATTTTCTAACGCGGGGGCCGAGGTTTGAATTGAATTTTTGCCCAGTATGCGGGAAAAAGCTCAAATAAAAGAAGCGGCTGACTCTGGAAGCAGAACAGCCGCTTTTCTTTTTGTCCAAAATGTCTGATTTGTCCCAAATGTCTCAAAACGGGCAATTTGTCCTAAATGTCCCAAAACGGGCAATTTGTCCAAAATGTCCCGGAACGGGCGAAATGTCCTGAATGTCCCAAAACCATGTGCTATTATTATGCTGCGGGTTTCGGAGATCAGCTCACCGGAAACCGGAAACATTGCATTTCCCGGCGGGAAGCATAGCGCGGATTCAAGAACTTGCCGCGCTCAATGGGCAAACCCGCGCCGTCCGCTTCAAAGCCCAGCGGCGCATTGAGAAAACAGAATCATACAACCCGGCGGGTGTCCACTGTGGACACCCGCTATTTACATGCCGCCATAGCTCAATGGAAGAGCGCCGTCTTTCTAAGGCGGGCCATCGCTGGTGACACCTCAAAAATATCACTGTGCATTTCACCACTGCATAAATCCATTTTGAGGGTGCTGGTTCGAGTCCAGCTGGCGGCTGACGTGATTTTAGAGTGTCCACTGTGGACACCTTTGGAGAGGAGGCCTGCAAAATGTTTGAGCGCTTGAAAGAGCTGATTTGCGACATGGCAAAGTTTTTGACGCGCCTTGGTGCGGGCCTCATTCTCTCTGCCTTACCGATCAGCAACAAAGAAAGCCACTTTGTGCGCTATGCGCGGCGTTTCGGTTTCCGTGCAGACCACACAAAACGCGAGCCTCGGGCAGAGATCGGAGGCCGTGGCTGTATCCAAGGAGCACGGCCTGCTATCCGTGCAGATTAACCGCTGCTGATACAATACGATCAAAAACCAGCTTTTTGCATGAGGAGCTCCATGCAGCAAAGCTGGTTTTTCTTATGCCGCTTTAGCTCAGTCGGCCAGAGCATCCGGCTCATAACCGGACGTGTGCAGGTTCGAGCCCTGCAAGCGGCACCAAAACGCCAGAAGAAAGGAGGCTGCCCCATGGAGCTGTACAACGGCGATTGCCTGGAAGTGATGAAAAGCATCCCGGATGATAGCGTGGACATGGTGCTGACGGATTTACCGTATGGCACCACCCGGAACGCCTGGGATTCTATCATCCCATTTGAACCGCTGTGGGCACAGCTCAAACGGGTAACCAAGCGTGGCGGGGCGATTGCACTCCATGCGGATATGCCGTTTGCCGCAAAGCTTGTCTGCTCCAATCTTCCGTGGTATCGGTACGAGCTCATCTGGGAAAAGCCTTTGGGCTCTGACTTCCTCAACGCAAACCGGAAGCCCTTAAAAAATCATGAGAGCATCCAGATATTCAGCGAATGCCAGACGAAGACCTACAATCCGCAATTCACGTATGGTTCGCCGTATGTAAGGACAAGAACCAGCAAAAGCTTAAATTACGGCGAGTGCGGAAGTGTATGCACCACGATCAGCGAGGGGGGCGACATCCCAAAACGGTGTTGCATTTTGCAGCAGACCGGGAAAAGATTCACCCCACGCAAAAGCCCGTGGCGCTGGAAGCGTGGCTTATCCGCACCTACACAAATCCGGACGAGACCGTGCTGGACTGCTGCATGGGCAGCGGCTCCACGGGTGTGGCCTGCATCCATGAGGGCCGAGATTTCATCGGCATTGAAAAAGATGCAGAGTATTTCCGCATTGCAAAGATGAGACTGGAGCAGGAGTAGGAAGCTGGGCAGCAGCTGAGTTTGTTATGACCGCAAAATTTTTGAAATGGCTGCAAGGCCTGATCGCACGCGGAGACGTGCATCCGTTCTACTGCACCACGCAGTGGATCAGCCTCTCACGGCAGGTGCTGGAGATGGACAGGCACGAGTGCCAGATATGCAAGCAGCGCGGGCGGTATCACCGTGCCGAGCTGGTACACCATGTGAACCATGTGCGGGATGCTCCTGCGCTGGCGCTAGATATTTATTACAAAGACGCCGATGGACAGCAGCAGCGCAACCTCATCAGCGTGTGCAAGGACTGCCACGAGACGGTCTGCCACCCGGAAAGAATGCGCCGCGCCAAGCGTGCGCCGCCGTTGACCCGGGAGCGCTGGGACTGAGGGCACACCCCCCGTCTGAAAAAACGGGAAATGGTAAACATTCCCTTACTCGTGGCGTTCCCTGACTTTCCAGCTGGTCTCGTGCGCGTGTGCGCGCGCGTAGAAGCTGTACAATCTGCACAAATCCACAGGAAGCGAGGATAACGATGGCCAAAAACAAAAATATTCCCCCCACCCGGGTCAAATACTGGGAGGAGCTGAAAGAAATTGAAGAAGCGGCCAAAGCGGCCAACTGTGACACCAACTTTTTTTATCGCACAACGCTTGACCGTTATGTGAATCAGATCGACCTGCTGGAAAAAGCCCGGAAATCCATCGAAGAGGACGGCCTGACCATCATCCAGATCACCCCGCGCGGTGCAGAGCGGAAAATCCCCAACCCGGCAGTGCAGATCTACAACCAGACCGCCAGCGCTGCCAACTCCACCGTGCAGACGCTGCTGCGCATCGTGCAGACCTACAAGTTTATGGCGGCCAAGGAAGACGAGGACGATGAGCTGTAACATCCCCCCGGAGATTCTGGAGTACATCGAGCTGGTGGAGACCGGGGCCCAGCGAGCCTGCAAAGAGCAAAAAGCCCTTGTGGCGCTGATCCGGCGCGTGTTTGAGACAGAAAACATCTATGTGGATACCGAGCGTATGCGGAAATATTTCCGCTTGGCCCGGTATTTTCCGTATGACCGCCTTTTCCCGTGGCAGACATTTGCGCTTGGGCTCTGGCTGTGCACCTACCGGGCCGACCACTCCCCCCGCTTCAAAACGCTGTTTGCCATGGTGGGCCGTGGCGCTGGCAAAGACGGCGTGATTGCCCTTTCCTCAGCGGCGCTCATCTCGCCCTATAACCCGGTGCCTCACTACAACGTGGACATCTGTGCCAACAACGAGGAGCAGGCCGTCACCCCGGTGAAAGACATCGTGGAAGCTCTGGAAAACCCCAAGTGGGAGGCTAAGCTCTCCCGATTCTACTACCACACAAAAGAGATTTTGCGGGGCCGCAAGAACCTTGGCGAGGTCAAGGGCCGCACCAACAACCCCAAAGGCCGCGACGGTATGCGCTCCGGCGCTGTCATCTTCAACGAGGTGCACCAGTACCAGAACTACGACAACATCAAGGTTTTTATCACTGGCCAGGGTAAAGTGGCCGAGCCCCGCGTGGGCTTTTTCACCTCCAACGGCGAAGTCTCAGATGGGCCGCTGGACGACTATCTGGCCCGAGGGCGGCGCATCCTTTTTGAGGGCGAGGCCGATGAGGGATTTTTACCTTTCATCTGCTGCCTGGACAGTGAAGCCCAGGTGCATGATCCAGAAAACTGGTGCATGGCCAACCCGTCCCTGCCCTACCTGCCGCACCTGATGCAGGAGATCCAGGACGAATACCGCGACTGGAAAGAGCGCCCGGAGCAAAACGGCGATTTTATCACCAAGCGCATGGGCATCCGAAAAGGTGCAAAGGAAATTTCGGTGACGGACTACGAAAAAGTAAGAGCCACCAACCGCCCCCGGCCAGACCTGACCGGGTGGAGCTGCACGGTGGGCATCGACTACGCCGAACTCAACGACTGGGCGGCGGTCAACCTGCATTTCCGGCGCGGTGACACCCGGTATGACATCAACCGGGCGTGGATCTGTGCCCAGAGCAAGACCCTGACCCGCATCAAGGCCCCATGGCAGACCTGGTGCGACATGGGAGAATGCATCTATGTGGATGATGTGAGCATTTCGCCCTACCTGCTGACCGACTACATCCGGGAAGCAGCGCGGAAATACAACATCAAAAAGCTGGCCCTTGACCATTTTCGATATACCATGATGGCCGAGGCCCTGCAAAGCATCGGGTTTGACGCCAAGGACAAAAACCGGGTCAAGCTGATCCGGCCCAGTGACATCATGCAGGTAGACCCCCTCATCCAAGACTGCTTTGACCGCGGTCTTTTTGTGTGGGGCGACGCTCCCCAGCTGCGCTGGGCCACAAACAACACCAAGCGGGTGCGAAGCAGCCGGGCACAGGGCGTGGACACAGGCAACTTTATCTACGCCAAAATTGAGGCCAAGAGCCGGAAAACTGACCCGTTTATGGCGCTGGCCGCTTCCATGGTCATCGAGAGTGAGCTGGGCACCGGACAGGTACGAAAGCCCAAGCTGGGCGCAATCTGCTGGTAAAGGAGAAAAAACAACATGGGCTTTTTTGAAAAAGTGGGCCAGTTTTTTGGCGTGGGAAGTAAGCCACAGCAGGCAGAAGCCCCACCCGAGGGCGGCATCACGGAAAAAGAGGTGCGCATCTCCGGCCCCGGGGAAAACGGCCTGGACTGGGTGAGCTGCTGGCAGGAATACCGCCTGCGGGAACTGGCCTTTAATAGCTGTGTAAACCTCATTGCCAAGGCTATCGCAAACTGCGAGTTTAAGACCTACGAAAAAGGCAGCTCTGTGAAAAAAGATTATTACTATCTTTTCAACGTGGAGCCCAACATCAACGAAAACAGCACCGAATTTTGGCAAAAAGCAATTTACAAGCTATACGCCCACAACGAGGCGCTGCTTGTGCCGCTGTTGCGGGGCGGGCGGCTGAATCTGGTGGTAGCCGACAGCTGGGCAAAGCCTGACTACATCCCCACCCAGGAAAAAGTCTATAAAGACATCCAGGTGGGCGACCAGGCATACACCCGCACCCTGAAAGAGAGCGAGGTGCTTCACTTCACCCTCAACAGCACAAATGCCAAAGCCGTGGTAGATGGGCTGTATGAGAGCTACCACAATCTTGTGCAGGCCACCATGAAAGCCACCATCCGGAACTCCGGCCAGCACCTCAAAGTGCACATTGACCAGGTGAACGAGGGCCGAGACGACTTTGAAAAGAATTTTGGCGAGATGCTGAACACCCAGTACAAGCCGTTTCTTTCCAGTGAGTCCGGTATCCTGCCCGAGTTTGACGGCTACAATTTCGAGCAGTTTGGCGGTGAGGGCAAAGCACAGGACACCCGGGACATCCGGGCCCTTGTGGATGATATCTTCACCTTTACGGCCCGGGGCCTTGGCATCCCCCCAGTGCTTGTGCAGGGAGATGTGGCTGGGATCAGCGACGTGGTGACCCACTGGCTGACGACCTGCATTGATCCCCTTGCCGCCCAGATCAGCGAAGAGTGCAACCGCAAGCTTTATGGCATGAGTGCCTGGAAAGGCGGCGACCGGATGACCGTGGATACTTCCACCATCCAGCACTTTGACATGCTGACCAATGCGGCCAACATCGAAAAGCTGATCGAGAGCGCCTACAGCTCCATCAACGAATGCCGCGAGGCCACGGGCCTCGAACCTCTGCCGTATGAGTGGGCAAACATCCACTGGATGACCAAGAACATTTCCACCGTGGACAGCGTGGCCCGCAATGCCGCAAACGAAACCACCAAGACAGGAGGAAAAAACAGTGCCTAAACCATACTTTGATTTTCAGCAGTCGGGCGAACAGGCCGACATCTACATCTTTGGCGACATCACCAGCTTCCCCTTTGTGGAAAGCGACGTGAGCGCCTACCGCCTCACCCGGCAGCTGGAGCAGGCAGGCGACCTGGCCGAGATCAACGTGCATGTGGACAGCTACGGCGGCGAGGTGGCCGAGGGCTTTGCCATCTATAACGCCCTGCTTGCCAAAAACGCAAAGGTCAACACCTATGCAGATGGCTTTGTGGCCAGTGCGGCCATCTATCCCTTTTTGGCTGGCTCCCAGCGGGTGGCCAACAACGTGAGCGCCTTTTACTTCCACCCGGTGATCGGCGGAACCTATGGCTACTCCGAAGACCTCCGCGCTGCTGCCGATGAGCTGGACAAGCTGACTGAGATCGGCAAGGGCGCTTTTACCGCTGCGGGCATGACCGAACAGGCCGCCACCGACCTGCTGGACAGCAAGACGTGGTACAGCCCCGAGGAAGTGCTGGAAATGGGCCTGGCAACCAGTATCCAGAAGCAGGCTTCCAGCAAGGCGGCTTCTCAGAGCGTGCGAGACCTCATCATCCGGCAGATGCTGGTGGTGCCGGGCCAGACGCCCCCGCCTCAGAAGCCGCCCGACCCGCAGACACCGCCTCCGGCACAGCACTCTGTGCTGGAGCTGTTCGCCAAATTTTAATCAGCCGCAAAGCCGCACCCACACCGGGCGCGGCTTTTTGAATACCTGAAAAGGAGAAAATGATATGCATCTTTCTGAACTCTACAAGAAAAACCAGAAGCTCGACGGCCTGCGCCAGCAGCTGACCGATGCTGTCAAAAACAACGCGTCCGACGACATCCCCAGCATCTTTATGGAGATGTGCCAGACCATCGGCGAGATCAACGCCGAGGAGTATGAGAGCCAGATCAACGGCCTGCGCCAGCAGCTGGATGACTCCGCACTGTATGCCCGGGGCGTCCGCCAGCTGACCACCGAAGAGCGCGATTACTACCAGGCTGTCACCAAGGCTATGCAGAGCGCAAACCCCAAGCAGGCCCTCAACGACGTTTCCGTCGTCTTCCCTCAGACCATCATTTCCCGTGTGATGGATGATCTGACCGAAAGCCACCCGCTCCTGAGCAAGATCAACTTTACCCCTACCGGCGGTGCCATCCGGATGATGATGAACACCGATGGCCGCCACAAAGGCGCATGGGGTAAGCTGTGTGCCAAAATCGTGGAAGAGCTGACCTCCGGCTTTAAGGAAGTGGATGTCGGCCTCTTCAAGCTGTCGGCTTTTGTGCCCATCTGCAAGGCCCAGCTCGACCTCGGCCCCGAGTGGCTGGATCGCTACATCCGCGCCATTCTGGCGGAAGCTATCGCCAACGGACTGGAAGAGGGCATCGTCATGGGCGACGGTAACGATCAGCCCATCGGCATGATCCGCGATGTGTCCGAGAGCGCCAGCGTGCAGGGCGGCAAGTACCCCGAAAAGGCAAAGACCAAAGTCACCGATCTGGAACCCACCACCATTGGCAACCTCATCTCCCTGCTGGCCGTCACCCCCAACGGCAAAGACCGCGACCCGGACGACCTCATTTTCCTGGTCAACCCGCAGGACTACTACCAGCGCGTGATGCCCGCCACCACCGTCAAGGCCCCGGATGGCACCTACCGCAAGGACGTGCTGCCGGTGGACATGACCGTCATCAAGACCGCAGCACTGCCGCGCGGCCAGGCCGTGTTTGGCGTGGGCCGTCTGTATTTTGCCGCTGTGGGCATGAACAAGGGCGGCAAGATCGAGTTTTCCGACGACTACCGCTTCCTTGAGGATGAGCGTGTCTATCTCATCAAGCTGTATGCCAACGGCCTGCCCATGGACAACAATGCCTTCCTCAACCTGGACATCTCCGGCCTGCAGCCCGTGCCTTTCAAGGTGACCACCGTGGAAGCCCCTACCCCGTCCACTGACGCCACCCTGAGCGCGTTGAAGCTGGGCAACCTGTCCCTGAGCCCGGCCTTTACCTCTGCGGGCATCACCTATACCGCATCCACGGAAGCGGCTACCACCACCATCACCGCCACTCCGGCCAATGCAGGCGCAAAGATCGAGGTCAAGGTGGGCACCAAGGTGATCGAGAACGGCAAAGCCGCAACCTGGGCAGACGGCGAGAACACCGTGACCATCAACGTGACGGCTGAGGACGGCACCACCACCAAGACCTACACCGTCACCGTGACCAAATCCTGACCATGACGACCGCGTGGGATGATATCCGCCCTGCGCTTCTGCCCGACATCAAAAACTACCTCGATATCACATGGCAGGACGATGAACTGGAGAAAAAGCTCTGGGGCATCGCCGTGGCGGGCATGGGGTATCTGGATGGAAAGATCGGCACGGCACAGGACTACACCCAGCCCGGCCTCCACCGCAGCCTGCTTTTTGATTATATCCGCTATACCCGGGACGGGGCGGCGGATATCTTCGAAAACAATTACCGCCACCTCATCCTGGCCGCACAAAATGAAAGGCGGGTGACCGCGTATGCCGCGAAAGCTGCCGACGCGCCCGACGGCTGAGATCAGCCAGAACTTCAACAGCGGCGCGGTGATCGTCTATGGCGTCACCGACGTGGCCCCGGTGGGCCGCCAGCCTGTGTACAAGCTCACCCAGAAATGCGTGCTGAGGTACGAGGAGCGGCAGCTGGGCATCAAGCGGTTGTACCTCAGCCGCCAGAACAATGCCGAGATCGTCCGGGTGGTGCGGGTGCCCTGCCCGGGCATCCCGATCAGCTCCCAGGACGTGGCACAGACCGAAGACGGCCAGCGCTACCGCATCGACACGGTGCAGGCCGTGGAGGGCTGCTACCCGCCCGCTCTGGATTTAAGCCTGCGGGCCGTGGAAGAAAACTTTGACGCCCGGCTGACCAAGGAGAACGACCATGACGTGGAGTGAATGCATCATTGCGGCCCACACGGCAGTCACCGACCAGGTGAGCCACGGGGGCCGGATGAAGTCCAAGCGGTACTTTGTGTGGCAGGAAGATGGCGCGGATGATTTCAGCGCCGACGGAGAGCACGCAGAGAGGGCCGTCACGGGCACGACAGACCTTTTTACAACAATCGAGCTTGACCCATGGTGCGAGGCCTTAGAGACGAGCTTTGACGCCTCTGAGTGCATCACCTGGTATCTGAACTCGGTGCAGTATGAGGCAGACCGCGGCATCTGGCACTATGAATGGAGATGGACGGTGACAGGTTGTGGCTAAAATAAGTGCAAAAGGCTCCGCCCAGTATCTCCGCAACCTGGAAAAGCTGGGCCGTAATACAGACGACATCTGCAAGCAGGCCGTGTACCAGGGTGCAAAAGTCGTGGCGGACGCCATCAAAAGCTCCATCGACGACATCACCGTGCACAGCCTGCCTCCCGGGCAAAAATACTTTTACCTCTCGGAAGAGGATAAAAAGCGCGGTATGCTCCTCGATGGCGTGACAAAGGAACAGGCCGACGGCCTTAAAAACGGCCTTGGCATCGCCGTCATGGAACATAAAAATTTTGCCTGGAATACCAAGATCGGCTTTAACGGGTACAACGAAGTGCGCACCAAGACTTACCCCAAGGGTGAGCCGAACGCACTGATTGCCCGCAGTGTCGAAAGCGGAAGCAGCGTCCGCAACAAAACGCCGTTCATCGCTCCTACCGTGAAGAAAGTCCGCAAGGATGCAGAGCACGCCATGGAAGTGACGATCGAAGAAAAAATCGCTGCACTGATAGACGAATAACCACCCCGGCAAGGTGTCCACTGTGGACACCTTGCTTTTCTTTTATCTTTTGGAGGAAAAATATGGCAAACAATAATGGTGTTGTGACCACTGGCTTTTCCAATATCCACGTTGCCACCTATGCATCCGAGGGCGGCGTGGTCTCTTACACGGGTGTGCGCAAACTGGGCCGCTCCGTGTCCATGAGCATCGACGTAAGCACCAGCGACGACAACGACTTCTACGCCGACGATCAGCTGGCCGAGACCGTTGGCGGCGGAACTTTTACCAGCGGCACCGGCTCCTGTGAGATCGACGGCCTCACCCCCGAGGAAGAGGCCTTTGTGATGGGCCTCAAGGACGGCAACAGCATCGATACCGTGGAGACGTATCAGTATGACCAGGAAATGGATCCTCCCTACCTGGGCCTGGGCGCTGTGAAGAAAGTGCAGCGTGACGGCAAGAGCTACTGGAAAGCCATTGTACTGAAAAAGATCAAATTCAAGGTGCCCAACGACGACGCCACCACCCAGGTCAATTCCGTGGATTGGCAGACCCAGACGCTGGACTACAACATCCTGCGGGACGACAGCGCCAAAAAGGCGTGGAAGATCATGCCCAAAACGCTGTTTACCACCGAGTCCGAAGCCGTGACATTTATCAAGAAAGTGCTGGGGGATAAGTAAGCGATGATGTGGAACGAAACCGAGTGGATCAAGACCGATGACCGCATGGGCCGCGTGACCATTGAGGGCGTGGAATTTCCCATGTGCCTTACCATCAAGGCGACGGACGCCATCGAGAAGCGCTTCCAGGGCGTCGATAAGGTGAGCGCCCTGCTGAGTGAGTACGCCGAGAAAGACCAGTACAGTGCCCTGATGAAAACCACCCTGGAGCTGGCCCTGCTGCTGATCGACGGCGGTTTGAACCGCTGCCGCACCCGCGCCAAAATGCGCGGCGAGGAAATCGAGCTGCCCACCCTGCCCAGCACGGAGGATTTGCAGGAGGTCATGACCTTTGAGGATCTGCTGGACATCCAGCAGAACATTTTCGCAGCGTTTACCGTGGGCTCTGCCCGCAATGTGGAGGCCAGACCGGACAACTCCCCAAAAAACGCCGAAAGCGCCACGTCGTAAGGCTCAACACGACGTGGTTTTTGTACTATGGCCGGAAAATCGGCATGGATGAAGAGCAGGTGCTTGCCTGCCCTTTGGGCAACATGCTGGATTATCTGGCCTGCATCCAGATTGAAAACGGCGCGGATCAGAAAATCTATGTAGACGTGGACGATCTGGACAAAATCGAGTGAGGAGGTGGTAAAGCTTGGCAAAAACGGACATCGGCCCGAAAATCAGCGTTGAGGGTGAGCAGCAATACCGCCAGCAGATGAAAAACATCATCCAGCAGCAAAAAGAATATGCTGCGGAAATGGCATCCACCACGGCTGCCCTTGGAAAAAACAGCACAGCCCAGCAAAAAGCCACCTCTGTGGCATCGGTGCTCAGTAAGCAGATCCAGGCACAGGAAGCCGCCATCAAACTGCAAAATGTGCAGCTCCAAAGCGCGGTGGCCAAGTATGGCGCGGCCAGCAATGAGGCTTCCGCTTACCGGACATCCATCTACAAGACCAACGCCGACTTGCAGACCATGAAAAGCCGGCTGGAAGATGCCAAGAACGGCATGGGCGAATTTGCCGACAAAACCGACAAAGCCGCCGACAGCCTTGGCAGCATCCAGAAAAAGAGCGGCTTTTTTGATGGAATGGCCGGAGAAGTGGCAAAAGGCCAGACTCTGGCCAATGCTTTTTCAGCCATTGCCGAAAAAATCAAAGAAATCAGCTCTCAGGCTGTAACAACGGGCGTAAATTATAACGCCCAAGTTGAACAGTACCAGGTGGCGCTGACCAACATGCTGGGAAGCCAGGAAAAGGCCTCCGAAACACTGGAACAGATCAAAAAAGATGCTGCAAGGACGCCGTTTGATACGGCCAACCTTGTAAAGGCAAACGAGTATCTGATCTCTACCGGGGAAACAGCAGAAAACTCCCGCAAAACCATTTTGGCCCTTGGTGATGCTGTCTCTGCCGTGGGCGGCGGAAGCGATGAGCTGGGCCGAATGGCTCAAAACCTCCAGCAAATCAAAAACGCGGGAAAGGCCACGGCAGCTGATATCAAGCAGTTTGCCTACGCTGGCATTGATGTCTATGGCATTTTGGCAGATTACACCGGAAAGAGCACTGCCGAAGTGCAGAAAATGACGGTGACGTATGACCTCCTGACGGCTGCATTGCAGAATGCAGCCGAAGAGGGCGGGCGCTACTATAATTCCATGAACGCCCAGAGCGAGACCATCAACGGCAAGCTCTCCACACTCAAAGATAACGCCACCCAGCTTTCCGGTGCACTGACGGCTAACCTCACCACGGCTTTCGGAAACCTTGTTACCAAGGCCAATGAGCTGGCCGTGGCGATGAAAGACGGCTTTGATACAGGCGGCTTTGTGGGCATGATGAATGCGGCCAGTGAGACAGAGCCTAAACTCTCCGCCGTTGCCTCTGCAGCAAAATTCTGCGCCGAACATTCTGAGGCGCTGAAAATCGCCCTTGGAACTCTGGCCGCGGCATTCATCACGGCCAAAGGCTCTGCAATGCTGCTCTCCACGGCCCAGCTTGCCATCAATGCGGCCATGAGCGCTAACCCAATCGGCATCGTGATTGCGGCTCTTGGCGGCTTGGCTGGTGCGCTTGGCACCGCTTATGCCAGCAATGAAACTTTCCGCAACGGCGTAAATAATCTTGCTTCTTCTTTCCAAAATGTTGCAAACCACGCCCAGAGCGCTGCAAAAGCCATCCTAGGCTATAAAGCAGCCACAACGGATTCTCAGGGCTTTGGCGGCAGCAAGGGCGGCAGTTTTACCGTGGATACTTCCAAGAAAAACACCACCACGGATGAAGAACGCCAGAGAAGAAAAAATCTTCATGATGCCCGCGTGAGTCAGGAAAAGCAAAAAAAGCTACTTGCGGATCTGGCCGAAACTTCCGGGAGCGGGAGCTCCAAGAAAAGCTCTTCTCCAAAGCAGACCGCAGCCGATACCAAAAAGCTGGCTGACAGCGTGACCTCTACCGCCACCGAGCTGGTGACGGGCACCGAGGGCATTGTGGGGGCCATCAAGCGGGTGACCGAAACCGCCGACAACACCTACAACGTCTACGACGGCACCACCAAGAAGCTCAAGGGCACCACAAAAGAAACGGCCCAGACCATCACCGAGACTTGGACTCAGGTGGTGGATGGGCAGGAGCAGAACTTCAAGCGGGTGCAGACTCTGCTGGATGGCGTGGTGACGTCCACTAAAACCACCAGCGACGCGGTAGCCGAGGCGACCCGCACGGCCATCAACACCCGCACCGAGACTGTCAAGGGCACCGAGGACATGGTGGGCAACATCACCCGCACCACCGAGACCACGACCCAGACGGCCAAGACGGTGGACGCCGTGACCGGCGAGATCAAGGACACGGTGATCTCTGCCACCGAGGTGGTGACAGACTGCTATACCCGCATCAAAGACGGGCAGAAGCAGACCGTGACCGAGACAAAGACCTATGTCAACGGCGTTTTAACCGACGTCAAAGAAAAATCTCAGGATTTGGATACCGACATCAAATACACCGAGGGTGTGCTGGGCGGCTTCTCCAAATTCATCTACGACCTGGACGGCAAGCTGGGCGGGCTGGAAAAGACGGCAAAAAGCCTGAAAAAAAGCCCCCTGGGCGGCTGGTTTTCCGATATGGCCAAAGGATACCGCGCCTGGGACAGCTTTTTTGACAACATCGACTTCGGGAGCCTCATCGGCGGCGGTATCACTGCTTTTGCCACGGGCTACCTGAAAGATGGCTTGTCCGGTGGTATCAGCACCGCGCTGCTGTCTGTCATGGGCAACCTGCTGGGCACCGACCTCTCCGGTCTTGGCTCCACCTGGGGCAGCGACCTGATAAAGGGCATGGCTTCCGGTATGGTGACGGTAGCTGCAAAAGCAGGCTGGCTGACCAAGGCCGCAAAATTTGTGGCTGGCGTGATCCGCTCGTTCCTGCACTTCTCCCGGCCCGACAAAGGCCCCCTGCGGGACTATGAGACATGGATGCCGGACATGGTGCACGGCATGGCGGACAGCCTGAAAAACAATGCCTATGTCCTGCGCAATGCGGCCCGGGATGTCAGCAGCGATTTGCAGACCCAGATGCAGTACGACGTGGGCATGGCGTCGCCATCCTACGAGCAAAACTACAAGTCCAGCACGGTCAAGCTGGGCGGCGTGACCATGACCATCCAGGCACAGCCCGGCATGGACGAGGAAAAGCTGGCCCAGTACACCATAGACCGCCTGAGCCAGATGATCAACGAGGAGGCCGCATCCAGTGGACAGATACCTGTATTTTAACGGCCACAGCAGCGAGGAGTACGGGGCACACATCGAGTACAAGCCCAACATCCCCACCCCGGCTGCCAAGCTGCAAGAGTATGTGGTGCCCGGCCGGAGCGGCAAGCTCCACGCCGACCTGGGCTACTACGACGACATCACCGTGACCTACCAGCTGTACTTCCACGGCAAGCGGCCTACGGCGGAAGAGCTGCGGCCCATCAAGGACTGGCTTTGCGCCAGCCCCGGCCCCCACGACCTGGCCGACGGCTATGACCCGGGCTATTTTTACCGGGCCACGGCTACCATGAGCAACACCACGAACATCCTCGACCGGTACGGGCGGTTTCAGGTGCAGTTTTCCTGCGATCCGCGCCACTTTGCGGTGGCCGGGCAGCAGCCCCAGAAGCTGACCAGCGGCCAGAAGCTTTTTAACCCCTATGCCCAGACGGCCAAGCCGCTCTGGGAGATCACCGGCAACGGGCAGGACGGCACCCTGAAAGTGAACGGCCACACTTTCAAGCTGACGACTTCTTCTGAACAGCACGCTTTTCTGGAGTGCGAGACCGAGGACGCCTATCTGACCGACGGCACCAACATCAACCCGACAACCAGCGGCCCGTACCCCACGCTGCAGCCCGGTGAAAACACCGTCAGCTGGAGCGGGGGCATCACGGGCGTGATCGTGACCCCGAGGTGGTGGACACTGTGAAACCTGTACTTTTTGAGCACAACGTGCTGGATTTTTCCGGCCACGGGCTTGGCACGCTGGCGGACGCCACCAGCTGCAAAGTTTCTTGCGAGGAAAACGGCGCGTATGATCTCACCATGACCTATCCCATCGTGGGAGCCCACGCCAAAGACCTGGCCGAGCGGCGCATCATCCTGGCAAAACCCTCCCCCGAGGAAAGCAGCCAGCCTTTCCGCATCTACAAGATCATCCGGCCCATAGACGGCAATCTTCAGGTATACGCCCACCACCTGAGCTATGACCTCAATGACTGCATCCTGAAGCCCATCTCAGGCAGCAGCCTGGACAGCGTGATCTCTCAGCTGTCCGGAAATGTCGTAGGAGACTGCAACTTTATTTTCACCTACGACTATCCCACGAAAGAGTCTGCGGACGACGGCACCATCGGCAGCTTTGAGCTGGAAAAGCCCATGACCCTGCGTGCTGCCATGCTGGCCAACAGCTCCAACAACATCGCCTCGACCTACAAGGGCGTGTGGATCTTCGACGGCCTCAAGTGCACCCTGAAGCGGAAAGACGTGGTAGACCGGGGTGCGGTCATCAAGTACGGCGTAAATCTCATCGACCTGAGCCAGGAGCGAAGCCTCGAAGAGGTGTACACTCATGTGTATCCCTACTGGCGGGGCGGCAAGAAAAATAAGTACTACGATCTGGAGCCCATCGCGGCGACCAGCATCACCAGCTTCAAGAAAATCTACCCGCTCGACCTTTCCAGTAAATACCAGAAAGCACCCTCGGACGCCAGCATGAGGCAGAGCGCCGAGGAATTTATCGAGAAAAATGAGCTGGGACAAATCCCGGTAAATATCACGGCCAGCATGGTGCAGCTGGAAAAGACACTCGAGTACAAAAACGCCAAGGGCATCAAAAAAATAGCCCGGGGGGATACCGTCCGGGTGGAGTACCTGCGGCTTGGTGTGGGCACCTCGGCCCGCATCACCAAGACGGAGTATGATGTGCTCAGTGAGCTGTATACTTCCATCGGGATCGGCACGGTCAAGCAAAGCCTGCCAAAAGCGGTGGTAAAAGACCGGGAAGAGAATAAAAAAACTTGGTGGCAGGCAATCGCAGCTGGAAAAACCGCCACCGATTACATCACCGAAAAAGACGACGGCACCGTGGATTTTGGCACCGGAAACCACAAATTTACCATCAAAGAGGATGGGCTGGAGTTCAACGGCGTGCGCAACAACGTCTCCATCTGGCACAACTCCGACGCCAAAGCTTTTGAGCCGCAGACGCTGAATCTGGATTTGAGCAGCTTCTCCACCATCTCCATCGAATTCGGCAGCGTCATGAATGGCCAGCTGACCAGCGAGAGCGGCCTGCAAACCACCATCGCGGTGGTGGGCAGCACCACGGGTAAAACGACCCGGGGACTTTTTAACTGGAACTACAGCCAAAGCCGGCTTTTCACCACTTACCCGGACCGAATCGTCTTTCAGCAGGGCCAATACTCGGCCTCCCGCTATGCAGACATCCCAGAGGGCGGCGGAAAAGTAACCGTGGACGGCGTGACGCTCTACACGGACAACAGCTGCTGCGTGCCCGTCAACATCTACGGCTTTATGTGAGGAAATGCCATGATCATGATCAACTACGACCCGGACACCCGGGTGGTACTTTCCGGCGGCGAAGTAAACCCACGCTATGCGCTCCAGCAGCTCCCGGACGGGGCGGCCTATGTGGACGCCCTGCCCGAGGGCGATCTGAGCGGATACCAGTACATCAACGGCGCTTTTGTGCCCATCAAACAGGAGGACGATTATGCAGCAGATCAGGATTGATTTCGATAACCCCGGGCTCCCTCAGAGCCTCGGCGCCGTTGAGGGCGAAAGCCAGAGCCGTATCTTTCAGGCGGCGCTCTACAAGAGCGGCGCGGCCTATACGGCCCCGGCTGGCGCGGTGTACAGCATCATGTACCGTGGTTTCGGCCCCCAAAATCAGGGCTGGTATGACACCATCGAGGACGGCGCGGGCAAGCGTGCCGCCTGCACCGTCTCCGGCAACGTCGTCACCTGTGAGCTGGCCCGTCAGGCCCTCCGCGTCCCAGGCCATCTGACCGTGGTGCTGTGCGTCTCTGACGCAAAAGGCTACATGCTCAAGAGCTGGCCCATCATGGCGGATGTCAGAAATGACGGGTATGATGACACCGGAGAAAGCGAGATGTACTTCAATCTCTCAGGCATCGCTGGCAATTACCTCACCCAGCTGGAAAAAGCCATGACCGACGCCGAGACAACCAGAAATAATCTTATTTCCACTTCTGCACAGGTTAAAAAGGACATCGACGCCAAAGCCGCAGAAACACTCAAGACCATCCCGGAGAGCTATACGGAGCTTGATGGGAATGTGAAGCAGCTACAGGAAGACTTTACTAACAGCGTCTCAACCTCAAATGCAGACGGAATTGATTTACCAGATACTGCTATTGTGCAAAATAAACTTGATCCACTTGCTGGGCGCTCAACGGCCATTTTCCCTTGTATGCCTAACACTGATTATCACATCATCAAACCGAAAAGTACTTCCTTTGGTGTTGCACTTCTAAATGATGTCATCAGGTATGGTACTAAAACTAGCGAAAGAATTGATGTAGAAGGTGAGAGTTTCACTATTAACACTGGTGATAATTGCGCTATTGCAATTCAATACGCCAAAAGTGTCGATGAAAAATATATTTTTAACAGTATCATCGTTCACTGCAATAAAAACGAATTACCGACTAACGATTATAGGCAGGGAAAGGGGTTTGTTGACGGTGTATTTCAAAATCGCAAAGATAGTACTTTGTCCTATAAAGCTATTGTATGCAGTGAATACAAATATATAAACGCATGTTCAACTTGTGAAAATTATTCTACACACTTCGACTTCTTTAATGGGCATGACCACATTCAAACTGTGTGGCAAGACACACCAACTAGCCTTGTCACCATACCTGAAAATGCTACACACTGCTATGTATCTTTTTTGGGGTTGACAGCACCCACAGTTAATCCAGAAAATGTGTCAATTTCAAGATTTTCACCTTTTGCACAGTATACGAAAACAATCAATGTTCTTAACTGCGGAGCAGACCCGACTGGTAAAACAGATTCGTCAACTGCTTTTAATTATGCCATTCACTATGCACAGTTACTTATTAAAGCAACAACCCATTTCGGTGCAGACACAACTGCTGACGGTTATAAAATTTATATTCCTGCTGGCAATTATTTGATCGAGCATCCTATTAAAGTAACTACAACAAATAAAGTAACATCTAGTTCACAAACTCTTTATAACGGTATTGAATTTTGCGGTGACGGCGAAAGCACAGTACTTAACTTTAATAATACCGAAAGCAATTTTGACATCTCCGGCGGCGGCATTAACATTCATGACATGAAGCTAATCAACTCTGCAATCCAAGCAATTCTTGTTCACAATGGTTATTCCCCTTATTCAAAATTAAAAAATCTAACTATCTGCAACAGCTTTATCGGAATTGAAGTAAACGGCGGGTATTTGCTTGTTCTTGACTCCATTCACTGCAATAACAGCACCGAAACAGCATTTAAGCTTAATCGCTTTTATACCAGTACTGTTATCACCAACTGCTATGCTGACGGTGGTGCAACTGGTTACTACATCGGTGAACACGCATCTGACTTGAGTATCGTTTATTCAGCAATGATTGGATGCGCTTGTGATAATTGTAATGTTGGGTATAAATTCAATTCGGGAGCAAATATTAGCTTGTATAATTGTGGCAGTGAAGCAATAAACAACTGTTCGTTTGAAATTGATTCTAACTCGCACATCGGTATTTATGGCTTTAATCTTGTAGGTGACAACGTTTTCATCAACTTTCTTGGCAATAAATCTAATGTTACTGTTAGCAACTTTGCTGCCCTCAATCGCACTACTAATTCGAGCGCAATTACAGGTTCAAATATTAACTGTATTTCTTGCAATGATAGCTCTCTCAACACCATGTCAATCTCTGACATTTACCCTGTTTCCGGTTTCCAACCGTTGATTAAAGATGTCACTGGCACCAGCACTGTATGTACTTTAGGAAACAGTGCAGGTGCTTCTGCACTCATTATCATTAAATCAAGAATTTCACCTGAAATGCTAATTGGAGTCATCTCCTATAACAGCCTAAATGTCATTCTTAATACATTCACGAGCGTGACATTTTCTATGTCTAACGATAAGCTTATCGGCACAACTTCAAGCACTGAAACTACCGCCAATCTCTTAATTAACTATAACGGAAACCAGCTTAAATAATACACTTTAACTAAAGGAAACTTTATCTTACCAAAAACTGAAAGGACGTGACCACATGAATCTTCTAAATTTCCTCTCCCGTCTCTTTGCCGCCCTTGCCCACGCAAAGGAAGCGGCAAACACCCCCGGCGCACCGGATGGCGAGTACCGCATTTACAACGATAAAAAAAGCATTTATGACGTGTCCACTGTGAACACCCAGAGCGCTGCTCCCCCCGGCTGGGGCGGGCCGCTTCCTCACCGCTACGTCGACGTGAGCCGCTATCAGGGCAAAATCACCCTCGACGGCTGGCGCAAGGTCAAAGCGGCGGGCTACAAAGGGGCGATGCTCAAGACGGTCTCCACCAACCGCAAGCTCTCCAAGCGGGCAGACGGCCTGTACATCGACCCGACCTTTGAGCGCAACTACCGCGGCGCCCGGGCCGCTGGGCTGGACGTGGGCGTCTACTACTACACCTACGCCACCAGCGAAGCTATGGCGGATGCCGAGCTGGCCCTTGTGCGGGAAGCGGTACGCGGCAAAGAGCTCACCATGCCCGTGTGCGTGGACGTGGAAGAAAACAAGCTCAAGCCCCTCTCTACGCTTGACCTCACCAACGTGGTGGCGTATGCGCTGGAAAAAGTGGAAGCCATGGGCTTTTACGCCCAGCTGTACACCTACACGGGCTACAGCTATGAGTTGGACATGCAGCGCCTGGCAGGCCGCTGGGACGTCTGGCTGGCCGACTACACGGGCGAAACGCCCAAAGTGGATTACATCTACCACGCCCACCAACACACCAGCAAGGGCTCTGTTCCGGGCATCATGGGCAACGTAGACTTGAACGTCACCACCCGCAACTATCCGAAGATCATCAAGACAAAGGGCCTGACGCGGCTCAGGGAGGGCACATGACTGAAAAAGAAGCTTTGATTTGGATTGTTGGCATCTTTGGCAGTGCGTGCGCGGCAGCGATTACGCTGGACAAGGTGCTGGACATAATCCACAAGTACATCAAAAAGGCACAGGCTCCCGGCGATGCACAGGACAAGCGGCTGGATGAGCTGGACAGGCGCGTGGGAGTGCTTGAGACGGGCTACTCTAATCACTCTGCCGCTCTGAGCCGCGATCTGGAGCATTTTGGGGCGCTGGAAAACGCTATCACCATCCTTTTGCGTTCCAACCGCGCCGTTTTAGGCGCTCAGCTGTCAGGTGATAATATCAAAGCAATGGAGCAGAGCGCGGAGGAAATCGACAAATTTTTGTATGAGAGGAGAGAAAGCGCATGGACGCAGCAGCAAAAATCCTGAGCGCCGTCCCTGGACCGGTGGCCCTGGCTCTGATGCTGGGCGGCTTCATCTTCTACGCCCTGGGCTGCATCCGGCTGGGGTATGGTGCGGCGGTCAAGCCCACCGTGCTCCAGCTCATCGAGCAGGCAGAAAAGGACATCCAGGGCACCAAGAAAGGCGCGGAGCGCAAAGCCTGGGTGGCTCAGATGCTCCGCGCGGCCCTGGCCACAAGCAAGTGGGGCAAATTCATCTCGTGGGCCATTACCGATGAGACCATCGGCATCGTTATCCAGTTTTTCTTTGATCGCATGAAAGCGGCACTGGAAAAGGAGTAAAGGAGGATATCATGGCAAGCACTACATACGAGCATTTTGTTGACACCAACAAAATGTACGCCATACAAGAGCAATTTCGTGACATCACGAAAATGGTCTGCGATTTTGTTAAAGCCAACAAAATCGGGGTATTAAGGCTCAAATTTGATAAAAAAATGCAAATTTACGGTCTCAATATGGTAAAATGCGTATCTAAGCGCAACGCCGGACAGCTTCCGCAGCCCTTCTGGCTCGGTGCTGCCTGTGGCGGCGGCTCGCGTAGTCTTTCCACAAGCGTTGCAAGGGCTTAATGCAGAACAGATAAAAGCTGTGATAAAACGTGCTCCGCTTGGGAGGTATGACCGGAAAATCGCCCGGTTGCGGTACGTTGAACAGCTATGCCAAGTTGATATTGCAGCGCGTGTGCCGTATTGTCGGACATCAATCGGCAATAGGCTGAAAATTATTGACAAAATACTGAATGTGTGATACTATACTTTTAATTGGGCGCGTTTTCTTATGAAGCGCGTTGAAGCGGCAGGCTTTCGGGTCTGCCGCTTTTCTTTTTGCACGGATTGTGGTATAATAACATCAACGAAATCTACCCGGCCTCTCGAAGAAGCACATTAGGGTGGATATTTGAAAAGGCTATGTAGCTCAGTTGGTAGAGCAGGGCGGGACACCGCCTATTGCCGCTGGTTCAAGTCCAGCCATAGCAAGCCCGAAAATGCTTGAACGGTTTTGAATAGTGCGCATACGTCAAAATTTCGATAGCAGAAGTAGGCATTTTTGATGATACAGTCTCCCGCCCGCCTACTTGCAGTGCGCACCATGCGGGAGACGCCTTTAGACTTGAAAGGCTCCGGCCTTTGTAGAGAGCGGCATTGCCTGTGGGCAGTTCCGCTCTTGATTTTACAAAAAAACTCCCCTGCTTTGCCGAAGCCCTGCGTTTCATGTGGGGTACTTTGTAGGCAAAACGGGGGATTTTTTTGCAAATAAAACGGTAAAACTTTCTATTTTGTCATCATTTTATATAAGTATATTTATATTTTTAAGCGCTCATGCGGATTTTTCCGTGTGGGCGCTTTTCTTTTTTGTCCTTCGTTGTACCTTCGTTGTCCTTCGCTTTTTGCTGATGCGGTACACTGAGAGCACAAGGAGGGATGTTTTATGAGCTATTATCAGACACCTGGAGCACCTTACGTTCCACAGCAGCCCGTCAATCCTTACGGCGGAATGGGAACAGTAGGGCTTGCCACTCCCCTACCGAACACGCAGATGCAACAGGCGCAGCCGCAGCGTCCGCAGCCGATGAATGGGCAGCAGCCTGTTCAGCAGTCGGCACAGGACGGCGGTTGGCTGCTCGGCAGGCCTGTTTCCAGCAGGGAAGAATTTCTGGCGATACCGTCTGATCTATACGGAAGATGGACGTATTGCCCGGATTTGCGTAGTGGGGTCATCTACTGCAAACGTCTGAATCCGAACACTTGCGAATCTGACGTGTTAGAGTTTTACAGCCCGGAAGCGTGGAGGCAGATGCAAGCACAACAGGCACAGCAGACCGCTGCACCGACACAGCAGTATGTGCCTATTGAGCAGTACAATGCCCTTGTTCACCGGCTGGATGAACTGGAAAAGTGGCAGAAGAGCTTCTCTAAGCCAACTGCCACAGCGAAGAAAGGAGAATAAGCGATGCCTTCTCCGTTTGACATGATTACTCACAGCCCTATCATGCAGCTTGCAAATCTGGCTCGTGCCGGGCAAAACCCGATGGGTCTTATCCAGCAGTTGGGTGGGCAGAGCGCCCCTATCATGCAGGGCTTAAACCTGATTCAGGGCAAGAACGAAGCACAGCTCAGGACGATGGCACAGAACCTCGCCAAAGAGCGTGGCATCGACCTGAACCAACTGGCAAGCGTCCTGAACCTGACGCTGCCCCGATAACGCATCCCTCTAAGCGAAACGCTTCTCAGTCTTGCGGACTTGACAAAAACCGCTTTTGTTTGGCTTCGCCCATCGTATACGGCGGTGGGATAGCATACGCAAAACTGAAAGGAGTTTTGTTATGGACGATTTTGCAACTGGATATCTGGCTGGGCAGGACGGCGGCAATAACAACGGCGGATTTTTCGGCAACGAAGGTCTGTGGGCGGTTATCATCCTCGCCATCATCTTCGGCTGGGGCAACTACGGCAACGGGCGCAACGGCAGCGACAACGGTATGGCGAGCTACATCCCCTATCTGGTCGGCACTGGTGCAACTGGGCAGGGCGGTAACGACACCCGCGCGGCTCTGTCTGAGGGCTTCTATCAGCAGGATACCTCCCGCTCTCTGGCGGGTATTCAGAGCGGTATCTGCTCTTTGGGCTATGACCAGCTGGCGCAGATCAACGGCATCAATGCCGCTATTGCTGGCGGCTTTGCTGGCACCAATCAGGCAATCTGTCAGCTTGGCTACCAGAACGCACAGCTCGTGAATGGCCTGGAACGCAGCGTGTCCAACGGCGACAACGCCATCAATCTTGCCATCATGCAGGAGGGCAACGCTCGGCAGGCTGGCCAGACCGCACTTGCCACGCAGCTTGCATCTTGCTGCTGCGAGAACAAGCAGCTGATCGGCGACCTGAAGTATACCATCGCAACGGAAGACTGTGCCACCCGGCAGGCTATCGCAGACAACGCCCGCGCCATCGTGGACAACTGCAACGCCAACTTCCGCAGCATGATGGACTACTTCACGCAGGATAAGATTGCCACTCTGACCGCTGAGAACCAGAACCTCAAGTTCGCCGCTTCTCAGGATCGCCAGAATGCGCTTCTGACCACCGTGATGTCCCAGCAGACCGATACCATCCTGAACCGGGTCAATCCTCGTCCGATTCCCGCTTATCAGGTGGCAAACCCCAACGTGGGCGTGAACTGCTGCGGCTGCTGCTAACCAACACACTCCCCGATAACACCGGGTGAACCATCGGGGCAGGGGTAAGACACCTCTGCCCCTGATTTTTTAGGAGGAAAAATATTATGGCTTGCAAAACAAGCTGCCGTCTGTGCCCGCACCTCGTCATCTCGGATGCGGTGACGTTCGCCAATGACACGCTGACCATCAACATCCCTGCTGGCGCATACCAGAACGGAGAGAAGTATTGCATCGTGGTTGCCCAGAGCATCCCGGACACGACCACCATCAACGCCCCTGTGGTTATTACCATCGGTGCTGGCACGACCGCATACCCTCTGACCGACTGCAACTGCTCTCAGGCAACCGCCGAGAGCATCCACACCCGCACCCGCTACGCTACCCGCGTTGCAACGTCTGCGACCGGAACAGGCACGTTCAAGTATCTTGGCTGCTTCTGCCGCTCCCACGCTGGTGCGCCCGCGTCTATTTCTTGAGGAGGTATAGATTATGGGCAAGACTAATTTTCGCCGCATGATGATGCTTCGTGACCACGAAAAGAGCAAAGAGCCTGAGCGTGATCGGCTGGAAGAGGAGCGCGAGCGCAGAGAGCGGGACATGGAACGCCGTCTGCGCCGGATGGAAGACCGGGAAGAGCCCCGGCGCTCCTGGCGCATCGAGGAAAATCGTTACATTGACCCGTATCCAATGCCGCGCTATCCCGACTCTGACGGGTATGATCGTCGGATGCCTCGCATCGGCTTTTCTCAGACGGGCAGCTGGGACGACACTTCCCGGCAGTATGAGCACGGGGGTGCATCTGGCAAGGCTGTGATGATGCCTCATCCGCATCTGACCCGTGACGAGGCAGAAGAGTGGTGTGATAGCATGAAAAATGCCGACGGCACCACCGGGCCCCACTGGAGCTATGACCAGGCCACCCAGCTGATGACCCAGCGCAATCTCACCTGTAACCCCGTGGACTTCTGGGCCGCGCTGTGCATGATGTACAGCGACTATAGCAAAGTGGCCCGGGCTTACAGCGCCGACAACCCCAATTTTTACGCAGACTTGGCGGCGGCGTTCCTGCACGATGAGGACGCCGTGGAGGATAAGATCGTAAAGTATTGGGAGTGCATCCCGGAGTCTCACTGAAGTTTACTACCTTTTTACTACTTTTCGTCCCGGATTATACGGGATTATAAGGCAGTATAAGGCAGCATTCCGAAAACCGAAAGAAGCAGAAAACCCGCATGAATCCAAGGAAATCAAGGATTCATGCGGGTTTTTATCAAGTTGCGCCAGCAGGAGTCGAACCTACGATGGGGGAGTCAAAGTCCCCTGCCTTACCGCTTGGCGATGGCGCATCAGTAGAAAGTAGTATATCATATTTTTTCAAAATCCACAAGAGCCGTTACACGCATTGCGTGTATTTTTTGCTCCCCTCTTTCGGATGAAATTTCGTTCTTGTGTGCGCGCGGCGGCTATGGTATGATGGAGCTGTAAAATCCCGGATTTTTCAAGACAGAAAGGAGCGCTATGTATGTATTACCATCTCTTCAGCATTGCACTGGGAGCCCTGCTGCTTGTCCTGGGCGTCTGTGATGTCTGCAAACGCAAGATCACCTGGGGATACTCGTCTCGCATGAAGCCCAAAGAGCGGGAGATCTGGCAGCGCTGGGTCGGCGTGCTGGAGCTCATCCTCGCGGTGTGTGAGTTTTCTTACGTCTTTTTAACAAAGATGCAGCGCGCCACTTCGTTCCTCTTCGCCGTTCTGGTGCTTTCTGCGGTCTGTATCCTTGGGCCTTACTACCACTGGAAGCATGAGCACAAGGATGACCCGGATAATCAATGAAACCTCTCACCGCTGAATCGCAGTATCAGAAAGGAGTTTTTACGATGGGTCCCTGGTATTATGAAGTCGTCAGCTTTGACGGCGATTACGTCAACCTCCGCCGCACCGACATTGAAAGCGACGAACTGAACCCCGTGGCGCTGGCCCTGCTGCCGCCGGAAATCGAGGTAGGCAGCAAGATCAAATGCGAATACTTCCAGTACGAGATCATAGGCTGATCAAGGAGGCAATTTTCCATCTATCAGGCATCTCCGGAACGCGATCGAACCATCCCCTACCGCCGAAGAGCTGGCCGCCATTGACAGCATCTGCCTTTCAATTTTAAGATCCTCCACAAAAAATCTCCCTCGACGTTTCATCGCCGGGGGAGATTTTGCATTTGTTCTGTTATTTCAGGTCAAACCGGACGATGACCAGCCGGTACCACAGGTAGGGCACCATGTTCCAGATCATCCAGAGCTCCATCAGGATATAATGGGGCAGGTCGCGCCAACGGAACGGGCGCTTGCCCAGTTTCCCGGTCTTGAGCAGGTCAAATGCCTCCCGCATCCCCTTGTCCCAAGCCTCGCCAAACCCCTGCTTGTGGAACTTGTAGCACTTGAGCAGGTAGCCCAGTGCCAGCGGCAGGAAGTTTAAAATCAGCATGAGGAGCGGCTCGTTCTTGAGCGGGAGCAGGATGCTGTTCCGGCCGCTCTGCTGGCTCTTGAACGCGTTGTACTTCACCGCGCCGGTGCTGGCGCCGCAGATGTGGTAGCACTTGGCCGTGGGGCAGAGCACGTTTTTGTAGCCTGCATTGTTGGCCCGCCAGCTCAGGTCCACATCCTCAAAGTAGGCAAAGAAGTTCTCGTCAAAGCCGCCGATCTCGTCCAGAATGCGCTTGCGGTAGAGCGCCGCGCCGCCGCAGGCCGAAAAGATGCGCTTCTGTCTGGTGTAGCGGCTGGCTCTGCGGCCATCGCCCGTCTTGCAGGCAAACCCCATCCAGGTGACGTAATCGCCTGCGTCGTCGGCCAGTTCCCGGTCAAAGTGGCGGATCATCAGGCTCTGCACCGCGAAGATCTTCGGGTCCTGCTCCGCCGTGCGGATCAGTTCTGCCAGCCACCGGGGCTCGGCAAAGGCATCATTGTTGAAGAGCACCACAAACTCGCTCCGGGCCCGGGCAATGCCCTGATTGACGGCATGGGAAAAGCCCGTGTTGTACCCGTTTTCAATCAGGGTGAAGTTGGGCCGGGTACAGTAGCCGCGGGCCTGCTCCAGGCTTTCGTCCGTGGAGCCGTTGTCCACCACGATGAGCTCAAAATCCTGCTCGGTCTGGGCGTAGACCGACTCAATGGAATCTTTCAGCCAGCCTTTGCCGTTGATGTTGGGGATGACGATGGTTGCTTTCATACGTTTGCTGCTCCTACCTTGCTCGATTACCCTGACAGTATACCATACTCCCAGCCAAAAGAAAACCGGCCCACGCAAAAACTGCCGCACAGCACAGGGCTGTACGGCAGGAAATGCTTTTGGGAAAAACGCTTACTTGCGGCTTGCCAGCAGGGCCTCGATCTTCTTGATGGGGTCGATGATGCTGGAAACGGACATATCGTGGTTCAGAGCCACAATGAAGTATGCCGCGTACTTGGAAACATCGACATCGACGTACCAGTCACGGTTCAGCAGCTCCGGCTTGCGGTAGGTCAGGTTGGTACCGACGACATAGTCCAGGGTGCCCTCTTCCACAGCCTTGTCGAACTTATCCAGGCCGCTGGTGAAGAGCGGGAACGTTGCATCCGCGATGATCCGCTTTGCGCCGCGGGCCTTCAGGTTGCTGGCAACCTCCAGCATGCTCTCGCCGGAAGCAATGATATCATCGGCGATGAAGACGGTCTTGCCCTCCACGGAATCGCCCAGATACTCATGGGCCACGATGGGGTTGCGGCCGTTGACGACGCGGGTATAATCGCGGCGCTTATAGAACATGCCCAGGTTGCAGCCCAGCACGCTGGAGAAGTACATATTGCGGTTCATAGCGCCCTCGTCCGGACTGACCACGATGAACTTTTCCTTATCAAAGGAGATATCGGGGTTCTTCTTGAGCAGGTTCTTCAGTACCTGATAGGTGGGCATGGCGTTGTCGAAGCTCATCAGAGGCACGGCGTTCATCAGGCGGGGGTCGTGTGCATCAAAGGTGATGATGTTCTTCACGCCCATGGCCTGCAGCTCCTGCAGGGCCACGGCGCAGTCCAGGCTCTCGCGGACCACACGGCGGTGCTGACGGCCGCCGTACAGGCTGGGCATGATGACGGACACGCGGTGTGCCTTGCCTGCCACAGCCTGGATGAGACGCTTGAGGTTTGCAAAATGGTCATCCGGGGAGAGATGGTTCTCATAGCCGAACAGATTATAGGTGACGCTGTAGTTGCCCGGGTCCACGACAATGTAGATATCATCGCCGCGCACAGACTCCTTGACGAGGCCCTTTGCGTCGCCGCTCTGGAAACGGGGGCACTCGGCGGGGATGATGAACGTCTCCTTATCAATGCCAGCTTCGTTGGCCCAGCGCACCAGATGGTTGTCGATGAGGTTGGTGAGTTCCTCGGCACCGGGGCAGCAGATCAGGCGCAGGTCAGCGACCTTCGTCTGCAGAAAACAGTCCTTAGGGTTGATGGCAGACATAGTTACACTCCTTAATATTCCTTTGTCAAAAATCAGTGTTCAGGTGTTAAAGTGCACATCCAGTTTTATTTTATCACAAATTCCCTCTTTCGACACCAGAAACTTGCATCCAACCTGCATTTTCTGCGCCTTGCACAGCTGTTTTTCCTTTTTGCGACGTACTCTGTGAGTTTTTTACAAAAGGCATACTTTTATGCAAAAAAGCGATGCACAAATGTGCATCGCTTTTTGCAACAAACTTACAGGGCAGCCACGGCAGCCTTGAGTTCTTCCACGCGGTCGGTGTTCTCCCACTTCACGCCCAGGTCCTCGCGGCCCATGTGGC
>ERZ1673738.959-NODE-959-length-46932-cov-8.637839_pt1 | contig 46932 bp, 39 predicted proteins | sample MGYA00580198_ERZ1673738 | MGnify/ENA primary metagenome ERZ1673738 (study PRJEB41218, sample SAMN15661784) | gut metagenome | host: Homo sapiens | place: Canada: London | collected 2015-08-20/2019-03-30 | study: EMG produced TPA metagenomics assembly of...
CGAACCAGCGGAATGCAAGAGTCAAAGTCTTGTGCCTTAACCAACTTGGCTATATCCCAATAAAACGATTGATATATAATTATTATATCATGTCCTTAGCCGCCTTGTCAATATCAAACGGAAGAAAAAGCGGGAAATCTCCAAGGAGATTTCCCGCTTTGACTTATTTGCAGCAGAGCAGCGTATAAAGAAGGCTTACCGCGTCGGCGCGTGTGAGCTCTGCCGATCGGTCGTCGGAGGCGACAAGCCCAACCGAGGCGAGCATCGCGTATCCGTCGTCCGAGATTTCGCTGTCCGTACCGACGGAGGCATAGACGGCGTCCCCGAAGGATAGCTCGCGCAGCGCCGCGATTCTGCTGATAATCGTCGCCGCCTGTGCCGAGGTGATTACCTCGTTCGGGAGGAAGCAGCGCCCCTCTTCCGTATCGATTCCGACGACGAGTCCGAGCCGTTTCGCTGCGGAAATATATTTGTTCTGATAGCTTGTGAAGGAGGCGCTGTCGGCAAAGCCGGATTCATCCGCCGCGATGAGCGAGGAATCGATTCCGTTTGCGTTCATCGCCATGATGAGAAAATCCGCTCTTGTGACGGTTTTATCCGGATAGAAGAAGCTCTCGTCCCCGATTTTCTCGCCGACAATCACCCCGCGCTCCGCCATTTCCACCGCGGGGAGCTGATACTCGCTTCCGGCAAGATCGGTGTAGACGATCCCGCTTTTGTTTTCCGAGGTGACGATCTTTACGGTCGCAGGCTCCGATTTGTTTCCGTATTGGTCGACCGCGATGAAGGTGAACTGATCCTTTCCGGCTGCTCTCTCGTTCGCGGTATAGCGGAAGCTGCCTGTGGAGGCGTCCGTCAGCTTCAACGTGCCCTTTTTCGGCGCGTCCACGATGATATAGGTCAGCTCATCGCCGTCGGGATCCGTTGCCGAGAGCGAGGAGAATACCGGTACGGCCTCCTTGGCCGCAAGCTCCGCCGACACGGCGGACGGCGCGAAATTCAGGGAGTCCAGCATACAGACGGTGCATACGAACGAATTTTCATAGCTGTCCCCGTAGGGCTTGAACTGGAATGTCGCGGTTTTTCCGGCTTCGGCGGGGAGGAACCGGAGCGCCGCGAGCGCCGCATACGGGATGACCTGCCCCGGCGTCACGTCTACGGCGCCGAGCTTTAAAACGCCGTCGGAGACGGCGGGCAGAGAGGTGATCTCAACGGCGGTGAAATCCGTGCTTCCCAGCGCGTTTTCAAAATCCGCGGCGGTAAAGGAGACGGTATTGGTTCCGACACCCGTTTTGATCATGCCGACCTCCTCCTGCATGACCGAAATCGCGGGGGATAAAATTCCGGCAGCGCTTGCCGTGATGCCGAAGCAAAGAAGTATGGATAGGATGAAAAATGTGATTCCGACTTTTTTCATATATCGCATTTCCTTTCTTTTTGATAAGGATATTTTGCCCAACCTCGGAAATCGTTATACAAAAATGGTCGGTCTTGGGGGAAAAATTTGTAACTTAATTTAAAAAATTATTTGGGGGAGAAACTGCCTCGATTCGCTTGACATATGAGGCAGGAAACGATAAAATGATAACATAGGCAAACAATTATATTATGTAAGCCGCATTTCGCGGCGGAACGGAGTATCGCATGTTTTTATTTGTTCTCGGCGCTCTTGCCGTGATTGTCGGAATCGTATCTGTTCTTTATGTACTGAAAAAATGCAAGAACGGAACCTATCCTTCTCAGAAAAAGATCGGCAGCGCGGTCGGCGCTCTTGCGCTTATTGTCGGTGTCGCGCTTATTTCCATGAGCTGCATGACATCCATTCCGACGGGACATACCGGAATCGTGACGACTTTCGGACGGGTGGAGAATTATACATATGAGGCCGGTATCCACACCAAAGCGCCGTGGCAGCAGGTCATCAAAATGGATAACAGAATCCAGAAATCCGTCGTGGAGCTTTCCTGTTTTTCGAGTGATATTCAGGAGGTAGCCACCGTTTACACCATCAACTATCAGATTGAGAAAGCCAATGCACAGACCATCTACCGGACGATCGGACAGGATTATTATTCGACGGTCATTATACCGAGAATCCAGGAATCCGTCAAAAGCGTGATCGCCAAATATAATGCGGAGAGCCTGATTTCGAGCAGGGAAAAGCTGTCTGTGGAAATCAAGTCGATTTTGGTTGAAAAGCTGGCCGCATATAACATCGAAGTCATCGACGCTTCGATTGAAAACCTCGATTTTTCGGATACCTACACCGACGCTGTGGAAGCAAAACAGGTCGCGGAGCAGAACAAGCTGAAAGCTCAGATCGAGCAGGAACAGGCGATTCTCGAGGCGGAGGCTGCGGCAAAGCGCGCCGTCATCGAGGCGGAAGCCGAAGCGGAGGTCAAGAAAATCGACGCGGACGCGAAGGCTTATGCAGGAGAAAAGGAAGCGGAGGCGAACGGCAAAATCGCAGACAGCCTTTCCCCTGAGCTTATCGAATATAAATATGTAGAAAAGTGGGACGGCAAGCTGCCTACCTATGTCGGAGGAGAGGGCGGCACGATTCCGATTCTCAATATCGGAGCGGACACCGGCGCGGATACCGATGAATGACACGGAAATCCTCTATAAGCAAAAGAAAACGGACGGGAAGCGTTTTTCCCGTCCTCGGCTCATCACTCTTTCCGTCATGCTTGTTTGCATCGTGGCGGCGGCTGTCGTTCTGATCGTCATCGGTTCTTTCGGATATCCCGTCTATACCTATACGGAAAACACAAAGGTGCTGCTTTACCATCTCGTGTCCGACGAAACCTATGGACCCAATGAATATCTTTTCGTTCGGGTGGCCGATTTTGAAAGCCAGCTTGCCGAAATCAAGCGGCTCGGCTATGAGACCGTCTTTGCCGACGAGCTTTCACAGACGCGAGGCAAAAAGTGTGTCGTCCTCACGTTTGACGACGGCTATGAGGATAACTTTACCAATGTTCTGCCGCTGCTCGAAAAATACGATATGAAAGCGACTGTGTTTCTCATTTCCGATATGATCGGAACCGAAGGACATTTAAGCGAGGAGCAGATTCGGGAGATGGCGGCGAGCGGACGCATTCATTTCGGGAGCCATACGAAATCGCATCAGAAGTTGTATGCACTGGGATCCGACGAGATGGAACTCGAGCTCGTGGAGTCGCGGCGGCGCATTGAGGAGCTGACCGGCATGAAGGTGACCGCTCTCGCATATCCGAACGGCGTATGCGACGCGGCGGCGGAGCTTGCGGCGGCGGAGAACGGTTATCTCTACTGCTACACAACGGACAGACCCTCGGAAAGCTATTATGACAATACCCGCCTGCCGCGCAGCTATGTCATGAGAGACACGGATATGGCGGATTTTCTGAAAATTTTGGAATGATCGCGTTCGCGGTTTTTCGACTTCTCTTAAAACCGAATCAAACGGATAATTGTATTTATAAGATTCAACGCAACCGGAAGTTGACACGAAATTCCTTAAAAGCAACAGAAAACTGGTGGTGACCTCCTCCTTTTTGGGTGTATCATTGTGCCATAAATTCGGAATAAATCGATGTGCTTTATTTCGATAAACGCAAATACCTTTGTATTTGTGAGGCTATCATACTTATAATAACAGCATGGAGGAATGTATGAGCTTTGGAACCAATCTTCAATATTTAAGGAAAAAGAAAGGGATGACGCAGGAAGCTCTTGCGGAAACGCTTGACGTATCGCGTCAGACCGTATCCAAATGGGAATCGGACGGCGCATTTCCGGAAACCGATAAGATCATTGCGCTATGCGATCTCTTTTCCTGCAATATGGATGAGCTGATCCGCGGCGACATGCAGCGGGAATGTACGGAATCCGACCTCGAATACGACAGGCATATGAATCGGTTTGCGCTGGCTATCTCGTCGGGTGTGGGTCTTGTTCTACTCGGTGTGACGCTGATGCTTTTGTTGGAGGCGCTGGATGTGCCGGAATCGGTCGGACTCATGGTATTTCTGCTTTGTGCCGCCGTGGCGGCGATGATTTTTGTTGCGAGCGGGATCGGACACGGCAATTTCATCAAAAACAATCCTGTTATCGGACGCATATACGATGACAGGACCATACGCGCCTTTGACCGAAAATTCGTTTATTTTATCGCCATTCCGGTGGCGTGTATCCTTGTCGGCGTCGTTTGGATCATCGGAGCGTCGATGCTTCCGGTTCCCGCCGGCCTTGATGAAGAAAACTGGGAGGCACTGATTACCGTACCTTTTATGCTGATTGTGGCATGTGCCGCTTCCTGTATCGTATGGGCGGCTATGCAAAAGGCAAAATACAACGTCGACGAATACAACCGGGGCGCCTCTTTCAGCCATGGTAAGGAAGAGCCGATATCCGGCAAAATCTGCGGCTGCATTATGCTTACTGCGACGGCGGTTTATCTTGTCATCGGCTTTATTTGGAATCTGTGGCATCCCGGCTGGGTGGTGTTTCCCGTAGGCGGAATCCTCTGCGGCATCGTTTCCACGATTTTTCCCGATAAGGAAAAATAATGTTTTGAAGCAAAATCGAAAAAATCAAAAAGGCGCAGGAAAGAATTTCCTGCGCCTTTTTATATAAAATCGGTAAAAACGGTATCTGTATTATTCCGTTATGGCAAAAGCGCGCACGGGCGAAGCCTCCGCCGCGATTTTCAGCGGAACCGCGAAAAAAGAAAACGGGCGGTTTTTCACGGCGTGATAGAGCGGGTCCAGTCCGCATAAATTTTCCACGATGAAGATACCGGCTTCCGAGAGCTGCTTATGAAGCGTATACGGTGCAAAATCCGGCGACGGCGTATCCAGCCCCAGCATGCGGACATTCTGCCGGATGAGCCGCTCGCATACCGCTTCCGGAAGCGTGGGATGCGCCGAAAAATAGCAGTCCGTGCCGAATCGGTGCTCCCAGCCGGTTTTCCATAGGATGATATCGTTGTCGGCAATATCGGCAATATCGTCGTCCGGCGTATAGATCCTCGCTGTGCCGTAAAAATAATGAATGGGGAAATCCTCGGACGTGCGTGCGTCGGCGGCGAGATGCGACGGCATATCGATATGCGTTCCGGCGTGCAGACCGGTTTCAAGCTTTGTGAGCCGGTATCCGTCGGACTCAAAATTTTTTTCCGGAAAAAGAGCGGTTTCGGGATCGCCGGGATAGACGGGGATTCCGTTTTTTATCGTATGCGAAAGGTCAAAAATCATAAATTCCCCCGTTTCCACGCGGTTTCCGCACCCATTGAAGACCGTCGTAAAAAATTGAAAATCTGAAAAATTTGCCACTTATAAAACAGGATTCAAAGTTTATAATAATATCAGAACGCGGCGGCAAACCAAACGCACGCGCTCTGCGGAGAAAATATTTTCCGCGTTTTATAATAACAGATGTGCCTGCGGTACGTTATTTTTGCAGAGGCCGCACCTTGCGGTTTTTCCATGATAGCCGAAACGCGACAGCACGCTGTTCTTACAATTCAATTTGATTTATTATATTTGAGGAGAATTTTTAAAATGGCAAGTAGCAACAAAAAGCTTGTTCCTGAAGCGAAAGAAGCTCTCGACAAATTTAAAATGGAAGCTGCAAACGAAGTTGGCGTCAACCTGAAACAGGGTTACAACGGCGACCTTACCTCTAAGCAGGCTGGTTCCGTAGGCGGTCAGATGGTTAACATTATGAACCCCGTACGAACTATGAAATTCGACCGTCACAACAGAATATCACAGGGACACAAAATAACCGTACGGTACTCGTTTTTCCTTACCGTATAAGACATTCAGAACATCAGTACACCAGTACATAATTTCGGATTGTTGCCGGAGTATAAATCCCTTGTTTGTGCATATACTGATTATGGGAGAAAATCCCGCCGGGGAAATGAAATATTTTTTCGATAAAGGGTATTGCATTTTTCTCAGAATTATGGTATAATACAAACGAAGGCAACGGGCTGGTCTTCGGACCCGGGTCCACCTGCGGCGGGGATGTTCCCCGCCATTTTCTTTGAAAGGAGTGTAAATGATGAGCGAACTCAGCATATTCGTTGATGAATCGGGCGATTTCGGCACATACGAGCCTCATGCGCCGTTCTATTTGTTTACACTCGTATTTCATGACCAGCGCAGCTCAATTGAAGCTCAGATAAAACACTTGGAACATGGACTTGCAGACATCGGCTTTGATGTGAAGCATTGTTTCCATGCCGGTCCCATAATACGCCGCGAAGAAGATTATCAAAATCTCTCGATTACAGAGCGCAGAAAGTGCCTTAACCGTATCCTGACATTCGCTAAAAATTGCGATATATCATACATCACTTTTTCGGTTGAGAAAAAGCGCATGTCGGATTCACTCGGTTTGACGGTTGCGCTATCAAAGCAGCTTTCGGCATTTATACGCGGAGAATATGCTTTCTTTGCACAATTTGACAAGATTATCGTTTATTATGATAACGGACAAGTTGAACTGAACAAGCTCTTGGCTTCTGTTTTCGCCGTCATGCTTCCGCAAGCGGAATTCCGTAAGGTGATGCCTGCCGATTACAGATTATTTCAAGTCGCCGACCTCTTTTGCACATTGGAGCTTGTCTGCCTGAAAGACGAACATCATATCATGTCAAAATCCGAAGAGGCTTTCTTCGGCTCAATGAGAGATATGCAAAAGAATTATCTCAAGCCGATGTACAGAAAACGCTATATACACTGAAAATTTATAAAAGAAAATCGCTGTTCGTCAGGACAGCGATTTTCTTTTATGCTTTTATCATTGTGCAAAAGCAGAAAAGAGCAGCCGAGAAACCGAGGGAAACCAAGGTGGAGTCGGTCGATATTATTCCTGCCATGTTGCATATGCAGACTGCAATCATCACACCGGCGGAAAGAATACGAATCAGTTCACTTTTGACGGTTGACAGAAATGTCGGCGGCTGTTCAGACTTTGCTATCTTCTGTTCGACTGGTAAACCGAGCAGGTCGATAAGTTTCTTCAAATGCTCTTCGCATGGCACAGACAAGCCACGCTCCCATTTTGAAACCGCCTTTCCCGATATACCGAGCATCGCACCAAGTTCTGATTGCGTCAACCCGCGTTCTTTCCTTTTTTGCAATATCAGATTGCTTATATTATCCATATCAACCTCCGTAAACTGTTTGATTGATTATAGTATTGACCCAATTTTGCAAGTTAATTTCCGAAAGCAAACGAAATAAGTTGTATATGATTGTGTTTTACTCAAAGCGAACTCCACATGAACCAATAAATACAAATCAAAGATTGCCGGTCAATCTTTTTGAAATTGCACAGATAGTTTATTCGGCATTGGTTGTATAAGAACGAAACTGTAGTATTGGGAATAACAAACATATAAGTTATTCAATGTGGCTTTTGTTTGTAAAAAAAAATAATTTTTACGCTTTTATCACTTGACAAATTGGCAAAAGTATGCTACAATGCAGATGGATAAGAGTACAACCACTAAAAGGAGAGACTAATTATGTTCGCATATGCTTTGGAAATGCCCAAAAAGCGATGTTCATGCCTCCCCATTCCTTTGGTGAGGGATTCTTTGCGTGCATTACAGGAGATTTGCTTTCCTGCCATTCGGCGCATAAACCACTTTTTGTTAAGGGGATTTATGCGCTTTTTTGATTCCCAAAGACGATTGCCTTTGGGTGGTATGATATGGTCAGTAATTAGTTTTGTATAAGGATGACCGTGGCTGATACATTTCGTATTCAAAATAACATGACAATACAAATGAAAGGAAAATAATTATGAAAAGGTTAATTACTATTCTTCTGCTAATAGCTATGATTATGACATTCTCTATTGGTGCAAATGCAACGGATAAAGAGCCTTATATGAGTGTTTCTGGTGCTAAAGAGGCAACCGAAACGCAAATGGAACTCGCAGCAAATTTATCTAAAGACGGTTTGGCAGTTAATAGAACTGTTGAGGAAGCCCTTGCAACGGTGCAGGGCGCCCGTTCAACAAATTGGATATACACCGACCGGTATTTTTACTATTATGGTCAAGAGCAGAATTACACTTGTGGGCCTGCTTCTGTAAGAATGGCGTTAAGAAATATAACAGGAGAAGAATATTCTGAATCTGTTATTAGTGCAGGATGTAACACTACGGCCTCAGAAGGTACATATTTGGCAGATATGGTTACATATATCAACTCCATGCAGAATCATAATACCTATATTGCAAAGTACAAAGACACGAAAGCTACAATGAAAAGTAATTTGTATAAAGGAATCGTCAATTGGGATGCTCCTCCCATTGTTGGGCTAAAAGAAACCACCTCGGATGGTTGGAACTACAACTTGGGTGGACACTTTGTCGTGGTATATGGCGTATACTCTAACCAGAAAAAGTATGCTGTTACTGATCCTTGGTCTGGCTTCATTGGAGACAGTGCAAATCGTGATATCACTGTTTCTGTTAATATGATGTATACAGCTTATAGTGCGGTAAATATTGGCTATATGTTTTGAGAATCTGAATACCTATCGACGCGAAATTTTTCGCGTCGATAGGTATCTTATGGGAGAACAAAGATGTACAAAAATCGCTTGCTTGTTGCTATATTAATAATATCTATAATAATTGCAATTCCTGGATGTGGTCGCTCAGCGCATGCTCCAGAAAATACAATGCTGAACGATATTCCAGCTGTAGATTGCTACGCGACTTTACTCGATGATAGTTTTATTTATTTTACTTTTACCAGCAGTAATGCCATATCTATATATCGCCATTTCTTTGACGGTAAAACGATACTAATCGGAACAATAGAGGATTATGTTTTCAATCTTGGATTGTTTACTGTAACAAATAATCATGTATATTTTTATGTAACAACGGCCATTAGCGCCGAATCTGTGTTTGAGAATAATACATATGAAAACAATATTTATTCTGTCGAGTTGAAGTCAAATTCGTTTGAATTGGTTTATTCGGAATCGGAATGTTTGCCTGGAGCATTGTTGCATTCTACTGATAAATATCTTGTTAGTCGTCAGTCTGAAAGAGATGAAAACAATGTATTATCAACATATATTGAATTATACGATTTAGAAACAGCCGCTGTTGTAAATAGTTCAAAAGTGTTTTGCTTGGATGATTCTCGGAATGTTGGTGAGTACATGATTAATATTTGTACAGATAATGGTTTTATATATGCATTAGTGGACACCAGGTATGAGGATGGGTCAAATGAAGCATTGTTATATAAGTATGATATAGACTTCAATGTTGTTTCCGCCATTGATATGAAAAATATATCAGATTATATTTTAAAAGCCCGGGTCGGGAATATGAACATAAATAATGATATTGTCTATATGAAAAATTATTCTGGTGATGCTTTTATAGGTCGGATAATAGAAAATAGTATAGTACCATTAATAAAGCAACAATATCTTGAGGTGGCAGTAAACTATTTTGATGATGTTCCCTTGTATTATCAAAGAACCGGTTCAACCTTATATCAATTTGACTTCTCCACAAGTGAACTCCAAAAAATAACATTACAAACGAGTAATGATTTTATTATAAAAAATGTTTTGATCAATGGCAACAACTGCTTAATAACGATGTTTACATATGAAACATCATATTTCGATAAAAAAGAAGACAAGGTATATTATGTAAACCGAGATAATATTGCCAGCCTTGTTTATGGTAACGACTAAACAAATACTATGTCCTCCATCGTCGAGTATGCAAGCCATGTGTTTCATCCTTTGCCGGTACATTTCGGTTGTCTGTTCATCAGTGCCGGGCGCTTGATTTTTGGTGGGTCTATTCATACTGGTTTCTTTTGATTTTCAAATGCCTTCATAAATATGTATCAGGAAAAATCCGAATTTTTCGCATAATTTTTCTGTATCATCACGACTTTTTGCGTCATATAGCTTATGACAGATGCAGTTTCGTATAAGGATTCAAGGACAAATAGTTGTGGCAGTTGTTGCCACAACTATTTTGTATATACATATTCCAGCCCCCATCTGTTTTCGCTCCAAGGCTGTCTCAGGCAGCCACTTCAGATACATCCGATTTAGTGCCGAACTGCCGAGATACGCCTCCACATTCGTCACGGGCAGGACGCACCAATCGCTGTCTGCGGGCTTGTTTGCGAGGTAGTATTCCAGCAGCGTTTTTGATACATGGAGCGGCACTTTTGACGGTGTCACTTTCGCAAGCCACTGTTCCTGTTCGTCGGTCAGTCGGATGGATTCTGTCCGAAGTGCGCCAAGCTCCAGCGCATCGGCAATCACATCATCAAAACGAAGGATCAGGTCGCCCTTCGTGCTTTCCGAGAAGATTGGGATCTGAAACTGAATGACCTTTTTCCGCCATGCGTCTTCAAGCTTTTCCATATTGTCGGCAAGTTTATGTGTGGATTTGCCCACTTTGTCGCGGTTGGCGTTTATGAAATCCGCGATGCCGTGCAGGTGGCGGATATACCATCCACAGCCGCCTTTGTCTACAAGTTCGGGAAACGCATCGTGAAGTTCACGGAAATCTGTTCTGAACTGCCACTCCGCCTTTGGGGTGGCATTCTTTCTGTCAGGGATACTGCACCATGCGCAGAGAGCGCGGCGGGCATCGTCGCTGCGTTCATACGGATCACCGCCTTTCAGTGTTCCGTCCGGGTTGTGAAAGAGATATCCCCTCGCAAGGACAGTCAATATCCGCGCAAAGCCGTAGTTTTCCATGAGCATATCCATGGTAAACCGACCGAGAAAGCCGTTGTCCTTCTTGTTCCGGACGGCATAGGCCGGTTCTTTGGTATAGGCAAGAAATTCTGCCCATTCGTTTGTTATCGATTTCTCTATCATCCGTTTCCGCCTCCGATCAGATAAAATTCCGCTTCTTCAAGCAGTACATCAAAGATAAAATCCCGCCTGTCCAGCGCCTCGGCATAGCGGATTGCCTGAAACGGCGGCGTGATCTTTGCAAGGCACAACCGACAGGCGGCGGCTACCGCCTCACGGTAATCCACGCCCGGCAAGCGGTTATGGTAAGCGTCGACCATAGCTGTCATCTCTGGTGTGTCGTTTTTGTAGCGCAGTTTGCTTTTGTCAGCCAGCCTGTTGGTGTCGTCAATATCGCAGATGATGTCACCGAACACCCGGTACCCGCCCATGCGGAAGTCCGAAAACAAGCCGTCATACGCCCGAAAAGCCGCCTCCGGGAGGTATTCCTGCAATAAGGATAAACGCTCCTCCGGCTTCATGAAATGCCACTGTTCGGCTCGTAGCGCGTCACGGACGGCTTTGATGTGCGTTGCATCCATCCCGGTGAACAGTGCATACAAACTGTCGGTATCATAGGTGTTTTCCTGATCCCGCATGGTCAGAATACGGTCAATGTCCCGGCGTTTGGAATTGCCCGGTGTTGGGTGCTTGCGCGACCGAATACGCCGCAGGCAACGGTCATAGGTGTCGATAAGCTCCCGAATCGGCGGGAACAGTGACGGGTCAAGGTTATCTTTCCAATTCGGATGTCTGGCAAAAGTGAACAGTTCTGCGGATGGTGCAGGCTTTATCACTTTTCGCGGCGTGTGTTTTTTCAGCATATAGGCATAGTACGGCAGCTTTTCTACATTTGCCGTGACGCTGTCCCAGTCCGTGCCGTCGATATAGTCCTTCATCTGCTCCGCAAAGGAATCTTCATACCATGCAGGGCGATCTTCCGCATCCTCAAGCAGTCGCTTGTATTTCAGATACTGGCTGCGCGGCTTGTCGTCAGTGTTCAGGTATGCTGACAGGTCGGGCTTGATACCGCTTTTGGCAGAGTCAATCTCAAGTCCCGTCAGGATAGCAAGCGTTTCGGTTTCCTGTCTGCGCCTTTCTTTTATGTCGGTATCCGCATTTTCATCGTAAGCGAGAATACTGCGGTCAAGCGCGGCATTGGAAATCTGCCCGACGCGCGAGGAAAAGGTGCTCTTGACTGCCTCAAACCGAGCGTGCAGGTCGTTTGCATCCCGCAACTGCGGTTCGGCGGTCGGAATACTGAGCAGGGGCAGATTGTTACGGCTTGCGAATCGGTCTTCAAATGGATTTGCCTTTTCCCTATAGTGGGAAGCAATGCTTTCACAGATCACCGGCTCACGAATGACTTTGACCATATCCCCGTCATAGTCCGCGCCGCCCAGCCGTTCGGCAATGAGCGACCACGGCTCGACCATGACAACACCGCGCAGGTGGGAAAGATACCGCCGACGAATGAAAGCCTCCCGATAGGGAGGAGTTACCACAACCTCCTCATTTTTTGCAATATGGGGATTACGCAGCAGTGCCGTCATGCGACCGACAGGCAAGCCGTAGGCAGTTGTATAGCCGGGACGGGATTCCGCCAGTTGCCAGTATATTTCTTCTGCGTTTCTGTTGCCGTCTGTATGCGGTTTCAGCAGTTCGGCAAGAAACAAAGCCAGGTCCGCCGAAAGATAGGCAACAGTTCCGCGAACAAGCAGATTACCGCGGGCAAAGTCACGAAGAAGCGTATCTGCGGCGCGATCAAGCTCCCGCCGGTACTCTTTTTCTGCGAGCAAAAGGTCATTGCGGTGAAGCATTTCGGCAAGACGGTAGCGGCGGCTTTTCGGATTTTTCGGTGCGTGATCCACATAGTAGTCAAACTGAAACCATTCGTCGTTGAGAAGGCGATAATAGATCTCCTCGGTCGTTTTGGTCAACCACGATTCGGAGTTGCGGTCATCTTCATCGGAAATACATTCATTCATCCAATCAAACGGCTTATCCGCAGGTCTGAACTGCTCGCCGCTTAGTGCGAGGGTGGAAAGAAACTGATAGTTCAGCTCGGTAAACTGTTCACTATCCGTGCGGTTTACGCCCGTAATATACAGCGTGTGACGGTAGGCGTGCAGGCGTTTCAGATATTCCTCAAAGGTCAGTCCGTTTTCCGTCATCCAACCGCATCCCTTGAATTGGCTCTTAGTCAGAATCATCCGGACGCGTTCAATGGGATGTTTCACACCCCACAGATCCGTGATTTTCGTGACGGTTGCCTCACGGAACAGTCCGTGAAAGTCCACCTCATGTACCATGCCCTTGATATACGGCATCCGGATCTGGAACGAGGTATGAATGTGCTTTCCGCAGTACAACCGATCGATCTCTCTCGCAAGCGCAGGGGAAAGAATCCCTTCGCCGTCAAACAGCGTGACTTTTACATCACTCTTTTTCTCCACTCTCTCGTAGTTGCGAATATCGCCGATACCTGTCCTATCTTCCACGGTAATGACATCCGCATCCGGGTAGACAGCCGTCGGATTGTCGATGACAACGATCGCGTCCTTCTCCCACAGCATATCCGTTTCTATGCGTGTTCCGCTCGAAAACAGGAGACCGTTATAGGCGTAGAGCTTGGACAATTGGCAAACGCCAAGTGTCATGCCGACCGTCATCCGGCGGGAAAGCTCCTCATATATATCCGCGCGGACAAAAGAAAGCATAGCGCTGCGGCTCATACTGCCCGAGCGTTCAAAGGCGAGATAGCGTGCGTCTCCCTGACCGAAGTTCAATGTAATCCCCTCCGGGGAAAACATGGCTTCGGTCTTTTTTTGCATGAGCGCCGCTTTCGGGTTATCCGCATCCCGATCAAATATTCCTTTGAAGTCAAGGTAGAGTATTACATCCGCAAGATCGGAGATCAGCGTGTCCGAGGAGGGCTCTTTGTATTTCTCCCCGCGGAGGATGCACATAGCCTGAAAGAAAATGGCGTTGCCCTCCTGCCAGGTATCGCCGTCTCCCATGATGATGCTTTTTGTCTGCGCCGGCGTCAGTGCGAAAGAATAGGTGCCCTGATCGATTGGTTTGGCATAGGACAGCATTGCCTGCACCGACAACCGCCGTATAAGATATCTGAGTTTCGCCATGGAGACCTCCGTAATTGTTTTTTTATAGTATACCATAGATTGCCGAGGAAATCAATTCGTATTTTTATAACTACTCCCATATCAATAAAAAACAACAGAAAGGATGTTCAGATGAACGAAAACCAAATCAAAGACTTTTACTCCGCGCCATATTATACGGAGAACGGATGCCTGTGTTATCTTCCTGTTGGCAGGCAGGATTCACCGGGCATTATGCTTTGTAATTTTGCACCGCGTATCGTGCGTGAAGTGATCGTAGATGACGGCGCGGAAAAGACAAGGCGATACCTGATTGGCGGCACTGATGCAAACGGAAATGAGATTTCACCCGTGGAGATACCGGCAGGCGAGCTTGAAAAGATGGCGTGGATCGCCAACTGCTTGGACGCCTCCTGCGACCTTTGTGTGGTCAGCCAAGTGGAAAAGCATGTGCGGTGTGCCATCAAGACAACGGCGAGATTTGCCGACAAGCGGTATATCTTCTCGCATACCGGGTGGAAGAAGATCGGAGGTGAATGGCACTATCTTCTGCCCGGGGACAAGACCTATCAGGTTGAGCTGAAGGGAAAGCAGAGGAATTACTACGGTGCCGAAGGCATGAGCCGAGAGGATGCGGAGGACATTGTCAAATTGCTCTCGTGCAGTCTGATGCCCGACGAGGTACTCCTGCCGTGCCTCGCCACGGTATTCCTCTCACCTCTCAATGAGTTCCTTCGTCAGATCGGGCATGAACCGAAATTTCTTTTGACCTTGATCGGGCGCACGGGAAGCATGAAAAGCACGGTAGCCGCGCTGATGCTGTCCTTCTTCGGAAACTTTTCCGCAACGGATCTGCCGATGAGCTTTCGTGACACGGCAAACAGTATCGTTCACAATGCGTTTGCTTTAAAAGATGTGCTGACCTGTGTGGACGATTACCATCCGACGGCAAGGTCGGATGCAAGTCAGATGAAGGCTACTATGCAAACCTTGGCAAGGGGTTATGGCGACAGAGCCGCACGAAACCGTCTCGGCTCGGACATCACCTTGAGAGAACCGCGCCCACCGCAGGGCAATGTCATTGTCACGGCAGAGTTCGCACCCGACATCGGAGAGAGCGGAACGGCACGCCTTTTCTGTATTGAGATGAAGCCGGGCGGTATCAATCTTCCTCTTTTGACCGAAGCACAGGATAAGGCTCTTGAAGGAAAATACGCCGCTTGTATGCGCGGGTACACCGATATGGTCAAATACTTTGCGGACAAGGGCGAGGTCTGCGGCATACTGAAATCGAAATTTATGACCTACCGAAGCAAATGGCGTGAACGCCTGAGAGAAAATGAAATACAGTTTCATGACCGACTTCCCGACACGCTTGCGTGTTTGGAAATCGGTTTTTCTTTTATGGAGATATTTCTATCCGCCGAAGCACACATGGACGAGAAAGGTATCACAGCTCTTAATGAGCGTTTTGAAAATGTTCTTCTGTACCTTGCCGCAAGGCAATCCGAGTCGATAGAGCAAGACAGACCCACGCATATCTTTCTGCGCAAGCTGTATTCACTGATCGAGTGCGGAAATGTTTGCCTGTTGCCTGCAACGGGGAGAACGGAAATTCCGCCGAAAAACTATATCGGATACGAGGACGAAACCTATTACTATCTCATGCTGGATGCTTCTCACAAGGCTGTAAAACGGTTATGCGGAGAGCAGGACGAAGGCTTTGCTATCTCTGCCAAGTCTCTTGCCAAGGCGTTGGCTGACGAAGGCTTGATCGAGCCTGGCGATAACGGAACAAACACACGAACAATGCGCTTTGGCGGAAGGCTGAAACGGGTCATGCTTCTGCACAAAGAGAAAGCAAACAAACTGGTATCTGTATAAAAATGGCGTAACAAGCGGAACAAATAAAACTTCGGTAGCCGGTTTTTGTTTCGTTTGTTACGCCAAATTCAGATAAGCAGGTACTTTCTTTTCGCAGAATTGTATTTATAAAAACTGCTCCCATATCATCAGAAAGGAGGAAAAGCGAATGATAGAAATTGCGGACAATGTACACGGGTCGTAGCGAGACGACTTCCCGCTTCAGCGGGGCAAGCAGAGCGTTTGGACTCCCACCGCCAAAGGCGGCTGGAGCCAAACGCATTTATTTTTTTCGGGCGGAAGCCCGAACCCACTTACCTTTTCTTTGCGAAAAGAAAAGGTAAGCCAAAAGAAACGAATTCAATTATATCAATTTTCAGAGAGGTGATTTACAATGGCGACCAAAGGTCGCAAACGAAACAGAAAAAAGTCCTTCTGGGTGACTGAGGGCGAATGGAAAGCAATTGAAAAGATCGCCGCCGGTATCGGCATGGGCATCGGTGAATATCTTCGCATCTCGGCGCTCGGCAAGACAATCTATCAGATTGAAGAACTGAAGCCGGTTCTTCATGAGCTGAAATGTATCAGCCGCAATCTCAATCAGCTCACCATGCTCTCGCATCAGGGCGTGGTGCGGACGGTCAATCTGACCGCAACGGCGGATGGCATCGGTCGGTGCTATGAGGCAATCAACAGACTGTATGCCGACACCGATGCGGTGATACAGGGCGGAGGTTGATGTCCCATGGCAACCGTTATTTTTATCAAGGAGAGCAAGCAGACACCGAGTGCCATGCGCGGTTGTATCCGTTACTGCGTGCAGGAGAAGAAAACCGTTGACGAAAACGGACGGCAGTATGTCGGCGGTGTCAACTGCCTCGGTCAGCACGCGTATGAAGAGTTCATGGCAACCAAAAATCTTTACGGCAAAGCCTGTGGCACTTATTTCTATCAATATGTGCAGTCCTTTCTGCCGGGGGAAATTCAGTCCTATGAGGAAGCCCACCGTATCGGTCTGGAATTTGCCGGGAAGTCTTTTCCGGGATATGAGGTTTTGGTTGCCACGCATCTGGATGCACATGACGACAGCGGAGTTCAGAGAGTACACAACCATTTTATTGTCAATTCGGTCAGCTTCGAGGACGGCAGAAAGATTCACTTCACACCGAACACGCTGCAGGAACTGCGGAAGATCAGCGATGACATCTGCCGTGACCACGGTCTGTCTGTGCTGCCGCCGTCGGAGCGCAGAAACGGTCAGGGCATCGGTACGCGGGAGTACCGTGCAACGATGAGAGGTGAGGGCTGGAAGTTCGGACTGATCAATGACATTGACACTGCCATGACGCAGGCAGGCGACAGACGCGAGTTTTGTGATATCCTTGCCTCTGTCGGTTATTCCGTCACCTGGACGGAGGAAAGAAAATATATCACATTCACCTGTCCGAACGGCAGAAAAGTCCGGGACAACAAATTACACGACAACAAATACACGAAGGAGAATTTAGAGTATGAATTCAGAATACGAAAACAAATTACAGAACACGCCGGCAGTCAGTTCAATGGACAAACTGAAAGCGGCATCCAGAACGGCAGTCAAGACAATAGAGGAAACACCGTATCAGCCGATTGTTTATGCGATTCCGAAGGAGGACTGGAACGCCTTTCGGGAGTGGACAAAACAGGCGGTAGCATTTCAACCGACACTGTATCAGCAAATAGCGGCACTGACGACCAAGAAGGAATCCGAGGCTTACACGGACGAGATATGGAACGAAATCCGGAATTGGGGGGAGGATGTGACCGGAAATGTGCAGAAAACGGCGGAGAGCATTGTGCCGAGAGTGCAGACGCTGTTGAATCAGAACAAAGAACTGCTCGAACAGGATGGGAGGATGCGCGAGCAGTTTATCTCAAATCTCGACTTGAAGGAAACCAGTCGCATCAAAGAATTCAAGGATCTGCTTACGGGTATGAAGCGGTGGATCATCACAGCGATTGTATCGACAATCGGCGGTTCGGCGATTTTAAGCACGGTGATCTGTCTTCTGATGAGATAAGAACATTCTTCCGAGATGAACAGTCGAAAGATGACCGCCTTGATGATGAGCCGCCCGAACCGGACGGATGGGCAAAACGGAAATATGACGACCTGCGGGAGCAGGCGGAGCTTGGCAACCTATATGCCGGATACCGTCTCTCCCGCATTTTGTTTGATGAGGACAGTCCGTACTACGATGAGTACGACGGCGCATATTACCTTGAATCCTCCGCAAAGCAGGGCTACCATGTGGCGCAGTACCGGCTCGGCAAGATGATCTATGAGGGTGGTTATTACCGTCGTATTCCCGAGAACGCCGAGTATTGGCTTTTGCTGTCCGCAAAGCAGAACAACCCGTATGCCGAGGCATTGCTGGGGCGATTGTACCTCACCGGGGATTTCCTTCGCCTTGACCGCAAGGCGGGTGTCGATCTTCTGTACGATGCAATACGCCATGGGAACGCTCACGCTGCCTATACGCTCGGCAAGTATTACGCCGACGGCAAGTGCCTGAAAAAAGACATTCCGAAAGCGATCGCTTTGCTGGAGCAGGCGGCGCAGATGGGCGACATTCATGCGGAGTACAGGCTTGCCAAGATCTATCTCTTTGAGTCGGACTGTTTTGATTGGCAGAAAGCCGTGGAGTATCTGAACACGGCAGCGCACAAGGACAACGAAAATGCCTATCGGGCATTGCAGAACATGAGCCAAAGCACGGTGATCTCCGTCACCACCGGCATTGCCGACCTGGTCGGCGATCTGTCTGCTATGTTCGATGAAAGACCGGCGGTGGAAGACTGCACCACCATGCCGGAACACAGAGAAAGGAAGAAATATGAGTATGAGCAGAGTTTATAGTATCACATTTTTATTATCTGAATTATTTTCTCTCGAAGGGAGGAAAATATATCTGAAAAATCCTGAAAGAACGAGGTAACCGGATGGGGAAAGTTATAACTGACGAAGAACGCGAAAAACGCATGGCAGAGGATATCTGGCTTAATTATTTCAATCGTTATCTGTATGAGAGCAATACAATCTCAGAGAAAGAATACAAGAGAATGACCGAAAAGATTGCCGCAAGAAAAGCAAAACGCTATCCGGAAAGGGACGCAAGGTGAGCGGGTTCACCTCGGAGTGCTTAAAGCACTCCCGATACATAAAGATTTGTTGAAGATATTATTTGACAAATTTCGATTTCTGTATTGCAATATGAGGTCGATTATGGTATAATACAATCAATAGATAATGATAGAACGAATTTACGAAAGGGCGATGATATGGACATCTTAAATATCAGAGCATTATTACGAACCAAATCAATATATGATATCCCCCTGCGGGTCACATATTACGCGCGCGTTTCTTCCGAAAGTGATGAACAGCTCAACTCACTCGATAACCAGATTGCATATTATGAAGACTTGATTAGGAGAAACCGCGCATGGACATATGTTCCGGGTTATGTTGACGAGGGGCTTTCCGGTATCTCTACAAAGAAGAGAAAACATTTCAATGAGATGATTGCCGATGCTAAGGAGGGCGCATTTGACCTAATTATAACAAAGGAAATCTCCCGATTTGCCCGTAATACGCTTGACTCTCTGCAATATACAAGAGAATTGCTCGGATGGGGAGTGGGTGTATTTTTTCAAAACGATAACATCAATACGCTTGATGAAGATGCAGAGCTTCGGCTTACAATTATGTCCTCCATTGCGCAGGATGAGCTTCGCAAGCTCTCCTCGCGTGTCAAATTCGGGCATCAGCAAGCTATCAAGTCCAATGTGGTTCTTGGCAACAGCCGTATCTTCGGATATAAAAAGGATGAAAAACGCCTTGTCATTGACGAAAGCCAGGCACCGATGGTGCGCGATTTGTTCAGGCTTTACGCGACAGGCGAATACAGCATGAAGCAACTCGAAACGCTGTTCTATGAGCAGGGGTACCGTAATTACAATGGCAACAAGATTGCTCATACCACAATGTCGGGTATCATATCCAATCCGAAATATAAGGGCTATTATGTGGGCAACAAGGTTCGTATTGTGGATATGTTTACAAAAAAGCAGAAGTTTCTACCTCCCGAAGAATGGGTCATGTTCAAAGATGAAACGGGAGAAATTGTTCCCGCCATCGTATCCGAGGAACTATGGGATAAAGCAAATGAGGTATTGACCCGCAGAAGTGAGGATGTTAAAAACCGTCAGGGTATCTGCAACCACGCCAATCTACTGACGGGAAAATTATACTGCGCCCATTGCGGTGCCGCATATTACCGCCGTGAATCCAAAAGCAAGGATGGCACGGTCAATTCCAAATGGGTCTGCTCAGGCAAGATTAACAACGGTGCTGATTCCTGCCCATCTTTCCCAATCTACGAGGATGAGATCAAACCCATCCTGTTCGAGGTGTTCAGCGAAACGCGCGTGGATGTGGAAGCCTTGCTTGCAAGCTACGAAGAAATGTTCCGGTCAATGGAAGCAGATGATGAAACTGCGGGACAGATGGAAGAACAAAAGCGGATTATAGCACTTGCCGACCAAAAGAAAAATAAACTTCTCGAGCTTGTAACGACAGGTGCCATTACGACGGCGAATTTCAAATCCATGACCGCCTCCTGCGACAGGGAAGCGGAGGAAGCGCAGAAAACGCTCACAGAACTTGAAGAGCAGCTATTCACAAAAGAGGAATACCGCAAGCACATCGGCGAGGTAAAAGCAAGACTCGATGCTGCTGTCCGTGACGCAAGCACAGGCATGATCACAAACGAATTTGTTGCCCAATATATTGATAAGATCATAGTCACATCAGATGGAAATGATATGGCGAAACTTGAAATCAAGATATTTACGGGCAAAAATACGGAAAAATGGCTCAAAAAGCTCAGTGAACGACATCGTGGTCGTACGGGTGTCATGTCTAAGAAGATGATCGAGTCCTATGAGAACTCCATCAAGACGAAATAATCAGAGTTTATAAACTGTTTTTCAGATAGCTTTATAAATAGCGGATTGTTTAAGAAATGAAAGCATTCTCCGGTGCCCCTTGCGGGTACCGGAGCTGCTTTGTCTTTTTTAGCTTTGTAAATACGCACGAAGCTCCGAGCGCGCGGCTTTGTCCTCGGCGCGGATTTGTTCCATGACGCGAAGCAGGGCGGCGCGTTTTTCGGGGACGGCGAGCGCCTCGGCATTGGGTACTGCGGCATGCGCTTCCCAGCAGAGATCATGGATTTTGCCGAAATGCTTTCCGGCCTCGATTTTTTGCGATTTCAGAAAATCGCCGCACCAGGCGCGGGCCTCCGCAAGATTGAACAGAATGCTGTCGTGATAACCGAACAGGGCGGCATCCGCCGTACCGCAGGACGCAAGGGTATCCTGCCATGCGGCATGGGCGGCATCTCCGGCAAAATAGCCGTCTGCCTGCGTTTTTTCCATGATTTCTACGCCGAAGGCGACGATGTCGCATGGGGAGAGCGTGCGTTCCGTCTTTCGGGTGAGAATACAGAACTCCCATGTGTGGCTTTCCCAACCGGAGACTTGGAACATCCCGTTTTCGACCGTCGCCATTCCGTCCTGAAAATGGCTCCATCCGCAAAGCGTCCTTCCTTCATCATCGTAACCGCAGACAAGCGCCGCTTCGGGCGGATCGGTGAGTCCAAACGCGATAAAAGGGTGCCCTTCGTCGATGGCGGCGACGGCGCGGCTGCGCATATCGGCGCCGCTTACGCGCTCATATTCCCAGCCCGCCCATGCAAAGGAATTTTGGATTCCTTTTTCATAAGAGCCTGCCTGAATGAGATCCATCGCGCCCATGCAGTAGTCCTTTTCCCATAAAAGGGCAAAGCCGATTCCGCTTGCCGCGACAAATTCGACATTTGCGACGCGCTGCGTCCATTCTCTGCCATGCGCATGGATGATTTGTGTCCTGCGGAAGCTTTCATCCAGATACGCCATCATCGAGGTCATCGCCGCCGGAAAGGTAAAGTCCTCGGGCGTGCGGTTTTCCCCGCGGTGAAAGCCGATTTTTTCTACGTCAAGCAGTTTCATAAGAGCTCCTTTGTTTTTTATATTGGAGAGGAAAAATTTTCCTGTTTCCTGTGAATAAGACCGGGAAACGGTGGAATAATAAGGATATCAAACAAAAAAATACATAAGGCGTTCCGCCCGTCTATACGGAATGGTCCTTACAGGAGGTCAAAAATGAAGTATCTTGTAACCTTTACCTGTCTTGTTCTCGCCTGCTGCTTATTTTGCAGCTTTATGCCAAACGCAGCCGATCATGTCATTTATGACAATACCATAAGGCTTCATGTGCTGGCCAATTCGGACAGCGAGCATGACCAAAGCGTCAAGCTTGCGGTGCGGGACGCCGTGCTTTCCGAGATGGAAACGCTGCTTGCCTGCGCGGAGAATCCCGACGACGCGGTGACGGTGCTCTCGGAAAACCTCGATAGGATCCGTGAGCTTTGCAACGAGACGCTTGTCTCACTCGGAGAAAATCTCACCGCCACGGTCATTTTGTCGGAGGAAAAATATCCGACGCGCAACTATGAGGCCATGAGCCTGCCTGCCGGCGTTTATAAATCTCTGCGAATCAAGATCGGCGCAGCCGAGGGACAGAACTGGTGGTGTGTTCTGTATCCGGCGCTTTGCACAAACGTCGCAAAAACGGAGGAATCCCTCATCAAAACAGGCTTTACGCCGGATCAGATTGAGATTCTCACGAACGGCGAAAGCCCGAAATATAAGATCAAATTTAAAATTCTTGAGATTTTCGGAGAAACGTTTTCCTGATAAATTCGAGAAGATAGCCCTCTCTTACGCCGGCGCCGCTCAGCGTAAAGGCGGAGAGCCCCATGTGCTCCGCAATCACAAGATAGGCACAGAGGCCGGGCAGCACCGTTGTGATTCTGTCCGGAACCGTGCTCCGAAGAAGCTTTCCTCCCTTGCGGGCGTCGCGAAATGCGGCGTCCGCTGTTTTTTGAAGCTCCGATAGGGAGAACGTGTAGCCGTCCGTGATCGGTTTTTCGTCCGTCAGTGCGGAATGGAGCTTCGCGGCGGCGCGGGCAGTCCCGCCGATCAAGAACGCATTCCCGCCGAGATTTTGAAGCTCGGGGCAGGAAGCGAGCGTCGTTTTTACATAGTCCCGTATACGGGCGATATTCTCTTTTTTCGGAAACGGATTGCGCTTTGTGCAGTCTGTGAAGCGTTTCATCAGCATTACACAGCCGATGGGGAGACTGACCGCGGTGCGCACCGTTTCCCCGTCGAAGGCGACGATTTCCGTGCTGCCTCCGCCCATGTCGATAAGAACGCCGGTTTTCGCTTCCGGAAATCGGTAACGAATGGCGGCAAGATCATAGCCCGCCTCCGTTTCTCCGCTGATGATTTCGATGTCGATTCCGAGCTTTTCTTTGATGGAAAGACAGATTTTCCCGCTGTTGGAAAGTCCGCGCAGCGATGCGGTCGCAAAAGCGGCAAAACCGTCGCACGGAACGCTGTTTGCCCGTGCGAGAAATTCGCGCAGCACGGCGAACAGCTTGCCGCAGCCGTCCGGCGTGAGCGCGCCGTCCTTTACATATGCCGCAAGTCCGAGCATGCTGCGCGCGGAGGCGGAAACGGAAAAGGAGCCGTCCGCGGTGTCGATATCGTAGATATTCATGCGCACGCTGTTGGCGCCGATATCGACGACCGCGTATTGATAGCTTCGTTCGTTCCAGTCGTTCATATCGCGCCTCCTTTGTGTTTTGAAGATGAGAGTTTTATTTTTTACGTGCGTTCAAAGCTGATGAATTTTGTCCCTTGAAAGCAAAGCTTTCCGCGGTCTCCCTCGACGGATAGACCGTATATGTCGGACGGAACGGAAAATTCCATCCGGTCGCCGCTTTCAAATTCAAACGTGATATAATAGTTGTTATAGGTGTGATGCATTGTCATGTTGTCCTGTCCGGTGCCGCTTGTATGCACGGAATGACGCTTGGCAACCAACGTCGCGGGCGCCGTGACCCTCGGGGACGCGGCGTTTTTTCTGCTTTGAGCTATGGATTTTATGACCGTATACAGAATGATGCCGAACACGAGCAGAAAGACGAGGGAAAACAGAACAGGGAATATGGAGAAAGCAAAATCGAACATGCGAAGCTCCTCACTTTTGTATCAGACGGTCTTAGAATACTTCATATTATACACAAAAATCTTTCCGTATGCAATAGAAAACAGGCAAGGTTTCATTTTTTGTGAATATATATAGTAGAGGAAACACCGCCGATGATTTTTTACCTGTATGCGGTTGGGTATAGGGAGAAGCTGCGGCGGCACTCGGAGGTTGTCATGTCGTATTTTCTGTCGTGGCTGATGTCACATGTTCTTTATTTATTTCTCAAGGTGTCATATTCGCAGAGCTTTCCGCCGCCGCTTTCTCCTGCGGAGGAGGCGGAATGTTTTCGCCGCATGAAAATGGGCGATATGAAGGCGAGAGAAAAGCTCATCGAGCATAATCTGCGGCTGGTCGCGCATATCGTGAAAAAATATTATACCGCGAATAAAAATCAGGACGATTTGATTTCCGTCGGTACGATAGGTCTTATCAAGGCGATCGATTCCTTTGATACGACCAACGGCGCAAGATTCGCGACCTATGCGAGCAAATGCCTGCAAAATGAAATTCTGATGTACTTCCGGGCACAGAAGAAAAATTCCTGTGAGGTGTCCATCAACGAGACGATTGATACCGACAAGGACGGCAATCCGCTTACCTATATCGATATCATCAGCGTGGACGACACCATCGCGGAGGATCTCGATTTGAAATTCAAAAGCCGGCGCGCCATCGAAATTGTGAATCATGTGCTCGACGAAAGGGAGCGCCAGATTATTGTCATGCGGTACGGACTTGGCGGCGCGCCTGCGGTCACTCAGCGGGAGACGGCGGCAAAGCTCGGCATTTCACGCTCTTACGTCTCGCGGATTGAAAAAGCCGCGCTTGAAAAAATCAGCAGGTATCTTTCCCATTCTCCGTTTTGATGCCGTGCCGCCTGCGGATTTTGCGGTTCTCTGTCACTTTTTCCGTTTTCACGGGCGTAAATTTTCGGGTTTCAGTCATAAAAACGCAGGAGCACGAATAAATTTGAATCAAATAAAATCCGCCTTTGTCTGCGGCGAGGACCGGCGGCTACCATATTTCGCCGAGAAAGCAGGAATGGATATGTTTATGCAAAACAGCGAAAACGATACGGGGCACACGGTCCTCACGAAAGCGTATGAGGGCAGCGCTGCCAAGGAGATTTCGGCTGATTATAATCTGCCGGATTACCTGCCCGATATCAACAGACTTTTAAAGGTCAGTGCAAAGCTTGCCGAGAGCAGCAAATACCTTTCCGGAGATATGCTTGAATATGACGGGAAAGTCAAATTTTACATCATTTATGCGACGAGCGACGGCAAAATCAAAAGCGCGGATTTCGACGCCGATTTCTCGGGCAATACCGCTGTTTCCGGCGCGTCCGGCGACTGTGATATCCTCTTTGAGCCGGAGATTGCAGGCGTTTCGTGCAGACTTCAAAATCCGCGCAAGCTGACGGCCAAGGCAAAAATCGACGCCGCGGCCTCCGTTATGTGCCGTACCTCGACGGTGCCCGCCGTTTCCGGCAGACTGACCTCCGATGAGGAGGCGGCGCTTCAATACCGTACCCGCGCCATCGAAAGCCTTGTCGAATTTGACGCGGAAGAGCTTGCGACGCCTGTCAGCGAGGATATCGAGCTGGATGCTTCCATGCCGGCGATCGAGGACATCATCGCGGTCGAGCTTGACCCGTATATCAGCGATATGCGGGCGGGTGAGAATAAAGTGACCTATAAGGGCGACATCGTTGCGAGCATCCTCTATCTTGCGAAAACGGAGCAGACGGGCGAGGAGGAAATGCCGGCGCCGGCGCAGTATGTGGCATTCGCGAGAAAGGTGCCGATTTCAGGGGAAATCGCGGTGCAGGGCGTCACGGAGGCATGCGTCCCGATCGCGTCGGTCAAGACCGATAATCTCGAATTCCGTCCGCAGGAAAACAGCCTCGGAGAGAGCCGCACCGTCGAGTTGGACTTCGATTACAGCGTTTTTGCGAGAATTTTCTGCAATGAGGAGAACGAAATCACGACAGATATGTATTCGACGGATTATGAAAGCGCCGAGGACACCGAGACGCTGGAATATGAAACGGTGCAGTATGCGAAGGCGTTCAATTTCTCGGCGGACGGCAGCACGCCGCGCGACGATACGGATTTCGACGAAATCGTCGCCACGACGGCGACCGCGTCGGTGGAGGGCGTGGAAAAGCAGGGCGGCAAGCTTGTCTTTACGGGGAATGCGGATGTGTCCGTGATTCTCACCAACGGGGCGGGCGTATATCTCAGCCGCAGCTATACCATACCGTTCCGCGCGCAGACGGATGCCGGACGCATCGGGGACGATTTCCATTATATCGCAAATGCGTTTGTCATGTCCGCCGCGAGCAGACTGGATGAAAACAATATTTACAGCGATCTCGAAATTCTCATTACTTACGCGATTTTTGAGAAACACGCGGAGGAAATGATCCGTCAGAGCAATGTGTATAAGGATAAGCCGATCGCACGCGAGGCCAGCGCTTCTCTTACGCTGTATTATCCCACTGCAAGCGATACGCTTTGGGACATCGCGAAGAAATACGGAACGACGGTGCCGGAGATCATGGCGGCGAACGGACTTTCCGCCGATACCGCGTCCGGCGTGCTTGTGATTCCGAAGCGCGGCACGGGAAAGCCGAAATACAGCAAAATCATTTGAGAAAAAATCTCACCGTAAGGTGAGATTTTTTCGTTTCCGGAGACAAGACACGCCGGCTTGTTTTTTTCGGCTTTGTCAAGACGTGTCCTTTCTGCATATACTCATAGCAGAGTCAAAAGATCGGGAAATCCGAGGAGGAGAACAGGATGGAGAGAAAAGAAAAACCCCTTTCCGAGCTTTGTCCCGGCGAATCCGGTACCGTTTCGGCTATCGATACGGATATCGGAATGCTTCGCCGCTTTATGGATATCGGCTGTATCGTCGGGGCCAGCATCAAAAAGCTTGGCACGGGTCCGTTCGGCGATCCTTGCGCCTATTTAATCTGCGGCGCGGTCATCGCCATAAGAGGAAAAGACGCCGTGAACATCAAGGTGACGGCATAACATATTATAGAAAATCGAGAGGAATTTTGTAGTGGGACTCACGGGAAAATCAGTCGGCAAAAATGCCTCCCGCGGTGATGAATACAGAAAGAAAAAAGACGGAGAACTTCTCGTTGCTCTTGCCGGTAATCCCAATGTCGGCAAGAGCACGGTTTTTAATATTCTTACGGGACTTCATCAGCATACGGGAAACTGGACGGGAAAGACGGTCGCGACAGCCGTAGGATATCACAAAAAGGACGGAAAAAGCTATCAGATTACAGACCTTCCGGGCAGCTATTCGCTGTCGGCACATTCGGCGGAGGAGGAGGTCGCAAGAGATTTCATTTGCTTCGGCGGTGCGGACGCCGTGGTTGTCGTCTGTGACGCGACACGGCTCTGCCGCAATTTGGGGCTTGTTTATCAGATTTTGGAAATCACGCCGCATGTGCTTGTATGTCTCAATCTTATGGATGAGGCGCGCCGCGGCGGCATTCATATACATACGGAAGAATTAGAGTCTTTGCTCGGCGTTCCCGTGGTGGCAACCAGCGCCGGAAAAGGCGAGGGCATCGAAAATATCATAAAACGGCTCGAACAAACAAAGGCATGTAAGCCTGCCGTCGTGCGGTACGGGGAGACACTGGAAGCTGCGGTGGAGATGCTGCTGCCCTATACGGAAAAGGTATGCGGGGAAAGACTGTCCGCCCGTTTCACGGCGCTTCGGCTGCTCGAAAACAATGCGGAGTTTTTAAAAAAATGCGATGCGTTTTTGGACGGCGCGCTTTTATCCGATGAAATTCGTTCTGCGGCGGGACAGGCGCGCGCCTATCTTTTTGAACAGGGATATACGGAAGAAAAAATCATTGCGGAGATTGCGGCCTCCATCATGCATACGGCGGAGGAAACTGCGGAGGCGGTCGCAGAAAGCCAAAAAAAGGCGGATGGGCTGTGTCTCGCGGACAGAATTTTTACAAGCAGGCTGTGGGGGATTCCGGTGATGATCCTTCTTGTCGCCATGATTTTCTGGCTGACGATCGTCGGGGCTAATTACCCTTCCGATTTGCTGTCACAGGGCTTCAATCGGCTGGAGCCTCTTCTTCATTCGCTGCTTTTGAAAACGGGAATGGGCGTTTTCTTTGCGGATATGCTCACCTATGGGCTTTATCGCGTGCTTGCATGGATTATCTCGGTCATGCTGCCGCCGATGGCGATTTTCTTCCCGCTTTTCACTTTCTTGGAGGATGTCGGCTATCTGCCGCGCGTCGCTTTCAATCTTGACGGCATGTTTTCAAGATGCAATGCGTGCGGCAAGCAGGCGCTGACGATGTGTATGGGACTTGGCTGCAACGCGGCGGGCGTCGTCGGCGCGCGCATCATCGATTCAAAGCGCGAGCGGCTGATTGCGATTCTGACCAATAATTTCATGCCGTGCAACGGACGCTTTCCGGCGATTATCACGGTGTCCGCCATCTTTTTTGCGGGAGTTACGGGCGTCTCCTCGCTTATCACCTCGCTTGTGCTTGCGGCGGTCATTGTGCTGGGGGTAACGATGACGCTGCTCACCTCAAAGGCGCTTGCTTCGACGATTCTGCGCGGGGAACGCTCCTCCTTCATTCTCGAGCTGCCGCCGTTCAGAAGGCCGCAGATTGGGAAAATCATCGTGCGTTCCGTGCTGGATAGGACGGTCTTTGTGCTCGGCCGCGCGGTGGCGATCGCGGCGCCTGCGGGCGTTCTCATTTGGCTGCTTTCCAATCTTACGGTAGGCGGCGTCGCGATAACAACGCTTGTCAGCGAATTTCTCGACCCGCTGGGACGGCTGATGGGACTGGACGGCGCGATTCTCCTCGCGTTTATTTTGGGGATTCCGGCGAATGAAATCGTGCTTCCGCTTTGTGTGATGATTTATCTGTCAAGCGGTACGCTTTCCGAAATCGGCAGCCTGTCGTCTCTTGCGGGGACGCTTTCCGCGAACGGCTGGACGTGGACGACGGCGGTATCCTTTATCCTGTTTTCCGTGATGCACTGGCCCTGCTCGACGACGCTTATGACAATCAAAAAAGAGACGGGAAGCGTATTTTACATGATTCTGTCGTTTCTGCTGCCGACGGTATGCGGCGTCGCGGCCTGTATGCTGTTTCATGCGGTGACGGGCTTGTTTATGACTTAATTAAGGATAAGAAATCAGCAGATAATCATAAAAATATTTTTATATGGGACTTGACTTTGCCGTTGGGAAAGGGTTTATACCATATTTAACCTGACCGCACGGAGGAGAGTTCCTTGAATAAGCTGATAAAAATCAGGGATATCACAGCCAAATATGACGTATCTGCCCGCACGCTTCGCTATTATAAGGATATGGGCTGATTCAAAGCATCCGAAGTGAGGATTACGCATATCGGCTGTATGACGAAGCCGCCGTAAAACGGCTGGAACAAATTTTGATTTTACGCAGGCTGAATATCAGCATTCAGGATATCGGACGCATATTTCGTGCCTTCGGCTTCGAAATTGTTTTGGATGTGCTGGGCGAAAAGGTCGGTGATATCGATGAAGAGATATCCCTCTTGCATGAACTCAAAGAGATCGTTTTGGATTTTATCCGACAGATTGAGAAAGCGGATTTCGGAAAGGACTCCGATGTGAAGCTTCTTTACGAAAAAGCAAAAGAAATCAAGACGCAGCTTGTAAATGTGGACTGTAACGGGAATCCCGCGGCGGTGAACTTTCGGAGCGCATCAAGCCTTTTGATGATTCGATATATTCATAATCAAAAACCGGAACGGATATCCGTTCCGGTTTTTCAGTTAAACAGACAAAGTCCGAAATCTTTGATTCTGGCGAGCATTTCGCGGATTTCACGGTACCATTGTCCCGCATATGTATAAAGCGCCGCGTCGGCGCCGAGTGCCGTCATATCCATATCGTTTGCGATGTAAAGCGCGCGGTAAAGATGATATTTTTGGGTGACGATGACAAGCTTGTGGATGCCGTAAAGCTCTTTTGCACGCGAGACGGATTCATAGGTGGAATACCCTTCGCCGTCGGTGAGGATATCCTCCTCTGACACGCCGTTTTGAATGGCGTATGCCTTCATCGCCGTGACCTCGCCCCACTCACCGCTGTCGTCGCCCGAGAGCAGGAGCTTTTTTACGGCGCCATTTTTATACAGCGCAATGCCGGCATCCATTCGGTCGCGCAGCATGTCGGAAAGCGTGCCGTCCGCGTGGACCTTGGCGCCGAGGATGAGCGCCGTTTCGTATCCGTCCTCCGGTGTAATCTCGTGAATCTGTCCTTTGGTGGAGCCGATGACCACGGCGTTCAAAATGAGCGGGACTGCGGCGCATAGAAGCAAAGCCGCAAGTATGATGAGAAGGAGGATTCGTTTTTTTCGCTTCATTTTACAGTTCCTTGGCACGCATGTCCACATTCCGGCGGAAATTGATGAGCTTTCTCGTGTATTCCGTGTCCATGAATTTGCTTGTGATGATGAAGTCCGCGGTCGCGCGGTTGTTGGCAATCGGAATATCGAACACCTGAGCGATACGCAGCAGTGCCTTGACGTCCGGATCGTGCGGCTGCGCTTCGAGCGGATCGGAGAAGAAGATGACGAGATCGATTTTTCCGTCCACGATGCGCGCGCCGATTTGCTGGTCGCCGCCGAGCGGTCCGCTGTTGAAGCCGCGGATCGGAAGTCCGGTCTTTTCCGCGATCATTTTTGCGGTGGTTCCGGTTCCGCAGAGGAAGTGATGCTCGAGAATGGTCTTGTTGGCGAGACACCAATCGATGATTTCCGGCTTTTTGTTGTCGTGTGCGATGAGCGCGATGTTTTTCTGCCGCGGCAGCGTGCATTCGACGTATTCGTTTTCAAACATAAGATATCCTTTCTTTTGCGGCGTGGCTCAGGCAGAAAGCGTTTCCGCTGTTATTTAGTTTAATAGGATTGCCGTCTGTTGTCAAGTGGAAGTTGCCTCTCTCGCTTTGGCTTTGAGGGACTTTGGAGATTGCAAAGCCGATGTGATAAGGAAAAAACAATTTTACACTGTATTTTGACGGACGGGCGAGCTTTTTCGGATTTCAAACCGGGGGAATTGCCGATTCTTTCCGATGACGGAGGGCATATTCCTCCGAATCTTCCTTTTGCTACGGAAAAGGGTTTCCCGCTTGCATGCCGGAAACCCTTTACGCCTTTATTTACGCTTTTTTCAAAGCCTCTTCCACAGCAACCGCAACGGCGACGGTAGCGCCGACCATCGGGTTGTTGCCCATGCCGATAAGACCCATCATCTCGACGTGAGCCGGAACGGACGAGCTGCCCGCAAACTGTGCGTCGGAGTGCATACGTCCCATGGTGTCGGTCATGCCATAGGAGGAAGGACCTGCCGCCATGTTGTCGGGATGGAGTGTTCTGCCGGTGCCGCCGCCGGAGGCGACGGAGAAATATTTCACGCCGTTCTCGACGCACCATTTCTTGTAGGTGCCGGCGACCGGGTGCTGGAAGCGTGTCGGGTTGGTGGAGTTACCGGTGATGGAAACGCCGACGTTTTCGAGCTTCATGATGGCCACGCCCTCGGGAACATTGTCCGCACCGTAGCATTTGACCGCTGCACGGGGTCCGTTGGAATACGGCGTCTCGGAAACGACCTTGACTTCCTCCGTATAGGGATCGAATTCGGTTTTCACATAGGTGAAGCCGTTGATTCTCGAAATGATGAACGCGGCATCCTTGCCAAGTCCGTTCAGGATAACGCGAAGAGGTTTTACGCGCACCTTGTTCGCGTTCAGCGCGATTTTGATTGCGCCCTCCGCGGCGGCGAAGGATTCATGTCCTGCGAGGAAGCAGAAGCATTCGGTTTCCTCGGAGAGCAGCATTTTGCCGAGATTGCCGTGGCCAAGTCCTACCTTGCGGTTTTCCGCAACGGAGCCGGGAATGCAGAACGACTGCAAACCGATTCCGATGGCGGCTGCGGCGTCGGCTGCCTTTTTGCAGCCCTTTTTGATGGCGATCGCCGCGCCGACGGTGTATGCCCATACCGCGTTTTCAAAGCAGATGGGCTGTGTTTCTCTCACGATTTTGTCGCAGTCGATGCCGGCCGCAAGCGTGATTTCCTTGCATTCCTCAATCGATTTGATTCCGTATTCGGCGAGAACGGAATTGATTTTGTCAACTCTTCTTTCGTAACTTTCAAACAATGCCATTTTTCCGTCCCTCCCTTACTCTTTTCTCGGATCGATGTATTTTGCGGCATCGGCGAATCTGCCGTAGGTGCCTTTGGATTTTTCATAAGCCTCGTTGGGTTCCATGCCTTTTTTGATGAAATCCGTCATCTTGCCGAGGGAGACAAATTCATATCCGATGACCTGGTCGTCCTCGTCGAGCGCCATTCTCGTGCAGTAGCCCTCGGTCATTTCGAGGTAACGGACGCCCTTGGCCTTTGTACCGTACATGGTGCCGACCATCGAACGCGCACCCTTGCCGAGGTCCTCCATGCCCGCGCCGACGACAAGGCCGCCCTCGGAGAACGCGGACTGTGTGCGTCCGTAAACAATTTGGAGGAACAGCTCTCTCATCGCGGTGTTGATTGCGTCGCATACAAGGTCGGTGTTGAGCGCTTCGAGAATGGTTTTGCCGGGCAGGATTTCCGCCGCCATCGCCGCGGAATGCGTCATGCCGGAGCAGCCGATGGTTTCGACGAGCGCCTCCTCAATGACGCCGTCCTTGACGTTGAGGGAGAGCTTGCACGCGCCCTGCTGGGGAGCGCACCAGCCCACCCCGTGGGTGTAGCCGGAAATATCGGTGATCTGCTTTGCTTGAATCCATTTGCCTTCCTCGGGCAGGGGCGCCGGACCGTGGTCGGGTCCCTTGGCGACGCAGCACATGGATTCGACTTCATGGGAATATGTGATTTCTGCCATGGTTTTTCTCCTTGTTCTATGTAAGATTATTTGACGATTTTGCCGTAAACGACACCGGAAGCGCCGGCGGCGTTCGCTTCGTCCGTATCGATGTGCATGGCGGGCGCGTAGCTTGCGGATACGCGGACGACCACGCCGTCGAAAATAAGCGGGCGGGAGGTGTCGAGCTCGACCTTGACGATTTCTTTGTCGGAAACACCGAGCGCTTCGGCGGTTTCGGGTGTCAGATGAATATGTCTTTGCGCGGCGATGACGCCCTCCGAAATTTCCACCGTGCCGCAGGGACCGACAAGGGTACATGCGCCGGAGCCCTTGATGTCGCCGGATTCACGCACGGGCGCCTTGACGCCGAGCGTTCTCGCGTCGGTCAGGGAAACCTCGACCTGTGTGGCGCTTCTTGCGGGACCGAGGACGGACATTTTAAGCTCGCCCTTTTCACCTTTGACGGTGACCTTTTCCTCACAGGCGAACTGACCGGGCTGGCTGAGCTCCTTTTTTACGGTGAGCTTATGCCCTTCGCCGAACAGTGCGGCGATGTGTTCCTCGGTGAGATGGATGTGTCTTGCCGAGGTTTCGACCAGAATTTTATTTTCCATTACCAAATCTCCTTTCGACAGCATGGCTGTCTGAATGAAGTTTCTGACATGCTTTCCTCATCCGGAAATCGGAGGTCAAAACTTATTCTATTTATATCTATTATAAATGATTTTTCACCGGTTGTAAATGATTAGAGCGCAATTTTTTTGTAAAAAATAAAAGATATTGCGAATTGAACAAATCACGGGAGGATTTGGGGCATGGATTATGTAAAAAATGAAACGGCGGAGGAAGCCTCCGAGACGCAGGAGCAGCCGTCCGCCGGCAGCATCGACAAGCTCGGCGCCGTCGTGACGAAAAACGACGGAATTTCACTTTACTGCCTCACGGTCATCGGACAGATTGAGGGACATTTCATTCTGCCGAATACGCAGAAAACGACAAAATACGAGCACGTTCTGCCGCTGCTTGCGGCGATTGAGGAGAATCCGGAGCTGCACGGATTGCTCGTCATTATCAACACGGTCGGCGGCGACGTCGAGGCGGGACTTGCCATTGCGGAAATGCTCGCCAGCATGCACAAGCCGACGGCTTCCATCGTCATCGGCGGCGGACATTCCATCGGGATTCCGATTGCGGTGTCGTGCGGCCGTTCTTTCATCGTGCCGAGCGCGACGATGACGATTCATCCCGTGCGCACGAGCGGTACCGTTCTCGGCGTACCGCAGGCGTTCGCCGGACTTGAAAAAATGCAGAACCGCATCTCGAAATTTATTGTCGGACATTCCGGCATCACGGGGGAGGCGCTCTCGCGCCTGACGTTCCGCACGGATGAAATGGCGACCGATGTCGGCACAATCATCGACGGAAACGAAGCGGTGGACTGCGGTCTTATCGACGAGATCGGAGGACTTCATCAGGCCATCTCATGGCTGAAAAACAGGGTAAAGGAGGAGAAAGAGCATGGAAAAGCTGCGGGAGCTGAAAATTCCGGCAAGACTTCGGAAGCGCCCGATTGTGATTGACGGCAGGCTGAAATGGAGACCTGCGGAAAAGCTTGCGTTTCTGTTTCTTACGGGCGGTTTCGGATACGGCCTTATCGAGCTGCTTTGGCGGGGACATACGCATCCGAGTATGGTGGTCACGGGCGGCGTATGCTTCACCATGATCTATGGTGTGAACAAATGGCTGAGGGGACATTCCGTGCTTTTGCGCAGCGCCGTGTCCGCCGCCGCCGTCACGGCGGTCGAATTTTCGGTCGGAATTGTCGTGAACCGGCTGCTGGATCTTTCCGTTTGGGATTATTCCGGTGAAAAATACAATTTGCTGGGGCAGATTTGCCCGCATTATACGTTTCTGTGGTTTCTTTTGTGCATTCCGCTTGTTTGGATGCTGACAAAAGCCGCCCGGCTTCCCGCAAAAAAGTAAATTTTGCAAAAGGGGTTCCTTTTTTCGGCGCCTTGTGATACAATAATACGGTAAAACTAAATTGCGGGAGAGGATACATGGGGTCGATATGAAAAGGGACAATATCGTTGCCGTATCGGCATGCGAAAGCTACGATGAAAAGCGGCTTGCGGCGATTCTGCGCTCTCACTTTGCCGCATTCGGCTATGACCGCGCTTTTTTCGAGGGGAAAAGAGTGGTGGTAAAGCCGAATCTCGTGATGAAAAAATCTCCCGATGCCGCCGCGACGACACATCCGGCGGTGCTGGGTGCGGTTTTATGTGTTTTGGGGGAGCTGGGCATCACGCCGGTGATTGCGGAAAGTCCCGGCGGACTTTACAACAGACAGCGATTGGAGGGAATCTACCGCGTCTGCGGGATTGCCGAGACGGCGCAGCGATACGGCGCGCAGCTCAATTACGATACGTCGGCGGTCCAGATGCCGTTTGCGAAAGGAAAAAAGGTGAAGATGTTCCATATCATCTCGCCGATTGCCGAGGCGGACGTCATCATCGATCTCTGCAAGCTGAAAAGCCATTCGCTCACCAAAATGAGCGCCGCGGTGAAAAACCTATTCGGTACGATTCCCGGAATCGAAAAATTCGAGATGCACGCGACCTTTCCCGAATACGGAGATTTCGGCGCGATGCTTTGCGATCTTTGCGAAATGCTCTGCCGCGAAAAGACCGTGATCGCGGTGACGGACGCGGTGATCGGTATGGAGGGCAACGGTCCGACCGCGGGGACGCCGCGGAAGATCGGAGCGGTTCTCACGAGTGAGAATCCGTTTGCCTCCGACCTGCTCTGTGAAAGACTGATCGGCTTTGAGGGAACCGTTCCGCTTGTAAAGGAAGCGGTATCCCGCGGCCTTTGTCCGGAAAGCGCGGACGCGCTCGATATCGTCGGGACAAGGCCGGAAACGCTTGCCGTTCCGGATTTTCGTGAGCCGGACAGCGCGAAAAACAAATCCACCTCCGCGCTTGCTTTTTTCTCGCGGGGAAAGGTCGGACGCTTCTTTATGCCGCGCCCGGTCGTTATCCGTGAAAAGTGCCGTGCGTGCGGGGAATGCGTGGCTTCCTGTCCGCAGCATACGATTGAGCTTGTCGCCCGCGGTGAGGGGAGGAGCGCTCATATCAAGCACGCCTCCTGCATAAGATGTTATTGCTGTCAGGAGCTTTGTCCGTTTGCGGCGATTTCCGTGAAAAAGAATTTTATCATCGGCATCATAAGTTCAATAAAATAATCGGGGTACATATGGAGAAAATTATAATTCTTGCACCGGCGAAAATCAATCTGTTTCTGAATGTGGGGGACCGCAGGGAGGACGGCTATCATGACATCGAGACCGTCATGCAGACGCTCACGCTGTTTGATCGGCTCGAGGTCTGCAAAAACGACTGCAAAACGGAAGCCGTCATCGACGTCCGCTGCCGCGATTTCATGGCGCCGGACGGTGCCGGCAACATCGTTTACCGCGCCGCGTCCGCGTTTTTTGCCGCTGCCGGCATAGAAAACTATAACGTGTCTTTTCTGATTGAGAAAAAAATTCCCGCCGAAGCGGGACTTGGGGGCGGCTCCTCCGATGCGGCCGCCGCGATTATTGCGCTTGACCGCTTGTACGGAACCGCCATGACGACGGAGGCGCTGTGCGGAATCGGCGCCGGCGTCGGCGCGGACGTGCCGTTCTGTATCAAAAAGGGCACTGCGGTTGCCCGCGGAATCGGGGAAATGCTGGAAAGCTGCGCGCCGATGCCGGACTGCGCGGTCGTGGTCGCGATTCCGAAGGGGAGCCGTATCTGCACGGCCGACGCCTACGGAAAAATCGACGATGTAAGGGAGAGCGCTCCCGTGTCGTGCGCCGATATGCTTGCCGCAATGACAAGCTGTGATCTTGAAAGAATTTCCTCCGTGTTATACAATAAATTTGAGAAGGTCACGGACCCTGCGACCGGTGTTCCGGAGCTTTTGGCAAGGCTTTCGGAAATCGGCGCTTCCGGTGTGCGCATGAGCGGCAGCGGTCCCGCTGTTTTCGGGCTTTTCCGGGATATCCCGGCCGCGCGTGCGGCAAAGGAGAAGCTGGGGGAAAGCTTTACCTCCTTTGTCTGCTCGCCCGCAAGACGGGATTATCCCTATATCGAAAGCTGAACGAGCTTGAATATGATAAGACAGATAACGCTTGCCGCGATCGCTCCGAGCACAAAGCTTATGAGCGAGAACGGGAAGCGGTTTTTCTTTTTTCCCGTCTGATATTCCGCTATGATGCGGTTTGCTTCCTTTACGATATCGCCGCCCGCCGTTCCGGCGGGCATTTCGTTTTTCAGAACAAAATAAGCTTCCTCAATAAAATCGCTGCCGATGTTTTTCATGACGACGAGGTTTTTTCTGCATCCTTTGATCACCATTTGGATTCCTCCGCTTTTCTCTCTTGATCTTTCATGAATTATTGTTTGCCGCATCCGCCGCCAAATATTCCCCGAACCGGAAAAAAACGATCGCGCGGTGAATAAAATTCACCCGCTTGCCGCACCATAATATCAAACCGGATTCGGCTGTGAAATCCGTTCGTTTTGAATGGGAAAAATCCGACAGAAGCGTTCGGGGACCGGTGTAAAGGAGCAAATCGATGGTGGAAAACAGAATGAAGGCCGTGATTATGGCGGGCGGCGAGGGAACGCGTCTTTTCCCTATGACGGAGCGGATGCCGAAGCCCTTGGTGCCGGTGCTGAACGTTCCCGTCATGAGCCATATGCTGCGCCTGCTGTATGAAAACGGCATCAGGGAGGCGGCGGTTACGCTGAAATACCGGGCGTATGATATTATGAATTATTACAGGACGCACGACACCTCGGGCGTCCGGCTGTGCTTTTTTACGGAAGAGCAGCCGCTCGGCACCGCCGGCGGCGTGAAGTCCGCCTCGGACTTTCTCGATTCCGATTTCGTCGTTGTCAGCGGGGACGCCGTATGCGATATCCCGATTGCCGACGCGATGCGGTTTCATGCGGAAAAGCATGCGCGTGCGACCATTGTCACGGCGAGAAAGAGCGTGCCGCTGGAGCTTGGCGGGGTCGTCTGCCATGAGAACGGCGAGGTGGCGCGTTTTGTGGAAAAGCCGTCATGGAGGCGGGTCCTTTCCGATCGCGTCAATACGGGGATTTATGTTTTTTCTCGGGACATTTTAAGCGAAATTCCCGAGGGCGTTTTCTGCGACTTTTCGCGGGATGTGTTCCCGAAGCTGATCGGCAGAGGCCTTTACGGCTATGCGGCGGACGGTTATTGGTGCGACGTGGGCTCGCTCGATGCCTATTATTCGTGCAACCGCGATGCGCTGGAAAACAAAATCCGAGGCATGTCCTTTACTCCCGAGGAGAATTTTATCCATGAGGATGCCGCCATTGCCCCCGGCGCCTGTGTGCGCGGTGCGTCCGTCGTCGGGGCGGTGAGAATCGCATCCGGCGCGGTCGTGGAGGCGTCGGTTCTCATGGACGGTGTGAGAATCGGCAAGGATGCCGTCGTGCGTTCATCGATCGTGTGCCGCGACGCCATCGTCGGCGAATACGCGATTATCAAAAGAGGCTCCGTGATCGGAGAGGGCTCCGTGATTGAGAACGGAGCGGTTTTGGAAACGGGAACCCGCATTGGAGCGGGAAAAATCATTTTATCGGAGGATATTATTTTGGACAACAGAATTTTTTCGGGTGCGGAAGGGGATGTGTTCCGCGATTTCGGGCTTGCGGGAAACGTCAAAACGGAGCTTGTGCCGTCCTTTTTGACAAGATACGGGGCGGCGGCCGTCCAGACGATGGGCAGAAAGGCCGTGTTTTTCGACGATGGGACGCCGTCCTCGGACTATGTGAAAAATCTTATCATGAGCGGTGCTGTTTCAACCGGCGCCGTATGCACCGACGGCGGAGAGGGCTTTTATCCGCTTGCGGCGTTTTCGGTATCCCATACCGGCGCGGACTTCGGAATTTATGTGAAAAGCATGGGCGGCGATCTTCATAAAATATATCTTCTCGACGCTTACGGCTTTCCGGCGGGGACACCGCGCTCTCGCAGAATTGCGGCGGCGATGAAAAAGGAATATGAGGTATCGCTTCCGGCCGACGCTGCGCGCGAGGACGATTATTACGGCGATTATCTGCATTATCTCGTCGATAACGCAAAGCCGCTGCGCGGAAAGCTCGCGGTGAAGGACAACGCCTGCGGACAGGCGTTCTACGCCGCGGCCTCTCTGCTCGGCGCCGACTGCGAGGTGGGAACAAAGAGCATGGCGGCGGACGGATATGTTTTTGTCGATATTTCCGACGACGGCGAGCTTGAGGTTTCCTACCGCTCCGGTGACGGCGGCTATGTGATGATCGACCGCTGGCACGCGGCGGCAGCCCTCATAAAATCCAAAATCGCCGGCGGAGAAAATGTGATTTATCTTCCGGTTTCGGCGCCGCATGCGCTTTCCGAGACGGTTCGGACGCTCGGCGGGCTTGTGAAGCAGTACGACACGGAGACGGATGCGGATTCGGAATCGCTTGCGGCAGCCTCCGGGCAGACGTGGCAGAACGACACGATCCTGCTCGCGCTCCTATTTGCGGCGGAGCTTGGCGAGGACCGTCGGATTCTATATGCGGGCGAGGAGTTTGCGCTCGCGGAAAAAACGATCGGCGTTGAGAGCGCAGCCGCCGTCATCGGCGAGCTTGCCGCTCACGGCGCAGACACCGAAAACGGGACGCTCACGCTGAATTTTGACGATGCCTCGGTGCGCGTCACGGCGGAGGATGAGCATACGGTAAAGCTTTCGGCGCAGGCGAAAACGCCGCGCGATGCGGAGGATGCGCTCCGCTATGCCGAAAAGGGAATTATGGAAAGCGTACACGGCGTATAAATCGGAAAAACACTTGTATTCTTTTCCTCTGTGTGCTACAATCAAGAAAAATACCGCACGGAGGATATTTGTTCCATGTCCATTTCCCTGAAAGCCGTTCCGTCCTATGAAAAATGCTTTTTTGACGAGGATTTTGACGCGAAGCCGTCTCTTGTCCGCGCCTGCTGTCTTCGTGGAGAGGAATTTCATTTTGAGGTCGTCATGACGGCAAGAGAGGTGCCGGCGTGGCTGCTCGGCGAGCCGGCAAGGCTTGCGTGCCGCTCTCCGCTTGCGGATGTTATCACATTTGAACGGATCGAGAATGTTCCGGTGCGGTTCCCATGCTATCCTCTGCGCTCGGATGAGGATTATCTTCGCCGGACGCCGGGGCTTTATCCCGACCTTCTGATTCCGATGTCGCCGGGAGAATGGCTCGAAGCGCCTATGCAGGGCCTTTCCTCGCTCTATGTGACGGTGCAGGTACCTGAGCGTGCGGTGGCCGGCGACTATCCGATTGAGGTCGTCTTGATTTCCGAGACGGGAGAGGAAGTCGCGGCGGCGATTGTTCTGACGGTTTTGAATGCCGTCCTGCCGCCGCAGTCCCTGATTTATACGCAGTGGCTCCATGCCGACTGTATCGCGAACGCATACGATGTCGGGATTTTTTCGGAGAAGCACTGGGCGTATATAGAAAACTATATGAAATGCGCCGCCCGAAACGGCGTGAACGCCATGTTGACGCCTGTTTTTACGCCGCCGCTCGACACGGAGGTGGGCGGCGAGCGTCCGACGGTGCAGCTTGTCGATGTGATGCAGGACGCGGACGGCTGGCATTTCGGCTTCCGGCGGCTGCACCGCTGGCTCTCGCTTTGCGAGCGGTGCGGGATACGGTATTTTGAAATTTCTCACTTTTTCACACAGTGGGGCGCGGAGCACGCGCCAAAGATTATCGGAACGGTAAGCGGCGAGACAAGAAAGCTTTTCGGCTGGGAGACGAATTCCCTCTCCGAGGAATATATCGGCTTTCTGCGTGCTTTCTTGCGCGCCTTTCTTGCGGAGATGCAATCCGTGGGACTCGATAAGCGCTGTATTTTCCACATCTCCGACGAACCGGATATGAAGCATCTCGAACGGTACCGCGCGGTAAAGGAGAAACTTTCCGACCTTCTTGACGGCTGTTTTGTCGTGGATGCTCTTTCCGATTTCGAGTTTTACCGGACAGGTGCGGTGAAGGCGCCGATTCCGGCCTCCGATCATATCGAGCCTTTTCTCGAAGCGGGAATCCCCGGTTTGTGGACATATTATTGCTGTGCGCAGTGCAGAGCGGTTTCCAATCGGTTTATCGCGATGCCCTGCTCACGCACGAGAATCATCGGTGCGCAGCTTTGGAAATACCGCATCGCGGGATTTCTCCACTGGGGCTATAATTACTGGTATACGAGATTTTCAAGGCGCGCGGTCGATCCGTTTGTCTTAAACGACGGCGGGAGCTTTACGCCTGCGGGGGACTGCTTTTCCGTCTATCCGGGACCGGACGGCATGCCCTATCAGAGCCTGCATATGAAGGCATTTACCGAGGCGCTTGCCGATCTGCGCGCGATGAAGCTTGCGGAATCGCTCTGCGGCAGGGAAGCGGTTCTTTCCGCGCTCGAAAAGGACGGGAGCATCACCTTTTCCCGCTATCCCCGCAAAACGGATTCGGCCTTTTCTCTGCGGGAGAGAATCAACGAATTGATCCAAACGGCGGTGCGGAAATAAACGAAGCCTGCCGCGGGATTTTGCGCATACCGAAAAAAACTATTGCGCAAACGGGGAAACCGGTGTATAATAAAAAAAGAGAAAGGGAATTGTCCCCTTTTATCGTTTACATGTGAAATAATTTGAACACAATATAGATAAACATTCAGCCGATGCGGAGGCGATGGCGCGTCGGTTGGATGCGGCGAAGTTTTCATCTTTCGTGCGGACGTTTTGCGGATGGGTGCGCGAAGCGTCTGTGCGATACATATTGAATCAGATTATTGACCCGAACAGAGTGGTAATGAAAGCTCACCTGTTCAGGATTTTTTGCTATTTTTAAAAAGAAAGGAACCCTGTGTTTTGACAGAGGGTGGTGTATTTTATGCCAAGAACAAAAGGAAAACTGAAAAAATTACGTGTGATACCGCTCGGCGGGCTTGACGAAATCGGAAAGAACCTGACCGTGCTCGAATACAGCGACAGCATGCTCATCATCGACTGCGGTCTCGGCTTCCCCAACGACGACATGCTGGGAATCGACCTCGTCGTCCCGGATATCACCTATCTTGTCAGCAATGCCGATAAAATCAAGGGCATTGTGCTGACGCACGGCCATGAGGATCATATCGGCGGGATTCCGTATCTGCTCCAAAAATTGAACGTGCCGATATATGGGACCCGACTGACGCTCGGAATTTTGGAGAACAAATTCAATGAGCATGTGTTTGATTTCAAGCCGGAGCTGCACTGCGTGCAGGCGGGCGATAAGGTGAAGCTTGGGCTTTTCGAGGTGGAATTTGTCCGTGTGAACCATTCGATTGCAGACGCTTGTGCGCTCGCGGTCAAAACGCCGGTCGGAACGGTGTTCCATTCCGGCGACTTCAAAATCGATCCCACGCCGATCGACGGCGAAATGACCGACCTGACGCGGATCGGAGAGATCGGACGGGAGGGCGTGCTGCTTTTCATGTGCGAATCGACGAACGTCGAGCGCGCGGGCTTTACGCCGTCGGAGAAAAAGGTCGGGGAATCGCTTGTGCGCTTCTTCGAGGCATATAAGAAAAAGCGCATGATTATCGCGACGTTTTCTTCCAATGTCCACCGCGTACAGCAGATTATCAACACCGCCGCGAAATACGGCAGGAAGGTCGCGGTCACCGGCAGGAGCATGATCAACATCGTTTCCGCCGCGGTGGAGCTCGGCTACATGAATTTCCCGGAGGGCGTGCTCGTCGATATCAGCGAAATCAAGAAATATCCGCCGGAGAAGATGACGATCGTTTCGACCGGCAGCCAAGGCGAGCCGATGTCCGCGCTCTACCGCATGGCATTCGGCATGCACGACAAGGTCGAGCTTGGCACGGGCGATGTGGTGATTATCAGCGCATCGGCGATTCCGGGCAATGAAAAGCTGGTCGGCAACATCATCAACGAGCTTTACAAAAAAGGCGTGACGGTGCTCAACGACAGCGTGGCGGAGGTGCATGTTTCGGGACACGCCTGCCAAGAGGAATTGAAAATCATGCACGCGCTGCTTCATCCGAAATATTTCATGCCGGTCCACGGCGAGGCGAGACATCTTTATCATCACAAGGAGCTTGCCGAATACATGGGAATGCCGGCAAACCACATTTTCATATCCGAGATCGGCAAGATTTTGGAAATCGGAACGGAAAGCGCGAAGTTCAACGGAACGGTCCCTGCGGGCATCGTGCTGGTCGACGGGACCGGCGTCGGAGACGTCGGCAACGTGGTGCTGCGCGACCGCAGACATCTTTCGGAGGACGGTATCATCATCGTCGTTGCGACCATCGACGCGCAGGCATTTGATATCATTTCCGGACCCGAAATCGTATCGCGCGGATTTGTCTACGCCAAGGAATCGGAAAAGCTGATCGATCAGATACGGCTTATCGCACGCGACGCGCTTTACGGATGTCTGAACAAGGGTGTTGCCGACTGGACGCAGCTCAAATATAAGGTAAAGGACGACCTTTCCAAATTCATTTATTCACAGACCAAGCGCAAGCCGATGATCCTTCCGATCATCATGGATGTTTGAGTTCCGAATTTTACAAGTTTTTGCTGCCGATGTGCATTGCGGATTCGGCGTGCGAGGTGTATGATATAGGTAAAACCGAATTGCCCCCGCCTTTCACGGCGGGGGTAAAAAAGAATTATGGAGAATCAAAGTGATGAGAGAACAACATAACAGAAAAAGCGACGGCGCGCTTTATCCCGAGGCTCCCGTTATCGGCAGATTCGTTTCGCCGTGGGATACGAGCGGCTGGTATTCCGTATATGCGAATTTTGCGGTGGGTGCAAAGCTCCATTCCAATGAGGAGGTGACGGCGGCGTCCGTGCCGGAACGCTATGCCGGCGCGGATTATATCATGACGTTCAATTCCCGTGCGCAGGGCTTCGACGACAAACAGGAGGTCGATTTCTTCTGCGAGCGGGATGCGGTCGTCGCGGTAGCGCTTGATAAGAGGCTTTTGAACGCTCTGCCGGCGTTTACGGCGGAATATTCCGCGACAGGAGAGAGCATCGCCGGTTCGGACGGGCGCGCCTATTTTCTGTTTGAAAAACGGTTTGCGGCGGGAGAGCAGGTACATATCCCGGGGCTTTCCGGCGACTGCAACCACTTTGTCGTTTTGGCGATTCCCGCCGCGAAGGAGGAGAAAAAGCCGCTTCCGGAATTTCCGGTACTGGGCGAGGCACCTGCTCCCTATGAAAAGCGTGAATACCGGAGTTATATCGCCGAGGTATTCAACGACGGGGAGGCGCTTTCGCGCTATTCGCAGGAGGGCTGCACGCTTGCGGCAAGAGAGGTGGATTCCCGAAACCGCTATGTCCGCATGGGGCGGGGAAGCTGGCTTTCGGCGGCGCTTTGCGGCGCCTCCTCCCGAATCGTGGCAACGGCAAAAATCAGCTGCTCCGAGGGAATCCTCATCTTGGCGGTGATGGGGGAAACGGGAGCCGTCTGCGGCGCCGTTCTGGACGGGGACATGCTTCGCACGATGGACGGCACGGATATCGCGCCGTATGTGGCGGGTCATGAGCTCTCTGTGCGGCTTGTGCTCGACACGGAGCGCGGCGAATACGATGTATGGGCGGACAGCCGGAGAATCATGGCAGGCGTCGAGGTGCTTTCCGACCGTGAGCCGCTCTCCGTCGCCGTCTCCTGTGACGGAGAGGGGACGCTCGACAACCTCTATGTGTTCGACGACACGGCGGTTTACGCGGCGCGTGAGGAGTTTAATACGGATTTTGATGTGATGTCGCCGTCGAAAAATGCGGTCTGCTCGCTTGCCGATTATCCGTTCGGTGACGATAAAAGCTTTTCGCTTTCTTCCGCAGACGGCATGGCGGCCTATGCGGAATATCGGTTCCCCCCGATTTCAGGCGTTCTTTCGGTGGAAACGAAAGTTCGGGCGGACGATGAAAAGCTGATTTTGACGCCGGAAATTACCGATGACAAGGGAAATCCCGTCTGCCGGATCGCTTTTTATAAAAACTGTCTGTTCGCGTCCGACGGCGAGAACTGGGTAGAGCTGTTTGAAGGGCTTACGGATTGGCAGTATTATCCCTCCGGCAACTGGTATTCCGTCAAGGTGACGCTGGATACGGCGCGCTCCGTCTACACGCTGATGGTGGACGGCGCCGTTCGCGCAAAGGATTTCCGATTTATCAATCCCGCTGCAAGCGTGTCGCGGCTGGTGTTCTGCACCGAGGGAAGCGGTCGTCTGCTCGTGAACCGCATCCGCATCTATGACGCCTGCGATTTCTCGCGCGGCGTGATTCCGAATGCGCCCGTATTCGATGTGAAGGCGGCTCCGTACTGTGCCGTAGGCGACGGGAAAACGCTGGATACCGCGGCGATTTCTCGCGCGATAAGTGACGCGGCGTATACGGGCGGTACGGTCTATCTTCATGACGGCGTTTTCCTCACGGGTGAGCTTCGGCTTGCTTCGGATATGACTTTTTTTGTCGATCCCACGGCGACACTGCTTGGCACGCAGGATCATGGGGAATATCCGCTGCGCGAGCCGAGAACGAGTCTCTGTGCGCACCGTCAGCTCGGACGGGGACTGCTTTATGGGGAGAATCTCTCCAATATCCGGATCACGGGCGGCGGCATGCTCGACGGAAACGGACGGTACCGTTTTAAAATGAATGATCCGGTGAATGATAAAAGGGAACTCGACGCACGCCCCGATATCGTTTATATCACCTATTCGGACGATATCACGGTCGAGCATATCAATTTCAAAAGCAGCGCTTTTTGGACGGTTGTGCCGCTTTCCAGCTCGAATGTGCTCCTGCGCGGGCTGAACCTTGACTGCATGAACACCCCGAACCGCGACGGCATCGATCCTGTGGACTGCCACGATATGACCATATATGGCTGCAATATCATGGCGGGGGACGACGGGCTTTGCTTCAAAAGCTCCGACCCTGTCGGATGCTACAACATTTTTGTGGACGATATGATGATCCAAAGTCTTGCATCCGGCATCAAATTCGGCACGGATACGTACTACTGCCTGAAAAACGCCCATATCCGCGGTTGTACGGTCAAGAACGTCAATCGGTGCGGCATATCCCTTGAAACGGTGGACGGCGCTGCGGTTGAGGATGTCGTATTCGAGCGCATCGACATGACGGATGTCGGCGCGCCGGTTTATATCACGGTCGGCGACCGGAACCGGCTGCCGCGCATAGAGGGGATTTCCGAGCGTTTCGGTTTTATCAGAAATGTGACATTCCGGGAGCTGCGCTTTGAAAAGCCATATCCGTTCAGCTATACGAAAGATATCCGTGAAATTATGGCGGTCGGTCAGAACGAGAACCAGCGGATCGAGGACGTGACGTTTGAACGCTGCCATTTCACACTTCCCGGCGGAGTTTCCGAGCTTCCGGGCTGTCCCTCGACGATCGATAAAAAGTATCCCGAATATGACCGACACGGACTTTCCGCAGGTTCGATGTTCACAGTCCGCTATGCAAAGAATTTCCGGGTTTTGGATTGTGAAATCACGCTTGTCTTCCCTGATGCAAGGCCGGATATTGCATATTTCGATTATGAAGAATAAAAGAAAAATCCCCGTTAGGGGATTTTCTTTTTTCCTTTGGAAAGGAGAAACGTGTTCTTTTCTTGTGCGGACAAGAAAAGAACGAAAAGAAGCCGCAAGCCTGCGGCTTGACCGTTAGTGCGAGCCGAGAGCGCATTCCGTCGGCTCCCGACACGTGTTTGCACTCGTAAACTCGTGCAATCCACGGCGGAACACGCCGAACGGACAGCGAGTGCGCTCCGGCAGCCTTGCGCCTGCGGGCGCGGGCTTTCCAGCCACAGTTGCTTGCCGCACGGGCGAAGTTGCCCTGCAATGCGGTAGCATTGCATTGTGATACGATTGATTTTAGT
>ERZ1673738.978-NODE-978-length-46288-cov-13.098479_pt1 | contig 46288 bp, 32 predicted proteins | sample MGYA00580198_ERZ1673738 | MGnify/ENA primary metagenome ERZ1673738 (study PRJEB41218, sample SAMN15661784) | gut metagenome | host: Homo sapiens | place: Canada: London | collected 2015-08-20/2019-03-30 | study: EMG produced TPA metagenomics assembly of...
GGCGGCCCGTGCCGCCCTCGCTCTTCATCCAAAATCATTGCGCCAAATCGGGGAAGCTTTGTTTTTTTTTAACGAACTCCGGAAGTGTGTACGAACCTCTCATGGGAGGTTCGTTTATTACGGGAATGGGGAGGGAATAGAAGTATTGGCAAAGCCAATGCGCCTACCTCCAAAACTTCCGATAGCAAGTTTGATTCCTTGCGGGGTAAAATGCTGTCGCATTTTATCCTTCCCGAAAGCCTTATTTTATAGCCTCGCTGCGCTTCGGATAAAATAAACTTTCGTTTTCATTGCGCCAAATCGGGGAAGCTGGGGTTTGGGGGAAACGAACTCCGGAAGCGTGTACGAACCTCTCATGGGAGGTTCGTTTATTGCGGGAATGGGGAGGGAATAGAAGTATTGGCAAAGCCAATCTTCGTAAGGAGCGTCAGCCCCTTCTATGGCTGGCACGCCCCGTGCCTGGCCGGTGTACCTTGCGCCCGACGCGCCAAACGGGGCGTTTTTGCGCGATGCAGGGCGTAAATTTTTTAAACCAGCCGCAGTGGGGCGATTCTCTTTTCCGGAAGAATTTTCCGGTTGGGAATTAAGTTTTCCGGCATCCTTTTCGGGCGGGCGCTTCGAGCCGCGTCCCACCCTAATTTTTAGAGGTTTTTGTTTCCCGCTTCGGGGCGGCGGGCGCTTCCGGATTTACTATGTGGAAAGAAATCGCGCCGTCGCGCTGGACTTCGATGAGGATTTTGGAACCGCTTTCGGAGAGTTCCGAGTAGATTTTTTCGAGCTCATCCGCCGTCGTTATTTTCTTTCTGTCCACCGATAGTATTATGTCGCCCTCCTCGATTTTTGCGAGGTCGAACGGGAATCCGCGGCGTATGCCTATGACCATCAGGTTGGAGTCGCACTTGATTTTTGCCTCGCGCTTGAATACGGTGGTGATTTCCTGCATTCCGGCTCCCCATTTTTCGAGCGAGAATTCCCTGCCTACCCGGCTTTCGAGCCTTTCGCACACGGGGTATTTTTCGAGAATCTTTCCGCCCCTCAGTATTTCGAGCGCGATTTTTTCGCCTATGGGCGAGGACGCTATGCGGTTCATTATCGCGGGGAGCTGTTCGGGGAACCTGCCGTCCACGCTCTCCGAATTTATCCTCAAAATTATGTCGCCCGGGAGCACTCCTGCGTCCGCCGCTGGAGAGCCGGCGTCCACGTTTTGCACGAGAACCCCCCTGTTGGTAGCCACGTCGAAAAATTGCTCCATGTCTTGGAGCGGCGCGGGCGTTATGCCGATGTATCCGCGCGAGACCGTCGAGTTTTTCGAGAGCGCGTCGAGCACGCCGCGGGCGACGTTGGAGGGCACCGCGAACCCGAGGTTGTTGGAGTTCGCGCAGGCGCGCGTGTTGATGCCGACCACCTTGCCGTCTGGCAGGGCGAGCGGCCCGCCGCTGTTGCCGGGGTTTATGGCGGCGTCGGTTTGCAGCCAGGTGTTGAAGTTGCCGGTCTCGTAGCCGCTGTTGAGTATCGTGCCCTCAAAATATCTGCTGGCGTTGGAAATTATCCCGCGCGTGACGGTTCTCGCGAAGCCGTGCGGCGTTCCGACGGCGTACACTACTTCCCCCGACTTCAAGTCGGCCGAGTTCCCGAATTCAGCGTGCGAAAATTCGAGTCCGCGCCGCCGCACGTCCTCCATGTCGAGGCGTATCAGCGCCAGATCCGTCCAGTGGTCCCAGCCTATGAAATCCGCCTTTACGCGTTCGAGGTTCGCGAGGGTGACGACGATTTTCGTCGCGTAGCAGTTTACGACGTGCGCGTTCGTTAGAACGGTTCCGTCGGCGTCCATTATTACGCCCGAGCCGATGCTGCGCGCCGTGAGGCTTCCGCCGTCCTTTTGGGATTTCTCCCAGACGTCTATTTTGACGACGCTTTGGAGGAGGTTTTCGAAGCCCGCGCTCTCGGGGCGCCCGCGCCCGTCGAATGACGAGCAGGCGCACAGCAACGCGCATGCGATTGCCGCGAAGATTGCGGAAAGCCTCATCGCGCTACGGCCTCCGCCCCGTCTCCGCCGTCACCCGTATGGCGATTCCTCCGCGGGAGTTGAAATTTCCCTCGACCCTGCACCACACGGGGTCGAGCGCCTTCGCGAGGTCGTCGAGGATTATGTTCGTCAGGTGCTCGTGGAAGCAGCCCTCGTTTCTGAACGACCACAGGTAGAGTTTTAGCGACTTGCTCTCCACGATTTTTTCGCGCGGGACGTAGGAGATTTTTATTGTGGCGAAGTCCGGCTGGCCCGTTGCGGGGCAGAGGCAGGTGAACTCCGAGGTCTCGAGCTCAACGAGGTAGTTTCTGCCCGGGTTTTTGTTGGGGAAAACCTCCAGTTTGCGCGAGGGCTTCGCCTTTTTCCCGCCGAGCGCGGCGCCCAGCAGCGTCAGCCCCTCCAAATCTTTCTTTTGCGTCTTTTTCATTGCGTGCGTCAGAATTCTATCATCACTTTGCCGAGGCGAGAATTTTCCGTGGCGCGCTTCATCGCGGCCTCTATGTCCGCCATTTCGTAGCGCGAGTCCACCGGCGCTTTCAGCGCGCCCGCGGCTATCAGCTCAAACACCTGCGAAAACAGGGCTTCGGACTCCGCGCGCGGGTGCGTGCGCTGCCATTTGTCCCACCAGAACCCGCGCAGGCGCAGGTCGTTGAAAATAAGAAAGCGCGTCGGGAAGCGCACGGGCTCGCCCGTCATGCCGCCGATTGTGACGACGGTGGCGGAGTCGCCCATCGCCTTTATCATGTTTGAGACGCTGGCGCCGCCTATCTGGTTCAGCCCGAGTTTGAGGCAGTTGCCGGTCGCCTCCTTTACCGCCTTGGCGTCGAATTCGGCCTCGTCCACTACTATGTCGGCGCCGTATCCTTCGAGCATGGCGCGCTTTTTTTCGGCGTTGCGCAGCATGTTTACGGTTTTTATCCCGCGCGCGGCGCATATTTGAATCATGAAAATCCCCAGCGCGCTGCCCGCTCCGTTTTGTATCAGCCAGTCGCCGGCTTTCATCTTTTCGAATCCGTCGAGCACGCAGAGGGCGGTCGGGGGATTTATGAAAGCCATCGCCGCGGCGTCGGGGTCGAGCCCGTCGGGTATTTCGAGCAGGTCGGAGGCCTTTGCGATCTGGTATTGCGTCCACGCCCCGGGCTCGGGGGGAAGGCGCACGAGGGCGCCCGCGCGCGGGCCTTCAGTGTCGGGGCCGAGGGCGACTACTTCGCCTATGCCCTCGCGGCCGGCTATTGCGGGCAGGGGCCTGAGCCTGCCGTACGAACCGCCTATCATGCCGAGGTCGGAGGGGTTGACGACGGCTCTCACGAGCTTGACGACGGCTTCGCCCCTTTTGGGGTCGGGAACTTCCACTGTTTCGGGGTGCACCACTTCGGCGGGATTGCCGTAGGTCTTGTGTACTGCTGCTATGCTTTTCATTTCTGTTTATATTAGAGTCGCGCGCGCCTTAAAAGTCAACGAACAATCCGTTTGACACCTCTTTTGGCAAATCGTTTTGCCCTCCGCAAAAAAACTTGCGCGCCCGCGCGTTTTGCCGATAAGTTTTCGGATATGGAAAACCCTTTTTTGGCGGCGGAACTCCCGCCCGACTGGACGAAAATGAAACCCGAATTCGCGGCGGAGGCCGTGGATTCGGCCATTGAAAAATCGCGCGCCAACATCGCGGCGATAAAGGCGCTCCCAACGGGAGGGCTCGATTACGAAAATTGCGTTTTGGCGTTCGATTCGGCGACCGAGCCGCTCGATACCGTATATTCCCGCCTCGGGCACCTCGTTTCCGTGGCGGATTCCGACGCCCTGCGCGCGGCGTACGGCGCGCTCGTCGGAAAAATCGCCGATTTTTATTCCTCCGTGCGCCTCGACGACGGGCTCTACGCAAAGCTTGCGGAATACGCGGCTTCCCCCGAAGGCAAATCCCTCGAAGGCGCGCGCGCGCGGATGCTCTCGGAGACTTTGCTCGACTTCGAGCTCGGCGGCGCGAAGCTTCCGGCGGAGGGGAAGCGCAGGATCCGCGAAATCGACGGGCTGCTCGCGCAGAAGGCGCAGAAATTTTCCGAAAATGTGCTCGACGACACCAAGCGCTTCACTCTCCACATCGGCGACCCGTCCAGGCTCGAAGGGCTCCCGCCTGCGGCCGTGGCGGTCGCCGCGCAAAAGGCGGCCGCGCGGGGGGAATCCGGCTGGGATTTCACGCTCGAACAGCCCTCCTACGTCCCGTTCATGTCCTACGCCGCCGACGATTCCCTGCGCGAAAAGCTCTGGCGAGCCTCGGCGCGTCTGGCGTCCGACGGCGAATATTCCAACTGGGGGCTCATGGAGGAAATTTTGAGGCTGCGCGCGGAAAAGGCGCGGATTCTCGGGCGCGCGGATTTTGCGGATCTCGTCCTCGAGCGGCGCATGGCGCGCAGCGGGGCGAAGGCGCTCGCGTTCGTTGAGGACCTGCGCGGGAAGTTCTCCGCGGCGTTCGAGTCCGAATGGCGCGAGCTGCTCGACTTCTCGCGCTCCGGGGGCCTGCTCGACGGCGGCAAGATGCCCCCGTGGCGCGCGGCGTACGCCTCCGAAAAGCTGCGGGCGAAAAAATATGGGTTCGACCCCGAATCGCTGCGCCCGTATTTCCCGATGGAGGCCGTAATGCGCGGAATGTTTGAAATCTGCCGCAGACTCTACGGAATAGAAGTTTCGCGCGCGGAAATGCCGGCGCCCGCGTGGGATTCTGCCGTCGAGCTATTCGAGGCCCGCGCTCCGTCGGGCGGCGTCATGGGGCTGTTTTACGCCGACTTCCGCCCGCGCAAAAACAAGCGCGCGGGGGCGTGGATGAATCTGCTCGAACCCGCCAAGCGCGGCCGCCCCGCGCTCGGCGTCATAGCTGGCAACCTCTCAGAGCCCGCCGGCGGCAAGCCCGCGCTCCTTTCGCACTCCGACGTCGAGACTCTATTCCACGAGTTCGGGCACCTGATACACTTCTTCATGATGGATTCCCCCGAGCTCTCGCTGCGCAACGTCGCGTGGGATTTTGTGGAGTTGCCGTCGCAGATTATGGAAAACTGGTGCCGCTCGCGCGAGGGGCTCGACGTCTTTGCGCGCCATTATGAGACGGGCGAAAAAATTCCGGAGGAGCTGTTTGAAAAATTCGAGAAGTCGCGGAAGTTCATGGGCGCGAACGCCGCCATGCGCCAGCTCTCCTTCGCGCAGATCGACCTGCTGCTGCACGTCAGGCCGGAGGAGTTTATCGCCGCGGGAATCGAAAATGCGGCGCGGCGGGAGCTCGCGGGGTTCGTCCACGAATATTCCGAGGCGGTTCCGACAATTCTGCCGCGCTTCACGCACCTGTTCGGCGACGCGGTCGGTTACGCGGCGGGCTACTATTCATACAAATGGGCGGAAGTCTTGGAGGCCGACGCGTTCTCGCGGTTCGAGCGCGAGGGGATTTTCAATCCAGAAGTCGGCGCGGAGTTCGCCGAAAAGGTTTTGAGGGTTGGCAATTCGGTCGATCCCGCCGACGCTTTCAGGAATTTCATGGGGCGCGACCCCGACGCCTCCGCGCTCGTGGCGCGCTCGATAGACTCTGCGGCGCGAGGGGCGGCCGAAGGCTGAAATCTTTGCGGCATTTATTTTCCGTATTTTCTTGAACGACCGCTTTGGAAAAATATAACTTCAACGCAATGAAAACGCGCAATATTCTGATAGCCATATCCGCTTTTGCCGCAGCTCTCGCGTGCTCCGGCGCGCAGAAGACGGAGGACCTCTTCAACGGAAAAAATCTCGACGGGTGGAAGTTCTTCGTCGAAAACGGCGCCGCCAAGCCGGAAGATGTGTTTTCCGTCAAAAACGGCATGATCCACATAAAGGGCGTTCCGTTCGGCTTCATGTACACCGAGAACAAATATTCGAACTTCCGCCTGCATGTCGAGTGGAAGTACCCGATAGGCGGCAGCAACAGCGGAATATTCCTCTTTCTGCAAGAGCCTACAAAAGAGCTGTGGCCGAACGCCGTGGAGTGCCAGCTGTGCTCCGGCAAGGCGGGGGACTTCGTGCTGCTCGGGGGTTCGGACGTCGCTGAGTACAAGGCTCCCGAGGGAAAGCCGCGCCCGAAATTTCCCGTCGTCGAGAGGTTTGAAAAAAACCGCGAAAATCCCGTGGGCGAGTGGAACAGCGCGGACATCGTGTGCAGGGGCGGAAACATAGAAGTCTACATAAACGGGACGCTCCAAAATGTCGGAACGAAGTCGGCGCATTCGAGCGGCTACATCGGCTTGCAAAGCGAGGGCGGGGACATTCTCTTCCGCAACGTGCGCCTGACCCCGATGGACTGACGCCCCGACATCCGGATTTTGCTGCCGCCCGCATTCGGGCGGTTTTTTTTTGTCGCCAAGCGCGCCAAAACCCGCGACAATATGCCAATGCGAAATATCATACGGTTTGCAAAATTTGCCGCGCTCGCCGCAGTCTGCCCGGCCGCGCTCGCGCTCGAAGACTACAAGAAGCCGGTCGCGGAGGACGCCGATTTTTTCCCGCCGTTCGACTCCATAAAGCCTCCGCTGCTCATGCCGCGGGACGCGAAGCTGGAGTTTTCCAAAGAGGGGCACTTTCTCGTGGACGGCGAGCCGCGCTATATGGAGGGCACGATTTTCTACGAGGGCGACTCGATGTCTTTTGGGGTTCCGACGTACGGGTATCCGCCGTCCCTCAAATGGCTCTACGAGACTACCCAAAACTACGAGGATTTGCAGAGGCTCGGCTTCGACACGGTCGGCACGGGTCTTCCGAACGACTGGATGCGGAAATACCGCAAGAGGTTTATCCACCTGCGCGCAAACGATGAAATGTTTTTGCGCTACGCCAAAAGCGGCCTGCCGCTTTACGTGGACTTTACCGCGGCGGAATGGAGCCACGGGGGGTTGAAATACGCCGAGGGAATGCCGCCGGCGAAGGAGGCGTTTACCGTCCCCGGGAGGTCGTACCACTGGATGCCCTATTCGGCGAATGCCCCCGAGGGACGCCAGCTGTGGCGCGAAATGTGGGAGGGCGGAGCCGAGTTCCTGAAAAAGCGCGGCATAAAGCCGTTCATGTACGAGCTCTTCAACGAGCCCGACTACGACGACCTGAGCGAATATAACAAAAAGCTTTTCGCCAAAAAGATGAAGTCGAAATACGGCGGCAAAATATCGCGCCTGAACGCCGAATGGGGGGCGTCGTATTCAAATTTCGACGAAATATCCGGATTCAAAAATTACGACGAAAACGCGGGGCTTTTCGTGGAATGGGTGAAGTTCATGGAGGATTCTTTCGCCGGCCTTTGCAAATTCGGGGCGAAAGTCATTCGCGACGCCGACGGGCGCCCCGACGCGGGCGTGTGCTTCCAGCCGATTTTTCTGGACGGCAACAACGTCAATATCTACAAGGCCGACAGATATCTCGACGCGGTGTGCTCCTCCACGGGCGGCGGGGATTTCTTCCAGGCGCGCTTTATGAGGGCGATAGCCGACGGCAAGCCGATTTTCGACGGCGAGACCTACATGGGGCACACCCGCGAATCATTCCGCAACAAGATTCTCGAACAGTACATGCGCGGCTACAACGCCTCCTACCTCTTCAAATGGAGCAGGCGCCCCAACGACCCAGCGTGGAAGCTCGAAAACGGCGGCGTTAGGCTCGCGGAAAAATTCCCTTACATGGTGCTGAATCCGTACGCGGTACATCCGCGCGCGTTCCTCGGGCTGATGGACGCAAAGAGGGCGATATTCTCCGTAAACGGCCTCTTCACGCCGCGCGACAGGGGGGTGAAAAGCGATGTCGCGGTGCTCTATTCTTACCCCACCAACAGATTGCAGCGGTATCCGAAGGCGCCGCCATTGCAGACCGACATGGAAAAGAAGGTCGCCGCCGCGCTCGAATACTCGCAGGTGCAGTACGACATAGTTTTGGAGGAGCAGCTCAAAAGCGGCAGGCAAAACCGCTACAAGGCTCTCGTTTGCGCGGGGGCGGCGTCGTACAAGGCGACTCCGCGCAAGCTGCTCGAATACGCAGAGGGCGGCGGGACGCTCGTGCTGTTCTTCGACGCGCTCACGCTCGACGAGTACGGGAAGCCGCTCGGGGAAACTATTGCCGGCATAGGCTTCGGAGCGGACAGGAGCGCGGTTTCGGGAGAGCTGAAAATAGGAGGGGAGTCGATGAAGGCGTTCCACTTCAAGTCGGTGAAAATGCCGGAGGGCTGGACTCCCATAGGCGAAATCGGCGGTGAGCCCGCGGTCTGGGAAAAGCCCGCGGGGAAGGGGAAAATGGTGTTTGTGAACGCGAAAGTTTCGGGGGCCGATTTGCGCAGGCTCGCGTTCGAGATTTTGAGGCGCTCGGGCGCGGAAAAATTGTGCGGGGTTGAAAATGCGATAACGGGCGCGCCGTGCGGCGCGGTCGAGATGGCGAAGGCGCGCGCCGGAGGGAAAGTCGGGTATTTTCTCTTCAACCGCTCGCTCGACGCGGAAGCCGTCGCGCTTGCGCCGAAGGAGGATCTCGTTTTCGCGGAAATCCTATCTGGCAAAATAATTGAAAGGGACGCGGAAGGCAGAATCATTCTGCCGCTCAAATCGGGAGAGCCGGCGGTTCTCGTCGGCGCGCCGGAGGGCGAGGCCGCGCGGGTATTCGGAGGTTTCAAAAGGGTTTCCGGCTCCGGCGCCGCGCGCGCGGCGGCCGAGTGGGACAGAAAGCTGCGCGAAGAAAAGATGGACTCCGCAAAGGCTTTTGACGTTCCCGCCGCAAACCTGCGGACGATTCCCATGCGGGAGTTCGCAAATCTCGACTGCTCCGCCGACATTCCCCTGGGCGGCTCTTTCGGCAAGCTGAAATCGCTGCCGTGGGGCGTCGAAAACTGCAACGGGATTCCGTTCGACTTCATCAGGCCCGACCATAATAAAAATTTGACGGCGATAGGTCTCGGCGACTTCGGCGGCAAGGGGAAATTTTCCGAAGTCCGCGGCGTAAAGATAGACTCCAAAGCTTCCGCGCTATACTTTTTGCACGCGGCCGCCGGAGACGCCGAGGGCGAAATCGCAAGGTACGCCGTCAATTATTCCGACGGTACAAAAGCCGAGATTCCGATAGTGATGAACCGCAATGTCGGCGCGTGGGACGCCGTTTTGAATCCGGACAAAAATGCCGAGACGGTCGCGGGATTCATAAACCCCGACAACCGCGGCCTCTATGTCTGGAAGTGGGAAAATCCGTTCCCCCACAAGCTCATTAAGTCCGTCGACGCCGTTTTGACCCGCCCGTCCGCGGCGTATTTCGCGGCGGGGATAACCGCGGAATCCCCGTCCGGAGATTCGGATTGCGACGCGGTAAAGCTCGCCGGAGAGGGAGCCTCGGCGCGCTTCATAAACTGCGAATCCGGCAAATTCGAGAACGGAGTTGCCGAGATGTCCGCGGCCAAAATGAAAAACTATGCGCGGGTGATCGTGGATTTCGGAAAAAAGTTTTCGCTTCCGGAGAGCGCCGCGGAGGGGAGCCTGTCTTTCGACATCGACGTCGGCGCCGGCAATTCCGCGCCGGAGCTCTACGCCGCGCTCGACAGGACGGTCGACAATATCAGCCGCTCCACGAGGGGAATGCTCGAAGATCTCGGCGATGGCAGATACCGAGCGCGGATTCCGCTGTCCGCCCTTCTGAAAGGAGAGCGCGATTCCTTCGGGCGCGCCATCGTCCAGATAAACGGCGCCCCGAAGGGGTTTGAAAAAATAAAAATCGGCAACTTCGAGCTCGTCGCGTACCGCTCGGCAAATCCGTTCCGGAACGACGCTTTCGAGACTTCCCAGTGGGGCGGAATCAAAATGTCCAAGGGGCGCGGATACGTCTCTTTCGGGCTCGACAACGACAGCAAAAAGTGGTGCGTCGGAACCCTGAAATTCCTTAGGCCTGTTCCCGTTCCGGAGGGTTTCGGAAAGAAGAGCCTGGTCTTTGAAATCAATGCGGGGCCCGACGTGTTGGGCAACAGAAATATCGGCTCGCAGAACTTCCAGATGAACTTTTCCTATCTGGACGCGAACGGGAAGAAGGCCTCCACCCCGTACATAGTCGTTCCGAAGGGAGGATTTATTTCGGGGGGCGCGGTGGACGGAATCCCCGCGACTTGGCAGAAGGTGTCGATACCGGTTGCGCGGATTATGCCGAAAGGCGCGGACGGTGTTTCGGCGATAACCTCAATCGCGCTTCAATACATGCTGCTGCCCGCCGACAGGGCGGGGGTGCAGATAAGAAACATAAGGTTTGAGTAGCCGTCCGCAGGGCGCGCAAAAAAAGAAACCCTCCGGCGTGCGCCGGAGGGTTTGTCTTTTTTTCAAAAAATTTTCAGATTTCCGAGGCGATTTTTTCGGCGGATTCGGCGTCGGCTTTCGCCTTTTTGACGCCATCTTCCGTCTTTTTTGCGGCGGCTTCCGCGAGCTTCTCAAACTGCGCCTTGAATATGGCGCGGCGCGATTCAAGTATTTTGTTAGAGGTCTCTGCCGTCTGTATGCGCGACTGCATCGCCTGCGCGCGGGAGAATAGCGATATGGCGTCCATCGAAAGGCTTTGCGCGGCGTTTATATCGGCGTCTATCGCCGCGTTTTGCAGCTGCGCTTCGTTGGCGGCGGCGCGCAGGAACTCCGCGGCTTCGCGGATTTCAAACGCGGCGTTCGAGATTTTCGAAAATTCGCCGAGAAATTCCGCGCGCAGGTTTTGCGGCTTTTGGGCGGGCGCCGGGGAATTTCGCATTGCGGAGGGGGCGCCGTAAAGGGCGGTGGAGGTTCTTGCAGACTCCCTCTTTGATTTCATCGCGAACCGGTCGTCTGCCGCGTCTGCGGCTGCGAATCCGGCGTCGTAGACTCCCCGCTCCCATTTGCCGGCGGAGATTTTCGGCAGGGCGGAGAAAATCGAAACGCGGGAAAATTCGGCGTCCGCGAATTTTCCGGAGGCCGGAATTTTGTTGAGGACGAGGTCGGCGAGCTTCCCGTAGGACTTCATGAGGACGGCGCGCGCGCCGTTTGCGTCTTCGGCGCATCTGGCGAGCTCCTTGCCCGCCCGTGCGTACTGTTCGGCGAGCTCTTCGAGGGGCGCCTTTATGTTTCCGATTTTCTCAGAGTTTTCCGCATTGAGCGATTCGAGGCGCGCCGCGTAATCCTCCGCGAGGCCCACGGCGGGCGCCACGCCCTCCATCTTGGGGGTAGCCACGGAGATGTTTACGAGGGTTGACGAAAGAAATTCCTCCGCGGATTTCAGCGACGCCGCGGCGGATTGGAAGTCGGCCTGGACGGATTCAAATTCGCGCTTGTCCTGGTACATATTCCCGGGGTTTTGCGCCACTTTCGGCCGCAACGCCTCTATCGCGGCTTCAATGCTTTTTATTTTTGCGCGCGCCATCGGCAGGATTTTTTCGACGTCTTCGAGCGTCGATTTCGCGCTCTTAAACCCTTCCACGTCGGCGGCGAAGCCCGTTTTGAACGCCGCTATCCGCCTTTTTAGGGATTGGGCGGAATTTTCGAGCTCCGCGAAGTCGCTGGCGAGCGACCGGAATTCCCCCTCCTTTTGGGAGAGCGAGGCGCTTTCGGCGCTGAAAATAGAGTCCGCGGAGCGGATCAGGTTTTGGGCGTCGGAAAACGAGGCGAACGCGGCCTTCATTTCGGCGCGTGCGGCCTCGATTTCCCCCGCCGCGTTTTCGGGTTCGGCGAATGCGGCAGCGCATGCCGCGAACAACGGTATAAGTGCGTTTTGTATTTTCATGGCTTTTGTATGTTAGACGCCGCGAAAGGCGATTTGTTTTGCGGCATTGCGAAATTTTACATCATCGACATCGGATCCACGTCGAGCGCGTCCTCTACGTCCTCGTCCATCGGAAATTCCCTCCGCAGCTTTGCGATTTCCGCCACCGCCGCGCGCACGTTTTGCGTGAAGTACCAGATGTGCCACCTGTAAAAGTCTTCGGATTTTTCGAGCGGGGCGGGGGACGGCCCGCGTATCGAGCAGAATCCGCCGATTTTCGCCTCGGCGGCCTCCGCCCATTTTTCGGCGTAAAATTCGAGTTTTTCCTCGCTGCGAGAACGGAATATGTGGCGTATCAGGCGCGTCGAGGGCGGATAGCCGTATTCGGCGCGGTTTTCGAGCTCCTCCTCTAAAAACGACTCCATGTCGTCGCGCTTGGCGTACTGTATGGGCGCGGCCTCCGGCGTCATCGTCTGGACTATCACTTCCCCGCGCGCCTCGCCCCTCCCCGCGCGGCCCGCCACCTGCACTATGAGCTGGTAGGTCTTTTCGGCGGCGCGGAAATCCGGCATGTGCAGGCTTATGTCGGCGTCGATTATCCCCACGAGCGTGACTCTCGGGAAGTCGAGCCCCTTGGCTATCATCTGCGTGCCGACGAGTATGTCGAGCTTCCCGCGCCGGAAGTCGCCGAGGATTCTGCGGTAGTTGTCGCGCCTCTTCATGGCGTCCCTGTCCATGCGCCCGATTCTCGCGGCGGGGAACATCGCGGATATGGCCTCCTCGATTTTCTGGGTTCCCGCCCCGCGCCACTTGGCCTTGGACGAGCCGCATTTTCTGCACGCGCGCGGGGCTTTCGCGGTGTAGCCGCACAGGTGGCACTTCACGATGTCCTCCCTCTTGTGCCACGTCATGCTGACCGAGCAGTGCGGGCATTCCTCGACCGCCCCGCAGTCGGGGCATTCGAATATTTTGGAGTATCCCCTGCGGTTGAGGAAGAGAATCGCCTGCTCCCCGTCGTCGAGCCTCCGCGCGAGCTTTTCCGCCAGAATGTTGGAGATTGCCGACCCGGGCTTTTCGCGCTTCATGTCCACGATGAAGACGGAGGGCATGGAAGACCCGTCTATGCGGCTGGAAATTCTGGATAGGGCGTATTTGCCGGTTTTCGCGTTGTTGAGCGTTTCGAGCGCGGGGGTGGCGGAGCCGAGCACGCAGGCGCATCCGGCGATTTTTGCGCGGTAGACGGCGGCGTCCCTGCCGTTGTAGCGCGGCGCCTTGTCCTGCTTGTACGCGGTGTCGTGCTCTTCGTCCACTATTATGAGCCGCAGGTTTTTGAGGGGGGCGAACACGCAGCTACGCGCGCCTACGACGACTTTCGCCTCTCCGCGCGCGAGCGCCCTCCACGCGTCGAGCCGCTGCCCGTCCGACAATCCGCTGTGCCAAACAACCAGCCCGCAGTCGCCGAGCCTGCTTTTGAGCCTTCCGACCGTCTGGGGGGTCAGCGCGATTTCCGGAACGAGGAATATGCACGTTCCGCCGCCGTCGAGGGCTTTTTTCATGGCGCGCATGTAGACTTCCGTCTTCCCCGAGCCCGTCACGCCGTAGAGCAGTCGCGTTTTGAAGGCGCGCGCGGCGATGTCGGATGAGATTTCCCCGAAGGCCTTTTGCTGCTGGGCGTTGAGCTCCGGAGGCTCGGATGGGACGGCTTCCGCCGACGATAAATCGTCGTCGAACGCCCCGCGCCGGATTTCCCTCGTGCTCTGGACGAGCAGCCCTTTTTTGACGAGCGCGTCTATTGCCGCGCTCGTCGTCTGCGCGAGCCTTATCAGCGCGGATTTCAATATGGCGTCGGGGTATCCGCCCATAAATTCGAGCAGTTTGCGCTGCTGCGGGGCACGGGGCAGGAGGGCGTCTATTTCCTCGGGCGATACGGGGCGCGCGAGGGATATTTCCGCGGCCTCCCTCGCGCCTTTGCCGGCGCGGACGACGGCGGGAATCATGGTCTCGAAAATCTGCCGCATGCCGCAGCCGTAGTATTCGCCCATCCACTTTGCGAGTTTCATCAGCTCCGGCGTCAGGACGGGCTCGGGCTGGACGAAGGAACGCAGGGGTCGCAGCTTGAAGGAAAGCTGCCCTACTTCCGCCGCGGGGCGTATGTCCGTCACGATTCCGCAGGCGCTTCCGCCCCGCAGCGGCACGCTTACGAGCGATCCGACCGCGAGGGATTCGAGGCTTTCGGGGACGGAGTATGTTAATGGGCGCTCGATTCCGCTGAACAGCAGGATTGTCGCCGCGCGTTTTTCGGCGGCCATTTTGCTATTGCGCGCTTTCGGCGGCGGCCGCCGCATTCAGTTCGGCGATTTTGCGGAATATGTCCGCATAGGCGCGCAGAACGCCCGCGCGCGCGGATAGCCTTATCTTTACGGAATTTCTTTCGATGAACGCGAACGCCTCGGAATCGTCGACTTTCCCGTCGAAATCTACCCCGAACTGCGAGAAAATCACCTTCATTATCCGTGAATTGTTTATGAGCGCGGCGAAGTCCGCGCCGGAAGCGGCGTATTTTTTCAGCGGGTAGTCCGACGGGGGATTTTTTATTTTTTCGACGGCGGCTTTGACGGCTTCAAGGGAAGTGGCGGACACGAGGTATCCGCCCTCCTTTGCCATAAACATTTTGGGCGCGCCGGCGGCGGGGGCGGAGGCCTCGCAGATTTCCATTCCGTCGATTTCCCTTATTTGCGCCTTGAATGGCGGGAGTTCCGCAGGCGTCCCCCCAAGATTTTTCGCGAGTTCCGCGTTCGCCCTTTCCGATGTTTCGGCGATTTCTTTCAGCGACATGGCGGACGCGGCGACCGACACGCTTTCAAACTGCGCCGGCGGCTTGAAGTCGAGCGCCGAGGCGGAAGTTGACGAGGATTCAATCGCGGCAAAGACGGCGTTCCGGGTTTCGGGCGAGAGCCCGAGAGAGTCCATCAGCGGCTGCATGAGCTTTTTGTAGGGGCCGGCGGCGGCTTTGCCGTTCGCGGAGGAGACTGCGGAGAACATGAAGCCCTGCGGTATGAACGCCGCCTCCGCCGCGCGCTTTTTGAGAGGCAGGGCGTTTATCAGGTTTGCGAGGTCGGAGTTTTCACGCGCGTAGAGGTCGGTTTTTACGCGGATGGAATTCCCGTCGTAGTCGAGCGCGATTTTTGCGAGCTCCACGCCGCCGGCGGCTGTTTTGAACCACTCGAACATTCTCTTTTCGTTTGGATTTCCCGGCGCGGGAAGCGAGGCTAAAAATTCGGAGTCCCTGACGCGCAGTGACAGCATTGAGCCGTCTTTTTCTGAGGCGGCGGCTATGGTTTCGTCGGCGTATTTTGACACGTCGGCGGACGGATCGCCCTTGATCTGGACCACCAGCCATCCGCCTTTTTCAAAACGGCGCATATTGGTCTGCTGCGCAAACTTGAAGAGAACCGAATCCCCCGACGCCTTTACCGCGGCGAACGCCAGCGGATCCGCGGGGCTGCCGAACGCGGCAATCCCGAAATTTTCCCGCGCGACGCCATCGAAATTCGGGTAGCCGAGCGGCGAGAGCGACAGGGCGAGGGCCATCTCCGCCTGCGGGTCGGGGTAGATTTTCCTCATGAGATCGGTTGCCTTTACGAAAAATTCCTTCGGGTTTTGCGCCGATGCCGAAAACCAGGGCTTTTCGGCGGCGAGGGAGGCGCAGCATGCGGCGGCGAATGCGATTATGGCGGCAAATTTTTTCATTCTGCGGATAAGTTTTCTGTCTTGCGATTTAACGCGAACCCGCGCGGCATTTCAAGCGCGTATTTCAGGCGGCTTTCGGGTGGCGGCCCGCGGCGGGCGCGGGAGCATGGCAGGCGGGAAGGCCGCCCGTCAGTCCTTTTTGGGGTCGGCGGCGTCGCGGAGGATGTCGCCGAGAATGTTGAAGCACAGCACCGTCGCGAATATGGCCGCCCCCGGGGTGAGCATCCACCAGAAGCCGAGCATCAAAACTTTCGTGTCGTTCTGCGCCTGCGCGAGCATCAGCCCCCACGAGGCGGAGGGCTCCTGTATCCCGAGGCCGAGGAACGACAGCGCGGCTTCCCCCAAAACGTAGGCGGGTATGGAAAGGGTTGCGCCCACTATCAGGTAGCTCAGGACATTGGGCAGAAAATGCCTTATTATTATTTTTACGGGAGACTCTCCCATAGCCTTCGCCGCCTGGACGTACTGGGCGTTTGCGAGGGAGAGCGACATTCCCCTGACGACGCGCGCGGTCCCCGCCCAGCCGAGCGCGGAGAGTATTATGACTATCATGACGTACATCTGCGCGCTGTCGAAGTGCGGGGCGAGGGCGGAACGCATGGCGAGCAGGAGATACAGGCTCGGAATCGCCATGAGAAACTCGACGAACCTCATCGCCGCGAAGTCGAAAGCGCCCCCGAAGTATCCCGCGAGCCCGCCCACGAGAAACCCCAACACCATGGTTATCGCGATTCCCGCAAAGCCTATGCTCAGCGACACGCGCGCGCCGTAGAGCAGGCGGGAGAACACGTCGCGCCCCGTGGAGTCCGCGCCCAGAAGGTAGACGCGCGCGTCGGGTTCCGGAGAGTCCACCCCGAACAGGCGCGCCTTAAACGGTATCAGCCCGAAGATTTTGCAGTCGCTCTTCTCGTCCCTTACGAAAAATTTTATCGGCAGGCTCTCGCCCTCCACCGGCTCGTATTGCGCTATGCTCGGATCCGACTGGCGGTAGCATTGGGCGCGCAGCGAACCGTTTTCAAAGAATATTTTTGTCGGCGGGTGGAAGGATTTGTCGAGGCACTGTTCGGTCGGCGAGTACGGGGCGAGGAACGGGGCGAAAATTGCGGCGGCGTACATTGCGGCGAGAATCGCGAGGGCGGCTGCGCCGCGCTTGGAGCGCAGCGTCTGGGGCAGGAGATTCTTGCAGAAGAACGCCGCCGCCCAGCACAGCCCGAGCGCGAGCATCAGAGCGAGTACCGCGGCGCCCGCCATTGCCGCCCAAAAAAAGGCGGTTTTGAGAAATGCGAAGAACGCGGGGAATGTCTCGCACGCCCACGTGAGGCCGGCTATGGCCGCAGCGGCGCAGGCAGTGAAAACGGCGATTCCCTTTGCGGGTATCTTTTCGCGCTCGAGGCGTATGCGCGGGTCGGCGAGGGCGAGCAGTATGTCGGCTATCAGCTGGCCCGCTACCAGCATCGCGCAGCCTATCACAACCCCCGCCATCACGACGTACTGGTCCTGCTTGATTATCGCCGCGTATATGAGCTGTCCAAGACCCGGGTAGTTCATGACGTTCTCCACGAGCAGCGCGCCGGAGAGCAGCCCCGCAAAGGCGAATCCGAACGATGTGACAACCGGATTTATCGCGTTGCGCAGCACGTGCCTGAACATTATGGCGTTTTCGCCCATTCCCTTTGCGCGGGCGGTCGTCACGAAATCCGCGCGCGAATAGTCAAGGAATGTCCCGCGCATCACGCGCATCATAGACGCTATTCCGCCGAACGACAGGACGAGCGTCGGTAGGATCAAGTGTTTTATCCAGTCGCCGAACTTAGCCGCGGGGGAGAGGAAGTCGTAGAGTATGGAGACTTGACCTCCCGTAGGCAGCAGCCCCGTCACTGCGGCGAACAACACCGCGAGCAGCGCGAGGAAAAAGTACGGCACGCTCAGCGCTGCGTAGGCGAGAAACGCGCTCAGCTTGTCGAACGCGGAGTCGCGGCGGACGGCGGCGAGCACCCCGAGCGGAATGGATACCGCGTAGATTACGAAGGTGCTCGCGAGCGCGAGCAAAAGGGTCGGAAAAATTCTCTGTCCGATGAGCTCCATGACGGGTATCTTGTAGCTCCACGAAAACCCGAAGTCGGGCGCGCCGAAATATATGGCGGAATGTTTGCCCCTCCCGGATTCCGGCAACAGGAAGTTTGTCTTGACCGGAGAGACGCCGTTGAGCCACCTGCCGTACTGCACGTACCACGGCTTGTCGAGCCCCAGGCGCATTTCCTCCTGCTTTACGATTTCCGGGCTGATGTCCTTGGAGTTGCGCGCCTCGCTCAGAAAATCCCCCGGGGCGAGGTACATGAGCAGAAACACGAGCGCGCTGATGCCCAGCATCAGGGGTATCATGGAAAGCAGCCGCCTTGCGATGAATTTTACCATGCCCTTATTTCCCGCCCCCTTCGGATTCGCCCGGGGCGTAGAGTTCGTCGATATTCCAGATTACGGAGCCGACCGGAGGCACGCGCACGTTGCGCCATTTCTCGGAGACTCCCGAATAGCTCATAGGGGTGACGAGGAAGAGCAGGGGAAGCTCCCTCGAAAATATGTTTTGCATTTCGTCTACGAGCGCCTTGCGCCTGGCGGGGTCGAATTCGACCTCCTGGGCGTCCATTATTTCGTCGACGCGCCTTTCCCACTCGGTGGCGGGCGACTTTTGGCGGGGATTCCAGACGTGCAGAAAGCCGTCGGAGCGGTAGATGGCCTTGCCGCCCGAGGGGTCGCCGCCGCCGGTAAACCCCATGAGGGCCGCCTCGTATTCAAACGTGTTGTCGATTTTTGAAATCATCGTACCGAAATCCATGAATTTCAGCCTCACCTCTATGCCTATCGCCCTCATGTTCTCGACGAAGGTCGTGGACATTGCAGTTGCGTTTTGCGAGCCGTCCGCGACGATGAACTCGAATTCCACGCGGTTTTTTTGCGGGTCGAGAAGGCTTCCGGAGGCGTCGTAGGAAAATCCCTGCGGTATCAGCATCTGCCGCGCCGATTCGGGGTCGTAGGAGTATTTGGGGGTGTCGGGGTTGTGCCATTTTTTGTTGGCGGGCGAGATTATCCCGTCGAGCTTTCTGGCGCGGCCGAACCACACACTTTTTATCAGCCCATCGCGGTCGACCGCCTTCATGACTGCCCTCCGAAATTCTGGGTTGGAGAACCATTTGAGCTTGTGCGGGGCGACATAGGGTTTGCCGCCCTCCGCCGAGCCCGGGTTGAGGTTGAACCACACGAAGAAAATTCCGGTGTCCGGGCCGCGCTCGTAAATTTTGAATTTGTAGGTTTCGGCGTAGTTTTTGACCCAGGCGTAGTCGTTGGCGCCCACATTTGAGGCGTCGCACTGGCCCGTGGCGAAAAGTATTGTCGATGTGTTGGCGTCGGCGACGAACTTGTATATTAGAAAGTCTATGTAGGGCAGGCGGTTGCCCTTTTTGTCAGCCCGCCAATAGTGCGGGTTGGGCTTGAGCGCGAGGCGCTCTCCGGGCTTGTAGGAGAAAATCTGGAACGGCCCCGACGCCGCGATTCCCGACGGGTTGGAAATCGCCGTCTGCGTGGACCACGCCTGTTGGAACGAGCCGTCCGCCGCCGCCTTTTCGAGGCGGTGTTTTGGCAGTATTCCCACAAATCCTATGTCGGTGAGAAACGGCGCGTAGGCTTTTTTTGTCGAAAACTCCACGGAATACTTGCCGGTTTTTCTGAATTTTACGGGCTCTCCGCCTATCGTGTATTGGCCCGCGTACCTCGACGGATAGCGCAGAAGCGGCCTGCCGGTCGACTTGTCCGCAAGCGGCTTCCCGTCTTCGCCGAGGCTCGGGGCGAATATCGTCTCGAAAGTAAATATTACGTCGTCCGCCGTGATTTCGACCCCGTCGCTGAATTTTACGCCTTCGCGCAGGTCGAACCGGTAGGTTTTCCTGTCTTCCGATATTGTCCACGATTTCGCGAGCGCGGGAATCGGGTTCATGGTGAAGGGGTCGACCGTCACGAGGGGCGAAAGGATGAGGTCGATTATCTGCGACGAGTAGGCGTCGGTCGCGATGAGCGGGTTGAAAGTTTTAGGCTCCTGCGAGGCGGCGAGGACGAATACGCCGCCGTAGTTTCCCGGGACGCATTCGGATATTTCGGCGTCCGCGGGCAGGGGAAATTCTCCGCGCCGCACTTCCGGAGGCCGCGAGCACGCGCACAGGCCCGCGGCGAGTAGGATAAGTGCGGTTTTCGCGGCGCGGAATGTCATCGGTCGCCGGTTTCCTCCGGAGGGTTGGAATCCACGCCGCCGTTCTTCCCCGCAGGCGGAGGGTTCGTTTCGGATTCCGCCGCGCTTTCCGCAGCCCCCGCGGAGTCGTTGAGGCTCCAATCGGGCGTCATGAACGACGTGTCGGGGCGGTTGAGGTTCCAGTCGGGGCCGAAGTCCGGAACGGGGCGCGCCAGCCTGCCGTAGTCTATGTAGGAGTCCATCTTGTAGTCCTCCTCGTAATATCCCATGCCGTAGTCGTCCACCCTGTTCGGGTCGTAGTCTTCCGGAAGCTCGTAGTGCGAGCGGTCGATGTTTCCGAATTCCCCCTCCGGCTCGGAGACCGTCTCAACGCCGCCTTCGGCTTCGAGCCTTTCGGCTTCCTCTTCGGCGAGGCGCTCCTTGGCGGCGGTCTTGGCGTATTCTTGCATTTCCTTTTGCTCTTCGATTTCTTCGAGGCGCTCCCTCTCGGCTTCGCGGCGCAGTTTGGCGTTGCGCATTTTTTCCCCGAGCCTCAGCGCGACTTCGTACATCATGTAGAGCGGAATGGTGAGCGACACCTGCGTTATTGCGTCCGGAGGGGTTATGACGGTCGCGAAAATGAGGATTATCAGAAACACCATGCGGCGGTTGCTTTTCAGCCACGCGGTGTCGAGTATCCCGATGTATATCAGTATGAACTCCACGAGGGGGAGCTCGAATGTCACTCCGACCGCCATTGTCAGGAATATCACCATGCTGTAATACGACTGCGCGTCGGGGAACATCTCCATCTGCATTCCCTGCGACATCCACGACATGAACGCTATCCCCATCGGCAGCATGAAGAAAAACGCGAAGCACACGCCCACCGCGAACAGGAATATCGCCGCAATGATTCCCGGGCGCAGCATCGCGAGCTCCTCCTTTTTAAGCCCGGGCGCGACAAAGCGCGCGGCAAAATAGAACGCAGCCGGCAGCGACAGCCCGAGCGCCCCGAGGAACCCGACGTAAAAATAAACCACTATCGGGGTTGTGAACGACATCGAGCGCAGCTTGATGTCGGCGTACCACGGGTTTGCGGGCTTTTTATCCTTGAACAGGACGATGGAATCGTCTTTGGGCTCTATGAAGTACGGGCCGGTTTTCTCCTTGCCGTCCCCGCCGTCGGGGACGAGGTACACAGGGCCTATGCGCTCGGTCTTTACGTCCGTCACCTGCTCGTCGCCGACCCAATTCGCGAGGATTTCCTTGGCGGAATTGAGCGGGTAGAGCATCATGGAGTTGAAGTAGTGGAAGAATACCAGCACGAACACCAGCGCCGCGGAGAAGAACGCCAGAATTTTGAGTATGACGAACCTCATTTCCTCGAGGTGTTCGAGGAAAGTCATTTCGGACGGGTCGTTTTCCTGGGATTCTTCCGGCATGGGTCTTTACTGGGCGCGCAGTTTGCGCTTCTTGGAGAGCTCCTGGCAAATGGCGTCGAAAACCCCGTTCACCTCTTCGGTTTGCAGGGTTTTTTCGCCCGAGCGGAAGCGCAGTGCGCATGCGAGGCTCTTGAAGCCTTCGGGGACGCCCTTGCCGCGGTAGATGTCGAATATCGAGCAGGATTCAAGCTCAAATCCCTTGCCCTTTGTCTTTTGTCCGGCGATTTTCACGATTTCGTCGGAGACGTTCTTGGCGGGTTCCGAATCTTCGACTATCACGGCGAGGTCGCGCGACGATGGCGGGAAAGACGGGAAAGCCTTGAATTTTTCGGCGGACTTTTTGCGCCCCGCCACGTCAGGGCGGAAGGAGATTTCGCCCGCCCATACGGTCTTATCTATTCCGCGCCCGCGCAGGTGCGCCACGGAGACCGCGCCGAACCTGACTCTGAAGCCCTCGCGCTTTTCGGAGCCGCAGCCGGCGGCAAACCCCGCCTCCCAGACGGGTTCGCCCTCAACCTGCGAGAAGTTCAGCCGCCCCGCGTCGACCCCGAGAATCGAGAGCAGGTCGCATGCAAGCCGCTTTGCGGCGTAGAAGTCGGGCCGCGCGGGCTCTCGCCACGAAGTTTCGGCGGCGCCGGAGACGAGCGCGAACGCCGTCGCGGAGAGCTCCGAAATTTCCCCCGAGGCGTCGGGCCTGAAAATCTCGCCGTTTTCGAAGAATCCGAAAAATCCGTTGGCGTTGGAAAGGTTGGTCGCCGCGGCGTCGAGAAGCCCGTCTATGAGCGATGCCCTGAGGCTGTCCTGGTCGGACGTCAGGGGGTTTGCGAGTTTTAGGAGTTCGGAGCCCGCGTAGAGAAGGGCCTGTTTGGAGCTGTCTTTGAGCGTGTAGTTTTGGCACTCGTTTAGCCCGCGGGAGCAGAGGTAGTCGGCGGCGGCGCAGTTGTATTTAAAGAGCGGGTCGTCGTCGCGTATGAGAGCCTGCGAGATTACGGGAACTTCCGGAATCCTGTCGGAGCCTATCATGCGCACGTATTCCTCCACGAGGTCGACCGGCCTGTCGACGTCGCTTCTGAAAGTCGGGACATTCACCTTCCACTTGCCGTCTCCGGAGCTTTCCACGCCGAAACCGAGGCTGCGGAACACCCTTTCGATTTCCTCCGAAGGCGCTTCGAAGCCGATGTTGTCCTCTATGAATTTTCGGGAGATTTCTATGTCGCGCGCGGCGCGCGGCGCCGAGCCGACAAGGCACGCGGTTTCTACGATTTCGCCGCCCGCGGTTTCGGCGATGAGGTCGGCGGCGCGGCGCGCGGCTTCGAGCGTCCCCCGCGGATCCACGTCGCGCGCAAAGCGGTACGAGGAATCCGTGCTTATTGAGTACCTGCGGCTCGTCGAGCGGATATTGCCCGGGTTGAAGTAGGCGGCCTCGATCACGACGTCGGCGGTGTCGTCCTCGACTTCCGAGTTCAGCCCGCCCATGACGCCCGCCATCGCCACCGCGCGCGAACCGTCGCATATCAGCGTCACATCCGTAGAAAGCGTGTGGATTTTTTCATCGAGGGTCTGGATTTTTTCGCCCTCTTCCGCCTGGCGGACTATGATTTTCCCGCCGCTTATCCGGCGCGCGTCGAAGGCGTGCAGGGGCTGCCCGTATTCCATCAAAACGTAATTGGTGACGTCCACGACATTGTTTATGGGGCGCAGCCCGACGGCTTCGAGGTCGCGGCGCATCCATTCCGGCGACGGGGCGATTTTTACGCCCTTTACGGACACCGCGCAATACATCGGGCAGTTGGGCGTTTTGAGCTCGACTGATTCGAGCAGCCCGCCCGCCGGCGCGGCGGAATATTTCGGCGCGTATTTGAGTTCGGGCTTTTTGAGTTGTCTTCCGAATTTCGCGGCAAGCTCCCGCGCGATTCCGATATGGCTTAGGCAGTCGCCGCGGTTTGCGGTGAGCTCTATTTCAAATACAGTGTCGGAGTCGGTGAAAACGTCGTTTATCGGAGTCCCGATTTCGGGGCGGCTTTCGAGTATCAGCAGGCCGCTGTGGTCCTGCCCGAGTCCGAGCTCGCGCGCGGAGCACATCATGCCGTTGCTCTCGACTCCGCGGAGTTTCGATACCTTTATCTCGAAGCCCTTGCCGTCTTCCGTCGGAAGCTTTGCGCCGGAGAGGGCCACGGGAACCCTGTCGCCGACTTTGTAGTTTGACGCCCCGCACACGATTTGTATCGGGTCGGAATCGGGGGATACTTTCACCATACAGACGCCGAGATGGTCGGAGTCCGGGTGGGGCTCGCGCGAGAGGATTTCGCCGACAACCACGCGGTCGAGCGGCTTGAGCCCGAGAGTCTCGACGCTTTCGACTTCCAGCCCGAGCATCGGCAGCGCCTCCGCGATTTCTTCCGCGGAAATCCCGCTGAGGTCTGCGTATTTGTTAAGCCATTTCAAACTTGCCTTCATTGTGGAGTCCTCCTTGTTATCTCGAACGGAATTGGCGCAGAAAGCGCACGTCGTTGGCGTAGAAGTGGCGGATGTCGTCTATCGAGTGCATCAGCATCGCCACCCTTTCCACCCCGAGCCCGAAGGCGTACCCGCTGTATTCTTTCGGGTCGAGGCCGACGTTTTCGAGCACATTGGGGTCAACCATTCCGCAGCCCATTATCTCTATCCACCTGCCGCTCAGCCTGCCGATGTCGGAGCTCATGAAGTCCACCTCAAAGCTCGGCTCGGTGAACGGGAAAAAGCTCGGGCGCAGGCGCGTCTTGGCGGATTTGCCGAACAGGTTTTTGAAGAGGTAGTCGAGTATCGCCTTCAAATCGGTGAGCTTTACGCCCCTGTCCACGCAGAGGCATTCTATCTGGTGGAAATTCGCGGAGTGCGTGGCGTCGACGGTGTCGCGGCGGAACGCGCGGCCCGGGGCCATTATCCTGATCGGCGCGCCCTCTTTCATCATCGCGCGTATCTGCACGCTCGAAGTGTGGCTGCGCAAGAGGTAGAGCTCGTCCGCGTGCTTCGAGACATTGGAGACTTTCGCCCCGCGCGGCATAAACAGGGTGTCCTGTGCGTCGCGGGCGGGGTGGTTGGCGGGGGTGTTGAGCGCGTCAAAGCAGTACCACTCCGTCTCGAGGTCGGAGGCTTCGGCGACGGTAAAGCCGGCGCGCTTGAAGATGTCGCAGATTTTGCGGATTGTGGCGGTGAGCGGGTGGATTGTCCCGCGGGTTTCCCCGCACGGGGGAAGGGTGGCGTCGGGCTTGTCCCCGAGCGCCTTTGCCATTTCAGCGTTTTCGAGGCGCGCGTAGGCTTCGGCGATGAGCGGCTCTATCTGCGATTTCGCGAGGTTTATGAGCTTGCCGACGACGGGGCGCTGCGCCTTGTCGAGGGTGGGGATAAGCTTCATCGCGGCGGTGAGCTCGCCTTTTGGCCCCGTTATCGAGGCGGAAATTTCCGCGACTTCGGTCTTGGTTTTCGCGGCGGGCAGGGCCGCCTTTGCCCTCGCCAAAATTTCGTTGATTTTGTCTTCCATGTCGGTTGAAAACTTTTCGTTTGAAAAGGCGCGCGCTTCGCACGCCGAGCGCGCGTTTAAATTGGTACAGTCAATTTTTTCGGGGCCGAATAGGCAAGCATTTTTTGCCGCGTTGCCGGTGATTGTTTCGGGGAATTTCCTTGAATGTTTTTCCGCGCGTTTGCTCCTTAGGGATAAAGGGGAAAATCCGGAGCGGACGTTTGCGCGGGAACGGCAGAACATTTGCCGCCGGCTTGCCGTTATTCCCGCGCGCTGAATTTTTTTTTGGGGGGGGGGCTTTCGGGTACAAAAAAACGCGCCCGTTCGGGGCGCGCCTTTTTAAAGGGGTTCTGAACGCCTACTTCTTAATGGAGTCCACAACTTTTTTGACGAGGGCGGCGAAAGCGGCTTCGTCGTTGATGGCCAGCTCCGAGAGCTGCTTTCTGTCCATCTCGATGTTGAGGTTTTTGAGCGCGCCCATGAATACGCTGTATTTCAGGCCGGCGGCGCGGCAGGCGGCGTTGATTCTGGTTATCCAGAGGCTGCGGAATTCGCGGCGGCGAACCCTGCGGTCCCTGTACGCGTATTTGCCCGCGTGCTTTACGGCGTCTTTTGCGTAGCGGAAAAGGCGCGACTTGTTTCCGAAATAGCCCCTCGCCGATTTCAGCGTGCGCAGTCTGCGCTTGCGGGAAGCTACCGAACTTGTGACTCTTGGCATGTTTGTTTCTCCTTGATTTTATTTTGGTCGCCTGGGGGTCGCCTTCACCCTTGCGGCGCGGTTGCGTTTTGTGCTTCGATTACGCGAACGGAACGGCCTTTTTGACGATTGCCGCGATTCCGGGGGTCACCGGCTTGTCGTGCCCCATGGCGCGCTTCTGCTTGACGCTCTTTGCGACGAGCAGGTGGCGCTTCCCGGGACTGCGGCGAAGCACTTTGCCCGATGCCGTAATCTTGAAGCGTTTAGCTATGGATTTCTTAGTCTTCTGCATTTCCTTTTTGATTAAGAAAGATTCCAATACAACGAAGTCCGCGCCGGCTGTAAAGCAAAAAAACCGCATTTTTTTTCGGGGAACGCGCTCCGCGGCGCGTGATTCGCGAAGCGCGCTGCGGAGAATTTGCGCCGCCGCCGACCGCGCCTCAAAAAAGTGTTGAAGCCTTTCCCCTATTCTGGCAAATGTCGGGAATGAAAAAATCAAGTCTGGCCGCGTTCGCCGCGGTGTGCGCCACATTGCTATGCTCGTGCGGGATAATCCGCGAAACGGCCCTGAAAAACGACGACGCCGAACTCTGGTCGTTCGGTCAGGACCTCTCGTTCTTCTCGCAATACGGCGTCGAAACGCTGATTCTCTCGCAGGGCGATTCCGTCGTGGCGGTTTCCCCCGCGCTTCAAGCGAGGGTTATGACTTCCTCGTACGGAGGTTCCAAGGGGCCGAGCCTGGGCTGGATAAACAGGGTGCAGCTGGCGTTTAAAAAGCTCGACGCGCGGAAGGTTCAGATAGGCGGCGAGGACAGGTTCTGGGTCGGGCCGCAAGGGGGCGACTTTTCGATATTCTTCGAGGACGGGGCGCTGCGGAGCGAGGAAAACTGGAAAATCCCCGCATTCATGTCGTCCGAGCCGTGGTCGCTCGTCGGCAGAAATTCCCACCGCGCCAAATTTGAAAAGACCGCCGAGTTTGAAAACGCCAAGGGGACGAAATTCAGGATAAAGGCGGAGCGCGAAATATCGGTTCTCAACCGCAAGCACGTCTCGGACGTGCTCGGAATCGAGATACCGGAGTCGGTCGACATGGTGGCGTTCCAGTCGTTCAACAAGCTCACGAACCTCGGGGAGAAGCCGTGGACGCCCGACGGGGGAATGCTGAACATAAGCGTGCAGTCGTGCTTTAACGCCAACCGCAAGACCTGCGCATTCGTCCCGTACCGCCCCGGGGATCCCTCCGAGTTGGGCGACATCGTGCGCGACAATTTTTTCCAGACTTCGGGCGCGGGAAATTCGGACGGAGGGCTCACGGTAGACCCTTCTTTTATAAAGTATAGGACGGACGGCAAGTCCCTGGGCGCGATAGGAATTTCCGCGCTGCGCAGCGAGGGCATAGCGCTCGGCTTCGACGAGGCCAACAGCGTTTTGACCGTAATAATATACATAAAACCGGCGGACAGGCGGGCATATCTGCCGTCCTCCTGGCGCAGGGCGTCGGGGGCTTTCGACGGCGACGCCATAAGCGTCTTCAACAACGGCCCCGCGGCGGGCTCCAACGCCCCCGGGGACGCCTATTACGAAATCTCCACCTATTCCCCCGCGCTCTCGCTCGACGCCGGCAAGTCGCAGTTCCACTTGCAGCGTACATTCCACTTCCACGGCTCCGAGTACGACTTGGGGCTGATTTCCTACAAGCTCGCGGGGATTTCCATCGGCCAGCTGCGCGGCGGCGGAAAGTAGCCTTTCACATTCCGGATTTTATTCCGATAATATAAAGATATGGACAGGGAAATAGACGAATTTTTACTCGAACTTCTTCGTTCGCGCTCTCCGACGGGTTCCGAACGCGAAGCCGCCGACGTAGTGGAGAAATACGCCGGCGCGGCTTCCGCGGGAGGCGTCAGGCGCGACGTGCTCGGCAACCGCTACGCAGTTTACGGAAGCGGCGACAAAACCCTGATGCTCGCCGGGCACATGGACGAGATAGGGTTTATAGTATCCTACATCGACGAAGACGGTTTTCTGTTCTTCGAGCAGCTCGGCGGCCACGACAACGTGATGCTGCCGGGCCGCAGGGTGGCGGTGATAACCAAAAACGGCTACGTCTTCGGCGTGACCGGCAAGCGCGCCGTCCACTTGATGGACGCCAAGGAGCGCAAGGAGGTTCCGGAGACCCACCAGGTCTGGATAGACATCGGGGCGCAGTCGCGCGCGGAGGCGGAAAAGCTCGTCAGAATCGGCGACCCCGTTGTGTACGACACCGCCGTGCGCAGGCTTTCCCCGACGCGTTACGCGGCGCGGGCGTTCGACGACAGGGCGGGGTGCTATTGCGTGTTCGAGGCTCTCCGCCGCCTATCGCGCGATTCCGCCAAGACGGACTACCGCGTGGTGTCGGTCGCCACCACGCAGGAGGAGATCGGCACGCGCGGCGCGCTTACCGCCGCCTACGGCATAGACCCGCAGGTGGGGCTCGCGGTTGACGTGGACCACGCTACGGATTTCCCGACGTGCGACAGGCGCAGGTTCGGGCACATAAGGCTCGGGAAGGGGCCGGTGATTTCGCGCGGGCCGAACATCAACCCGAAGGTTTTTGAAAGGCTCGCCGAGTGCGCCGAGCGCGAGGGCATTCCCTACCAGATCGGCGCGGAGAGCCGTCCGACCGGCACCGACGCGCGCGTGATACAGATGACGCGCGGAGGGGTGGCGACGGGGCTTTTGGGCATTCCGCTGCGCTATATGCACACGCCGTCAGAAGTCGCTGATTTGGACGACATCGAGGGCTGCGTGAGGCTGATTGCGGCATTTGCAAAGTCCCTCAAAAATTCCGACGATTTCTCTTTCTGATATGCCTGCGAAAAAAAAACCGCGCGTGCTTCTGACGCGCGAAAACAACGACGCCCTCGCCTCCGTTTTGGCGGAAAAGGGCGTATCGGTTTTGGAGATTCCTCTCATCAAAACCGTCCACGAGGCGCAGGACGAAGACGTCGCCGACGTCATGCGCGAGATGGGCTCGTACGATTGGATAACGTTTTCGAGCGCAAACGGCGTTCGGGGATTTTTCAGGGAGTTTTTCAAGAATTTTGACGATATCCGCTCGCTCGGCATCGCCCGCATAGCGTGTGTCGGCGAGGCCACCGCCGATGAGGTCCGCAAGTTCCACCTGCGCCCCGACGTCGTGCCCGCCGTATCCACGGCTCTCGCGATGGCGGACGCGATGGCGGAGTACGAGACGCTCGACAACCTGAAAGTTTTGTGCGTGCAGGGCAGCCTTTCGCTGCCGGATCTCCCGAAGGCGCTCGACCGGAAGCACCGCGCGATAGTGGACACGGCGGTCGTCTACAAGACTGAAAAGCTCGCCGTAGACGGAAATTCAAAGGATGTCGCGGACTTCAAAAAGCACGGCGCGGACGCGGCGGTTTTCGCGAGCCCGTCGGCAGTCGAAAGTTTTGCGGCGAATGCCGAAAAGCTTCTGCTCGAAGACGGCGCGGTTCGTCCAAAGATTTTTTCGATAGGCCCGACAACCACCGAGGCCTTGAAAAAATACGGAATGCAGCCCTATATGGAGGGCGGGGACATTGCGGGGCTGCTCCTGGCGTTTTTGGGGATAAACGGCTGAGACCGCGCGCAAGCCGCATTTTCCAATGAAAAAGTTTCTTGCCGAATCGGCGGCGGTTTGCGCGGGCGGCGCGCTTGGGGCGGCGGCGAGGTGCGCCGTTGCCGACTGGCTTGCGCCGCGTTTTGTCGCGGCGGTTTTCGCGTGCAACGTGCTGGGGTGTTTTGCGTTCGCGCTCTACGCCGACTTTGAAAGGAGGCCCCGTCCGAAGCTTGGAAAGTTCCATCTGGTCGGGCTATGCGGCGGTCTCACGACGTTTTCGACCTTCTCGCTGCAAGTGGCGGCTTTGGCCGCCGGAGGTTGGGTATTCGGGGCGTGCGCCCTGTTTCTCGGAACTTTCGCCTCCTGCATGGCGGCGGCGTATTTGAGCGGTATTTTGGCGGATTTTGCCGCCGGAAGGCGGACGGCGTGGGCGCGGCGGCATATATAATTATTTCCGCGCTCGGCGCCCAGCTCCGCCATATATTCGCGGAATTTTTAGATTCCCAAACCTTTCCGTGGGGAATAGCGCTTTCAAATATCGCGGCTTGCGCGATTGTTGTTGCGGTTGCAAAGTGCGCAAATTCGGGCGGGGAAGCGAAATTTCTCGCCGCCGGATTCGCGGCGACGCTTTCCACGTTTTCTTCCCTGAACTACGGGTTGCTGAAAATGCTCCGCGCCCGCAGGTATTGTGCGGCGTTTTTCTACTTTTCGATTTCCGCGCTCTCCGCGTTCGCCGTCGCAGTCTCCCTATCGTAATCCGCCGCGGTTTTGCGAATGGGATTTTTTGCAAATCAAAATTTGCGCGCGGCGTTTGCGGGGCGCGCATTTTTTATTGCCGGATTTCGGTTCCGATTCCGCATTCTGTATCGCATTGCAAGGTTTTGGAGAAAATGTAAGACTAAAAAATGCCCGCAAGCGCATTGCAGACCCTGTGAAAGAGCCTTGAAAAATTCCGGCAAGTTATTTTGCATGGCACAGAAAAATCCGCCTTTTATTCGGATAATCGCTTAATTTTCTTCATAGCAATAAAAAGCCGCCCCAAAAGGCGGCTTTCTTGCTTTTATCCTTCGTCTTTTGCGATTAACTTTCACTGTTTTCTTATTTTAGCATCCATTTATTCTTATTGAAGTCATATTCTATTTTAAACGACTCAATGACTTCTTCGTTTGCTTTAATTACAACTTCTTTTTCACGCGGTGATGAATCCAAGTTCTTTAAATACTTATGCAATGATTTATGTAACAAATCAAGTGCCGTATATTCGTTGCCATTGTCAATTTCTTGAATTAGATCTCCGTCAATTGTGAGTTGATAATTCTGATAATTCTTGTTCATATATTTTATATTTATTACGATAAATTATATTTATGCGCACGTCAACTTTTTTTTGCACATTCGGGAATTGTTTGCCATCGTTTCCCACCAATCAGGGCTTGCCATTCCCTCGCGCGCGCGAAGATAAACGTTGTATGCTCACGAACGCGGAGTTGGGAAAATGCTCGAGATCTATCGCGAGAATGGCGGTGAAGACGGCGACATTCTCAGCGCAGTCGAGAGGATTGCAAACGGATATTTGAGCGCCGAAACTTCCTGCAAGACATGCGACAAGGCGATTGTAGTCAACAATGTGCTGGTAAAGTTTTGCGCGATTTGGCGCAGAATAGACGCACGCAAAAACATCTTTGCCTACATTATCCATGATGCCGCTCTTTTCTTTGAATCGCTCAATGGCGGTTGCCTGATTATAACTTGACGTTAAAGCCGCATTCCAGTCATGTGCTGCACGCGTAATTAACGCGCATGATGAAAAAACGGGAATCCATAACTCGCGGAGAGGCGACCTTTCGCACGTCCTTCCTGACTTATCAAGCAGTGGAATATTCGTTCCTCAATAGCGGACAGCCGGTACGGAATGCAGCGATATATCGCGGGATTCGGCAATTACGCCCGCGCAATGGAATGTGAAGGCTTCGCGGGCGAGCGGTTCAAACTTTCCTATTTTAGACTTTCGGCGACTTCCCAAACATTTTGAGCGGAATCGGTTCTGCGGGGATTTGCCGCCCACTATTCTCAAACTTTTCCCGCCGGCGTGTTTCGGTATGGTTAACTTTCCTGCATAAATTTTCAGCCCTATGCGCCGCTTTTATTTTGGCATCTCAAATCCACCTCATTTGCAATTTTTTTGAAGAATCCGCCAATTTTGATAACGCTCGCCGCCGCCTTTTCTGCCGTCCGCATTTTAGTCTTCCAAATTGCAAATACGGCAGGCAAAACGCCAAAGGCGCGCCGCCGCGCTTTCCGCGTGAGCATATTTATTCTCTGCAAAGGTTTTTTGCGGGGTAATATCTTTTTTTACGGGCGGTTTTGTTTGTGCTTTTCGCGCCGCCGCCCCCGAGTGCCTGTAAATTTGCCCGCGTTAAAAGGGTGTCTTTTACGGGCGGAAAAATTGGAAAAAAAATCTTTACTTTTTTAAAATAATAGTAATGATTATTGTTATTATGAATGAAAAAGCCCTGTACGACATAACCTACGGTTTATACCTGATAAGCACAAATTTTGGCGGGCGCGACAACGCCTGCATCTCAAATACCGCGGTTCAGGCGGCGAGTAGCCCCAAGCGTATAACGCTTTCGCTGAACAAGTCCAATTATACGACGGAGCTCATTTCCAAAAGCGGGGTTTTTACGGTTTCCGTGATATCGAAAAGCGCCCCTTTTGAGCTCTTTAAGAGGTTCGGCTTCCGGAGCGGAAGGGACTCGGACAAATTCGCCGGCGCGGATTATATTGAGCGCGCGCCCAACGGAGCCTACCGGCTGAAAGAGCACTGCGTTTCGTACATCTGCGCCAAGGTCGCGGATTCCGTCGATTTGGGAAGCCATATAATGTTTGTGGCGGATGTATGCGATTGCGGACAGGTCGCGCGCGGGGAGCCCGCAACATACGCCTATTACCACACTTCAATAAAACCCAAGCCGTCCGCCGAAATAAAAAGGGGGTTCAGGTGCAAGGTTTGCGGATATTTTTATGAAGGCGACTCCCTCCCCCCTGACTTCCAATGTCCCGTGTGCAAGCATCCGGCCTCGGATTTCGAGCCCGCAGGCGGCGGGGCGGAGGCTGAAAGGCCGGATTCGCTCTCGGGGAGCAGGACGGAGGCAAACTTAAAGGCCGCCTTTGCGGGGGAGTCCCAAGCACGCAACAAGTATGCCGTTTTTGCTTCCCGCGCGCGCGGAGAGGGATACGAGGGTATCGCCCGAATTTTCGAGGAAACAGCCGCCAACGAATTCGCCCATGCTTCCCTTTGGCTCAACCTCCTTGGCGGGGCGGGGGATACCGCGCAAAACCTCAAATCGGCGGCCGACGGAGAAAATTACGAGTGGACCGACATGTACGCGCGCTTTGCCGCAGACGCCCGGGCGGAGGGCTTTGCCGAAATAGCGCGCCTTTTTGAGGAGGTTGGAAAGATTGAACGGCGCCACGAGGAACGTTATTCGGATCTGCTTGGCCGGGTTGAGGGAGGCGGTGTCTTTTCAGGCGGGAAAACCTGGGAGTGCTTGAATTGCGGATACCGCGCTGAAAGCGGGGAGGCTCCCGAATCGTGCCCCGTCTGCGGATATTCAAAAGCCTATTTTTCCGAGGCGGGCGGCGCGTAGTCCGGAAATGCCAAAAAAACGGAGCGCTTTTGCGCTCCGCCTTTTTTTGTTCTGAAAAATCGGACTTTCCGATTCCGAGCGGGGTGCGCGGGCTATTGCCCGCCCTTGCGGATTTTCTTTGCGAATTCAAAGGATATTCCGCCCTTTTGGTCGAGCGCGAGGGCCGCTGAAAATTTCTTCTTTGTGCGCTTTGAAACGAAGTCGTCGATAACCGGCGTCTTGCCCGTTGTCGCGAGGCTTTCGAGCTCGGTTATCGTTATTACGTGCGAGAGCATGTTTTTCCCGAGCCTGAACGAGCACTTCTTTTCGGGTGAAGAGTCGCTGCGGCAGACATAGGCCGTATCGGTCGCCACCAGCACGCCGTCTTTGCAGCTGCACAGCCCCATCGCCGAGCGCGGGCATTTTGCGACGACGGGCGCTTCCGCGAGGTTTTCGGGCTTGCGGTCGGAGGAGTCCTGCCCGTCGCCGAAATGGAATTTGAGCGCGAAATTCTCGTCGAGTTTCAGAGTGGCGGAAAACGGCTTGCCGAGCTTGCTGCGGAAGCCGTCGAGCGGGCCGACGGAGCCTTTTGTCACCAGCTCCCTGACTTCGTCTTCCGTCATCTTGCGGTTGCCGATGGTCTTGTATATCGTGAATTTTCCGTCTTTCGACTTGTACGCCCTGAAAGTCTCTATCAGGTTGCCGCCGTCTATGGGGTTTGGAATGTCGGTCTCCTTGTTCTCGATGCCGTCCTCCGTAAAGCTGCGCGCCTTTTCCACTATATCGGTCGTCATCGCCCCGATTCCATTCATAAACGCGCCGCGCGACAGCTCGCTGCGCTCTATCAGGCGGAGTTTTTGCTCCCATTCTCCCGTCATGGCGGGGCTTGTGAGAGAGTCTATGGAAAGGACGTTGAGGAATTTTATGAGGCTCTCGGCGCGAGCGGTCGGCACGAGGTCGCGGCGGTCGCGCTCCACGAACTTGTGGGCGATGAGCGTTTCGATTATCTGGGCGCGCGTCGCGGGGGTTCCCAGCCCCTTTTCCTTCATAGCGAGCGCGAGTTCCTCGTCGTCGAGCAGCTTGCCTGCGCCCTCCATGGCGGAGAGCAGGGTGGCTTCGGTGTAGCGCGGAGGGGTCTTTGTCTTTTCCTCTTTTAGCCGCGCCTCGACCAGCCGGCCCTGTTCTTTTTCGTGGGCGAGCGCGGGAAGGGTTTCGTCGTCGGAGGCCTCTTTATTGTATACGTTCAGCCATCCCGCCACGCGCAGAACCTTGCCTTCCGTCCTGAATACGTGGGGGCCTGCCGCCGACATTCTGACCGTCACGTCGAACTGCGCTTCTGGGTAGAAGGCTGCGATGAAGCGGCGGACTATCATGTCGTAAATCCTGCGCTCGTCGTCGGTGAGCTTCTTGGGAGGCATGTCGGTGGGGATCAGGGCGAAGTGGTCGCTTACCTGCTTGTTGTCGAAAATCCTCTTGCCCGCATTTTTGACATACCCTTCGTCGAGGGCTTTTTGGGCGAATTCCGCGTAAGGCGAGTCGAGCACGGAGAGGGTTTTTGCGACGACGCCCCTGTAATCTTCCGGCAGCGCGCGGGAATCCGTGCGCGGATAGGTGATCATCTTATGCTTCTCGTAGAGGGACTGCGCTATGCTGAGCGTCCTTCCCGCGGGCAGGGAGTACTTGTTGTTTGCCTCGCGTTGGAGGGAGGTGAGGTCGTAGAGCCTCGGGGCGGACTGCTTGGCGACCGTCCTCTTTTCGCTTATTTTGGCGGTTCCGATTTCCCTGACCTCGTTGAGCACCCTTTCGGCGTCCTCATGCTTCCAGATTCTGTCGGCCTTGTCGTTGGGGTTTTTGTCGGCGGCCTTGTAATCCGGCCGCTGGTATACCCCCTCGTACTCTCCGTTTTCTATGGCGAATTTGCCGATTATGCGCCAATAGGGGTAGGGCTTGAAATTCTGTATTTCGCGCTCGCGCTCGACTATCATTGCGAGCGTAGGGGTTTGGACGCGGCCGACGCTCGCGAGGTTCTTGCCCCTCGAACCGTACATTCGGCTGGTGATCGCGCGCGTGCCGTTGATGCCCACGAGCCAGTCGGATTCGCTGCGGCAGCGCGCCGCGTCTTGCAGCGATTCCATTTCGGACTGGTCTTTGAGGTTGGCGAACGCCTCGCGTATGGACGACGGCGTCATGGACGAAACCCAGAGCCTGCGGCGCGGGAGTTTGCATTTGAGGATTTCGTATATGTAGGTGAATATGAGCTCGCCTTCGCGGCCGGCGTCGCACGCGTTTATAACGCCGTCGATGTCGGGGCGCGCCATTAGCTTCTTCAAACCCGCGAGCTTGGCTTTCGTCTTTTCAATCGGTTTGAGCTTGAATTTGTCTGGGATTATCGGGAGGTTGGAGAGCGACCAGCGGGCGTATTTTTTGTCGATGTCCGCGGGCATATTGAGCTCCACGAGGTGCCCGAGCGCTGAGGCTATGACGTATTCGTCGTTTTCGTAATAGTCGTCGGTTTTCTTGGCCTTTCCCAAAACTTTCGCTATGTCGGCGGCGACCGACGGCTTTTCGGCTATTATGAGCTTTTTCATGTCCGATTGGTAAAGATAATGCGGTATTGCGGATTGCGAAGATTGCGCGCGCGGGCCCGCCGCGCGCGCAATCCGAAAAGGGCTTTCGCGCCCTTACTTTTTGAGGAATTCGGGGAGGATGGAGTCGAGGTTGCGGAGCAGTTCGCGCATGGTCTCGGGCGTTTCGTCGCCCATGTTGGAAATGCGGAAAGTCGTGCCCTTGATTTTCCCGTAGCCGCAGTTGAACATCATGTTGAAGCGCTTTTTGAGCTCCTCATTGACGGCGGCTATGTCTACGTTGAGGTTGTTCTTGAAGCAGTTGAGGGTGACGGAGCCGTACTTTTCCTCGGGGAATAGCTCGAAGCCGTATCCCTTGCCCCAATCGCGGACTATCCTGTTGTTTTCGAGATGGCGCGCGTAGCGGTTTTCGACGCCCTCGGCGAAAATGTCGTCGAGCTTGCTGCGCAGGGCGAATATCATGGAGATTATCGGGGTGGAGGGGGTCTGCGACTTGTCGTAGAATTTCTTGAATTCGAGGAAGTCGAAGTAATAGCCCCTGCCTTCCACCTCGGCGGCGCGCTTCATCGCCTTTTCGGAGACGGAGCAGAAGGAGAGTCCCGGGGGAATGGCGAGCGCCTTCTGGCAGCCGGTCACCATGACGTCGATTCCGAGCTCGTCCTTTTTTATCGGCATTGCCGAGAAAGAGCTCACGGTGTCGACTATCGACACAACGTCGGGGAATTTTTTGAGAACTTCCGAAATGGCCTTGATGTCGCTCATCGTTCCGGTGGAGGTCTCGTTGTGGATTATCGTGACGGCGTCGTACTTGCCGGTGGAGAGCTCTTTTTCGAGCGCTTCGGGGTCGACGGGCTTGCCCCAGTCGAATTTCAGTTCTCCGGCGTTCTTGCCGCACCTTTTGGAAACGTCATACCACTTGTCGGAAAACGCGCCGTTGCAGCAGTTGAGCACGCCCTTTTTGACGACGTTGCGGACGGCGCCCTCCATCACGCCCCAAGAGGAGCTCGTGCTGAGGAAAACCGGGTCTTCGGTGTAGAAGAGCTGTTTGAGGCGCGGCATCACGTCCTCCACGAGCTTCACGAAGTCTTTGCTTCTGTGGCCCATGATGGGGGTCGCCATGGCCTTGTAGGTTTTTTCGGACACTTCGACGGGTCCGGGAATGAACAGTTTGTATGACATATTTTGGATGTGTGAAGTTGTTGCGTTGGGAAAGTTGAAAGTTCCGGGGCGGCAGCCTCCGGAACGTCGGGAATTTCAGCCTATGTTGAGGCTCTTTACGATTTTTGTATTGCGCTCCGCGAGCGTGATGGTCTTGGGTTTGGCGTTTTTTGCCTCCTCGGCGTCGGCGAGCGCGAACGACATTATCACGAGCAGGTCGCCCGGCTTGCCGAGGTGGGCCGCCGCCCCCCTGAGCGAGACGGTTCCGCTCCCGCGCTCGGCGGGAATCGCGTAGGTCTCGAACCTCTTGCCGTTTGCTATGTTGCCGACAAGTATCTTTTCGTAGGAAAGCATTCCGACCTTGTCCATGAGATCCTGGTCTATTGCCAGCGACCCTTCGTAATCCACCCTCGCGTCCGTCGCTTCGGCGCGGAGAAGTTTTGATTTGAGTATTTGAACCAGCATGGTGTCGCCTTTTTAGTTTTAGTAAAAGCCGCCACAAATAATCGATATTCGGGCGAGGTCAACAATTTTTATAAAAAAAGGCGGGCGGGGCGTGCGTGCGGCGGCGGGAGGTAATTTGCCCCGTGAATTTGCATGGCGCGGTTTTTCTCCGCCCGTTCCGAATCCCGCCGCCGGGCATCGGGAAATTCCCGTGCGCCGGATTTCCCGTTTGGCTGGATTTTTTGTTGCAACCTTCCGGCGCCGCGCCTTTTCTTGTCCGAAAAACACAACTTCTCATATTTCCATGTCAGATTATTCCAAAAACGGGGACTCCGGAGGCGGTAAAGGGGCGGCGGGCGCAGGCCTGCGCGACAGCTGGCTTGAATATGTCGCGTGGGCGTGCGCGGCCGTCGGGCTTTCTCCGGCGTTCTACTGGCTCGGCAGGGCGGTCGTCGACAGCCAGCAGCTCAGGGACGCTTTCATAATACTGGTCGTGGCGGGGATAGTCATGGCTATGGAGTACCGTATAACGCCACACAGGCCGAGGTTTGGCGGCAGCGCGCTCGCCGCTCTCGGCATCGCCTACGCCGCGTTTTTTTCGGCGGGGTTTTTCGGGGTGTTCGCCAATGTTTTGCTGACGCTCTTCGGGGCGTCGGCGTTTCTCGTCTCGATAGGGCTGGCGTGCTTCGACCGCAAAAGGTACGTCTACGCGGTGGGCGGGGCGTTTTACATCTTTACCCTCCTTTCCTTCGCGATAAAGATTTTCGACCTTCCGCTCAGGATTTTGGCGGGCAAGCTTTCGGCGTTCGCGCTCTCCAAGTTCAACGACAGCGTGCAGCTCTTCATGCTGAAAGGGCAGGAGCCGCAGATTGCGATGAATGTCGACGGGGCGTCTTACCTTGTGGCGACAGAATGCAACGGCTTCGGGATAATATCCTCATGCCTCGTGCTGTCTGCGGTTTTGGCGTTTTTCCGCTCGGACGCCTCTATTATAAAGAAAACCGTCCTCATAACCCTTTCGGGCGCGCTCGGGTATTTTCTCAACTCAATGCGGATAGTCTCCATAGTGGCGGTCGCGCCCATTGCCGGAAAGGAAAACTATTTTTTCTGGCACGAAGCCTTCGGGTACGCGTTTTTTGCGGCGGCCCTGCTGCTGGTCTTCCGGATTTCCAAACCCCGCGGCGCGGAGGGGCGCGGAGTGCGCGGAAAAACTTCAAAAAGCTACAAAAATGTCTAATTTTTTTTGAAAAAAGAGTTGAATCAAATATTTTCCGCCGTAAAAACGATTCGATTTTTTATAGGCAATTTTCTTTTTAAACAACCAAGGAGAAAATAATAATGATAGATCCCAAGACAATAAAGAACAAGGCGCTCGTCGCCTGGGTCGAAAAGTGGGCAGCCCACACGACTCCCGAGAACGTCGTATGGTGCGACGGCTCCAAGGAAGAGGCGGACAAGCTCTTCGGCCAGATGATCGAAAAGGGCATGTGCATAAAGCTCAACGAGCAGAAACGCCCCGGGTGCTACTATTTCCGCTCCGACCCGCGCGACGTCGCGCGCGTCGAATCGCGCACTTTCATATGCTCCAAAACCAAGGCCGAGGCGGGCCCGACCAACAACTGGATGGATCCCGTCGAAATGAAGGAAAAGCTCAATGAGCTTTTCAAGGGCTGCATGAAGGGCCGCACGATGTACGTGATTCCTTTCAGCATGGGCCCCATCGGAGGCCCCATCTCGCAGATTGGCGTTGAAATCACGGACTCTCCCTATGTCGTCGTAAACATGCGCATAATGGCGCGCGTCTCCACCAAGGTTTTCGATATACTCGGCGCCGACGGCAAGTTCGTGCCCTGCGTACACTCGGTGGGCAAACCGATCAATTCGCCCGAAGACGACGTCCTTTGGCCCTGCAATCCCGAAAACACCTACATCACGCACTTCCCTGAAACCCGCGAAATCATCAGCATCGGTTCCGGGTACGGCGGCAACGCGCTGCTGGGCAAGAAGTGCCTGAGCCTGCGCATAGCCTCCGCCATGGGCAGGGACGAGGGCTGGATGGCCGAGCACATGCTCATTCTCGGCGTCACCGACCCCCAGGGCAGAAAGACCTACGTGACGGGCGCGTTCCCGAGCGCGTGCGGCAAGACCAACTTCGCCATGCTCATCGCCCCGAAGGAACTCCAGGCAAAGGGCTGGAAGATCACCTGCGTCGGCGACGACATCGCCTGGATAAAGCCCGCCGCCGATGGCAGGCACTACGCCATCAACCCCGAAAACGGCTTCTTCGGCGTCGCTCCGGGCACCAGCATGAAGACCAATCCGAACGCGATGATCTCCTGCTCCAAGGATTCCATCTTCACCAACGTGGCCCTCACTGACGACGGCGACGTGTGGTGGGAAGGCATGACCAAGGAACCGCCGGCGCACCTCAAAGATTGGCACGGCAACGACTGGACTCCCGAGAGCGGGACTCCCGCGGCGCATCCCAACAGCCGCTTCACGGCTCCCCTGGCCAACTGCCCGTGCCTTGACGAAAACGCCGACCGCCTCGAAGGCGTTCCGATTTCGGCGATCGTCGTCGGCGGCCGCAGGCCGAAGGGCATTCCGCTCGTGTTCGAATCCTTCAACTGGACGCACGGCGTGTATCTCGGCGCGATGATGGGTTCCGAGCGCACCGCCGCCGCGGAAGGCAAGGCGGGCGAGCTCCGCTCCGACCCGATGGCTATGCTCCCGTTCGCCGGCTACAACATGGCCGACTACCTCGGGCACCTCGTCAAGATGGGCAAGAACCTCAAACAGACGCCGCGCTTCTACCACGTCAACTGGTTCCGCCGCGACGCAGACGGCAACTTCATGTGGCCCGGATTCGGCGCGAACGCCCGCGTGCTCGCTTGGATAGTCAACCGCCAGAACGGCTGCGCCAAGGCTCGCGAAACCGCAATCGGCTTCGTTCCGACCTACGAAGACATCGACTGGGACGGCCTCGAATACTCCAAGGAGACTTTCGAGGAACTCATGACCTACGATCCCGCCACGGTCGCGGCCCAGCCGCTCTCCGAAGAGCTCTACGAAATGCTCCCGCACTCGCTCAAAGTCGAGCGCGAAGCGCTTCTCGAACGCCTCAGCTAACTGGCGGAAAGCGTAAAAATTTGCGGGGTTCGCATTGTGCGAACCCCGTTTTTTTGCGAAGATTTTTTGCCGGCTCATTGTATCGTGAAATTTGATTTTGGGAAAACGAAGTAAAATTCGGGGAAAAGAGTTTTGTATTGGGGTATGGACGGCGTTAGGTCCCGGTCAACCGCTTGCGGATTACGGGGTGTAAAACTTTATTTCAGGCGGGGAAACGCGGGGCAAAAACTGCCGTAAATCCTCTTCATTTTGGGGTGCCGGCGCAAAAACTTTTCAAATCCAAACCCGAAACCCAAAGTTCAATCCAACCCATTTCATTTTCCCGCAATTTCCCGTTCCCAAAGTTATCTTTCAAAGATCAACATAATTCTATTTGCAGGCTCCGGAAGTTTGCATTGCGCAAATCCGCTTTTGCGCGCGCGTCGGATTTCGGTCGGGAGCGGAAAGTTTGATTTTGCAAAACAGATTAAACGGTGTTGGGGAATTTGCCTTTTGCGGAGGTTCCCGACGGGATATTGCAATGTTGCGGCATTTGCGCTTTCCCGCGGTGTCTCCATATTTGCCCGCGCGCGGCAAATCTCCCGAATGCGCCGCGCGTCGCGGTTTCCCATTCTGAACTTCGAATTTCATTTTATTCCGCGATTAAAAAATACTTCCAAAGCAAAATCCGGGCATTAAAACTCCAAATGCCGCCGTCCGGCTTGCCGCAATTCTTTTGGGTCTTCCGCAGGTTCGCATATATTTTCCGTCGCCCCTTAAACGTCCGCGGAGCGGAAATAGGAAAGCGCGGGAGGGCGTTTTTTCTCGTATGCGCTTTACCCTTGCGGATTTTGTTTGCGCCGGTTTCCGGTTTTCCTATTAAAATAACAGCATCATGAAAAAATTATTCGGAATATTTCTCCTGTCCGCCGCATTGGCTTGCGGCCTGTATGCTGCCCCCGCGCGGGGAACGGCGGACTATTACGTGCAAAACTCCGCAAAATACGACGGCAAGAATATCAAGGTGTTTGTGACCGGCGTAGAGCAGTCGAACAAAGTCGCCCCCGACGGCTACGTCGCCTACGAAGCATATACGGCTTCCGGCAAGATATATTTTATCGTCCCCCAGAAATCGGCGCAAAAGTTTTTCAATTTCGCGCCAAAGCTGAGTGTAAATTCCCAAAATATCAAGTCGTACAGCGGAATTTTCAAGAAAGTCAAGCTCGGCGACGAGCAGGTCTGGGGAATTGTATTGAAATAGGCAATTAAACCGGATCCCTTGCCCGACTTTTTATCGTAATCGGGCTGAGCATTGATTTGAATCCGGAAAAACGGCGGAACTTTCCGCCGTTTTTTTGTGGCTGTATTTGTCTTATGCCGGTTGATGTTATGCGTTGTAAAGATTTATTTATCGCAAGATTTGCGTGTGCGGCGTCGAAATTCTATGCTTTGGTGCAACCGTGCCAGTTTTCTTTTGGAGGGTTTCGATTTTAATTTCTTTAATCTTAAATCTCGGGCAGGGGATACCTTATTCCAACATGACGCCGGTAAACTTACTTTATGCCAATAGACATATTCCCCATATTTTCTCGTTCGTCCGCATATTGTGAAATGTAAGCTTTTTCTGATTCGCTTTTACGGGTTTTTATTGGAAAATATTTTTTGAGAAGATGGAATTAAGGGGAGCATCTCCATACTTGCTTGCATATTTTGTTCCGGGAATACAGCACAGCAATATTATTATTATAATTGAGGCGTATCCGAATGTTGTAAAATTTATAAATAATATGAGGAACCACCAATATCCGGAATAATCCATATCGTGAAGTCTTTTTACGGTAAAAATTATCAATACAATAGACCAGATAAAAAAGATTAAACCGAACGGCAAAGCGGCAAAGAGATTCGGCGGATTCTTTCCGAGCCATACCATAACGCCTGCTAAAATCAGCATGCCGCAGCCAATCAGGATTGAAATTGTATAATCCTTTCGCCCGATTCGTCCGCTTGTTGTCCAAATGGAGTTTTTGGGTTCATTTCTATTTGCGGGAATTGGGCGGGGCGGAGGTTGCGGCAAATTTGTATATTGGCGACTCATATATATTTTTTCGCGATTTTTTTATAAATCTTTCTCGCAGTTCCAAAAAAATCCGTTTTTTGTAATTTTGTTTATCGTTCCTTGCGGAGGTTTGCGTATGGAAAAGATTGGAAAATTGCAAAAATTTCCCTGCCCAAATGTTAATTATTGCCGTTTGGAGCCTTCAAATAAATGCTGAAAGTTGGCGCGCAAAATCCGGCTTTTCGTTTTGGGGAAAAGTCGTAAAAAAACGCCCCGCGGAAGAGTGCGGAGCGTTTCGTCTTTTTTTCGGTTCTGATAATCTACCGTCTTTTGCGGTATGCGGCGGCGGCGAGGGCTAAGGCGCCGAGAATTGCCGCAACCGCCGCGGGTTCCGGAACGCTCGAAAAACTTACTTGCAGGGTTTTCCCTCCGTCGAAATCAATCCACTGGAAGTCGGCGTATCCGTTCGCAAGGTTGGCGGCTATGAAATCGTCGTTGGCGTCGCCGGAAAATAGCCCGCCCGTCATGTCGGCAACTATGAGGTCGTACCACTCTCCGTTGTCGATGAGGTCGTAGGTGTCCGCATTGTTGAAGTCAACGGTTATTTTGCCGGCGCCGGTTTTTGCGAATTCGCCGTTTATCGTCACGGTTTCGGGGGTCATCATGGCGACCGCCTCGTCGGTGTTGAAGAAGCCGATTGCGCCTCCGTTCCATTCCGCGGAGGAGAACGAGGCATTGCCTATTGCGCCGAATTTGCCGCCGTTTAGCGTGAGCTTGCCGTGCGAGGCCCCGCTCGCCGTGCGCAAAAGCAGCGTTCCGTTTTGAACTGTGACATATCCCTTGAAGTCGTTGTCGCCGGAGAGCGTCTGCGCCGCGGAGCCGTTCATCACCACGTTTACGGTGTTGTCGACGGCAATCGAACTTCCGTCGGTCGAGACGAGGGCGTTGGTCACTTTGCCGGCGAAATTCGCGTCTGCGGAGTTGGCGAGCACGAGAGTAGAGTTTATTCCCGTGGAATTGTCTTCGGCGCATGTGGAAACTGTGGCCGCGCTGTTGGTGCCGCTAAGCCCGCCGACGGAGTAGAACTGCTCAGTTGAATTCGACCTGCGGCCGAGGTCGAGGCGCCCGTCGTATCCCGAAAAATCCACCAGTCCGCGGACTATCGCCTGCGGGTTTTCAAATGTCGTCGCCGCTCCCGAAGTCGCAAGCTCTATGCGCGACTGCTGCTCGAATTTTATCGAGCCTACGTCTATGGAACCTACGCCGTCGTTGCCGAATCTCAGACAATTCCAGATGCTGGTACTACCGGCCCGCAAATATATTGTTCCTCCGACAGTCAGCTCGGAAGCGCTGCTATCGCCAATCCATGTCACGACATTCGTGTCGGTCCATATCAAGTCTTCCTTCACTGTGAGGTTGTAGCCTCTTGTTCTAAACATCAGCCAGTTATCCTTGGTTCCGGAGATGGTCATGCTTTTGACTGTGACATCTGCGGAGAGTTTCGGACTTCCCGCTATTTTATACCTGTATCCGTCGGTATTGTTGCCTTCCGAAAAGTCGCTGAAATTAAAATATATGTCGGTGTTCTCATTGGGAACCGCACCCGGGACGGCATATTCGTAGACGGGAACTTTGTACGTGGTGTCCCCGACTGTGGCGTCCTGTACTGTGTAGCCGGAAGCCCAGTTATAATTGTCGGAGTACGGGGATTTCTCCGTGCCGGAAAAATCTCTTTCGATATTCCAAATGTATCTGCCGTCTATCTGCCCTGAGGGGGCGGCGTCGAAATACGAGGTGGCGTCCACCCAGTAGAGCGTGTCGGCGCCCGCGAAAGGGGCTGCCAGAAAGAGGGCGGGTAAAGAAACGAGGGGTAAATATTTTTTCATAGGATATAAATAAACGATTTATATTTTATGACTATCGCAGATTTCGCGACTATGTCAACCGTTTTTTGGATGAATATGCCTGGCGTTCAGATGGGAGAAGGTTTCGCTATAACTGTAAAAAAATGATTTGACAAACCTTCCCGAAGCAGAATCATTCGTAAAATTTTTGCAAAAACCTATAATCGTCTCACAATGAAAACCATAGTTCCAATATCAATGTTCGCCCTTTTTGCGGGCGCCGCGGCGGCGGAAGATATAAACTATAATGTCACTGCGGAAACCGGCGAAACCGGAAGCGTCTACGTCGGCGGAACCCTGCTTGCGGACGAGTCCGCAAGTTATGGCTCAGTCAACATAGACATCTCGGGAGGTAAGATTTCCGCGGCGGAAGGCTCCTACTGGAAGGACGGCATATTTGCCGGAGCCTCCGAATTCGGGAACGAAAACACTTCGTTTTCCGCAGACCGCGTCGTGATAACGATGAGCGGCGGGGACATAAACAATATCGTAGCCGGAAGCTTTGCGACCGAAAAGGGAAACACCTCCATCGGCTCTGTGGATATCGCCGTCTCCTCCGGCCTCGTCCGCAATTCCGTCGTCGGCGGGAGCATTCTCACTTATAATACAGCGACAAATATGGGACAGGCGGTTTCGCACGTCGGATCCACAAACATAATTATAAACGGCGACGCCGTTATCGGCGAAAACGTTTTGTCGGCAAAGGACAAGAGCGGTAACAACGACATTATATTCAGCAGCGTCTACGGCGGCGGATATACCGCCGGAACCGGCACGCAGAGTTTCGGTTCCACAAACGTCTCGGTATCCGGAAACGCCGTCGTGAACGGCGTAGTCATAGGCGGCTCTCACGCGGGGCCGACCGGCACTGCGTATGTGGGCGACAAGAACGCTTCGGACTTCTCGAAAATCGTCTCCACCGTGTCGATTTCCGAAAACGCCGAAATCCGCGGCGGATACGTTTTCGGCGGAGCCTACCATTCGTGGGGCGACGGGAAAAAATCTTCCGACATATACGGCAGCACTCTCGTCTCCGTGACGGGCGGAAAGATTTTCAACTCCTCTTTGAACGCCGGGTACGTTTTCGGGGGCGGGTATTCCTCCGACGGCAACAACGCTAGGCAGGCGTCCATTTCCAATGTGTACGGCAATTCAAATGTCGAGATAAGCGGCGGCGAGGTTGACAATGTATTCGGCGGCATGTACGTCAACGAGGCGTTTGGGTACGGCAGCGCAAAGGGAGAGCTCATGGGCGACGCCAATATAACGGTATCCGGCGGAAAAGTCGCCAACATCTACGGCGGCGGAATGACCGAAAGGGTGACGGGCGAACCCTCGCTTTCGATTTCGACTTCCGTAAACGGCAATGCGAACATAACGGTTTCGGGCGCCGCAGTCTCGGGCGATATATACGGGGGCGGCTACGGTTCCGATTCCGTGGTTAAAGGCAGCGCCACGGTGACTCTCAATGGGGCGGCTTCCGTTCTCGGTACGGTTTACGGCGGCGGCGCAAACGGCGCGACCGTCGAAGGCGCAAAGACCCTCAATATCGGCTCTTCCGATTCTGCGTTTTCGGGCGGCGCCCTTAAAGTCGCGGATTTCTCGCACATCAACGTAAACAACGGTTCGGCGGAATTTCTCGAATATGCCCAGGCCTCTGCGGGCACTCTTGTAAACATATCGCAGAATGCCTCTCTCTCGATCGCGCTCGGCCCGGACGCCTCGCAGCTTTCCGCGACTACGGTTTCAAACGGCGGTTCCCTATCGTTCAAGCGCGGGGCGCTCGCCGACGGGGCGTCTGCGGCTCTTGCGGGATATTCCGGCGCGGGCGCGGTCGAGTCATTCGGCGGGATATTCTCCGAGGGCGTATTTACGGCCGGCAAAAGCGCGGACATATCTTCCGGCGCAGTGACGGTCGGAACGGGCGATTCCGACGTCAGTTCGGTGAAATTCTCCCCGGGAGAAAACAAAAGCCTTTCGCTCGACTTCAACATAGCCGGCATGGGAGAGCGCGAAGTAGTCGTAAATTCCATAAGCGAAGCGTCGGACATTTCCGGCATTGACGGCTATGTGAAGGCGGCCTATTCCATAGACGCCGACTACGACAGCCGGCTGAGCGTTGTGTTTAGCGCCTATATCGGCGATGTCGAGGCCGCCAATCTCCTCGCATGGCACAGGGAAGACGGCGGGCAGTGGGAATTGTACGACGTTGAAATCGAATACAAGGACGGCATTGCGAGCTTCATCGTGCCCGGATTTAGCTCCTACGCCATAAGCCAGATTCCGGAACCCGCCGCATTTGCGGCTCTGCTCGGTATTATTCTTGCTATTATGATAATCGCCGTACGCAAACGCTGATTTGGCGAATGCTTTTGGCGCGGGGCTGCGTTAAGAAAGCCTTTAAGACCGCTCGCGTATGTCAAATACGCCACGCGCCCTTA
>ERZ1673738.997-NODE-997-length-45786-cov-36.517964_pt1 | contig 45786 bp, 42 predicted proteins | sample MGYA00580198_ERZ1673738 | MGnify/ENA primary metagenome ERZ1673738 (study PRJEB41218, sample SAMN15661784) | gut metagenome | host: Homo sapiens | place: Canada: London | collected 2015-08-20/2019-03-30 | study: EMG produced TPA metagenomics assembly of...
GCAATGTCCTCGGTGCGGGCACCCTGATTGATCAGGGGCTGCACGTCGCTCTTGGCAAACACGCCGCAGCGGGAAGCGATGGTGTAGGTGCGCTGGGCCTGCTCGGCGGCCTTGTTCATCTCGTCGGCGCTCATCTTGAGCAGGGTGGCCATCTGGTCGATGAAAGCACCCGTGCCGCCGGCACAGCTGCCGTTCATGCGCACTTCGGTGCCGTTGGTCAGAAACAGGATCTTGGCATCCTCGCCGCCCAGCTCAATGACGCAGTCGGTGGCGGGCACAAAGCGTTTGACCGCCACGCGGGTGGAGAACACCTCCTGCACGAAGGGCACGCCGCAGCTGTCGGCCAGACCCATGCCCGCCGAGCCGGAAATGCTCAGCAGTGCTTTCTGCCCGTGCAGCTGCTCGGCGTCAATGCGGCGCAGCAGCTCCTGCGCCTTTTCCAGAATATGACTATAATGTCGTTCGTATGTAGAATACAGCAGGGTATCCTGCTCATCCAGCACCACGCACTTGATGGTGGTGCTGCCGATGTCAAGACCTACTCTCACGTTGTTTTTCCTCCTAAGGCATCGTCTGCCGGGGCACGCCCTGCACACAGACGGTTCAGTTTTGACTGCCGAAAATTGTTCGGTAACAAATCATCCTCACAGTTTGCATACAAGGTCATTATAAACCAAATTGTCGGCACATTCAATCTGGAGCCTTTATTTTACACGAAAAAAATAGTATTTTCCGCTCTAAAAGTTAAACATTTTGTGAACTTGCCGGACTTTTTGGTGCTGATTTTTTCCGTGGCAAAGGTTCTTTGCTGCGAGCAAAAAAGAGCACTGTACCGGGTGATACAGTGCCCCGTTTGCGTTGTTATGCCTGCTGCCGTGCGCGGCTGCGGTCCATATCAAAGTCAACTTTAAGCCAAGAGGTTTTTACAAAGTTTCCACACTCAAAAAGGCGCAGAGCCTTCTGGTTTTTCCAGAAGCGCTCCGCGCCTTTTTTCGTTGTCAGAACAGGTCCAGCATATTGTCGAGGTAGATCTCTTCCCGCACCTGCAGCTGGTGTTCCGGTTTGGTCAGATAGTACAGCAGAAATTCCAGCACCAGCGCACTGCCAAGGCCCCGGCCCTCGATCTTGAACTGCGAAAAGCCCATGGGCAGGTAGGTGCTTCGGATGTCCTCCACTCCGATAAAGCCGGGGTTCCGCATTGCTTTGGAAAAGCGGTAGCCTTCCGCCGCACCGGGGGCCGTGCAGCGGTGCTCCGGGCAGAGCTCGCCCAGGTTCCGACGGCTGACGTTCTCGTAACAGCGCCGCCGGTCGGTGCAGCCGAACCAGCAGCACTCGTTGCAGAGAAATTCCAGCTTGTCCTTCTGCGGCTGCGGCAGGCTGTCCAGCTGCGCAAAGGCTTTGTTCAGGCGGAAGTCCGGCACCACATAGCGGAACTCCGGCCGGGCGGTCTCCGCTTCCAGCTGTGCAAACTCCGTGAGCACCTTGGTGGTGGAGGACACCAGATATAATTCCGGGTAGTGCGTCTGCAGATAATCCACCAGCAGGTCCGAATGCACGATGACGCCGTTTTGCACACTGCCCTGCGCGAACTGCGCGCAGAGGGCGTTGCATTTAGGGTCGGTCAGGTGCTCTTCCCGCAGCAGTGAATTGCTGAAGGTGAGCCGGGCCGAGATACCGTACTCCTGCGCAAGGGCCAGCACCTCCCGGGCGGTGTGTCGGCTGCAGCCGGTCCGTCCGCCGCCCCACAGGCAGTCGGCCGGGGCACCGTAAAGGGAGCCGATCTCGCACCAATCGTAAAACCAGTCGCGGTGCGTCCGGTACAACGGCAGGAACACCCGGTACAGCTCGTAGAACTCAAACAGCCCGGGCAGGTGAAAATACGCTTTTCTGATTTCCATGATCAGTCGTCCAGCCGGATCTTTTCCTTCAGCACCACGCAGCCGGCCATGGTGGCCAGTGCGGCAAAGGAGGCGATGGCACCGGTGATGTGCTCCTTATACCAGCCAAACAGCGATTTTGGGGATGTTGTACCGTCTTGTGAGGAACTCATTGTGGAAACTCTCCTTTAAATTTTATCTTTCCTATTATAGCCCTTCCCGCCGGGGAGGACAAGACGGAATTTCACCTCACGGATGAAAAAAGGCAAAAAGGCAGAGGACAAGCCGCCTGCGCAGCATGTTCTCCGCCCCAAAGGGTCATTCCAGCCCCTGCGTCCGGATCTCTACAGTCCGCCCGCCGAGGTTTTCGTAAATGCGGTGGGACACCGACAGCACCGTGCGGCCCACCGAAGCACGGCGCAGGGCTTCCAGGACCCGGGCCTCGGTCTCGGCATCCAGATTGGCCGTGATCTCGTCCAGCAGCAGCACCGCCGGGTCGGCGGCGGCGGCGCGGGCAATGGACAGCAGCTGCCATTCGCCCTGCGAGAACATGCCGTCGGTGCACAGGGTGTCGCAACCCTGCGGCAGCGCCCGAATGACGGCATCCATCCCAGCCAGCTCTGCGGCACGCCGGGCCATTTCGCGGGAAATAGCCGGGTCGCCCAGGGTGATCTGCTCCAGCACCGTGCCCGGCACCCGGGCAAGATGCTGCTCCACACAGCCGATGCAGGTGCGGCGCTCCCGGTCGGTGATGTCCGACACCTTCACCCCGCCGATGGTCACCGTGCCCGCTTCCGGCGGGTACAGGCCCAGCAGCAGCCTGAACACCGTGCTCTTGCCCGCGCCGGTGCGGCCCACCAGCGTGACCTGCTCGCCCTGCTTCACGGTCATGGAAAAGTCCTTAAGGACGTGCTTTTCGCCGTAGCCGAAGGTGACATGGTCCAGCACCACGTCACCCCGGGCCGCCGTGGCCCGTGCGGGAGGCTGCTCCCGCTCCGGCTGGGCGAGAAAGGCGTCGATGCGCTTCACGCCCGCCATAGCCGACTGGATGGTCTGGATCTCCATGCCAAGGCTCTCGATGGGTTCAAAGATGCGGGAGATGTAGTTGATCACGGCCACCGAGGTGCCCACCGACATGCCGAACAGCGTGAGCACCGCGGCATTGCCAGAGGCCGACAGCAGCATGACCGCGCCCACCACGACGGCGTTCAGCACCAGCACCACCGGTGAATAGATGGCATCGTAAAAGTTCGTGCGCTCCATGGCGGCGTAACTGTCCCCGATGCAGCGGTCATACCGCTGCTCCCGGTAGGCTTCCAGCCCCAGGGCCCGGATGGTGCGGATGTTGTGCAGCGTCTCCGGTACCTGCCCGGATACGGCAGCCACGGCGCGGCGGTTGTCTAGCTGGGCGGCCAGCATGCGCTTCTGCACATGGCGGGTAAACAGGGCAAACAGCGGCAGTACCAGCAGCAGGATCAGCGCAAGGCCGGTATTTTTGACTGCAATGACCGCCAGGATGGACACGATGCGGCAGGCGTCCGCCGCCATGCTGATGATGCCGGAGGTGAACAGGGCTTCCACCGTGTCCACATCGCCGGAAAAGCGGGCTGCCACCTCCCCGGGGTTCTGGCGTACCAGCATGCTGGCCGGCAGCCGGGTCAGCTTGCGGGACATCTCGGTGCGCAGAGCGTGGGTCATCTTCTGGCCGAACAGCACCAGCAGGCTCTCCTGCGCGGAGGACAGCCCCCCTTCCAGCGCAAGGCTGCCAAAATAGAGCAGCACCGCCTGCACCGTCAGCGGGATGCCTGCCGTCAGCCGGTCGATGATGCGGGCCAGCAGCAGCGGCGGCACCAGCGACGCCCCCACCGACCCGGCCACGCACAGGAGGGTGCCTGCGGTCAGGACAGGATGTGCCCCAGCCGCCATGCGGATGGCGGCAAATACGCCGTTCTGTTCCGATTTTTTCCGGTTCTTCATGCAGGCCCGCCTCCTTTCGCTGCGGTCTGGCTCTCGTACAGCTGGCGGTACAGCGGCACGGACGCCATCAGTTCTTCGTGGGTGCCCACCGTGGCCTTGCCGCCGTCCAGAAAAACCACCTGCTGCATCTGCGGAAAGTGGTACAGCCGGTGGGAGATGAGGAACACCACTTTGTCCTTTGCATAGGCCTGCAGGTTGGCAAACACATTGTCCTCGGTGCTGCGGTCCAGTGCCGAGAAGGGGTCGTCCAGCACCAGCACCGGGCGCGGATGAGCCAGCGTCCGGGCCAGGGCCAGCCGCTGGGCCTGCCCGCCGGAAAGGCGGGTGCCGCCGCTGCCAATGACCGTGTCGGGGCCGTGTTCCATGGCAAGCACTTCGTCCTTCAGGGCTACGGCCGAGAGGTACGGCAGCGCGTCCTGCTCCCCGCCGCAGAGCACGTTGCTGCGCACGGTGTCGGCGCTGAGTTCCGGGTCATGGCCCAGATACCCGACGGTGGCCGACACCTGCCGCGGGGTCAGGGCCGAAAGTTCCGTCTTGCCAAACCGCACAGAACCGGCATAGGGTGCTTCACACAGGAACACCCGGCCCAGCGTAGATTTGCCGCAGGCCACCGGGCCGGTGATGCCGATGATGTCGCCGGGGTGGGCGGTGAGGTTCAGGCCGGAGAAGATGGGCACATCGCCATAGGCAAAGGCGAGATCTTTCAGGGTGACGTCAGCGGCCTGCGGCACCTGCAGGGGCTCCAGCTGCTCCGGCTGCTTCATCAGCGGCTTGATGCGCTTCCAGGAGACTTCGGCCTTCTGTACGGCGTTGAACAGCTTTGCCACCTTGGAGGATTTGACCACCAGCTTGGTAAAGCAGGACAGGAAGGTGGTGAATGCGGCAATGTCCCAGCGGCTCCACCCGGTGCCCAGCACATTTTTTGCGCCGAACCACAGGATGAACAGCACGCCGGCTTCGGACGCTGCCAGATACAGCGGCGGCAGAGCCGACTGCCACACATTGCTGCGCACGGCGGTCTTTTCGTACCGGTCCAGCGCGTCCTCATATTGTTCGGAGCGGGCGTCCTCACAGCCGTAAATGCGGTAGGTCACGGCGTTCCGGGCACGGTCCAGCGTGGCAGCGCTCAGGGCACCAGCCGCCTTTTTGTAGGCCGCACCGGCGCGCTGCACCGGCTTTTTCATCCATGCCGCGCACACATAGGAAAACGGCGTGAACAGCAGACTGAGCAGGGCCAGCCGCCAGTCGTACACCAGCAGCATGACCACATAGCCTGCCAGCGCCACACCGGTATCAAAGATCTCGGTGGTGAACTTGCGCATGCCCTCCACGCAGTCGTCCACATCTGAGATGGCCTTGGTCATCAGCTCACCGGCACCCTCCTGCTCCAATGCAGTCCGGCTCTGCCGCACCAGATTGGCATACAGGATGCCTTTCATCCGGCGGTTGATGTTGTTGGCAAAGCGCCGCACATAGAACCGCTTGATGAACCGTGCCGCCTGCACCACCAGGATGGTCAGGATATAGGCCAGCACCAGCAGGGCCATGCGGGCGGCGGTCTCGCTGCCGCCCAGAATGTCGGCCAGGCACTGGGCCAGACGGCCCTCGAACCACGGCGTGGCCAGCAGGCCGATGTTGTAAACAAGACCCGAGACCGTCACGAGGGTCAGCGGCAGCCACTCGACCCGGAAATAGGAAAGCACCCGGTCCGGGCAGAAGGTCTTAGTCGGTCGTTCCACGGGCAGTTTCACCTCCTGCGGTGTTCCGGAAGTGCGGGAAGCCAGCACGGCTCTCGGTTTTGGACGCGGTGTACAGCTTGTTCAGCGCAGCCGCAAAAGCGGCGGCTTCCTCCTGCGTGAGCACACCGGTCAGGTACTCGTAAAAGGCCGCTTCCACCTCGGCTTTGGAGGATTTCAGGTTCTCGGCCTTTTCGGTGGGGAACAGCAGCTGGCTGCGCCGGTCGTTGGGGGCGTCCTGCCGGGTGAGGTAGCCCTTTCCTTCCAGATTTTTTGTGCGGCGCGCAATGGCGGCCTTGTCCGCGTGCAGAAGCTCGGCCAGCTGTGCCTGGGTGCAGCCGGGGTGGTGGCGCAGTGCATGGATCAGGTCGATCTCCGCCGTGCCGACTCCCTCTTCCCGCACGGTGAGCAGGACCAGCTTTTCCGCTTCCCGCGCGATCTTTGTGATTTTTCGCTGGGTGATGTCCATAGGTGTCTCCCCTGTCTCGTAGAAAGATGTATCTACATCGTTGTATGTGCAACTATTATAGCACAGTTTTGGGCCGATGCAAGCCCCCTCTTGTTTCTGCCCCGGGCAGGCTTTATAATAGAAGCAGACCGAGGGCACGCGGGATGGTCTGGTGCTGCTGGCCGCCTGGATGACAGCACGGTGAGCCGATCCATCCCAATACGCAGAACAGGCCCCCGGATGGCTTTTTTACAGTCGTCCGGGGGCCTGTCTTTTGGTTGTATTCAGTGGTCCAGCACGGTCTTGCCGGTCAGCGGGTCCGGGATGCCCAGCAGGGCCAGGATGATGGCCATGCGGATGTAGACACCGTTGTGCACCTGATCAAAGTAGGCGGCGCGGGGGTCGTTGTCCACGTCGGTGCTGATCTCGTCGATGCGGGGCAGCGGATGCAGCACCGGCATATCCGCCGGGGCCAGCCGCAGCATGGCTTCGTCCAGCTGGTAGCAGCCCTTCAGGCGCAGATACTCTTCCTCGTTGAAGAAGCGCTCCTGCTGGATGCGGGTCATGTACAGCACATCCAGATGGGGCAGTTCCGCTTCCAGATCATCGGTCTCGGTGTAGACCTGATGGGTGGGCTCCAGCGATTCGGTCTTGACGTAGCGGGGCAAGCGCAGGTCCTCCGGCGAGATGAACACAAAGCGGTTGCCCTCAAACTGGCTCAGCGCGGCGGTCAGGGAGTGGACCGTCCGGCCGAACTTGAGGTCGCCGCAGAAGCCGATGGTCAAATGATCCAGCCGCCCCTTGCGCTGACGGATGGTCATCAGGTCGATCATGGTCTGGGAGGGGTGCGCGTGGCCGCCATCGCCTGCATTGATGACCGGCACGCGGGCATACCGGGACGCCTGGAGCGGAGCACCCTCCTTGGGGTGGCGCATGGCGATGACGTCGGCGTAGTTGCTCACCACGCGGGCGGTGTCCTCCACCGTCTCGCCCTTGCTGGCGGAAGAAAGCTGTGCCCCTGCAAAGCCCAGCGTTTTGCCGCCCAGACGCAGCATGGCCGACTCGAAAGAAAGCCGGGTGCGGGTGGACGGCTCATAGAACAGGGTGGCCAGGATGCGCCCGTCGCACAGGTGGGCGTAGGGTGCGGGGTTTGCTTCCATCCGGTCGGCAAGGTCCAGCAGGGCCAGCTGCTCGTTCCGTGAAAAGCTGTTCGGTTCAATGAAATGTCTCACAGCCATGCTCCTTTCAACACGAACTTCTCGCGCTCGGCACCGGTGGAAACGAACTGGATCTCATGGTCCAGCTGCTTTTCCAGGAACTGCACATAGTTCTTTGCTGCTTCGGGAAGCTCGTCCCAGCTGGTACAGCCGGAAATATCCTGCTCCCAGCCGGGCAGCATGGTGACCACCGGCTCCACACGGTCCAGGTCGGACAGCGGGTCGAAGGCGGGGACCTCCACGCCGTCCAGCTTGTAACCGGTGATGACCGGGATCTCCTTCAGGCTGCTGAGCACGTCCAGCTTGGTCAGGGCGATCTTGTCGGCACCCTGCATGGCAAGGCCATAGCGGCTGGCCACACAGTCAAAGGGGCCCACCCGGCGCGGGCGGCCGGTGGCGGCACCGTACTCGCCGCCTGCCTTGCGCAGCTGCTCGTTCCACACTTCGCCCATGGCGTTCTCGGCCGCAAAGGGGCCGGCACCCACGCAGGTGGAGTAGGCTTTCAGCACGCCCACCACATGGTCCAGCTTGCAGTTGGGGATGCCAGCCCCCAGCGGTGCATAGGCCGCCAGCGTATTGGAGCTGGAGGTAAACGGGAAGATGCCGTAGTCGATATCCCGCATGGCACCCAGCTGGGCTTCCAGCACAATGCGCTTGCCGCTGTCGTGGGCCTGCTGCAGGAAGGCCCCCACATCGCAGATGTACGGAGCAAACTGCCCGGCCTGCACCCGGCACCACTCCAGCAGGGCGTCGTAGCTCATGGGCTCCTGATGGTAGCAGCCCGCCAGCTCCAGATTCTTGGATTCCAGGATCATGTGCAGGCGGTCCTGCACCCGCTTTTCGTCCAGATGGAGCAGGTCGCCCAGACGCAGGGTCTTTTTGCGGTATTTGTCGCTGTAGGCATAGGCGATGCCGCGGCGGGTGGAGCCGAACGCACTGCCCTTTTTGGCCAGACGGTCCTCTTCCAGACCGTCCTGCACCTTGTGCCACGGCATGGAGATGGTGGCCTTGTCAGAGAGTTTCAGGTTCTCCGGGCCGACGGTGATGCCGCGCGCCTCGATGGCGTCCATCTCCCCGGCCAGATGGTCCAGGTCGATGACCATGCCCGCACCCAGCACACAGGTCACGTCCGGGTGGAGGATGCCGGAGGGCAGCAGGTTCAGGATGAACTTGCCCTGCTCTGTGACGACGGTGTGCCCGGCATTGTTGCCGCCCTGATAGCGGGCAACGATGTCCGCATGTTCTGCCAGCAGGTCGATGACGCGGCCCTTGCCCTCATCGCCCCAATTGATTCCAGTTACTGCAGTCAGCATAATACTTCATTTACCTTCTTTTTCCATACCACTTTACGATACTTTTGGATTTCCCTCTTGCAATTTCAGATTGCAGTGCTATTATACGAGCAGAGGAAGAATGTGTAAAACGTATCTTCCACATGGCTGCAATGTAAATTTGATATGAATGGAGGCAGATGCCCATGTATGTGGACTGGGAATACTACAAGATCTTCTATTATGTGGCGAAGTATCAGAATTTTACCAAGGCCGCGCGGGTGCTGGGCAACAACCAGCCTAACATCACCCACTCGATGAACCGGCTGGAAAGCCAGCTGAACTGCGTGCTGTTCATCCGCTCCAACCGGGGCGTGACCCTGACCCCGGAAGGCGAGATGCTCTATTCCCGCATCGCATCGGCGGCGGTGCAGATCCAGGACGCCGAAGAGGAACTGAGCGCCAGCGCCACACTGGAGCACGGTGCCATCAGCATCAGCGCCACCGAGACGGCCCTGAACATCTATCTTTCCGAGAAGCTGCGGGCCTTCCACAACAATTTCCCCGGCATCCGGCTGCGCATCTCGAACCACTCCACCCCGCAGGCGGTGCAGGCCGTGAAGAACGGCGAGGTGGATTTTGCCATCGTATCCACGCCGGCCGAGGTGGAGCCCGGGCTGAAAATGGTGGAGCTGAAGTCCTTTTATGAGGTGCTGGTGGGCGGAAAGACCTTTACCGCACTGGCCAGCCAGAATCTTTCCCTGAAGGAACTGACCAACTACCCGCTGATCTCGCTGAGCGACGAGAGCATGACCCGCAGCTTTTACCGGCAGCTGTTCCTGGACCACGACGCCGAGCTCAAGCCCGACACCGAGGCCGCCACCACCGACCAGATGCTCACGCTGGTAAAAAGCGAGCTGGGCCTTGCCTTTGTGCCGGAACCCATGGCCCGGGAGCCGCTGCAGCGCGGCGAGATCGTCCAGCTGCATTTGCAGGAGATCATCCCCTCCCGCTCCATCTGCCTGGTCTACGACCACCACCGCCCGCTGAACACGGCGGCCCGGAAGTTCCAGCAGATGATCACCCAGACGACGGCACGGCATGCATGATGTTTTCCCATAAAGAAAGTGCCAGTGCACAAATCCTGTGCACTGGCACTTTCTGGTTTTTTGTTACTTCTTACGCGGTTCGGTGCTTTCTTTCAGCTCCCGGTGCTCTTCCTGCAGCTCCTGTTTCAGGGCATGGTTGATCTCCCGCGTCTCCTGCCGGATCTCGGTCAGGTCTTTTTCGATGACAGGGTTTTCTTCCAGATCTTCCCGGATGAACATCAGCGCAAAGCTGACCAGCAGAAAGCCGCAGCAGATCCAGATGGCCCGGCCGCCCAGCAGCGCAGCGCTCCGGCTGCCGATGCCGGCCCCGATGGCAAACAGCAGGATGATGCCAAAGTACCGCAGCATCCGGTCCCTGGCCTGCGGTTCGTGGGTCTTGCGCCAGATGCACAACGCCTCCACGCCGCTGCGCAGGTCACCGATGCACATGGTGCTGGCAAAGGCGTAGCCGTCCACCTTGCGGAAAGCCTGCACCTGCATGGCGCAGGCAAACGAGACGATGGCGTTGGCCAGCAGGTTCTGCTCCTGCGGCAGAAAGCCCACGAGGAACAGCAGCAGCCCTTCACCCAGCACCACCAGCTGCCGCCAGTGGAGCGTGCGCATCTCCCGGAAGCGCTCCCGCATTTTTTCGGCGGTGAGCACCCCCAGCGCAAAGGCGCACAACGGCACCAGATAATGCAGCACCCGCTCCCAGTTGCCATCCATCAGGTTGGCGCTGAGCAGCACGATATTGCCGGTCTGGGCGTTGGCAAACACTTTGCCCCGGAACAGATAGGTATAGGCGTCCTGCAGGCCGCCGGACAGTGAAAGGAACACGGCGGTGAGAAAGGATTCGGACATTTGCCCGTGATGACTTGTTTTCATACATACACCCTCTTTACGCACCCCATTATAATGCATTTTTGCGGCGCGGTTGATATCAGTTTTACATGCCGGATATGTATGCGGCACGCAGAGCCTCAAAACAGGGTGCAGAGTGCAGGCAGATCACACAAGCCCAGTCAGGGCCACCGCCAGCGGCAGGCTTTTTGCGGTGTGGGTCAGGGTTCGGTCACCACGCGGTGTCCTCACCGTCGGCGCTGCGGGCGGTGGCCACGCGGCTGCGGCGGAACATGCTTTCCACCACGGCGCAATACTTGTCGGCCAGGCACACGATGAAGGCCTCGCGGCAGGTGGGCACATGGCGGAAGGTGAGCGGCCACATGTGGCTGGCGATGATGTCCTGCTCCTTTTTGGTGATGTGGAACACCCGCTGGGCGTTTACGCAGGCATAGCCCGGGTGCGAAAAGCCGTGCATCTCGAACAGGCGGCGCAGGCCGTGGAAGGTGCTGCGCTTGTGCCAGTCGTAGAGGTAAAAGTCGTGCAGGAAGGCCCCCACCGCCAGCGAGGTCTCGTCGGCGTGCAGGTGCAGCCGCCGGTTGAGCCAGAAGCTCACCCGCACCACGTTCTTGCAGTGCTGGTAGGTGGTCACATCGCCGTGCTGGATAAACTCCCGCATGCGCTGCACCTGGGGGTTCTCATCGTATTGCTGCAAAATGGCATAAAGCTGTTCGTGTTCGGTCGTAGAAAGCTGCATGGGCGTTCTCCCCTTTCCGCCGTGAGGGCGGCAAAAAATGATCAGGAGCGGAGCTGCACCGGATTGGAATTGCCGAAGTTTTCGGCCTGCGAGGGATTCTCCCGCTTCAGGGTCAGGTCCACCAGATACTGCTTGCCGTCGCCCAGTTCTTCCAGCTGGGCCAGCTTTGCGTTGGCAGACACCTCATCCGGGTACCACTGGATCAGGAAGAAGTTCTCGGCTTCCACACCGTAGTACAGCCACACGCCGTCGGCGCGCAGAAGGTCGTCGAGGTGGTCCACCTCTTCGCCGTCCGGCAGGCCGAGGCCCTCCTCGGCATACAGGTTCTCCGGCTCCACCTGGAGCATCTCGATCACCTGAATGGAGCTTTGCAGATATTCGTCCTGGGAAACGGCTTTGTCCGACCGGGTCCAGCCGGTGAGAAAAGCCTGCATCAGAAGGTCGCGCACCTTGATGCGCGGCAGAGTGGGATCATCCATAACCATTGGTCGTTCCTTCTTCCTGTTTGTTTCCGCTGACCAGTATACGGTTTTGGGCCGTGCAAGTCAACGGAATATTTGTGAATTTTTTGCAGGCACGCGAAAAACCGACGGCGTTTAACCGCCCGTCTCCCCCGTGCCCAGATGGAAATCAAAGGTGTCATCCAGCCACTCGCGGGCAAGGGTCAGCCAGCGGCTGCGGTGGGCGCTGGGGTGGTTCACCTCGGCGGTGCTCAGGCTGGTGCCGTGGCAGCCCTTTTCAAACAGATGCGCCTCGCACGGCACCCCGGCCCGGTGCAGGGCGCTGACCAGCAGCAGGGTGTTCTCCACCGGGACCGTCTCGTCCTCCATGGTGTGCCAGACGAACACCGGCGGGGTGCGGGACGTGATCTCGTCCTCCAGCGAGAACGCCTGCTGCGCCGCGGGGTCCTCCCCGGCCAGCTGCACAAAGCTGCCCCGGTGGGCGTACTGCCCGGCCGTGATGACCGGGTAGCCCAAAATCACCGCGTTGGGGCGGGGCGGGTCCGGCAGGCCCGGCACCGCCAGCACGGCCCCGGAAAGGGCCAGATGCCCGCCCGCCGAAAAGCCGCACACCGCAATTTTGTCCGGCTGCACATGCCATGCGGCGGCGTGCTGCCGCACAAGACCGATGGCCGCCGCCAGCTGCCGCAGGGGCAGGCCGTGCGCTGCATCGTCCCCCACGGCGTAGCGCAGCACTGCGGTGTGGTAGCCCGCCGCCGCAAACTGCAGGGCCACGGGGTCACCCTCGCGGGCGCTCAGATGGGTGTAGCCGCCGCCCGGCACCACCAGCACCAGCGGCCGCTCCATGGCCAGCGGCATCGTCTCCACGCAGTCCCGCAGGTACACCGTCAGAAGCCCGCCGCCGGGCAGGTCCAGCTGTTCCAGCTGCATCACACATCCTCCTTATACACGCCGCAGCGGCCCTCCGGGTGGGCTGCGATGAATTCCGCGCACAGGTCTGCGCACATCCGGCACAGCTCCGGGCAGGGCCGCTTGCGGTAATACTCCGCCGTGCGGGCCTCGGCCTTCGTGCCGCCGGAAGGGGCCGCCCCGGCCTTTGCCAGCAGTTCCCGGCAGATAATACTGTCCCCGCCGTTGCGGGCACGGTACAGCCGGGCTGCCTCCTGCACGAGGGCATACATCCGGGATTTGTCCTGGGGGTCCGCCGGGTCGGCGTAGACCAGGCTCAGCACCGTGACCACCCCGCAGAACGCGCCGCACACTTCCCGCATACGGCCGATGCCTGCCCCGAACCCGGCGCTCATGCGCAGGGCCATCTCCTCGGAAAGCCCCAGCTGCGGCGCAAATGCCGCCACCACGCTCTGGCTGCAGTTATATCCTTTTAAAAAATAGGCGTAGGCTGCCTCGCCCTGTTTTGCCATGATTTCACATCCTTTGCGGTTTATTATAGCACAAACCGGGGCATTTTTAAACTTTTTATGAAAGCCCTTGATTTTTGCGGCAAAGCGGTGTATATTAGCACTCGAAAGTTATGAGTGCTAAGTATTCGACGGTAGTTTCTTGCGTCGAGTGCTTGCACTGAATCCAGATAAAAAAAGAGGTTTTGTACTATGGCCAAGAAAGAATTTCAGGCAGAGAGCAAAAAGCTGATGGATATGATGATCAACTCCATCTACACCAACAAGGAAATTTTCCTGCGGGAGCTGATCTCCAACGCCTCGGACGCCATCGACAAGCTGTATTATAAGAGCCTGACCGACACCTCCGTGGGCATGAACAAGAGCGATTTCCGCATCCTGATCACCCGCGACAAGGAAAACCGCATCCTCACCGTAGAGGACAACGGCATCGGCATGACCAAGGCGGAGCTGGAAGAGAACCTGGGCACCATCGCCCACTCCGGCTCCCTGGACTTCAAGCAGGACAACAAGGACGAGAACATCGACATCATCGGCCAGTTCGGCGTCGGCTTCTACTCCTCCTTCATGGTGGCCGACAAGGTCACCGTCATCTCCAAGGCCTACGGCTCGGACGAGGCTTGGCAGTGGGAGTCCTCCGGTGTGGACGGCTACGAGATGACCCCGGCTGAGAAGGACACTGCTGGCACCCAGATCATCCTGCACATCAAGCCCGACACCGAGACCGACCACTACGACAACTTCCTGGATGAGTACGGCATCGTGGCCATCGTCAAGAAATACAGCGACTATGTGCGCTATCCCATCCAGATGGAGCGCGAAAAGAGCCGCCAGAAGCCGGAACCGGACCCCAAGCCCGAGGACTACAAGCCCGAGTGGGAGACCTACACCGAGCTGGAGACCCTGAACAGCATGATCCCCATCTGGAAGAAGCAGAAGAGCGAAGTGACCGATGAGGAATACAACGCCTTCTATAAGGACAAGTTCGGCGACTATGCCGACCCCGCCCGGGTCATCGTGAGCCGCACCGAGGGCACTGCCAACTACAACGCCCTGCTGTTTGTGCCCAGCCACCGCCCCTACGACTTCTACACCAAGGAGTACGAGAAGGGTCTGGCCCTGTACGCTTCCGGCGTGCTGATCATGGAAAAGTGCGCCGACCTGCTGCCCGACTACTTCAGCTTCGTCAAGGGCATCGTGGACAGCCAGGACCTGAGCCTGAACATCAGCCGTGAGATGCTGCAGAAGGACAACCAGCTCAAGCTGATCCACAACGCTCTGGAAAAGAAGATCAAGAACGAGCTGCACGCCATGCTGGCCAACGACCGCACAAAGTACGAGGAGTTCTGGAAGGAGTTCGGCCGTCAGATCAAGTTTGGTGCCTACTCCGACTACGGCATGCACGCCGAGCTGCTGCGGGACCTGCTGCTGTTCTGGTCCGCCAAGGAGCAGAAGATGGTCACCCTGCAGGAGTATGTGGACAAGATGCCCGCCGAGCAGAAGTACATCTACTTTGCCGCCGGTGACTCCTCCGACCGTCTGGCCAAGCTGCCCTCCACCGAGCTGGTGCTGGGCAAGGGCTACGACGTGCTGCTGCTGACCGAAGACGTGGACGAGTTCTGCCTGCAGATCCTGCGCACCTATCCCCGCAAGGATGCTGAGGGCAAGGACGGCACCGTGGAGTTCAAGAACGTGAACAGCGGTGACCTGGGCCTTGAGACCGAGGAAGAGAAGAAGGCCGCCGAGGATGCCACCGCCGAGAACAAGGACCTGTTCGACGCCATGAAGACTGCTCTGGACGGCAAGGTGAAGGAAGTCAAGGTCTCCACCCGCCTGAAGGATCACCCGGTGTGCCTGAGCGCCGACGGCCCGCTGTCCATCGAGATGGAAAAGGTGCTGTCCAAGCAGCCCGGCAGCGAGGGCGTGAAGAGCGACAAGGTGCTGGAACTGAACGCCAACCACCCCGTGTTCGCCGTGCTCAAGGCTGCCCAGGAGGCCGGTGACACCGACAAGATCAACAAGTACAGCGCCCTGCTGTACGCACAGGCCCAGCTCATCGAGGGCCTGCCTGTGGACGACCCCACTGCTTACGCTGAGGCCGTGTGCAGCCTGATGAAGTGATCTCTCCCCGCGGGAGCAGACTTACTCCCCTGCCGCCCGCATGGATTCCCCCTTAACAAAACGACCGCGTTCCGCTATAATAGAGTGGAACACGGTCTTTTATTTTTATTGCGGAAAGGAACTCTGTTTCATGGAGCCGAGAAAACATTATTTTGCAAAGATCCCCACCATCGCCATCTTTATCGTGATGGCGATGTCCGGGCCGTTGGGAGTGCTGCTGTTCATCCTGAAGGGCATTGACCAGAAGGCCGAGAAAGAGGAGCAGGCTGCCTGCCCGGGGAATGCTTATCCCCCACCAGAGCCTGCCTCCACCCGGAAGGAGGAGCCAGTCCACGGTCCGGATATGCCCACCCAGGAGCAGAAAAACGCCAAGCAATGGCACAAGAATATTGCCACCCTCTGCACCATCATGGGTGCGGTCTTTCTGCTTGCCGGCGTGACGAATGCGGTGGACGTCCTGGAGATCTGGCGGTTTTACCCGGGCTTCAGCGGCCTGTTCTCGAATATCGCCATGGTCATTGGCGGCGGCGGTGCACTGCTGACCGGCCTGCGGATGAACAGCACCCGCAAGCTGGAGCGGCTGCTGGATAAAGTGGTGGGCGAGCGGGATAACATTCCTCTGCCGGAACTGTTTGCTGCCGCCGGGGTGGATGCCGCCCGGGGACGTCCTGCCGTGAAAAGCGCCATCGAGCACGGATACTTCGGCGCAGACGCCTACATTGACAACCGCACCGACACGCTGGTGGTGCGGGGCGCAGCACCGCAGCCGAAAAAGCCCGCACCCGCTCCGGCACCCAAGCCCCAGCCCGCTGCAGAGGACGAGTACGCTGCACTGCTGCGCCAGCTGCGGGAAGTGAACGATGCCATTCCTGACCCGGTGATGAGCCAGAAGATCTCCCGGCTGGAGGAGGTCAGCGGGCGTATCTTTGCGCTGGCGCAGAAGGATCCGGACAAAAAGGCGCAGCTGCAAAAGTTTATGAACTACTATCTGCCCACTGCGCTCAAGCTGCTGAACACCTACGCCAGCCTTTCCCGGCAGGCGGTGGAGGGCACGAACATTACCGAAGCCAAGCACAGCATCGAGCGCAGCATGGACCTGCTGGTGACCGCCTTTGAAAACCAGCTGGACAAGCTGTTCCAGTCCGATGCGCTGGACGTGACCACCGACATCGCCGCGCTGGAAGGCATGCTGAACATGGACGGCCTGACCGACAGCGCGTTCGGCAAATAATTCCATCCACAAAAACGAGGGAAAGCCCGCGGGCCTTCCCTCGTTTTGTTCTGTTCAGGTTTCTGCCAGCGCGGCCAGCACCGCTTTCTGCAGGTCGGTGACCGAGATGGTGCACAGGGCTTTCAGGTCGGCGTCGGAGCCGTCGGTGGGCTGGGCGGCGATCTCCGCCATGGTCTTGCCCTTCAGGGTGCTGCAATAGCCCTCGGCGTGCTCGTACCACTCCTTGTGCAGGGCACTGGCCTCCCGCATGCCGTACTTGTCGCCCTGCTCGTTCTTGGTGTACACCGGCTCTTCCGGCCCGGAGACCGTGCCGTCCGCGCTGACGGTCAGCTGCGGCTGGGTCATGTCCCCGATGGCGCTGGTCACCCGGCCATCGCTGTCCACGGACAGGGCCGCCAGCGTGATGTCTGCCCGGACGTGGGCGTCCTGGTCATCCGTGGCGGCAAGGTTCTGGGGCAGGTCTGCCGCGATCAGGCTCAGGGTCACCCGGTCGCCCTGGGCGGCTCCCAGTGCTTTGGCCTGTTCGCAGGCGCGCACCACGGCGTCCCGGTAGCGTTCCACCGCGATGGTGCAGCCGGACACAAGGTCGGCGTCCTGCGGCTTGCCGTTTTCATCCGTTTTCAGCTTCTTTACCTCGTCCGGGGTCCTGCCGGTCAGATAGTCGGCAAACCAGTCGGCCTGCTCGGCCCACCCTTTGCCGAGGGAGGACGCCGCTGCCAGCGGGTAGTCCTCCCCTTTTGTGCGCTTGGACCGCACATCCTCCGGAGTGGTCACGCTGCCGGTGCTCCCGCCGGAGACCGAAAGTTCCAGCTCGTCCAGCATCACGTCGGCCAGTTTGCCGTCGGCGTCCAGCACCACAGCCGCAGCGGCAGTGGTGATCTTGCCGGCCCGGTCGCTGCCTGCGGCCTCGGTCACAACGCCAAGACCGGTGCGCCAGGCCTGCTCCTGCCCGGCTGTGCCGCCGCTCATGGCACCGGACCCACTGCCGCTCATAGACCCGGCTCCGCTGCTGCCCGGAGCGCCGCCCCGGCCGCAGCCGGTCAGCGCCAGCGCAGCGGCCAGCGTACAGCCCCAAAACACCCGAAAAACCTGCTTCATGGTACACTTGCTCCTTTTGCTCCCGCGCAGCCGCACGGGCTTTGGAGCTAGTGTGCCCCCTGCCGGGGCAATTATGAGCGCGCCCTTACATCAACGGGCTGAGCAGGCGCAGCACGCTGTCCAGCAGGGTGCCGGGGATGCTGGTGCGGCAGTCCGAAATATGGATCTCGCGGCACTGCGGCAGGGTGGCCCGCACATCATCCCGCAGGGCAGCCACCTGACTGTTGTGCTGCAGCAGCACGCCGCACTCAAAGTGCAAAAACAGGCTGCGGTAATCCATGTTGATGCTGCCCACCACGGCTGCCCGGTCGTCGCTCACCCAGCACTTGGCATGCAGGAAGCCCGGGGTGTACTCGTAGATGCGCACCCCCGCCTGCAAAAGCGGCAGGTAGTAGGAGCGGCTCAGGCGGAACACCAGCTTCTTGTCCGGGATGCCCGGCAGCACCAGCCGCACATCCACCCCGCGCTTGGCGGCGTTTTTCAGCGCATCCAGCATCTCTTCGCCCACAGCCAGATAGGGCGTGTAGATATACACATACTGCTCGGCCCGGGCCAGCAGGTTCAGGTACACCGTCTCCGCCACCGGCTCTTCGTCCAGCGGGCTGTCGGCGTAAGGCTGCACGATGCCGTCCTGCACCGGGTGTGCACTGTGCTGGGGGCGGAAGGCGCTGTAGTCCGTCTCACTGGGGCGGAAAGCGTTCCAGAAGTTGAGGAACATCACGGTGAAACTCCACGCAGCATCGCCCTCGATGCGCAGGGCGGCGTCCTTCCAGTAGCCGAAGCGCTGCTCCGCGTTGATATACTCGTCGGCCAGGTTCACGCCGCCGGTGTAGGCGATGCGCCCGTCGATGACCACGATCTTGCGGTGGTCGCGGTGGTTCATCACCAGCGAGAGCACCGGCACCACCGGGTTGAAGGGGATGCACCGGATGTGCGCCCGCTCCATGCGCACCACAAAGTCGGTGGGCAGGCCCAGCAGGCTGCCAAAGTCGTCGTAGATCAGGCGCACGTCCACCCCCTGCGCGGCCTTGCGCCGGAGGATGGCTTCCACGCCGTCCCACATTTTGCCGGTGTGCACGATGAAATATTCCACAAAGATCGTGTGCTCGGCCCGCTCCAGATCCCGCAGCAGCTGGGGGTACATGGCTTCGCCGCAGGCAAAATACTGCGCGGCGGTGTTCTTCCAGGCCGGGTAGCGGCCGTACCGCGCCAGATAGCGGCTCATGCCGAGGCCGGAAGCATCCAGCCCGTCGGTCTGGCCCGGCTGCTGGGCAAGGTCGGCCTTGTGGGCGTCATCCACCGCCTGCAGCTTGCTGCGCAGCCGCTTGGCCGGGCGCTTGTTGCCAAAGGAGAGGTACAGTGCCCCGCCCAGCAGCGGAAGCACCCCCATGAGCGCGATCCAGCCGATCTTGTAGGCGCTGTTCTCGTCCTTGCGCACGAGGTACAGCATCATAAACAGACTGAGCAGCTGCAAGCCGGCGTTGACCCACACGCGGCCGGTGGTGAGGGAGAAAAACGCCCACAGCAACCATGCCACCTGCAGGGCCACCAGCACCACCGTGATGGTGATCCGATTGAGGATGCGGCTGAAAAATTTTACGATCGGCAGCCGGAACATCAGGCGCCCTCCTTTCGCTCTGCATTATAATATATGTCAGTATAGCGCGGTTTGTGCGGTTTTGCAAGTGATGCAAAAAAAGCCAGCCGACAAAGCCTTTGCAGGCGGTGCCGGTTGGCATGGTTTGCGGGGTGCGGCTGCTTATTCTGCCGTTTTGCGGCGCAGCAGGCTCATGGGCGGCAGCTCCGGGGTGGGCATGGTGTATTTTTCCATGGCGTGCGGGGTGCTGTCCACCCGTTCCCCGGCCTCGTTCTCGATCCACTCCGGCGTCAGCGGGATGCTGCGGCCGTCCGGGCAGAGGGCTTCCAGCGTATCGCCCAGGCTCCACTTGCCGCGCTGCTGGCAGTGGGCCACGCCGTTCTCCCAGCGGTCCACCGTGCCCACGAACTCCCATTCGCGGATGTAGGTGGCGCTGTCGGTGGCCTGTTTGGCCTGCTCGCGGCCAAAGTAGAAGCCCGGCGAGTAGTGGCGGTGGCTGGTGCGGGTGAGCTCCTCGTAGACCTCAGCCGGCAGCTCAAAGTTGTCGTTGGCGGGGTCGGCCAGATAGGCGTCCAGCGCCTTGCGGTAGGCGGCGGTCACGCTGGCCACATAATAGAAGGTCTTGGCGCGGCCCTCGATCTTCAGGCTGTCCACACCGGCCTTGCAGATCAGGTCGATGAAGGGCGCGGTGCACAGGTCGTTGGCGTTGAGGATGTAGCTGCCGTTCTCGTTCTCGCCGATCTCGTACAGCTGGCCGGGGCGGGTCTCCTCGCTCAGGTAGTACTTCCAGCGGCAGGGCTGGGCGCACTGGCCCCGGTTGGCGTCGCGGCCTGCCATGTAATTGGACAGCAGGCACCGGCCGGACACGCTCATGCACATGGCACCGTGCACAAAGGCCTCGATCTCCAGTTCCGGCGGGGTCTTGTCGCGCAGGATGGCGATGTCCTGCAAGGACATCTCGCGGGCCAGCACCACGCGCTTGGCACCCAGGTGATAGGCGGCGCGGGCGGCAGCCCAGTTGGTGATGCCGGTCTGGGTGGACATGTGCACGTCGATGTCCGGGGCAACGGTCTTGCAGGCATCCAGCACGCCCAGGTCGGCCACGATGAAGGCATCCACACCGGCCTTGGCGGCCTCCTTGATGGCGTCCGGCAGGCGGTCGGCTTCCTCATTGGTGGGCAGGGTGTTCATGGTCAGGTAGACCTTGCGGCCCCGGGCATGGGCATAGATGACACCCTCGGTGAGCTGCTCCGGCGTAAAGTTGGCCGGTGCAGACCGCATGCCGAACTCCGGCAGGCTGCAGTAAACGGCATCGGCACCGTAGTTGATGGCATAGCGCAGGCGCTCCAGATCGCCCGCCGGGGCGAGCAGTTCCGGGATTTGCAGCATAGTTGATATTCCTCTCTTTTTTCAGAAAATGACGGTAGAGTTCCCTCACCCCACCGTTTTGTTCACGTCCGCTGCGGTCTGGCAGTTGGCGGTGTGTTCGCTGAGGGTGCGGGCATAGTAGTAGTTGCCCTTGAGGTCGGTGACGAAGAAATAGGCGTCCTTTGCTTCCTCGTCCGGCTCCGGGCTCAGCGCCGCCCGGATGGCAGCGATGCCGGGGTTGGAGATGGGGCCGGGGGTCAGGCCCGCCGTATGGTAGGTATCATACGCAGAGACGATGTTTTCCGGGATATTATCCCACCCGCCGTAGTAGGGGGCCACCCAGTTCCAGAGGTAGTTGTTGTCGGCGTCGCTCTGGATGTGGCTGGACGTGTTGCTCTGCAGGCGCGGATAGGGCGAGCCCTCGGCCAGACGGTTGCGGAACACCTGCGCCACGTTGGAGTCCTGGCTGTTGCCCGCTTCCTCCTGCACAAAGGAGGCCAGCGTGACCAGCTCGTTCAGGGTCATGCCCTGCTCCTTGAGCTTCGCATACATCGCATCGGTGATCTGCGCGTCGAACTGCGCGTAGAACGTTGCCACATAGTTGTGCACGGTGTCGTCCTTCAGAAACTCGTAGGTCTCCGGGAAGAGATAGCCCTCGCACTTCATGAAGCGGTCCGGGGCGTCCTTGTCCTCCGGAACGTACTGCCAGAAGGTGTACGCGCTGAAATCGCCCTCGTTGGCTTCCTTCAGAAAGTCCTCAGCGCTGCACAGACCGGCTTCCTCCATTTTCCGGGCAATGGCGATGGCTGTGGTGCCCTCCGGGAAGGTGATCCGCACCGTTTCTGCCTTGGCGTACTGGGTGAGAACGGCGATGATAGCATCGTAGGCGTTGGCCCCGGTCTGCAGGGTAAAATCACCGTATTGCAGCTTCCCGGCCACCCCCTTGTGCCCCACATACCAGCGGAACAGGTAGGTGGAGCGGATCACCCCGGCCTCCTTGAGCCGATTTGCAATGGAGGCCACGCCGCTGCCCTGGGGGATGCTGACAGTAACCTCGGTGCCGGGCTTTCCGTTGCCGTGGATCTCGTTGTAGGCAAACGCCCCTGCTGCCCCGGCGGCCAGCACCAGCAACAGTACCACTGCCAGCAAAATCTTCACGGCACCGCCTTTTTTCTTCGAGGCGGTGTGTCTCTCCTTGTGTGCCATACGCACCTTCCTTTGTTGTTTTTCTGCGTCTCAGCCTTCCAGCATCAGGCGCATATAGCTTTCCGATACGTCAAAGGGTTCCCCGTCAAAACGGATCATGCCGTACTCCTGCCGGGTGCCCTCGCCCAGGAACAGCGTCTGGGCAGCACCCACCGTGATGACAGCCTTTTCCACGATGACTTCCTTCTCGCGGGCGGCTTCCATGAGCACCTCGGCGGCGCGGTCGTCCTCGGCCATGAGCTCCACGAAATACAGGGTGTCCTCCTTGCGGAAGTACACGCCGTAGCCCCGCTCGTTGGCCACGATGGTGGCCCCGCGGGAATACAGGTCGCCCAGCACCACGGCCATGCGCTCCGGGGTGAACTGCACCGTATCGGGCCAGAACTTCTCCCGCAGCTCGCACAGCTTCTTGGCGGTAACGCTGTCAAACTCGGCCTGGCTCCACAGGTTGCGGGCCACCTCCCGCGGCAGGCAGCGCAATGCAAAGGCGCGGGCAAAGCCCTTGTCCTGCAGCAGAGCGGCCTGCTCCGGGGTGGCGGGCACGGCCACGGTAAAGCCTGCGCCCCGCAGCTTCTGCTGCGCGCACAGGTAGTCCAGCAGGCCGGCCAGGATCAAACTGCCCTGTCCGCACAGGCCGTAGAGGTAACTGCCCTGCCGCCCCTGCAGCGTGACCGGCACCGCCAGTGCCACAGCGGCAATGGCGTCATTTTCCTCGGCCACATAGACATTCTGCTGCCCTGCAAAACGCTCCACGGCGTTGGCCGCAAATTCTTCCGACTCGCCGCGCTCGCGCTGCCACAGCGCCAGCACAGCCGCCTTGTCGGATGGCTGCATCAAACGATACATCTGTCAGGATGCCCCCTCTTATCGTATTTTATGTGTATATCCGACAGGTGCGTCGGGAGTTTCTCTGAGGACCGTCCGCTGGGGTGGGACCCTGTTGCCCGTAGGGCAATAGGGCGGGCGATGGAATGGCCCGATTCGTGTCCGAAGAGAAAGCTGCCGACGTGCCAACCTGCCTTCATTTTATCATTTCAGCTGGCCCAGCACGATGCCCTGCACCTCGGCCTGGATGTCCTCGATGCTGCGCATGGCGTCGCCGTGGGTGCAGTGCACCGTGGTCCAGCCCAGATGCTCCGCGCAATACTCGGCGGCGCGGCGGCTGCGGGCCAGATACTCGGTATCTTTCTCGTGCACGTCCTTTTTGCTCTCGTCACCGTGGTAGCGGGCGGTCATCAGCCGCTGGCTGACCGCCGGGTCCACCTGCAGGTAGATGACGCTGTCCGGTGCGGGCAGGCCCAGCAGATGGAACTCGTAATCGAACAGCCAGTGCAAAAACTCCTCCCACTGCTCCGGCGGGAGCTTGGAGCACTGGTGCACCGCGTTGGAGGTGGTGTAGCGGTCGGCAATGACCACGCCGCCCTCCTCGTAAAAGCGGCCCCAGTCGGTCTTGTAGCTGGCATAGCGGTCCACCGCAAAAAAGCTGGAGGCCGCATAGGCGTTCACATCGTCCGGTTTTGAGCCGAACTGCCCGGCCAGATACATTTTGATCAGGGCGCTGGAATCGCTGGCGTAATCCGGGAAGGTGACCTCCCGCACCGGCAGGCCCTGGCTGGCCAGGTGCTGGGCCAGCAGCTTTGCCTGGGTGGCCTTGCCGCTGCCGTCCAGCCCCTCGATGACGATCAGCTTGCCCTTGCTCATACGGCGGCACCTTCCTTGATGGCGGCATATTTTACACGCACCTCGGCGGTTTTGCCGCAGCACATCTTGCCCTCCGGGCAGGGGCCGCTCACGCAGGCCGGGCCGGATTTGGCAAAGATATGGGGTGCCACCGGGTACACCAGTTTGAACATCTCTTCGGCAAGCTGGCGGATCTCCCACTGGGCGCGGCTGCAGCAGCGCAGGTGGAAAAAGTTCTGCAGGCTGCGGGCGTTCATGGTGACCACCATCTTGGTCTCGCAGGCGTTGGGCAGCACAAAGCGGGCGTCCTCATTGGCCTGCTTGCTGGCCTTGGCGCGGGCTGCCTTTTCCGGCATGCCCTCGGCCATCAGGCGGGCGGTGTGGCCCTCTTCCAGCTTGTGGGCAAGGTCAAGGTAGCGTTTGGCGTCCTCGTTCATGCTCTCAAGGAAAGCCGCCTTTGCCTCCGGGATGGCTTCGATCTCCGGCGGCACCACATAGCGGAAATCGTCCAGGCGCACATAGCGCTGGCTCTGCACGCTGAAGGATGCGATGCGGTGGCGGGTGATCTGGGCCAGCAAGGTACGGCTGACCCCCTCGATGCCAAAGGTGAAGCTGGCGTGCTCGATGGGGCTGGCGTGGCCCAGGTCGCTGAGCATGGTCAGGAACTTTGCCGTCTTTTCCTCGGTCAGGCCGTCCAGCAGGTCGGTGATGTGGGCGTCGGAGTAGCACAGCTTGGCGGCAGCCGCCACCACCTTTTCCGGCTCCGGGGTATGGGCGATCAAACGAACTGTCATCATTTTGTGTCATTCCTCCGTTGTGATTTTGGTCAGCGGCGCAAAATTGGCCATGGTCTTTTTGATGCCGACCTTTTCAAAGTTGATCTCCACGATCTGGTCTCCGGCCGCAGGCTTGACCTTGAGCACGGTGCCCCGGCCAAAGACCTTGTGCTCCACGATGTCGCCCGGCTCGTAATGCTTCGGCCCGGCAGACGCTGCCTTGGCAGCCGGTGCACCGGTAAAGCTGATCTTTGCGGCCGGGGTCTTTGCGCCCGTGCCGGAATACCCGGCACCGAACCCGCCCGAACGCGCCTTGGGCTGGGTGGAACTGTTGCCGTAGGCGGCACCGTAGCCGGAAGAGGAAGTGCCCCGCCCGGCATAACCGGAGCCGAACCCGCTGCGCTCCCCGGCGTTGTACTCGCGGTTCAGGTAACCGCCGCCGGAGCGGGAACCATAGCCGCCGGAACCGTAGCCCCCGGCGCTGCGGCCCCAGCCGGAAGGCCCGGAGTACCCGGACGCGCCGCCGGGCACGGTGTCGCTGTAGCTGCTGCCCCAGCCGCCCAGACGGGAACGCTGTTCCAGCACCGGGCTGCGGGTCTCTTCGATGTACTCCGGTTCGATCTCGCGCAAAAAGCGGCTGGGCTCGTTGCGCTGGGTGCGGCCGTAGAGCATCCGGGTGACGCTGTTGGAGATGTACAGTTCCTTTTTGGCGCGGGTGATGCCGACGTAGGCAAGGCGGCGCTCTTCTTCCAGGTCCGCCTCGGAATACTTGCTCATCTCGCTGGGGAACACGCCCTCTTCCATACCGATGAGGAACACATAGGGGAACTCCAGCCCCTTGGCCGAATGGATGGTCATCAGCACCACCTGGTCGGCGCTCTCGTTGTAGCTGTCGATGTCGCTGATGAGGGCGATATCTTCCAGATAGCCCTCCAGCGTGGCGTCCTCGCCGTGCTGGTCGCAGTAGTTCTTGACGTTGTTCACCAGCTGACCCAGGTTCTGCAGGCGGTCGGCGGCGTCCTCGTGGCCCTTGGCGGCGTCGGCTTCCAGCATGGCCTTGTAGCCGGTCAGCTCAATGACGTCGGCGGCAAAGGCGTCCAGCGTCTTGGTCTCCAGCGAATCCTGCAGGTTCTGGTAGATCTGCCAGAACTTGAGCAGCGGCATGATGGCGCGGCTGAGCTTGGCGTACTGGTCGGCGTGGCCGATGATCTCCAGCATGCTCACCCCCTGCTGGGCGGCAAGGTCTGCAATGACCTCCACCGTGGTGTTGCCGATCTTGCGGGCAGGCTCGTTGATGATGCGGCGCAGGCGCACGTCATCGCGGGGGTTGGCCACGATGGACATATAGGAGTGGATGTCCTTGACCTCTTTGCGGTCGTTGAAGCGCTGGCCGCCCACGATCTTGTGGGGGATGCCCGCGCGGGTGAAGTAGCTTTCGATGGGGGCCGACTGGGCGTTCATGCGGTAGAGGATGGCGTGGTCGGCCAGATGGCCGCCCGCCTTGAGGTGCTGGCCGATGACATCCGCGATGTGCATCGCTTCGTCCTGCTCGTTCTCGGCGGTGTACACCTGCACCTTGTCGCCCTCGCCGTTGTCGGTCCACAGGGTCTTGCCCTTGCGCTCGGTGTTGTGCTGGATGACGCAGTTGGCGGCGTTGAGGATGTTGGAGGTGGAACGGTAGTTCTGCTCCAGCCGGATGGTCTTTGCCCCGGGGTAGCACTTTTCAAAGTTGAGGATGTTTTCAATGGTAGCCCCGCGGAAGCGGTAGATGCTCTGGTCATCGTCGCCCACCACGCAGATGTTGCGCTCCGGGCCGGTGAGCAGGCTCACCAGACGGAACTGCGCCACACTGGTGTCCTGATACTCGTCCACCAGCAGGTATTTGTATTTGGTCTGGTAGAAGTCCCGCACGTCCGGGTGCTCTGCCAGCAGCTGCACGGTCTGGTAGATGAGGTCGTCGAAGTCGAAGGCACCGGCCTCCTTCAGCCGCTTTTCGTAGGCGGCGTAGATGCGGGCCGCCAGTGCCCCCTTGGTGTCCTTGGCGGGGTTGGCAAGGGCCTGTTCCGGGCTGACCAGCTGATCCTTCCAGCGGCTCATCTGGTTGATGGCGCTCTTGATGGGGAAGAACTTGTCATCCACGTTCAGGTCCTTGTACACCGCCTTCATCACCCGCTGGGCGTCGTCGGTGTCGTAGATGGTAAAGCTGCGGGGGTAGCCGATCTCCTCCGCCCAGCGGCGCAGGATGCGCACACAGGCCGAGTGGAAGGTGGAGGCAAACACCTCGTCGCCCTCTTCCCCGCCCAGCATCCGGCGCAGGCGCTCCTTCATCTCCCCGGCCGCCTTGTTGGTAAAGGTGATGGCCATCACGTTCCAGCTGCGCACGGCGTTCTGCCGCAGCATACCGTCCAGCCAGCCGGGCGCGGCGGTGCCGGTCATGATGGCACTGCGCAGGGCCTTGACGTCCTCTTCGGTGGCCGGGCGGGGGGTCTGCTTCGAGCCGTGGGCCGCGCCAAACCGGATGAGGTTGGCAATGCGGTTGACCAGCACGGTGGTCTTGCCGCTGCCGGCTCCGGCCAGGATGAGCAGCGGGCCGTCGGTGGTGAACACCGCCCGCCGCTGCATCTCGTTCAGGCGGCCGAACTGCTTTTCGATATAGGTGTCGCGCAGAGCGCAGAATTCTTGTGTCAGATCTGTTGCCATGGGTTCCCCTGTCTCCTTTTATTGTCAAAGAACAGTATACCACATTTTCAGGAAATTGAGAATAGCCGGTGGGTTTGCAGTCGGCATTTGCGCGGAAATTTTGCGGCCCATTTTCTGCGCAGGCGGTCTGGAACCACCTCCGCCCGGTTCCGGCTGTGCAATTGCTTTTATCAGCAGGCCGGGAGGGCACTGTCCGTGGTTGGTTCACACGGCTTCCCTACTGTAGTGAAACAAGTGGCAAAGTTCAAAAATTATAATTTATCTACGTTTAATTTTTGATGTTTTCCAACTTGGCAAAGTTGCTCCCTGTTGGCAAAGTTCCAACCTTGCCAGACGTGCTGAATTTTGCCATGCTGGCGAAGTTGCTTTTTCAACGTTGCTTCGTTCAGAAAGTCGAACTTTGCCAGATAACCCGCCTCTCTCAGAGAATGGCGCAAAAAAAGACCGTCTGCGTGCTGAACGCGGGCGGCCTTTGTGTTTATGGAAGGTTTCAGCATCGCGGCAGCGGCCTCGCAAAACAAAACCCGCCCGGCAGTACAGGACCACCGGACGGGAACGTTTGTTTTTCAGGGAATGCTTAGCCGAAGATGTTGATCAGAATACCAGCAGCAACGGCAGAGCCGATAACACCGGCCACGTTGGGGCCCATGGCGTGCATCAGCAGGAAGTTCTGCGGGTTCTCGCTCTGGCCCACCTTCTGGGACACACGGGCGGCCATCGGCACAGCGGAAACGCCTGCGGAACCGATCAGCGGGTTGACCTGGCCGCCGGTCACGGCGTACATCACCTTGCCGCACAGCACACCGGCTGCGGTGCCGAAGGAGAAGGCGATCAGGCCCAGCACGATGATGAACAGGGTGCGGGTGTTCAGGAAGGTGTTTGCACTGGTGGTGCAGCCAACAGACAGGGCCAGGAAGATGGTGATGATGTTCATCAGCTCATTGCCGGCAGTCTTCTGGATGCGATCCACCACGCCGCACTCCTTCATCACGTTGCCCAGCATCAGCATACCCACCAGAACGGCGGCATCCGGGACGATCAGGGACACGATGATGGTGACCATGATGGGGAAGATGACCCTCTCGGTCTTGGAGACGGTGCGCAGCTGCTTCATCACGACGGTACGTTCCTTCTTGGTGGTCAGTGCCTTCATGATGGGCGGCTGGATAACAGGCACCAGCGCCATGTAACTGTAGGCTGCCACAGCGATGGAGCCCAGCAGCTCAGGTGCCAGACGGGAGGTAACGAAGATGGCAGTGGGGCCGTCGGCACCGCCGATAATGGAGATGGCAGCGGACTGCTTCTGGGTGAAGTCCACCAGACCGGTAGCGGCCAGCAGACGGGCACCCATGTAAGTACCAAAGATGCCGAACTGTGCGGCAGCGCCCAGCAGCAGGCTCTTGGGGTTGGAGATCAGCGGAGCAAAGTCGGTCATGGTGCCGATGCCCAGGAAGATCAGCGGGGGGTAAATGCCCAGCTTGACGCCCATGTAAAGCATATCGGCAAGGCCGCCGTTGTTCAGGATCTCGACCCACATGGGGTGTTCCAGACCGTCACCGACGAAATATTCCATGTGGATGACGCCGCTGCCCGGCAGGTTTGCCAGGATCATGCCGAATGCCATGGGCAGCAGGATCAGGGGCTCGAATTCCTTCACGATGGCGAGGTACAGCAAAAAGCAGCCCACGCAGATCATCACTGCGTACAGCCAGCCGCCGGGCTCACCGAACCGTGCAAAGCCGGAACTTTGGAAAATACCGACCAGAGTATCAATAAACTGTGTCATGTTCTTCCTCCTGTGTTAAAACGGGGCCGTGGTGTCGTTCACACCGGCCTTGCCCCAGCCGTTGGTGCCGCGGCGCACCGCCCTGAGGGTGTACTTGCCATTGCCCATTGCGTGGATGGCGGCCATGATGGCAGCCACCACATCACCGGGAATGCCTTCCTCCACCTGGGGAGCCGGAGCAGCGGCCTGCTGCACCGGGGCAGCGGGCTTTGCAGGGGCGGCAGGCTTGGAGGCAGCAGCCTTTGCGGCAACCTTCTTCTTGCCCAGACCGTCGAAGATCTTGCCCTCCAGCGTGATGATCGCCATCAGCAGCACGAGGATCAAGAACACCAGCACGATACCGGTAACGGTAACGACGACGTCAAAACCTAAATCCATGGTTTTTCCTCCTGTTTCTCAACGATTCGCAGCCGGTGCAGGCACCGGCCGCAAAAACACGATTTGGAAATATTATACCTTATTTTCCCATTTAATTCAACAAAAATGGACAAATTTTCTTTTTTCCCGCAACATTCTTACCGGCGGCCGATGCGCGGGGTGGCGTCGGTGAAGCCGGTCTCCAGTTTGTCGCCGATGCCAAGGCTCATGGCCGTGCCCAGGGCCACGCAGTTGACGGGGTCGGGGGAGACGGTCACTTCCACCTTCAGCTCCTGGGCCAGATACTCGGTCAGGCCGTGCAGCTGGGCACCGCCGCCGGTGAGCATGACGCCGTTGCGGTAGATGTCACCGGCCAGCTCCGGAGGGGTCTTTTCCAGCACCTGATGAGCCGCCGTGCCGATCTGCTCACTGAGCATCATCACCGGCTCGTACAGGTCATCGGTGGACACGTTCACGCGCACCGGCAGGCCGGTGAGCAGGCTGCGGCCCTTGATCTCCATGGTCTCGTGGAAGTCGGTCTTTTGCGGGCAGCAGGCCACATGCTTTTTCAGCTCCTCGGCGGTGCGCTGGCCGATGGCAATGCTGTACTTGTTGCGCACATGCTTGAGGATCTCCTCATCGTAGTGGTTGCCGGCCACCCGCACGCTGGTGGCCTTGACCTTGCCGCCCAGGCTCAGCACGGCGATGTCGGTGGTGCCGCCGCCGATGTCGATGATCATGCGGCCGTCCGGCTGGGTGATGTCGATGCCGGAGCCGAGGGCGGCGGCGATGGGCTCGTCGATGAGGTACACCTGACGGGCACCGGCGGCCACCACGGCCTCCACCACAGCGTCGCTCTCAATGCCGGTGATGGCGGCGGGCACGCACACGGCCACCCGGGGCTTGACCATATGGGAGCTGTATACCTGCTTGACAAAGCGGCAGATCAGCTCCCGGGTCATGGTGTGGTCGCTGATGACGCCGTCCTTCAGCGGGAAGATGGCGGAAATGTAGTTGGGGGTGCGGCCTACCATGGCCAGGGCCTTGTCGCCCGCCTCCAGCACGGAGTTCTTGCGGGTGTCCATAGCCACCACGCTGGGCTGGTTGAGCACCACGCCCTTGCCCTCCTGCGCGATGATGATGGTAGTCGTACCCAGGTCGATGCCGATATCGTTCTGTGCCATAAGTCGTTCGTTCCTTTCTCTTGTGCCTCTATCGTAAAAAGCCCGCCGGGCGGGCAAAAATCAGATCAAAGTTCAGTATAACATAGTTGCGGCAAAAAGTATACAAGTTTTGCGCGTTCCACTCCCTCAGTCTGCTTCGCAGACAGCTCCCTCGGTGAGGGAGCCTTTTCGCCTTGCCGCTCTGTCAAAGGCCCCCTCTCAGAGGGGGCTGGCATCGCGCAAGCGATGACTGAGGGAGTTTTACTCCCCCGCTTCCACCTGCTCCGGCGGCAGCTCCGCCTGCAGCAGGGCGCACAGGCCGCTGTAACGCAGGTTCTGGCGCACATTGCTCATCATGCGGTTGGCCACGTCCCGCCGGCCCGCCACGATGCACAGCTTGCGTGCGCGGGTGACGCCGGTGTAGAACAGGTTGCGGTAACACAGGCGGGGCGGCACCTGCGCCACCGGCAAAATCACCGCCGGGAACTCGCTGCCCTGGCTCTTGTGCACCGTGATGGCGTAGGCGATCTCCAGTTCGTTGAGGTTCTCGGCCGGGTACACCAGCCGCCGGTCGTCCATGCGCACCACCATGGAGCGCTCCCTTGTGTTGATGCTCTCCACGATGCCGATGTCGCCGTTGTAGGCTCCCACGCCCTGTTCCCCGCCGATGCGCTGCCAGACGATCTCGTAGTTGTTGCGCACCTGCATCACCTTGTCGCCCACCCGGAACACCCGGGCCGCGCTCTGCAGCTGGGGTTTGCCCTTCTGCTCCGGGTTGAGCAGGTTCTGCAGCTCCACGTTCAGCGCCTGGGTGCCGGTGGGGCCCAGCTTTGTGGGGCAAAGCACCTGAATGTCCCGCACGGGGTCGAACCCATAGCTGCGGGGCAGCCGGGTGGTGACCAGGTCGCACACCAGCTTCTGGGCGGCGTCGCCGTCCGCTTCGAGGAAGAAGAAATCGTCCGTTTTGCCGCCCTTCTGCAGCGGCTCGCCGCAGATGATGTGGTGGGCATTTTCCACGATGAGGCTGCGTTTGGCCTGCCGGAAGATCTCGTTGAGGCAGACGGTGGGCACGCACCCGGAGCGGATGATCTCGCCCAGCAGGTTGCCGGGGCCCACGCTGGGCAGCTGGTCGGCGTCGCCCACCATAATGATGCGGCAGCTGTAACGCAGGGCCGTGACCAGCGCCTGAAACAGCTTGACGTCCACCATGCTCATCTCGTCCAGAATGACCACATCGCACTTGAGCAGGTTCTTGTCGTTGTGGATGAAGCTGACCACGCCGCCGGTATAGTCCACCTCCAACAGGCGGTGGATGGTGCTGGCCTTGCGGCCGGTGAGCTCGCTCAGCCGCTTGGCGGCCCGGCCCGTGGGGGCGCACAGAGCCACCCGCTCGGCCTGATTTTCCAGCAATTGCAGGATGGCGTTCACGGTGGTGGTCTTGCCGGTGCCGGGGCCGCCGGTGAGCACCAGACAGTTCTCGGTCATGGCCTTGCGGATGGCTTCCCGCTGCAGCGGCGCATAGGCAAAGCCCTGGGTCAGTTCCAGCACCTGCAGGTTCCGGTCCAGGTCACGGGCGGTGTTCTTGCCCCGCCGGGCCAGAATGGCCAGCCGGTGGGCAATGTCCTGCTCGGCGGCCAGAAGGTCCGGCAGGTAGATGTAGGGCACGCCGTCGAACATCTTCACGCAGAGTTCTTCGGTCTCGATGCACTTGTCCAGCGCACGGGCCAGCTTTTCCGGCGGCTGGTGGATGAAGTTGGACGCGGTTTCCAGCAGTTGGGCACGGGGCAGGCAGGTGTGGCCGTTGCCCGCGTTGTGGCGCAAAGTGCGCAGCAGAGCGGCTTCCAGCCGCTGGGCGCAGTCGCCCTCCATGTGGTAATACTGGGCGATGCTGTCCGCGTGGCGGAAGTCCAGCTGCAGCGGCTCCCCGCACAGCAGATAGGGATTGGCCGAAATCGCCTGCATGGCCCCCGGCCCGAACGCCCGGAACACCTCCATGGCCTTGCGGGGGCCGATCTCGAACTGTGCCAGATAGGCGATGAGCTCCCGCATGCCGAACATCCGCTTGAACTCCTGCTGGATGCGGTCGGCCTTGTCCGGCGAGATGCCGGGCACCTGAGTGAGCCGGGCGGGGTCGTTGGCAATGACCTCCAGCGCCTCGGCCCCGAACAGGTCGATGATCTTGTCCGCCGTCTTGGCCCCGATGTAGGGCAGCGACCGGCTGGCAAGGAAGGCGTACACGGCTTCCAGATCCTTGGGCATGTCCGTCTCGCACTCCTGCGCGTGGAACTGCCGGCCATAGGTGGCGTGGTTCTCGTACCGGCCGCGGCAGATGACGCTCTCCCCGGCGTGCAGCTCCCCCACGACGCCGCACACCACGGTGATGACCCCGCCGCCGGACACCTCGAACACGGTGTAGCCGTTGTCGGCGTTCTCGTAGATGATATCCTCCACCGTGCCTTCCAGCTGCTCCAGCTCCTGTTCTGCCATGTACTCACCTCCCTGTTTGCATAATTATTTATAGTATAGCCTTTTTGGGGGGATTTGTAAATAAAAAGCGGGACAGCCGCAGCTATCCCGCTCATAAGATGGATACGTTATGCTTGTGCCCGGATTCCAGAAGCCTCCAGGTCTTTTTCTCGCTGCAGCTTCCGGCGCACCGCCAGATAGGCCGGGATGAGGAAGAAGCAGGCAAAGAACCAGGCCACCGGGTTTGCGATGCAGGCCGCAAAGTAGCCCCACAGCGGCACGAACCAGAAGCCCACCATGGCGCGGGCCACCATCTCGGCCACACCGGCAAACATGGCAAGGCCCGAATAGCCCAGCCCCTGGATGGTGTAGCGATAGATGATGAGCACCGCCAGCGGGATGTAGAACACGCTGTTCCAGAAGATGAAGCTCTGGGCGTTGGCCATAATGGCAGTCTCTCCCGGCTCCAGGAACAGGCCGATGAGCAGCTTATCCGTGAACCGCAGGATGACGAAGGACGCCACACTGTACACGCAGCCAATGCCCAGGGCGGTGTGCACGCCCCGGTCCACACGGTCCAGGTCCTTGGCACCCATATTCTGGCTCGTGTAGGTGGTCATGGCGGTGCCGATGCTCTCCAGCGGCACGCTGAGGAACTGCGCCGCCTTGCTGCCGGCGGTCTGTGCGGCCACGATGTCGCTGCCCAGACCGTTCACGGCCCCCTGCAGCACCACGCTGCCAATGGCCGTGATGCTGCACTGCAGGCCCATGGGGATGCCCATGCTGCACAGCTTTGCACAGTGGGTGAGGCTGAGGGCCCCCTCCTCCCGGCTCCAGCGCAGCTCCGGGTAATGGTGGACGATATACACCAGACTGCCGATGCCAGCCACCGCCTGGCTGAACACCGTGGCAAAGGCTGCACCAAAGGCCCCCATGCGGAACACGATGATGCACACCAGGTCCAGCCCGATGTTCAGCGCACTGGCCACCAGCAGAAAATACAGGGGCCGCTTGCTGTCCCCCAGGGCACGCATCAGGGCACTGGTCACATTATAAAGAAGGGTGAAGGGGATGCCCCAGAAGATGGTGCGGATGTAAATGTCTGCAATGTCGATGATGTTGGCCGGGGTGTTGGTCCACACCAGCACCGACCGGGTCAAGGCCACTGTGACCACCGTCAGCACCACTGCAAACAGCAGCGACAGCCACACGGTGTTGGCCGTGTAGCGGCGCATCTCCTTATAGTCCTTGGCACCGAAGGTCCAGGAGATGGGGATGGAAAAGCCGCAGGCAATGCCGTTGACAAAGCCCAGCACCAGATAGTTCAGGCCGCCCACACTGCCCACGGCCGCCAGCGCTTCCACGCCCACAAAGCGGCCCACGATGATGGTGTCGGCCAGGTTGTAGAACTGCTGGAACAGGCTGCCCAGCATCAGCGGCACTGCAAAGGCAAGGATCAGCTTCAGCGGGCTGCCCTGCGTCATATCCTTTGTCATAGTTTTCCTCCCATCCATGCAAAAAAGAGCCGTTGCTCTGCATTTTTGCCGTGAAAAACGCCCTGCCGGAAAGAGGCAGGACGTTTTGTACATTCATGAAAGGTATTATAGCCGAGGCAAGCGCATTTTACAAGATTTGCATTGCATCAACATTTCCGGTTTTTTGCCGGAAGAATTGGTCATTCTGCGCACAGCACCACCGCGTTGCCCACGCTCTGCTTTGCGCGGTGCACTTCGTCCTGCCCAAGGCTGATGCTGACGAAGGCACAGCAGCCGTCACCGATCATGACCGCGATGGCCAGCGCCACCACATCGTGTCAATGGGTTTTGTGCGCAGACCGCCACCTGTACCGTGCATTATAAAAAGGAAGGAAAGTGTGTCAGAACTGTAAAAGATAAATTATTTTAGTTATTTTTGTTGACTTATCCAACGATTCGGCTATAATGGTCGTGTTCCGAATTACTCAAACATTTTAGCTATTTAAAAACATCCAACATACAAAAGGAGAACACTACCATGACGTTTGAAGAAATGAAGAAGATCGTTGTCGATACCCTGAACTGCGACGAGGACAAGGTGACTATGGAGGCCAGCCTGACCGAGGATCTGGAGGCCGACAGCCTGGATGCCGTGGAGCTGAACATGGCCCTGGAAGATGCCTGCGGCGTGTCCGTGCCCGACGAGGAGCTGGCAAAGCTCAAGACCGTGGGCGACATCTACAACTACATCACCGCACACATCTGAGGCAGAACACCATGAACGAGATCCGAGACCTGTTCCCCGGCCGGATGCGGGAACGCACCTTTCAGCTGAAAGCCCGGCGGGATGCCGGGGCCGTCTGGCATGAACCCCAGTTCGTGGAGTGCAAACAGTGCGGCCGCCGCGCCACCCGCACCATCTGGACCCGCAGCCTTTACGTCTGCCCCAACTGCGGCTATCACATGCCCATCGGCGGCTACTACCGGCTCAGTCTGGTGCTGGACCACGGCAGCTTCCGGGAGCTGGACGCCGACCTGCCTCCGCAGGATGTGCTCCGGTTCCCCGGCTACCCGGAAAAGCTGACCGCCGCCCAGAACAAGACCGGCCTGCGCGAAGCCGCCGTCACGGCGACCGGCCGCATCGGCGGGGTGGCCTGTGTGGCTGCCGTGCTGGACAGCCGGTTTTTCATGGGCAGCATGAGCACCGCCGTGGGCGAAAAGATCACCCGCGCGGTGGAGTACGCCGCAGCCAAACGCCTGCCGCTGGTCATCTTCTCGGCCAGCGGCGGTGCCCGCATGCAGGAAGGCATTTTCAGCCTGATGCAGATGGCCAAGACCAGCGCCGCCATCCAGCGCTTTTCCGCCAGAGGCGGGCTGTACGTCAGCGTGCTCACCCACCCCACCACCGGCGGCGTGACCGCCAGCTTTGCAAGCCTGGGCGACATCATGCTGGCCGAGCCGGGGGCGCTGATCGGCTTTGCCGGGCCCCGCGTCATTGAGCAGACCATCGGCGAAAAGCTGCCCGCCGGGTTCCAGCGCAGCGAGTTCCAGTTGGAGCACGGCTTTGTTGATCAGGTGGTGCCCCGCGACCAGCTGCGCGACACCCTGATCCGGGTGCTGCAGCTTCATGTGGGAGGAAAACACGAATGATCAAGGAAATTCTGGAGCAGCTGGCTCCGCTGGATGCACAGATCACCGCCCTGAAGGGCAGCGGCGACGACATGGACGCCATCACGGCCCACGCCGCCGAGCTGGCAGAGCTTGCCGTAGAGGAGGACGAGATCCTGCGTGCCTGCGGCCCGCTGACCGCCGAGGACCGGGTCTTTCTGGCCCGGCACCCGGACCGTCCCCACATTGACGAGACCATCTCCGCCCTGTTCACCGACTTCTTTGAGCAGCGGGGCGACCGCCAGTGCAAGGAGGACCCCGCCATTCTGGGCGGTGTGGCCCGCTTCCACGGCATGCCGGTGACCGTCATCGGTCACCGCAAGGGCTCCTCGCTGGAGGAGAATCTGGCCTGCAACTTCGGCATGCCGGGGCCGGAGGGCTACCGCAAGGCCCTGCGCCTGATGAAGCAGGCTGAGAAGTTCGGTCGGCCCATTATCACTTTCATCGACACGCCGGGCGCTTACCCCGGCAAGGACGCCGAGGAGCGCGGCCAGGGCGAGGCCATCGCCCGCAACCTGATGGAGATGAGCGGCCTGACCGTGCCGGTCATCGCCGTCGTCACCGGCGAGGGCTCTTCCGGCGGTGCGCTGGCACTGGGTGTGGCAAACCACATCCTCATGCTGGAAAACGCCGTCTATTCGGTGCTGAGCCCCGAGGGCTTTGCCAGCATCCTGTGGAAGGACGCCTCCCGCAGCGGCGAAGCCTGCGAGATGATGAAGCTGACCGCACAGGACCTGTACCAGGACGGCATCGTGGAAGAAGTGATCCCGGAGCCGGTGGGCGGTGCCCAGCGCGGCCACACGGTGCTGTTTGAGCAGCTGGACGCTGCCCTGTGGGCACACCTGAAAACGCTGTGCCGCATGAACGGCAGGGCCCTGGCCGACCAGCGCTACAAGAAATACCGCCAGATCGGAGAAATGAGGAACGCATGAAGGGCTTCCAGCTGATAGCCACCGGCGGGGCGCTGCCCGGCCGGACGGTCACGAACGAAGAGCTCAGCCGCACCGTGGACACCAGTGATGCGTGGATCACCTCCCGCACCGGCATCCGCACCCGGCACTGGTGCACCGCGGACGAATCCGCCGCCACGCTGGCCATTGCCGCCGCAAAACAGGCGCTGCAGCGCAGCGGCCTTGCCCCGGCAGACATCGCCTGCTGCGTGTGCGCCACCCTGTCGGCTCCGGATGCCACCCCCAGTGTGGCCTGTCAGGTACAGGCGGCGCTGGGCCTGCCGGAAAACCGGCCCGCGCTGGACGTCAACGCGGCCTGCTCCGGCTTTTTGTACGGCACTGCTGTGGCGCGGGGCCTGCTGGCCACGCTGGGCGGGCAGTACGCCCTGGTCATCGGGTGCGAAGCCCTTTCCCGCCTGATGGACCCCGCCGACCGCTCCACCTGCGTCCTGTTTGGCGACGGCGCGGGCGCGGCCATCTTCCGGCTGGCCGACACCCCCTTTGCCCTCACGCTGGGGGCCCGGGGCAGCGATGTCCTGCACGCCGGTGGGCCGGACCGGAACGGTTCCGCCCCCATCACCATGGACGGCAAGGCAGTGTTCCGCTTTGCGGTGGATGCCCTGCCCCGCTGCCTGCACACGGTGCTGGACGAGACCGGCAAGACGCTGGACGAGGTAGACTGGGTGGTCTGTCATCAGGCCAACAGCCGCATCATCGACCACTGTGTGCGGGCTCTGCACGCCGACCCGGCCAAATTCTACAAGAACATGGACCGCCACGGCAACACCAGCGCCGCCAGCATCCCGGTAGCCCTGAACGAGCTGGCCGAGACCGGGCAGCTGCAGCCGGGGCAGACGATCGCCTGCATCGGCTTTGGCGGCGGCCTGACCTGGGGCGGCATGATCGTGGAGTATAAGAAATAAAGGCTTCCCCCGAGGGGGAAGCCTTTCGCAGGAAAACTTTATGAAACTTTTAAATGAAATTTTAGGGACCAGATATCCCATCATCCAGGGCGGCATGGCCAACATCGCCACCGGCGAGTTTGCCGCCGCCTGCTCCAACGCGGGAGCGCTGGGCATCATCGGCGCGGGCGGCATGAACGCCGACACCCTGCGCGAGAACATCCGCCGCTGCAAGCAATTGACGGCCAAGCCCTTCGGCGTGAACATCATGCTGATGCACCCGCAGGCCGACGAGTTTGCCAAGATCGTGGTGGAAGAAGGCGTGCAGGTGGTCACCACCGGCGCGGGCAACCCCGGCAAGTATGTTCCCATGTGGAAAGCCGCCGGCATCAAGGTCATTCCCGTGGTGGCAGCGGCCATTCTGGCAAAGCATCTGGAGCCGCTGGGCATCGACGCCGTCATTGCCGAGGGCACCGAGAGCGGCGGCCATGTGGGCGAAATGACCACCATGGCGCTGGTGCCGCAGGTGGTGGATGCGGTGAGCGTGCCCGTCATTGCGGCGGGCGGCATCGCCGACGGCCGCCAGCTGGCGGCTGCGCTGGCCCTGGGCGCCTGCGGCGTACAGGTGGGCACCTGCCTGCTGGCAAGCGAGGAGTGCCCCATCCATGAGAACTATAAAGCCGCCCTGCTCAAGGCCAAGGACAGTGACACCATCGTCACCGGCCGCAGCGTCGGCGCACCGGTGCGTGTGCTGAAAAACCGCATGAGCCGCGAGTACGTCCGGCAGGAAAAGGCCGGGGCCGACAAGATGGAACTGGAAAAATACACCCTCGGCAGCCTGCGCCGGGCCGTGTTTGAGGGCGACACCACCACCGGCAGCCTGATGGCCGGTCAGGTGGCCGGGATGCTCCACGAGGTGCGCCCCGTGGCCGACATCCTGAACGACCTGTGGGAAAGCGGGAGGCAGCGCATCGCCGCGCTGAACGAGCTATGCTGACCCTTGCCGGAAAGGCCCTGCCCGTGCCCATCCTGCAGGGCGGCATGGGCGTGGGCGTGTCCCTCGGCGGGCTGGCCGGGGCCGTGGCGGCCTGCGGCGGCATGGGGTGCATCTCCACCGCCGATGCGGGCTACCGGGAGCCGGATTTTGCCCGCGACCCGGTAAGCGCCAACCACCGCGCCCTGACCGCTGAGATCCAGAAAGCCAAAGCCCTTGCCAAGGGTGCGGGACTGGTGGCCATCAATGCGATGGTGGCCACCCAGGACTATGCCGCCGCCATCCGCACCGCGGTAGAAGCGGGCGTGGACGCGGTGGTGTCCGGCGCGGGCCTGCCGCTGGAGCTGCCCGGCCTCGTGGGCACGCGGGAGGTGGCCATTGCGCCCATCGTCTCCAGTGCCAGAGCCGCCCGGCTCATCCTGCGCCGCTGGGCCAAGGAGTTTGCCCGTACCGCCGACTTTGTGGTCATCGAGGGCTGCAAGGCAGGCGGGCATCTGGGCTTTGCCGAGGCCGACCTGCTGGCAGACCACTGCCAGTCTCTGGACGAAATTCTGCCGGAAGTGCTGGCCGAGGTACAGCCCTATGAGGCGCAGTTCGGCCATGCCATCCCGGTATTCGTGGCGGGCGGCATCTACACCGGGGCCGACATGGCCCACTATACAAAGCTGGGGGCCGCCGGGGTGCAGCTGGCCACCCGGTTCATCCCCACCTACGAGTGCGATGCCAGCCAGACCTACAAGGACGTGCTCCTGGCCGCAAAGCCGGAGGATGTGCGCATCATCCACAGCCCGGTGGGGATGCCCGGCCGGGCGCTGAACACCCCGCTGGTGCAGGCGCTGGCCAAGGGCAAACGCTTTGCGCCCCGGCACTGCGCCCGCTGTTTAAAGACCTGCGACCCCGCAAAGGTGCCCTACTGCATCACCCACGCCCTCATCGAAGCGGTGAAGGGCAATGTGGAAGAGGGGCTGTTCTTCTGCGGGGCCAACGTGGGCCGACTGGACCGGATGTACACCGTCCGGGAACTGATGGACGAATTGACCGCCGAATGGAGGCATGACCTATGAAACTTGCTGTTCTGTATGCCGGTCAGGGTGCCCAGCACCCCGGCATGGGCAAAGAATTTTACGAAAACTCCCCCGCCTTCCGGGCCGCCTTCGACAGCGCAGCGCTGGATTTTGATCTGCACCGCGTCTGCTTTGAGGACCCGGACGGCGTTCTGAATCAGACCGAATACACCCAGCCCTGCATGGTGGCCTTTGCCTGCGGCGTCACCGCCGTGCTGGCCGAGCATGGCGTGCGGCCGGATGTCGTGGCCGGGCTTTCGCTGGGCGAATATTCCGCGCTGGAAGCTGCCGGGGTGTTCACCGCCAAGCAGGCCATTGAGCTGGCCGCCTACCGGGGCAAAGCCATGGCCGACGCGGCCAAGGGCATCGACTGCGGCATGACCGCCGTGCTGGGCCTGGACCGCACTGCGCTTTCCGCCTGCTGCGAACAGGCTTCGGCGCTGGGCTGTGTGCAGATCTGCAACTACAACTGCCCCGGCCAGCTGGTCATCGGCGGCGAGAAGGCCGCTGTGGACAAAGCTGCGGAGCTGGCCAAAGCCGCCGGTGCCCGCCGCTGCCTTCCGCTGAAGGTGAGCGGCCCCTTCCACACCCGGCTGATGGCCCCCGCCGGAGATGCCCTCGCCGAACGGTTCAAGACCGAGCGGTTCCGTGAGATGCAGATCCCGGTGCTGTTCAACTGTCTGGGCCGCGAAAAGGCCGACGCGGACACCATCCCGGCGCTGCTGGTGCGCCAGGTGCAGAGCAGTGTTTACATGGAGGACACCCTCCGCCGCTTGGGCGCGCTGGGCGTGGACCACATCCTGGAAGTCGGCCCCGGCAGTGCCCTGTCCGGCTTTGTGAAAAAGACCCTGCCCGGCGTGCCGTGCGCTTCGGTGGAGACACCGGAGCAGCTGGACGCCGCGCTGGCCGCATGGAGGGACGAAGCATGAGCGAAGAGACTGTGACCCGCGCGGCGGTGGTCACCGGCGGCAGCCGGGGGATTGGCCGGGCGGTGTGTGTGGCACTGGCAAAGCAGGGCTGCAACGTGGTGGTCAACTACTGCCACGGCGCAGAGCCTGCGGAGCAGACGGCAGCGCTCTGCCGCGCCGAGGGCGTGGACGCCGTGGCCGTACAGGCGGATGTTTCCACCGCTGAGGGCTGCAAAACGCTGTTTGACGCGGCGGTCAACGCCTTTGGCCGGGTGGATGTGCTGGTGAACAACGCGGGCATCACCCGTGACGGCCTGCTCCTGCGCATGTCTGAGGCCGATTTTGACGCCGTGCTGAACGCAAACCTCAAGGGCGCATTCCTCTGCTGCAAGGAGGCCGCCCGCCGCATGGTGCGCCAGCGGCATGGCCGCATCATCAACCTGTCCAGCGTGGTGGCCCTGCGGGGCAACGCCGGTCAGGCCAACTACGCCGCCAGCAAGGCGGGGCTCATCGGCCTGACCAAGAGCCTGGCCAAGGAGCTGGCAGGCCGGAACATCACGGTGAATGCCGTGGCCCCCGGCCTGATCGAGACCGATATGACCGCCGCCCTGCCGGAAGCCGTCCGCACCGGAATGCTGCACAGCATCCCGGCGGGCCGGGCCGGAAAGCCGGAGGACGTGGCAAACGCCGCGGCATTTTTTGCCGCAGAACAAAGCAGCTATCTCACCGGGCAGGTGCTCTGTGTGGACGGCGGCATGGCAATGTAAAGGAGAACGTTTTCATGGAAAAACGCAGAGTGGTCGTTACCGGTCTGGGCACTGTGAACCCGCTGGGCAACACCGTGGCCGAGAGCTGGGCCGCCGCAAAGGCCGGACAGTGCGGCATTGCCCCCATCACCCAGTTCGATATCGCTGGGTTCAAGTGCAAACTGGCGGCTGAGGTGAAGGGCTTTGACCCGGAAGCGATCGTGGACAAAAAAGAGCTGCGCAAGATGGCCCGCTTTACCCTGCTGGCACTGGCTGCCGCAACCGAAGCCATCCAGGACAGCGGCCTTGATACCGAAGCCAACGCCAAAACCACCGGCGTCATCCTGTCCAGCGGCATCGGCGGGCTGCCCACCATCGAGGAGCAGCACGCCCGCGGCGAGGAAAAAGGCATGGAGAAGGTCAGCCCCTACTTCGTGCCCATGTCCATTGCCAACATGGCGGCGGCCCAGGTGGCCATCCGCTTCGGCCTGAAGGGCATGTGCACCTGCCCGGTCACGGCCTGCGCCGGCGGCACCAACGCCGTGGGCGATGCCTTCCACCGCATCCGCGACGGCTACGAGGACGCCATGGTCTGCGGCGGTGCCGAGAGCTGCATCAGCCCGCTGGGCATCGGCGGCTTTACCAGCATGAAGGCCCTTTCCACCGCCACCGACCCGGATGCGGCCAGCCTGCCCTTTGACGCACGGCGCGGCGGCTTCGTGATGGGCGAAGGCAGCGGTGTGCTGGTGCTGGAAGAGCTGGAGCACGCCAGAGCCCGGGGCGCACACATCTACGCCGAGGTGGTGGGCTACGGTGCCAACTGCGACGCCTACCACTTCACCGCCCCGGCTCCCGGCGGCGCGGGTGCCATCGACTGCATGAAGCAGACCCTGGCCGACGCCGGCATCGCCCCGGAACAGGTGGACCATATCAACGCCCACGGCACCGGCACCCATATGAACGACTCCTGCGAGACCGCTGCCATCCACGCGGTGTTCGGGGAGCACGCCAAGGAGCTGACCGTCGTGAGCACCAAGAGCATGACCGGCCACCTGCTGGGCGGCGCGGGCGGCGTGGAAGCCGTGTTCACGGCACTGGCCCTGCGGGACCAGTTTGCCCCGCCCACCATCCATTACGCGCAGCCCGACCCGGAGTGCGACCTGGACTATGTGCCGAACGTGGGCCGCGCCCAGAACATGACCTACGCACTGAGCAACAGTCTGGGCTTTGGCGGGCACAATGCCTGCATCGCCCTGCGCAGATGGGAGGGCTGACCCATGGCAGAACCCCGTACCGTGCGTGAAAACGCCAACGCCCTGGCCAGTGAGCAGATCGCGGCGATCCTGCCCCACCGCTACCCCTTTGCCCTCGTGGACCGCATCCTGGACTACGAGCCGGGCCAGTGGGCCATCGGCCGCAAGTGCGTCAGCCGCAATGAAGAATTTTTCTGCGGGCACTTCCCCGGCCAGCCGGTAATGCCCGGCGTGCTCATTCTGGAAGCGCTGGCCCAGACCGGTGCCGTGGCCGCCCTCAGCCTGCCCGAAAACAAGGGCAAGCTGGCCCTGTTCGGCGGCATCAAAAATGCCCGCTTCCGCAAGCAGGTCACCCCCGGCGACGTGCTCACCCTGCACTGCGAGCTGGTGGAACAGCGCGGCCCGGTGGGCGTGGGCAAGGCCTCGGCCTATGTGGACGGCAAATGTGCCGCCACCGCAGAGCTGACCTTCGTGCTGACCGAAGCACAGTAAATCAAAACAAAAAGGCTCCCCTTGCGGAGGAGCCGGGACGCAGGCCTGCGGTGCGGGTCTGTGCTTTTTTATTCGGAATAGTGAGCCAGGAAGCGGCGGGTGCGCTCTTCCTGCGGGTGCTCGATGAGTTGCCGGGCCGGGCCCTGCTCCACCACCACGCCACCGTCCATGAACAGGATGCGGTCGGCCACGTCACGGGCAAAGTTCATCTCGTGGGTCACGATGATCATGGTGGTCTTGCGGTCGGCCAGGTCCCGCAGAACGCGCAGCACCTCGCCGGTCAGCTCCGGGTCCAGCGCGCTGGTAGGCTCGTCGAAGCAGAGGATATCCGGGTGCAGGGCCAGGGCCCGGGCAATGGCCACGCGCTGCTGCTGGCCGCCGGACAGCTGATGCGGGTAGTGGCCCGCCCGCTCCGACAGACCCATCTGGGCCAGAAGTTCCCGGGCCTGCTGCTCCAGCTGGGCGTGGATGGCCTTTTTGTTGGCCTTGTAGTCCGGCCGCTCCTTGGCCAGCAGCTCCCCGGCCAGCATCACGTTCTGCAATGCCGTATACTGCGGGAACAGGTTGAAGTTCTGGAACACCAGACCGAAGTGCAGGCGCTTTTTGCGCACCTCGCTCTCCCGCTGGGTGGCGGGGTCGGCGGCGTCCCACATGGTCTCGCCGTTCACCTTGATGACACCGGTGTCCGGCCGCTCCAGAAAGTTCAGGCAGCGCAGCAGGGTGGTCTTGCCGGAACCGGACGAACCGATGATGGCCAGCGCCTCGCCCTGTTCCAGGGTCAGCGAGATATCCTTTAAAACGTGTGTCTCTCCGAAATCCTTCCCGATGCCGGAGGCTTCCAGTAATGCCATGATTCAAAACCTCCTCAGCAGCGGAAATAATCCAGCTTTTTCTCAAGCCAGCCAAACAGCAGGGTGAGAGCCCCCACGAACACCAGGAAGAAGATCGCCGTGGAGAACAGCGGCCAGATCAGGCCCTTTGCGCTGTACTCCTTGGCCATCATGATGATCTCCTTGTTGGCGATGGTGTTGGCCAGCGAGGTGTCCTTGACCAGGGTGATGATCTCGTTGCCCATGGGCGGCAGGATGCGCTTGATCACCTGCAGCAGCGTCACCTTAAAAAAGATCTGGGGCTTGGTCATGCCCAGCACCTGCCCGGCCTCGGTCTGGCCCTTGGGCACTGCCTCGATGCCGCCGCGGTAGATCTCGGAGAAGTAGCAGGCATAGTTGATGGCAAAGGCCACCACCGCCGCCACCATGCGGCCGCCGGAGCCGGAGGGCCAGGGGTTCGCCATGCCCAGCAGGCCGGGGCCCAGATAGATGACGATGATCTGCAGCATGAGCGGCGTGCCGCGGATGACCCACACAAAGGTCTTGACCGCGCCGGACAGCACCCTGCAGCGGCTCATGGAGCCAAAGGCCACCACAAGCCCCAGCGGCAGCGCAATCAGCAGGGTCAGGGCAAACAGCTCACAGTTGAGCAGGAACGCGCCGGAAAGGCGCCCAAGGATCACAGACACAACAACACACCCATTCCATCCGATTTTGCGGTTTCACTCGGCCAGGGCCAGATCGTACTTGTCGGCCAGGGCCTGCATGGTGCCGTCCGCCTTCAGCTCATCAAAGGCGGCATCCACGGCGGCGGCCGCGTCGCTGCCCTTGCGGAAGGCCACGCCGTACTCTTCGGCGTTCAGCTCGTCCACGATCTTCAGGCTGGCGTAGTCGGTGCCCGCGCCGATCATGGCATTGGCCAGGGTCAGGTCCAGCACAGCGGCATCGGCGGTGCCGGCGGCCACTTCCATCAGGCAGTCGGTCTGTACGCTCTTGGAGACGTAGTCGGCCTTGGACAGGTTCTCGTCGCCCTGAATGGCGGCTTCACCGGCGGAACCGGCCTCGGCCACCACGGTCTTGTCCGCCAGATCGGCGGTGGAGGTGTAGTCGGTGCCGTCCTTCACCACAACGACCTGTGCGTTCTTGGCGTAGGCCTTGGTGGTGGCGGTGTTGGCCATGATGTCCTCGGTGAGGGTCATGCCGTTCCAGATGCAGTCGATGCTCTTGGCGTCCAGCTCCACCACCTTGGTGTCCCAGTTGATCTCCACGAACTCCGGCTCCACGCCCAGCTTCTCGCACACGGCGGTGGCAAGCTCGGTGTCAAAACCGGTAAAGTTTCCGTCGGCGTCGGTGTAGTTCATGGGCTCGTAGACGGTGTAGCCAATGACCATCTTGCCCTTGCCCTTGATATCGTCCAAGTCGCTCTCCGCTGCGGCGGTGCTGCCGGACGCGGCAGAAGATGCAGAAGCGGCGGTGGAAGCGGATGCGGCACCGCCACAGGCGGCAAGACCCAGAGCGGCCACGCCGAGACCGGCGGCCATCAGAAAGCTGCGACGAGAAATGCGTTTCATATACAGGTTCCTCCCTCAATGTTCCACCGGGCTGTGCTCCGGCGGCTCCCTCTCATTTATCACTTTGCAGTGCTAAAGCGTTAAACTGTGGCTATAGAATACCTCATTCCGGGCCGTTTGGCAAGAGGAAATGCACAATTTTTGCAATCTGACGGTTCCGTCCGCCTGCAAAAGGGTGTTTTTGGCAGTTCTGTGCAAAAAGAAACGCAAAAAAGCCATCGTCTTTGCATTTCTGCATCAACGATGGCTTCATGTTGGAGCGGCCGACGAGGCTCGAACTCGCTACCTCCACCT
>ERZ1673738.1021-NODE-1021-length-45060-cov-6.694434_pt1 | contig 45060 bp, 32 predicted proteins | sample MGYA00580198_ERZ1673738 | MGnify/ENA primary metagenome ERZ1673738 (study PRJEB41218, sample SAMN15661784) | gut metagenome | host: Homo sapiens | place: Canada: London | collected 2015-08-20/2019-03-30 | study: EMG produced TPA metagenomics assembly of...
CGGTAGTTTTATTGTCCTGAAGGGGACAAAAAAAAACCGGAACAGCCATGCTTTCCGGTTTTCAAAAATTCACAATCCGCAAGACGGTCATTTGTATTTTTTGTCGTTCTCATCAAATTCTTCATCATCAAAGTCGAGATCGTCAAACTCGTCATCGCCGAACTCATCCCCCAGATCATCATCACCGAATTCATCATCATAAATATCGTCCGAGTCTTCATCATCGACAACGGAACCGGCAGTGATCAGGGTTCCACACTCCGGACAGCATCCATCCTCGGCTTCCACGAGCTTTTCATTGATCTCAATGTCGCAGTAAGGGCAAATTATTACCATGGTTCACATTCTCCTTCATTTTGTCGTATGAGTCCCGTATAGAGCGAATTATATGAAACTTTTGCAAAATGTCAAGTAAAAATTCAAAAAAAAAAGCATTTTTTTTATTTTACCGGATTCCGAAAGGCAATCCGGCAGGAAATCCCGCAGAATCAATGCTATATTACATATCAAGCAGGAGAAAACACATGCAGGGAAAAGTCGAAGCGCTGCGCTGTAAAATCATGGCGGAAATCAAAAACGGGACTCTGCCCGTAAACGCAAAAATTCCTTCCAGAAACCAGCTTGTACGCAAATACGGCTTCTCGCGCAGCACCGTTGACCGCACGATTTCCATGCTGACCGCCGAGGGGAGGCTCGGAGGAAAACGCGGAAGCGGGACTTTTGTCATGCCGCCCTCCGACAGCGGAATCCGCAAACTCTTCATCTCCGGCTATGATGAACACAACATCGGCTATTGCATGAAAGAGCGTTTCTTCCGCACGGCAGAGTGTCCGGTGCCGATGGAAAGCATTTATGAGGAAGACATCCCGCTGCATTTCTCCGAATTGACCGCCCCCGGTTCCGCCGTGATCTGGTATTGTCCCTCCATGTATTCCCTGCATGGAATGCGGGTTCTTGAGCAGGCGGGCATCCCCCAGCTTCTGATCAACCGGAATTATTTGAATTACGACTCGATTTCCACCGACCAGACGGCGACAATGCATGATGCGCTGACATGGCTTTTGATCGAAGGCGGGCGCGATCTTGCCATGATCAGCTATCAGCCGACTCCGGACCGCCCTTATCTTTATGACCGGACCATCGCATTTTTTGAATGTGCGGCGCAACTCGGCGGCAGATTCGGAACCAATGCGATTCACTGCCGCGAATTTCTGGACCCTGCGCGCGAAATCGCAGAGACGGGGCGCATTCTCTTTGCCGGCAGTATCAATGCCAGGGCAATCGCAGTCCTGCACTACGATCTTGCGCTGCCGCTTGTCACCTGCGGATTGACTTACGGAAAAATGCCCGGCAGGGATTATCTCCTGATGTGCTTCGATTATGTCCCGTCGCTCCTGAATTATCCCGGCGTCTGCCTCGTCCGCCAGCAGCTCGACTTCATGTCGCACGAAGCCGTGCGCTGGCTGGCGGAACGCAGACGGAACAACACGGAACCGTTCAGGGAACAGATCAAGGGCGAGCTGATCATTCATCCCCGCTGAACCGGTCCTTATTTACTGAACGAACGTACAAAATCATTGTCTGAAGGCAGGATTACCTGCTTCCTGTAACGGGAATTGGCAGTCAGACGGTCGAAATGTCCCGCAAGGCACTCCTCATCCAGCGGCAGTGACACCCCTCTTTTTTCAAGAGCGGAAAGCAGCATCGCATTGCCGAGAGCCAAGCCGCGGATTCCTTCCGAAGCACATGCGGTCAGCGGCTCCCCATACAGAATTGCCTTTCCGAAATTCTCAATGATGTCCCGGTGCATATGCGGGTTCGAGCTGTCACCGGGAATAATGCAGTTCCAGCGCGGCGGCATGGCAAAACGTTCCGTTGAGTTTCTGCAGAACTCGGAAACAGGAACCTCGTTCCGCAGAAACTCAAGACGCCCGTTTTCCAAAATGACGCGCCCGCGTTCCGCCGCAATCTCCAGACGGTTCGTTCCCGGAGCCTCGCCGGTCGAAGTGACGAACACGCCGGTCGCCCCGTCCGGATATTCCAGATATGCCGTAACCTCATCCTCCACTTCGATCCGGTGATATTTGCCGAAACTCATGAATGCAGTGACCCGCTCCGGCATGCCGAAGAACCATTGCATCAGGTCGAGCTGGTGCGGGCACTGGTTGATCAGTACGCCGCCCCCCTCCCCGCGCCAGCTTGCGCGCCAGTCGCCGGAGTCGTAATAACGCTGTGTGCGGAACCAGTCGGTGATGATCCAGTTGATGCGCAGAATCTTTCCAAGTTCCCCGCCGTCGATCAGCGATTTGAGGCGGCGATGCGCTTCGATTCTGCGCTGGTTGAACATTGCGGCGGCTTTCAGTTCCGGATGGCGCGCAATCGCATCCAGCAGTTTCCGCGCATGGCTCACATGAACCCCAATCGGTTTTTCGATCAGGACATGTTTCCCCGCATCCAGCGCCGCCGCGCCGATTTCGGGGTGAAACCAATGCGGCGTCGCAACCGTTACCGCATCCAGCGCCGCTTCCGCAAGCATGGCCGGATAATCCGTGAAACATGGGATTCTGTCCTTGAAATCCTTCAACTTCGATTCCTCAATGTCACATATCGCGGCGAGCTCGAAATCATCGAGAGACTCAATTGCCAGACGGTGTGCAGTTCCCATGGACCCCAGTCCGACGATTCCGATCTTTATCTTTTTCATGTTCCTGTCCTTCCTCATTCTTTTTCAAACAAAACCACGGCGTCAATTGCCCCCGGCGCAAAACGGAATGTCCTGGAACCGGATATACCGTCCGGAAGCCCGACCTTCCCGGAAGCATTCTCATCGGCGGCTATCACAATGACCGCACGCCTGCCGTCATCAGCCGTCAGAACTGCCGCCTTGACCACGCCTTTTCCCGTCTGCTCCACCGGCAGGAACTCAATCTTCCGACGGCTCATGATGTAAGGCTCCAACTGTTTCAGAAGCGCCACGGTCCTCACAACCTTGGGCCACTCGCGTCCAAAGGCGCCGGGCATCAGTTTTTCAGCACGGTTCTTCATATCGAAGTAACTGTAAAATACAAACCCTTTGGCTCCGTAGACGGCGCCGATCAAAGTATTGGCACGAATCTCCCCGGCTGTCGGAAAGCGGCTCTGCGCAAAAACAGCAGGATCTTTTGTCTGATAGACACCCCAGCAGAATGACTGCGGCACAATCCAGACGGGCTGGCGGGTAGTGTTGGCACACTCCATACCGTCAATGACCGCGCCAAGAGACTGTTCCTTTTTCCTGTCTATCATATACTGATCCACCCCCATGATGTCACCGGAAATGCCATAATAAGGAAAGTCGCCGTTGCGATAGGTCAGCGACCATGTCGGATGCCAGGGATCGGCGGCATTGACAGCCTCGCGCAAGTGTTTGACAACCGGCACTTTCGCACGCTGCTCCTCATCATTGACATACCAGCACAGCAGAGCAGGATGATCCTTGATCCCTTTAACGATTTCGACAGCAACAGCCGTCGGATCGTTGAGAGAACCGAAATGTTTCAATGCCGCTTTTTTATGGGAATACTGGTCTTTGAGTGAAAAGATACATTTCAGTCCGTGTGCGGTAAAACGATCCAGGCCGGCGCGGATATCGGCAATGCGGTCCCCTGTCTTCTCCGCTCCTGCAAGCCCGATGGAGTTGTAAACAATCAGGGTGTTGAAACCGGCCTCTGAGATCGTCTTGAGATCCTCCTCCCCGGCAAAGCCGTAAATGCCTACCGGCATGAACAATCTGCCGCCGGAAACCGTACGGTGATGCCTGTCAATGATGCAGGCATTGTCCGGAGCCCTGCCGTCGGCGAGCTTGTTCATCCGGAAACTCTCTTTCCACAGAATCTTCCTTTTCCCGGTATCGGCGGCAATCGCCGTCACGTTGACGGGTCCGGGCTCCAGCTTCCCGACACTGCCACGGTAAACACGATTCTTTCCCGTCAGCAGGAAATCACGTTTCTTTCCGGCATTTTCAACGGTCACGAGCAGTTTCGCAGTTTCCGCCATAGAGGGAGCCGTACTCAATTCAATATCCGCCGTGTCTCCGGTAAATGCAGACATGCGGGGCTCATTCAGAACAATGGAATTGGCGGAGCCGGCAGTCTGGAAAACCAGATCGTCAAACCAGATTTTTCCGGTAAACGTCCTGCGCAGATAAAGCTTCACGACAATATTCCGTCCCGGTTTTACCGTAACGGGAAGGACCAGTTTCCGCCATGAAGAATCAATCTGCTGCATCTTGTGATAATATCCGGAATCCCATTTCCCGTCTCTGAAATACTCGGCGCAGATCCCGCCGATCAGTTTCTGCCCGGCATTGCTCTGAACCTTTTCTCCTCGGACATATACCACTGCTTCATAAGTCTGACCGGCAGAAAGCTCCGGAATTTTAAATTCCAAAGCAGTATATTGCTTCGGATCAGTCCGTTCATAAAGCAAGGCTCCCGTTCCGTTGCGTCCGGCTCCCGGAACAAACGAGTATCCCGGAGGCATTGCAAGGGGAAGTTCACTGCGGGATTCAAAAGCACGGGACAGGATCAGCTTTCCGGCTCCCGGGTCAAACGGGTAATTCTTGATCTCCTCGATCTCTCCGCCGGCGGAAACAAGGCTGAAAGACAGAAAAAAAACACTATAAAAGAACTTCAACGACATAAAAAACCTTCTTTCATTCAGTATTATCTCATACGGCGGTCATTCAATTGACAACCAGTTCAACGGCATTCGCCCCGGTTCCGGCGATCACCCGGTTGAGCTTCACCAGAGAGCCGTTCCATGGAATCGGCATAAAAAGTTTTCCCAGCCCCTGATATGCGACGCTTTCAGCATGACCGTCAGCAAAAGCGATATTTGCCTTTTTATTGTGGGCAAGATGGACACGCCCCGCAGAAGTGCTGGCGGTATTGGAATTATTGAGCCTGAAAATGGGATAGCCGTGATTGCCGTCCATTACCCATGAACAGGCGACGAGAATTACTTTCGAGGCTCCTGCCTTCATAAATTCGCTTCCTTTCAATTTCAGATATCCGTCACCGGCATAAAAAGCACCGTAGGAATACCAGAGGCTTGCATCAGCGTTATTCTCTCGATTGAAACGCGAATTCACGGGGCAGCGGAACAGAGGAAGCGAATAAGGCAGATATTTATTATATACCAAAGCGGCATTCCACCCCATCTTCCCGTTGGCAGGTTCAGTCACATGGTTGACGGAAACGCCGGATGTCCCCGCACTGCGCAAAAATCCATTGTAATCATCCATGTAAGAAACTGCCGCAAGCGAGATTTGCTTCTGGTTGCCGACGCATTTGATCTGGTATGCGGTCTCTTTTGCCCTGTTCAACGCCGGCAGCAGCATTCCGGCAAGAATGGCGATGATCGCAATCACAACCAGCAATTCCACCAAGGTGAAATCCCGTGTTATCCGGCGGCATTCTCTTTCACGAAACATTTTCATCATCCTGTCCTTTCTGTATTTTTTTCCTGGCATTTGAATAATTCATTGAAACCGTTTCCTCCTTATTCTTTTTCAAACAAAACCACGGCGTCAATTGCCCCCGGCGCAAAACGGAATGTCCTGGAACCGGATATACCGTCCGGAAGCCCGACCTTCCCGGAAGCATTCTCATCGGCGGCTATCACAATGACCGCACGCCTGCCGTCATCAGCCGTCAGAACTGCCGCCTTGACCACGCCTTTTCCCGTCTGCTCCACCGGCAGGAACTCAATCTTCCGACGGCTCATGATGTAAGGCTCCAACTGTTTCAGAAGCGCCACGGTCCTCACAACCTTGGGCCACTCCGCCTTTTCACTGCCCGGAGCATATTTCTGAATCCGGCGGAATACATCCATATAGCTGTAGAAAATGAATCCTTTGGCTCCATAGACAACACCGGCAAGCACCATCGCGCGCATTTCCGCCTCGCTTGGAAATGTAAAACTCTGCTGAAAATCCTCACGGTCTTTCGCCTTATATATCCCCCAGTTGAATACCTGCGGAACAATCCAGACCGGCTGCCCGCCCAGAGCCGCGGCTTCAGCCAGACGGAACAGCGAAGACAGATCGTTGCCCTTGCGACGGCGAATCGGATAGTCGTCTATCGCCAGCACATCGCCGCTGCGTCCGTACACCGGCAAATCCTCATGGCGGAAAGTCAACGTCACCGTGGGATGCGCAGGATCGATCTCCGACACACATTCCCGCAACCGTATCAACTGCCGCAACTCCGCTCTGGAATCTTCATCGCTGAGATACCACGCCAGCAAAGCAGGATGATCCCGCAGGGACTCCACTGCAAGGCGGACCACTTTTTCCGGACTGTCCGCCTCGTCCAGCCGCCTGCGCACCGCCCTCTTACCCGGCAACTGATCTTTCAGGGAAAAAATCAGTTTCAGCCCGGATCTTTCGATTGCATCCAGAGATTTCCGAATCGTATCCATGGAACTTTTTCCGTTTCCACCGAACTTCATATTGAAACAGTCGTATTGAAGAATCGTGTTGAAACCTGCCCGCCTGACAGTCCGCAGGTCCTCCACAGACTGAAAACCGCCGAAGATCCCGACCGGCATGAAAGGAATTCCTCTCACAAGCATTCTGTTCGCTTCATCGAATCCGGTCCCGGACTCCTTTCCCTGCCTGACAAACAAAGTCTGTTCCGCAGATGCATGGCTCCGGTTCCCCGCGGCATCGGCAAGCCTCATTTTCAAGTTCAATCTGCCAGGCAGCAGATTTTTCAGCACAAAGCGGAAACGACGCGGTTCAGACTCCCCGCATGACAATTCACGGGAATGCCCGCCCTGTTCCACTTGCAGCAACATCTTCAACGCCCCCTTTGCGGACGCCGTTCCCGTCAGTTCAAGAACTCCGCCGTCACCGTAAAAAGTCAGTTGAGAAGGCGATGTGACCAGAATTGCCGCTCGCGGATCGCCGGCTTCCTCCAGCAGCAAGTCATCAAAAAAGACACGTCCCCTGAATCCCCTGCGGAGATACAGCACAAGATTGGCACGGTCCGCGCCAGCTTTCAATACAAAGTCCAGCGAGCACTTCTTCCAGCCGTTTTCACGATGGCTGACCAGCGGATAGTTTCCCGAAAACCATTTGCCGCCTCTCTCGTATTCGACACAAAAGGCACCGTAATTCTGATTATGGTCCTGCGACTCAAGGAGTTCAGGGCGGACCCATACCGTCAGACGGTATAAAACTCCGGGGCGCAGATTGTCAACGGGCATTTTGACATTAGGACCGGAAAAGGCATTGCGGGACAACACAGCCGCACCGGTGCCGTTGCGCCCGCCTCCTGCCGCGAATTTCCATCCGGGCGTCCGCCCCCACGCAGTCAAAGCCTCCTCCGAATCGAATCCGGTATGGTACAAGATTTCCCCGTCCGCCGCCACGGAGCCGATCCGGACAGCCAGGAACATGCAGAAAACAAGAATCGACTTATTCACAGTTCATCCCTCCATGTCACGGCAGGTCTACCGGCTGGTAATTCGCTTTACGGTAGCCTTTGATCAGCTCCACCTCGGCACGGCTGGTATTATAATACGCGCCGTTGATGCTGAAAACCTTCTTGCTGCCGCCGATATCCCCCGGTCCCACACTTGCGACATGGCCATCCAGAAACATCATATTTCCCCGTCCGCCATGCCGCATGTGAAGCGCCGCGTAAGCATCATTGGACGCGGCTGTAATCCGCAGGGAATTGCCGGTAGACGCCATATTGGTCGGTCCCGGCGCGGAATCGCCGCCGAACGCGACGATGGACAAAGAACGTGTCGGATAGTTGTTTGCGGAACGCGACTCCAGTCTTTTGAAAACAGGCATTGCCGGAGTATTGCCGTTGTTGGCATGCGGCGTCTTGTAGACAACCCCGTAGGTATAATTCACTTTCGTTCCGTGGCGTCCGAGCAGTGAGCGGACGGATGGACAGTAAAATATGGAAGAATCGGTTCCTTTATTCTGCAAATAGGGTGCAATCAAAGGAAGGTAAGAGTTTTTCCCCTCCCCGCAGTAATGATAAATCCAGCCGTCATAATCCTGTGAATACATCATGAAACCGGTATTCAGCTGTTTCAACTGGCTGATACACGAAATTCCCCGCGCACGTTCCCGCGCCTGATTCAATGCAGGCAGAAGCATTGCAGCTAAAATGGCGATGATGGCAATCACGATCAGCAATTCCACCAAGGTGAAATCCCGTCCTGTTCCGCTTTTATCTCCGCATTCCGCTGTTGCAAAACGATTTTTCATCACTCCACTCCTACTTTATGATTCTGTTGGCTCTTTGCATTCTCTATTATAATTGAAAAAGTGAAAACACCAAGTGAAAAACGTCTTTTAAGAAAATCAAAGTTGCTTCATTCCCTCAGTTCATTCTCAGGAGCAGAGATTCTTCAGATATTGCAATAAACTCATCTCATGGTGAATCGCCTCAAAATAAACCAGATTTCTTACTTCAAATATTCGAACTGAAAATCCGAACGCCATGCATATCAAAAAATCGTTTGCCGCAATACAGGCAGGTTCCGGCATCCGGTGGTCTCACCTTTCATAACTTGGAATCATGCCACAGAGCACAGTTTTTCGATCGCAGGCATTTCATCAGGAAATGGAAAAGAACGACTTTCGCAGAAAACAACAGCAGGCGGTTCACTCAAAAAATGATTTTTATCAATAAAAATATATAACACCCCCTTGACAAATCAGATTTTTTCAGTATAATTAAAAGTGTTAAAACGTTTTAACAGAAAAAAAAGAGATTTTTATGGCAGTCACAATCAAACAAATGGCGAAGGAACTGGGGTTGTCACCGGCATCAATCAGCCTCGCGCTGCGGGGAAAGCCCAGAATGTCGCCGGAAACGATTCGCAGAGTTCAGGAGCTCGCCAAAAAACTGGACTATGTGCAAAGCAATATCGGCCGTGCCTTGCAGTCACGGCAAAGCCGTCTGATCGGCTACCTCCTGCCGGGCGTGACCCGGACTTTTTACAATGAGATATTGCAGGGGGCGGGCGAGGAAACCGCCGCTCACGGCTACGGACTGCTGGTCGGCTGGGTCAATCCCGGCGACGAACATGTGGAACATCAGGTCAATCTGATGCTGGAAAAAGACATCGACGGGCTCATCATTTCGGAAAGCAATCACCTGCTGGACCCGTATCTGCCGCGATTTACGCGCAGAAACAAGCCGGTGATCTTCTGTTCCTCCATTGCACCGAAAAAATATATCGAAGTCATTACCGACAACTTTTACGGAGGTTTTCTGGCGGTGGAGACTCTCGCAGAATTCGGTCATCGTCATGTTCTCGGCTGCACTGAGCTACCCGACCGTTTCAAAGGCAACCGGGCCGCCGCCAGACAGTACGGGCTCCGCCTGAGCCGGTATCACCGGATAGAAGATGCCGTGGCAATCCTGATGAAATACCGGGACATCACTGCGGTAGCGGCATATTCGGATCATCAGGCGCTGGATATCATTTATCAACTGCGGCAGTCGGGGCGCCGGGTACCGGAGGATATTTCCGTCATAGGATTCAACGACGGGCCGATGGCGGCGCGTCCGGAATTTCAGTTGACGACCATCGCACAGCAGCGTCTTGAACTGGGCCGGACCGCCGTGCGGTGCCTTATCGGAATGATCCACACCCCGGATCAGCATCCCGTCAGCCAATATCTGAAACCCAAACTGATTCTGCGCAATACAGTGCAAAAACGTTCATAGAGGAGAAATGTCATGTGTCAAAATCCACCCGTCATGCGCCCGATCACGAAAACATCCGGTCCGCAGTATTTCCCATTGGTCAAATTTTTAATGGCTTTACCTTGCCATTCCGGCAACAGCAAGGTAAGGCGCGAACGGATTCCATCCTCTTTCATTCAATTGTTCAGTTGTTCAATTGTTCAAATATTCAGATGTTTTCATGCTCCCTGTTCTTCTGTTCTTACTACCAGAGGGAAAACAAAAGTTTTCACCCTGATCGAGCTCCTCATCGTAATAGCGATCATCGCGATTCTGGCGGCAATGCTGCTGCCGGCATTGAATCAGGTCCGGAGCAAAGCCAGAAGCATCTCCTGCCTGAACCAGAACCGGCAGATATCGCAAAGCATGATGGGGTATCAGATGGACTTCAATGATTATTTCATTTTCTGGGGAACCTCAACGAGTGATTCATGGGCGTGGAATCTCCATAAATACGATTATCTGAAGAACAGCAGACTTTATCTGTGCCCGGACCTGCCGCCCGATTTCGCCTATCGGGACGATTTCATCAAAACACCGGAGACCAACTGGACTTATGCATGGATCAGTTACGGCTATAACTATCTGGGAATAGGCTCCAATTACTATTGCGGGGGGAACAACGACTACAATGATCCACCCAGCGGGATCAAAGGCTCCGTATTGAAAAATGCAAGCGCGATCATTCTGCTGGCGGATTCCAGATACACAGCCTCCATCAACCGTGGCTACTTCCGTATTTCCGATTCGTGGAACAATGACGGCAATTCACAGATTCATACAAGGCACAACGGCTCTGCGAATATTGTCTGGGCAGACGGACATGCCACCGGCGAAACAAATGCAATGAGACGTTTTCAGGTGGCGCCATTCATTCATATCAACCCATTCTATAAATAGGAGAATCCCATTTTATGAAAACCACACTCTTTTGCTGCCTTGCCCTGACACTTCTCTCCCTGTCCGCCACCGAAACGATCATTTTCCGCCACAGGGCACTTCCCGGAGGAAGTATCCCGCCGGCCGCCAGACAGGAAAAAGTCACTCTGCCGGAATGTTTTCAACAGGCAGGAACAGCCGCGCTCCATGTTCGTCCCGACGGCTGGGATCAACAGGAAAAAGCCTGGCATTTCTTTCTTACGGCAGGAAAGCTCGGCAAAACCACTCCGCACATTTATCTCTACCGTTTCCCGGACGGCAGACTGCGGCTGCTCTGGAGCCTGAACACCTCCGCGAAACAAACCGGAGAATTGATCGTTCCTGGCGTCTTTGAGAAAAACCGGTGGACTCATCTGGCTTTCACATGGGAGACAAAAGACGGGCATACCGACCTGAAACTTTACCAGAACGGACGGCTTGCCGCCTCCCGCCGTGTCAACTTTGAACTCGGCAGGAACTTTCCCCGCGAGTGGCAGATCGGCGACATTCCCGCATGGAATCCCAGAAGCCCGCATCCGACAACCATGGGGCGGATTGAACTTCACCCTCAGGCACTGGCTCCGGCAGACATTGCCGCTCTCGCAGCACTGCAAATGGAAAACGGTGCAGTCACGTTGATCAACCGTAAATTCATTCCCGGAAGCGTCAACCGGATTTCCGGACAGGTCGAAACAGACTCATCCGCACAGCTCCGGCTGGAGGCCGTTTTTGTGGATGAAATGGGAAAAACGACAGCCGTTGATTTAGCTCCCCGCTGGACTCCGTTTTCCGGGCAAATCAAATTCGACGCGGAACTGCGCCTGCCGCCGGATACCGTTGAAACACGTCTGACAGTCCGCAGCGGCGCCGGAACTTCCCCGGTATGGAAACTGGAAAAAATTCACTACGCAGACTGGCTTCCGCCGGTGGAGCCGAATTACTGGAAAGCCTCCTGGATCTGGTCCGGCAATACCTCGGAGCCGGAAGCGCACCGCTATTTCGTCACCCATTTCGAAGCAGACCCCGATCAACTTTCCAAAGTCGTTTTTCAGGGTGCAAGCGATGATCGCGGCACCGTCTACCTGAACGGAAAAGCCGCGGTGAAAATCAACGGCTGGGCAATTCCCGCCGTCAACGAAAATCTCAAATCACTGTTGGTCAAGGGAAAGAACACACTGGCGGTCGATGCGTTCAATGTGGGCGGAGGCTCCGGCTTTCTGGGGGAGTTGAATTTAGTCGGCAAAGACGGGAACGTGACAAGCATTGCTTCCGGAACGGACTGGAAGGCGTCGGAACGCCTGACGCCCGGCTGGAATCAGCCCGGTTTCGATGTCTCCGGCTGGACCTCCGCAACAGCAAGGCTGCGGCCGCCGCAAGTACCGTATGGAGAAACAGCCTATCGGAACTTTACGTCAGTTCCGGTTTTATCGCGGAAAACTCCATTCCTGAAATTGACTGCGAATGCAGGGGAAACCGTCAAAATTCAGGCAATCTTCAACGGAGCGGCACCACAGAATGTTGAAACATACCTGTTGCTCCTGCGCAATCACAGGGAACTGTTCCGCACTCCGGTCCGGACCACCGTCAACGGCAGTCAATTGCAGGTCACGGGGGAAATCGTCCTTCCCCCGTTTGCAATGTCGGAAGAATATCAGTTGAAACTGGAAAGCCGCAGTGTCCGTTTCTGCGCTCAGGACAAAGCGCAGGAAGGGGGAATCGGCACACTGAAAGTCAAAGCGGCGGCGCTTCCCCAGCCATTGCGTGCGGAAGTCCGGAAAAAAAACGGTCTTCCGGCACTGTATCTGAATGGCGTCTCCGTTCCTCCCATGCTTTACCGCAATGCCATCAATACCCGCAACAACACCCGGAGCAACCGTTTCATGACCGGGTTCGACAAGGCGGGCATCCGGTTATTTGAAATCAACCTTTCACTGGACAAACTCTGGATGCCGGACGGCTCCGTCAATACGGAGGAACTGGAGCTCTACCTGCTCTCCGCCATGTATTATGCCCCCAACGGCAAACTGGTCGTCTTTTTCAACACCGACGCTCCCGGATGGTATGTGAACAAATACCCGGAAGAACGCTATTTTCACACCGGGGGACCGGTCAACCGCATCTCTTACGCCTCTGAACGCTGGCGCGCCGACTCCACAGCATTTCTGCGGAAAATGATCGCTTTCATCCGGTCGCGCCCCTATTATCATCAGATCGCCGGTTTCGGGCTGGACGGCGGCGAAGACGGGCAGTTCATGCAGTGGACCGGCAGGAACCTGAATTATCTCGGGGATTACAGCCCTGCCATGAAACGGTATTTCCGGGCAACGCTGCTGAAAAAATATGGTACAATCACAGCGTTGAATCAAAGCTGGAAACGGAATTACGGTTCTTTTGAAGAAATTCAGATTCCATCGCAGGAGCGGAGAAAACATTCACCGGAGGGATTTTTCCTCGATCCGGTCAAGGACGCCGATATCATTGAGTTCAACAGGGCGTTTTCCGATGCGGTTGCCGATACCATACTGAGCTATGCCGCCGCCATAAAAGAAGAAACCGGCAGAGAGAAAATCGTTGCCGCCTACTACGGCAAATTCTTCTCTGTCGCAGGGTATCTCGAATGGGGCGAAATGAGCATCGAACGGATCATAGCATCGCCGGAGCTGGATTACCTGATCGCAGTGGAATACGCCCAGCGCGGCGCAGGCAAACCGCACTCCGTCAGCGCGCCACTGGCATCCTATGCACTGCATAACAAAATATTTGTGGATGAAGCCGATCTCCGCACTTTCCTGAGCGGCACCAGAAACTGGGGATACGCCGGAACCTTTTTCGAAACCATCTCCATGATCCGCAAAATGTTCATTTACACATGGAGCAAAGGACACGGACTCCACTGGTATGACCTGCACGGCGGAGCGTTCGACAATCAGGGTATCCTCCAGGCGATTGCCAATACCCGGCAGATTGCACTCAAATCCCCGGAACGCCGCTTCATTCCTGCGGAAATCGCAGTCATCGTCGATGAACCAAGCCTGCTCTGCACGACAACGGAAGTGAAAAAGCTGACCGGACGCGCCCTGCTTCATCTGCAAAACGGCAACTTCGGGCGCATGGGAGCCGATTTCGACGTCTATTTCCTCAACGATCTGCAGCACCCCGATTTTCCCGGCTATAAGATGTATGTTTTTCTGAATGTCTGGGCGCCCTCCCCTGCCGCCGTTGAAAGTATCAACCGCCTGAAAAACAACGGCAGAATGCTGGTCTGGCTCTATAACTCCGGACTGATCGCCAACGGAACGCGCTCGATAGAAAACGTATCTTCCCTGACGGGGATCAAAATGTCTGACGCGGGCTCGGTTCCGCTGGCAATGGGGCTGGAAAACTTCGGCGCTCTGCCGCCTCAATACACCTCCGCCTGTGAAGCCGCGCCGGTCGCTTATCCGACGGATCCGCAGGCGTGCCTCTCCGGACGTTTCATGAAGACGCCGGGAAAATCACCGCTGGCGTTGAAAAAATTCCCGGCATGGACCAGTGTTTACAGCGCGGTGCCGGTTCTGACTCCGGCGGTCTGGCGGGAACTGGCACGTCAGGCAGGGGTCCATATTTATACGGAGGATCCCGACGCCATGCTGTATCTCGGAGACGGACTGCTCGGAATTCATACCGGGCAAGGCGGCGTCAAAACCATTCACTGGCCGCGGAAAGCCGTCTTCAGGGATGCCGTCACGGGACAGGTCTACGGAACCCGGACCGCACGCCCGGAAATTCCCATGCTGCCGAATGAAACCAAAATCATTTTCGTCGAGTGATCCGATGATCAGGTTCCGTATGTGAATGAAATCCTCCGATGCAAAGCATAGAAACAGGCTGCCGCAGACGGAATCTCAACGGTGTCAAATCCATTCAAAGAGTGGAAACGAAGCTCCGGGAACGGGCGTAAGACGCAACAGCAGAGCCCCCCTGCGGAAATTTCGTACGGCGCAGGACCAGCGCATCGGCGCAGGACCGCAGGATCACGGCATCAAAAAACAATCAGGATGGTTTCACTCTTTCAGGTTCATTTCCCAAAGAGAAAGCGGATGCAGTCCTCGACACCTTCCATGCAGCGCATCGGAAGGGTCTTCTTCGGAATGATCGCTCCCTTCGGGCAATGCTCCTGACAGCAATAACAGCGGATACAGTTCGGCAGATCGAATACGGGCCTGCCGTCTTTCAGCTTCAGGGACTGCGGCGGGCACATCTTGACACACAACCCGCAGCCGATGCATTTCACAGGGTCAAGAAGCGGCTTCGATATCACATAGTTCCGGAGCCATCCCTTGAGGAACGGCGGCAGGAACACTCCCCACTCCGTCAGCATTCCCGGAGGGTCCGGCAGAAGAAAAGGATTCCGTTCGGGAACATCGCCCGTATTTACAAAAGGGATAAGCAATCCGCGGCGCTCCGCATTTTTCAGGATCAGAAGATCGTCCACCCCCAGGAGCGGCGCAACAGAAGAATCCAGCGCCAGCGAATCCGACGCGCCGGCAATGAAACCGCGTTCCGCCGGACTCCCGCTTCCGGGTCCATTGCCCTCCATGCAGGTGATCGCGTCCAGAAGATTGAACTGCGGGCGGACCGTCAGATAGATATCCAGAAGCATATCGGCAAACATCGCAAAGTCCCTGCCGACCGCAAGATGCCACCCCATGCGCTCGCTGCCCTTGACCAGTCCGAACAGATTCTTGACGCACAGGGTCAGCTTCATCATGCCGTGAGTCTTGGCTTTGGCGATATCGCACACAGCGTCGAACTCCAGATACTCCTGCGCGGCTTCGATATTTTTGAAGCGGACATTCTCCGGCGGGGAAATCTTCGCAAAACGTTCAAAATTGGCGACTTTCACATTCATCGCGGCAAGCTCCCCGGCAATCCCCATTGACTTGATGATCGCGGGAGCGGTCTGCACCGCCGGGTTTTCGATGATTGCGACTTCCGAGGCTCCGGCGTCCAGAAATGCGCGGGCGCTCTCGACGACAAAAGCCGGATGCACACATGCGATATCCTCTTTCCGCCGCCATGCCAGCAGGTTGGGTTTCAGCATGATCTTTTTACCGGACACACCGCCGAAATCCTCAAGCTGGACCGCAAGCGCTTTTTCGATCGACTCTTTCAGGATACGGCGGTCGGCATAGGAGGCGCAACGTGCATAAGCCACACGCACAGGAGCATTTCTCATGAAAAATAATCCTCAAACATTTTGATGGTGGAGGGATCTCGCAATTTCGCAATCGCACCGGATTCGATCTGCCGGATGCGTTCTCTCGATATATTAAAGTAGGTGCTGACTTCCGTCAGGGACTTCGGACGCCCGCCGTCCAGACCATAACGCATGGAAAGCACTTCGCGCGAACGGGGCGGAAGTGTCCGGAGAGTCTCGAACAGCTTCTGCCGCAACAGTTTCTGCGCGAAACTGCGCATCGGGTCGTCCTCATCCCGCAGTGTCATCACGGTATCCTCGACAGACGCGTTTTTACCGTCGTTCCATGCGGAAAGCGGAGCCTGCAGAGAGATCGCCTGCATCGCCATGCGTTTCATGGAATTCACACGTTCGCGTGTCATTTCCAGTTCGGCGGCAATCTCCTCGACCGTTGCCTCGCGCCCGTGTTCCTGCAGGAAACATTGTTCCGCGTGATTGATCTTGTTCAGAGTCGTCAGCATGTGAACAGGCAGGCGGATCACGCGGGCCTGCCGCCCGATCGCATGAAACACGCACTGTTTGATCCACCATGTCGCATATGTGCTGAAACGGTGTCCCAGCTTGTAGTCAAATTTGTCAAGCGCCTTCATCAGCCCGATATTGCCCTCCTGAATCAGATCGACAAACGGGACTCCCCTGCCCTGAAACTTCTTGGCAATGCTTACCACCAGCCGCAGGTATCCCTCGGCAAGTACGCGCCGCTTCTCATCCAGCAGATGATAGATGCCCTCCAGTTCCTGATAGACCGAATTGAACTCCTCCATGGTGCAGACCAGTTCCTCGGCAAGCAGCGACTCAGCTTCCCTGCCGGGATTCTTCAACTGCCCGGCATACGTGCGCAACATGTCGAAACTGCGGAATATCTGATCCATCTGAACGGGATAAGTCATCATCAGTTCCACGAGCAGATTCCGCGCGGCGTCGATAGTTTCGGGATCGCCGCCGGCATAGGCGCTGTGAAGCTCCTTCAGGCAATCCAGAAGTTCCTCTCTGGCAGTCGGCATGAGCCGGATCACCTCTCCGGTTCCGCCGATCGCCTGAACAGCCGACTGCGAAAATACCTCGTAAAGTGTGTCCGGGTTCCGGCATTTCTCAAACAGCTTGACATGCAGACGAACCACAAAAGCAAACGGATAAAGCTTGCGCCGCATCAGATCATGAAGTTCCGCAATTTCGTCCCAGATCGCATTCTCGTTTTCCGAAGTCAGAGGAATGGCGTCCGCCATATTCCGCATATAGGTGCGCAGCGCGCCGTCACATTCAAATATATCTTCCTGTTCCACGTACGGCAGGTCGGCGGGATTGGGAATGCCCCCGGATTCGGCGGCAAGCTTCTCCGCCTGCTCCGCTCTGACGGAAACATCATCCAGAGAAGATTGTCCCACGGACTGGGAAAGACTCTCCTCCGGCGCGCTCCTGCTTTTCATTTTGTAAGCCATCCAAACCACCTGTTTCATGCGGACTTCCAACCGCTTCCGGTTTACTGTAACGATTCTCTCTCATTTTTCAAGTCAAATCCCGATTCAATACTAAAAAACTTAAGCGGAAACTCTGTCCCTCTCCCTTTTTTGACAGCGCGGCAAAGAAAAAGTGCGATGGCTCCCCTGTTTTTCTCCGGCGCGACAGAGAGCCATGCGGCAAGGCAGAGCAGAGAAAAAGTATTCCGGAGTATCCCATATTCCCCGTCTCCACTGCTTCTGCTTCCGGCACCCAAAAAACAAAACAGGAAAAAATATGCAAAATAGTTTGTATGACCTCTTGACAATAGAAGAAGAATCGCATATAATATATCACACAAACTACTTTGCATAAAAAAAAGGCAGTTATGATAAAAAACAGAAAAGTCACCTTGAAACAAGTTGCGGCGGCGGCAAATCTGGCGGTGCCGACTGTTTCGCAGATACTGAACGGACGGCGCAACTACTGTTCCGGGGAGCAGATTGCAAGAGTCAGGAAGCTTGCCGACGAAATGGGGTATCAGCCGAATATCGGTTACAAGATCATGGTCGGGGAGAAGACCAGGACCGTGGCGATTCTTTTTTCCCAGGAGCGCACTTACCACACCGAGGAAAACAGAAATCTCACGATACGCCTGATCTCCGAGCTCGAAAAAACCGGGGAAAGCGTTTACGCCGTCACGATGGGAAACAGCAGAGAGGAAAATCAGCAGAGAATCCGGGATCTCATCAACCGGGGCTGCTCCGCGTTCGTCATCCTCGGCTCGCCGGTCGGGGAGGAGAGCCTGATCCGCCTGATCGAAGACAACGGGATTGATTATGTCAGCGCCAACAACGAATATTCCCGGAATGATTTGAGGTTCGATTATAACGCCGTCTTCCTGAAATATGCCGGAGACATTCTGAAATATGGAGCACGACGGGCCGCTTATATCATGGTTGACAAGTATTTTCAAATGTACTGCGCCGAATCCGCAGCATTTCTGAAAGAAAACGGGACGGAGAGCATTCTGTATTCCATAGAGGACTGTGACCGCCAGCCGTTCGACTGCTCCGATCTGGTGTTCGAGCAGGGATACCACGCGGTAAACCATGCTCTGGCGCAGGGGGAAAAGGCGGAATGCTGGATCTTTGCCAACGACTACCGTGCTCTCGGCGGGATGAAAGCCTTGCAGGAGCATGGGCGGCTGGAAAAAAGCATCCGGCTTTACGGCATGAACAACACCCGCGCGGGGCGATTTTCCATATTTCCGATCAACACTTCCGATGTCATGCTTGAGGAACAGGTTTCATGGCTGCTGCAACATTTGAAGAATACCGCTCCGGAACATAAAATACTGATACCGGAAATTTTAATCCGTTCATAAGGAGAAAAACAAAAAATGAGAATGAACGCAAAAACACAAACAAATAAGGAGAAAAAGAAATGAGGCAATCCAAGGGATTTTTCACATTAATAGAATTACTGATCGTAATTGCGATCATCGCGATTCTGGCGGCAATGCTGCTTCCGGCATTGAATGCCACGCGCGACAAGGCACGGGCGATAACATGTCTGAATCAGTTAAAACAACTCAACTATGCATTCTCAGGTTATCTCAGTGATAACAATGACATGTTCATGCCTTACTGGGATTCCGGCGCTACAGCCAATAAACCCAATATAGTCCGAGTCCTGGTGACAGGTTCCTATGCTGTACCGAAAATGTTTTTGTGTCCCGGCAACACCAAACGGGATCCGGCAATCACCAGGCGTTTTACTCAAGTTGCCGTCAAATACTTCAATTACCATAACAATCTCGGAACTGCTCAGGACTGTTATCCCGACTATGGTTATAATTTTAACTATCTTGGGCGCACCAATGCAGTCATGAATTCACAATCACGCAAAGCAACTTCCATCAAAACCCCTTCGCAAATGCTTATGCTGGGAGAATGCGGTGCCGGCGGCTCGGAAAAGACCGGACGTGATCTGTTGCGGGATTCCTACTCCATAGCTAGCCTCGGGATCCTGGTTTTGCGGCACACTAAAGGAGTTAACATATCTTTTGTCGATGGACATTCGGCATATATCAAGACACGGACCAGAATGCCGCCCCCATATATCGCGGAAGACAATCCCTACCGTTACGAACCATTTAATAAAAAAATTACCTGGAAAGGAGAATGAATATGCAGAAAAGACGTGTGAAAACTCTTTTGTCGTTCAGCATATTTCTACTGTGCGCTTCACAAATATCCATTGCGGATGAGACGAAACCGGACTTTGCCTGCCTTTATCCGACAATCCTGAAAACCGGAAAAAACCTGTTGAAAGGCAATCTACAAGAATGGCGCGGGAAATCCATTCCCGGCTGTCAGATGCAGCGTGGAAATGGAACACCTTTCTCTTTGATGGCGCCAAACCTGCTCATCAATTCCACGGGGACCAGACCCAATTACTGGGGACGTACAATAAAAGTTCCGGGAGGACGCACTTACCTCGCCGGAGCATGGGTCAAAAACGACAATGCAAAAATCCTATTTTGGTTTTTCGGTAACTACGGCAATCCGGTACAGCGCTTGAACCAGCGGATTTATTTCTATTCCGGCAGCAGCCAGTTACTGAAGAATTATCTTTCCGCAGCATCCCAGGCACTGTTGGGAGGAGACCCGCAGCAATGGCATCTCTGTTACCGTTTGATAGAAATTCCGGAAGAAGTGAAAACCTTCCACTTGAATCTGATGATCGGCACCTATTTCGCCACCGGAAAAATCACAATTGCCGATCCTTTCCTCATCGACATTACAGAGGCCGCAGATTCCGGAATGACTGTAGAAATTACAGGAAGCAAATCCATTCGGACACTCAAACTGATTAATCTCTATAATCGTGACACACTCTGGAGTAAAACATTCGACCGCCCGGTCAACAATTTCAAACAGGAAATCCCAAACACCAGTTTTCAACACGGTCTGGATACAAAAAATAAATTCAACGGCTATCTGTTGCAGGTTGAATATACAGACGGCAGTATGGAAGCGTTCAGTGCTCCGGAAGAAAAATCCAACAAAAACTTATCCTGAATAAAACAAGGAGTATCTATGAAATCAATAGTATTGATGCTGTCTCTTTTCGGAATATGCCTTCAAGCCGCAGAAATTACGGTTCTGACCCGCAATGGTCAGAAATTGCCCGCCGATCAGCAACTGATCAAAATCGAATTGCAGTCCCATCCGCAAACAAATGGCGTGGAAACCATTGAATACCGTTTGACTTCCCTGACGGACCAGGAACAGTATTACCGCATTCGTTGTTCAACGGAATTGACTGGACGGAAAATTTCTATTTTTGACGGATTGGACAATCTTCCTCCGGCATCCGGAAAATATCAGAAACCCATGCTGCTGGCAGGAGTATTTCCTCTCGCAGCGGCATGGACAGACGGATATGGCATCGCATTGGCCGCCGGAGCAGAAGACCATCACAGTTTCCTTGATTTGACGATAGACAGGAAACCGGAAAAAGCCATAATCATGGAAGAAGTTTCAGCCGCACTGTTGAAAAAAGGGTCTGTTTATCAAGGAAAATTCCACATTATCCGTTTTTCTCCGAAATATGGAGAACGCGATGCTCTGGCACGTTACTACAAACTCTATCCTAAACGTTTCCTCCGCAATCCGGAAGTGGATTCCCGGCTCTATGGAACCAGCGCTTCCTATGCCAGCTGGTTCCGCAGCAATCCGGAGTGGGCACGCTTTAGCGGCAGTGAATGGGAATGGTGTTTGCATGCAGGCAGACATTGGGGAGACATCAGCGGTGATTACTTCGATCTTCCGCATGAAAAATACGTCGAGGTCTATTATTTTTCACACCGCGATGGTCGCTGGGATCCCCAACGGCTCCCCGGCATGTCCAAACAGCAATTCCGTGAATTTCAGAAACAACGTCTGTCAGACGGCTATTACTGTGGCGTAGCCAATGCTTATTACACGACAGGGGCATCCCGGATACATCATCTTCTAGGCCGAAAATTCAGTGACTCTCTGGAAACAGTGCATCCTCGAAAGATCGATCACGGCTATGATTATGCTGCAAGCGTATTCGCTTTCCCGGAAACAAGCTGGGGAAAAGAGATCATGCGGATGTTCAGACTAGTCGCTGAACGGGACGATATCAGTGCGATTGCTTTTGACATACCGCTGGAAAGTGAAATCTACCGGGGAGAAAAGCTGCGTGAAATGTCAAATGTCGGTTTTGATCAGTTCGGACCCGGTATCGCCCGGGCTGTTGCAAACAGCAAACTCTGTGAACAGATCAACCGGATCCCAACGAAATACGGGAATAAAAAACTCGGCACGGTCATCAATGTCAACGGCATTCATCAGATCAATGACTGTTTCTATGCTGACAATGTAATGGCGGAAGCCAATCCATGGCAGCATGCCCCGCCTTGGCCGAGGTCTCTCCGCTATGCAATGGGTGAAAAAGGAGCTACATTTTGGGAAGGGTATCATCTGGAAGAATTTAATCCGAATCAGGCGAAAGAATGGACAAAAGAAGAGCGCGGCAATTTACTTGGAGACCTCTGCCGTTATGTGGCTCACCGCTCTTTCCTCTACGGCATCACCTATCCAGCCAGTTTCACTACGGAATATCTGGCAAATCTGGCACCAGCCATGCAAGCCTGCAATCAAGCAGGATATAAAGTAGTTCCCGGCATGAAGACCCGGCAGAAAGAAATCACATTGACTCGCTATGGCACGGCAGAGCAAAGTTTGATAGCGATCTGCAACCTGAGCCAAAAGGAGCAGGTTGCTGAATTAGAAATCTTCCCTGATGAATTCCGTGCCGATCAGGTCGGCGGCAAGGATCACACTCCGCTTCTTTTCGCTGGATTTTTGGGAGGAACGGTAACCAATATTTACCAGAACAGGCAGGAATGGGTCAATTGTTCTGTTGCCCCGCTCAGAGTGAATGTCCTGGAAGCAGCCGGTTCAATCATCTCAGCAACATCAGGCAGAGTCCAAGCTACATGGCAAGGAGGCTTCCAGATGGCAAAACTCACTCTCCATTCCAATGACTTTCAGGGAAAAATCAAGCTTAAAAAACAATTCGGCAATTACATACTGGATGGTAAACCTGAAATCCATCTGAAGCCGAACGACAGGTTAACACTGTTTTACCACAATAAACTGGCGCAGCTCAGCGATATGACAATTACAAAGCTTCCTCTGCTGACTCAAGACGGACAGCCCCGCTTTTCCATTTACTATGCAACTGACCCAAGTTCACGGGATATGGCGGAGAGGGTTCTTGCTTTCTTTAGAGAACTTGGCAAATCCAAAAATACATCATTCAAACTCCGTCTTAAGCTGATAGAAAAGTCGACCTTGCCGCGCCACACCATTGCGATTTCACTGAATAACATTATGCCGGAGAACATAAAGGCGCCATCCATTGGAGGCGATGAAAACAATTTAGTGGTCTCCGCCGAAAATCGCGAGGAACTCAGCCGACTGACACGGATAATGCTGAATGTATTGAACCACCTGAAATATCCGGAATATATCTATGGTGCTCGAATGAATACAGTTGATCGCGGCATATTCCAGGCTCGCCGCTTTTGATAAGGAAACAAGTTCATACAGGAACTTTCAAGAAATCAAAAGATAAAAGCATTACCTCCGTAAAATACCCCAAGACTTGTCTCGGGGTATTTTGTTATCTTGAAAGGGAGAAAAAAAACGGCACTGATCTTTCGGTCAGTGCCGTTCTGGTTGATGCAGGCATTATGAAAATGCCTGCGGGCTGTTTGAGCCGGGATGAATTACATCATGCCGCCCATGCCGCCCATTCCGCCCATGCCGCCCATGCCGCCTTCAGGCATGGCAGGTTTTTCCTTTTCGGGAACCTCGGTGATGAGGCATTCCGTGGTAAGAAGGAGTCCGGCGATGGAGGAAGCGTTCTGCAGAGCGGAACGTGTCACTTTCTTCGGGTCGATGATACCCTTTTCAAGCATATCGACGTATTCGCCTGTAGCCGCATCGAAGCCCTTGTTGCCCTTCTGGGAAAGAACTTCCTTGACGACGACACTGCCTTCGTAACCGCCGTTTGCGGCGATCGTGCGGAGGGGTTCTTCAATTGCGCGGCGGATAATGTCTGCGCCGATTGCTTCGTCGCCTGCGAGTTTGATGTCGTCGAGAGCGACAGAAGCTCTGAGGAGAGCGACACCGCCTCCGGGGACGATACCTTCTTCGACTGCGGCGCGTGTTGCATGCAGGGCATCTTCAACGCGTGCTTTCTTCTCTTTCATTTCCGTCTCGGTGGCTGCGCCGATGTTGATGACGGCTACGCCGCCCGCGAGTTTCGCAAGGCGTTCCTGAAGTTTTTCACGGTCGTAGTCGGAGGTTGTCTCCTCGATCTGCTTGCGGATCTGGTTGACGCGTCCGAGGATCGCGGACTGTTTGCCGGCGCCTTCGACGATCGTGGTGTTTTCCTTGCCGACTGTGACTCTCTTGGCTTTGCCGAGCTGCTCGACCTTGACGGAATCAAGCTTGATGCCGAGGTCTTCGGTGATGCATGTGCCGCCTGTGAGAACCGCGATGTCTTCGAGCATGGCTTTTCTGCGGTCGCCGAATCCGGGAGCCTTGACCGCGCAGACATTGAGGATGCCGCGCATCTTGTTGATGACCAGTGTCGCGAGAGCTTCGCCTTCCACATCCTCAGCGATGATGAGGAGCGGCTTGCCCGTCTTTGCGACAGCCTGGAGGATCGGGAGCATGTCGTTGAGGTTGCTGATCTTCTTCTCGTTGATCAGGATATAGGCGTCTTCCAGAGCGACTTCCATGGTTTCCGCGTTGGTCACGAAATACGGAGAGAGGTAGCCCTTGTCGAACTGCATGCCTTCGACGACGTCGAGAGTGGTCTCGATGGTCTTGGATTCCTCAACCGTGATTGTGCCGTCCTTGCCGACCTTTTCCATTGCGTCCGCAATGATCTTGCCGATCTCATGATCGCCGTTCGCGGAGATTGTGGCGACCTGTGCGATCTGAGCCGTGTCGGAGCTGACTTCCTTTGTGAGAGTATTGAGCTTGGCGTTGATGGCTTCGACCGCTTTGTCGATACCGCGCTTGAGGCTCATCGGGTTTGCGCCGGCGGTGACGTTCTTGAGACCTTCCTTGAAGATGGCTTCAGCGAGAACGGTTGCCGTTGTGGTTCCGTCGCCTGCGGTATCGGAGGTCTTGCTTGCAACTTCCTTGACCATCTGCGCACCCATGTTCTGGTAGGGGTTCGCAAGTTCCACTTCCTTGGCTACGCTGACACCGTCCTTGGTGATGGTGGGGGAACCGAATTTCTTGTCGAGAACGACATTGCGTCCTTTCGGTCCGAGCGTGGCTTTGACCGCCGCGCTCAACTGTTCAACACCGGAAAGAAGCTGGCGACGTGCCTCGTCGCTGAACAAAAGCTGTTTTGCTGCCATAATAACTGTTTCTCCTTATGATTTTTGTTTCAGAACTTACTTGCTGATCACAGCGAGGATATCGCTTGCGCTGAGAATCTTGTATTCCTTGTCATCATATTTGACTTCGGTTCCCCCGTATTTGCTGGTGAGAACGATATCGCCGACCTTGACGTCGAAGGGGATCTTGTTGCCTTTGTCGTCAAGCTTGCCTGTTCCGAGGGCGACGACAACGGCTTCCAGCGGTTTCTCCTTGGCTGAATCCGGAATTACGATTCCGCCCTTGATCTGTTCCGCTTCCTGTTTCTGCTCAACGAGAACTCTGTCTCCGAGAGGCTGAATGTTGATCTTGCTCATTGCTGGATCTTCTCCTTTTTGTTAGTATGAAATTTATTAGGGTTTATAACTCAAATAAAACCATTTCCCCAATGTTCTGTTCCATCGGGGAAACGGTCCGGACTTACTTTTTTATTTATCGTCGTCCACGATCTCAGCGTCAACAACATCGCCGTCTTTGGCCTGCTGTTGCTGTCCGCCCTGCTGGGCGCCCGGATTCGCACCCTGCGCACCGCCCTGCTGCTGTTGCTGATAGACCGACTGACCGATCTGCATGAGCTGTTCTTCGAGCTTCTGCATGGTGTTCTTCATCGCTTCCGTATCGTTGGCTTCGATCTCTTTCTTGAGCTGGTCGATGTTCGACTGAATCGGCTGTTTCAGGTTTTCAGGAACCTTGTCTCCAAGCTCCTTCAACTGCTTTTCAGTCTGATAGACCATGGAGTCGGCGCGGTTCTTGACCTCGATCTTCTCCTTGGCTGCCTTATCCTCCGCCTCGTGAGCCTTGGCGTCATTGACCATTTTCTTGATCTCTTCTTCCGAGAGCCCGCTTCCGGCGGTGATCGTGATCTTCTGCTCTTTGCCCGTGCCCATGTCCTTGGCTGTGACATTGAGAATGCCGTTCACGTCGATATCGAATGTGACTTCGATCTGCGGAACGCCTCTCGGCGCGGGTGCGATGCCGTCAAGCCGGAATCTGCCGATGGACTTGTTGTCCGCCGCCATATTGCGCTCGCCCTGAAGAACGTGGATGTCCACGGACGGCTGATTGTCCGCCGCTGTGCTGAAGATCTCGCTCTTTCTGGTCGGGATCGTGGTATTGCGCTCGATGAGGCGTGTCGTTACGCCGCCGAGTGTTTCGATACCGAGAGAAAGCGGGGTGACATCCAGCAGAACCACGTCGTTGACCTGTCCGCCGAGAACACCGCCCTGGATCGCCGCGCCTGCCGCAACCACTTCGTCGGGATTGACACCCTTGTGCGGTTCGCGGTTGAAGATGCGTTTTGCGACTTCCTGAACTTTCGGCATTCTGGTCATGCCGCCGACAAGGATGACCTCGTTGATTTTATCCTTGCTCAAGCCGGAATCCTTGACGCAGGCTTCACACGGCGGAACTGAGCGTTCGATCAACGGATCGCAGAGTTTTTCGAGCTGGGCTCTGGTCAGAGTCATCTGAAGATGAAGCGGACCGCTCTGGTTCATCGTGATGAACGGCAGATTGATATCCGAGCTCATGCTGGAGGAAAGTTCGCATTTCGCCTTTTCTCCTGCCTCTTTCAGACGCTGGAGAGCCTGCGGATCGTTGCGGAGATCAACTCCGTTTTCTTTCTTGAACTCCTCCGCGAGCCAGTCCATGACGACTCGGTCGAAGTCATCGCCGCCGAGGTGGGTATCGCCGTTGGTGGCTTTCACCTCGAACACGCCGTCTCCGATTTCGAGAATGGAGATATCGAAAGTTCCGCCGCCGAGGTCGTAGACCGCGATGGTTTCGTCTTTCTTCTTGTCCAGACCGTATGCCAGAGATGCGGCGGTCGGCTCGTTGATGATGCGTTTGACATCAAGTCCGGCGATTCTTCCGGCGTCCTTGGTCGCCTGTCTCTGCGTATCGTTGAAGTATGCAGGAACCGTGATGACGGCTTCCGTGATCTTTTCGCCGAGATAGGCTTCCGCGTCGGTTTTCAGTTTCTGAAGAATCATGGCGGAGATTTCCGGCGGAGAATAGCTCTTGTCGCCGGCTTTGATGTAGGCGTCGCCGTTTTTGCCTTCGACCACTTCATACGGAACGCGGGAAAGCTCATCCTTCACTTCCGAATATTTTCTGCCCATGAATCTCTTGACGGAGAAAATGGTGTTTTTCGGATTCGTGACAGCCTGACGTTTTGCAGTCTGCCCGACGAGCCTTTCACCCGTTTTCGTAAAAGCTACAACGGACGGAGTGGTATTCGCGCCCTCCGCATTCGGAATGATCTTGAATGTGGTGCCGTCCATGACAGCCATACAACTGTTTGTCGTTCCTAAATCTATACCGAGGATTTTTCCCATGATAACATGTCCTTTCCTTTGTTTTATTTTATGTTAACGCCATTCTGTTAAGCAATCATGATGCCAACTTTTTCATCAAAGATGTAATCTATTGAAAATAAAGACCATAGAAAGATGAAAAATATTCATTCGTAACAAAGACGCTCTCCTTTTGGCGTCATTGACTCTGTCTCACTGTGTCATGATGACACAATTTTGTGTCACGGCAGGCGGAATGGCTCCCTGAAGACAGGGAAACGGCGGGAGCTGACGGGATGAACTACAGTGAGATCCCGTCAGTGAGGGGTAGTTTTCATTTTGCAGGCTCCCCGTTCATTTCGCGCGGGCGTATGCTGTTCACTTTGCATTTTGCGATCGAAACGGCATAGTCCAGATCGCCCCATTTGAGAATATCCGGAATGCAGAGCGCCATGGTGAAATAATCCGGTGCGACACACTCGATGCCGGAGTATTCCCTGCGTTTGATCTGCCCGCTTTTCCGGTTAAGTGAGACAGGAGAATCAATCATTGTCACACTGTCGATCTTCTCCTTCGCCAGAAGCGCCGCGAAAAGCGCGGCTGTCCCGCTGTCACGGATTCCCGTCAGCCGCAGAGCGGCGCCGGACGACTTTTTCACGGCGAATTCGACGGCACGCAGATAATCCATCGTCCATTCCCCCATCAGGCGGCGTCCGAGCCACAGCAGGGCGCGGCTGAGCTGATGCTGTTCGATCCAGATATTCTGTATCTCCTGAATATAACCGCATTCCCCGCATCCCCACGGATCGAAAACCAGAATCGAATCATCGGATTTTTCCGCCTCCCGGATGATTCCCGTTTCCTCCAGTTCGCTTTTCCCCTTCGGCGCGGCAAGAATCCGGCAGGCTTTTCCTGTCCCTTTTCTGAACAGAAACGGCAGAAGCCTGCCCCGTGTGGTTTCGACCGTATATTTTTCCCAGCCGTTTTCCTCGGAAAGATAAACTGCGTCACGGATCGCTTCCTTTTCGACGCACAGAATCTCCGCAAGTCCGGAAAGAGTTCCTTTTGCGCTCTTCTTGAGTTCTGCGCCGCGTCTTGCGAGATATTCGGGAATGGAACAGACTTCCGCGCTCCGCCTGCCTTTCCTGAAAAACATGACTTTTTCGCGCGGAATGACTTCCGCCGCCGGAGGAACAACACGGAGCCCGTGTCCTTTTCCTTTCAGGTAAAGATCAAAGAAGCCGATCACCGCCCCCTGAAGTTCCGGCGGGTAGGCATGGGGGGCATTGAATGCAAGCGCCGATATCTTTTCGGGAACGCCGAGCGCCGTGTAAACCTTCTGCGCCTCGGTATAGGAGCGCGCCGCCTCGGACACATGGAATGTATGGTTGATGTCATGGAGCGCATTGCAGATCATGAGCGCATTCGGAGCCGCGAGCGCAAGCAGACTGGATTCCTCGCAGATCATGAGTCCGTCCGGAATGAGTTCGCAGATGCAGTTCGTGCCGCCGACATAGGATTGATAGGAGCCGACGCTCACCACGGGAACCGCCGCCTTGACCCGTTCATCGAACGCCGCCAGATACATGGTCTGGTTGCCGCCGCCGGAACTCCCCGTCGCGCCGATGCGCTCCCCGTCCACAAACGGCAGGGAGCAGAGCAGATCGACGGCGCGCATATTGTCGATCACCTGAATTCCGAGAAGCGGTTCCCCGATGTTGAGAAGATTGCCCCCGACCATCCCACCGTGATATTCAAATTCACCGTGAACCGCCGCACGCTCCCCGGAACCGAATGCATCGACGAAAAGCACGGCATAGCCGGATTTTGCAAGCCGGATTGCGATGCCCTGGCTCTTTTCCGCGAGTCTGCCGTCGGAGAGATGCCCGTGCATCCCGACGATTCCGGGAAAAGGCCCCTTTCCGTCAGGGACATAAAGCGAAGCCGTCACATAAAAATCTTTCCGGCTCTGATAGCAGACCTCTTTGAGGGTATAACCATCAAAGCGGAGCGGGCTGCTCCAGCGGCAGTCGAGTTCAAGCCTGTGATCGACCTGAATATTCAGCTTCCTTTTCAGAGCGTCAAGCAGTCTGCGGCGTTTCTTTTTCCACTCCTCTGCGGACTGCGGCAACTGAAAGCGCCGGAAACGCTTCGCGGCTTCGAGTTTGAGTTCATTGATGATTTCTCTGTTGAACGGTTCCGTCCAGACATTCGGCAGCATTTTCCTTTTCTCCTGATTTTATTGTTTGGGAGCGCCGCAGCTCTCCCGTATGACAAGTCCGGGTTCAATGAGAAGACGCTGAAGCGGCATGGCGGGATTTGCCTTTCGCTCCAGAAGCATGTTCACCATTTTCGCGGCAAGTTCCGCAGGGTCGGCATAGCTCACACTTGTCAGCGACGGCACCGATTCTTTCGCCAGGGCAATATTTTCATTGCCTATGACACTGAAATCTCCGGGCACGGAATACCCGAGTTCATGGATACGGCGCATGACGGCGAGTGCCATTTGATCGTTATGTGCCAGAATTGCCGTGGGCAGATTCCCGCCGGATTGTTTGAGAAGCCGGTCGAAAAGTTCTCCGCCCTCTCTGAACACGCCGGAAAACAGAACCTGCCAGCGTTCCGGACATCTCATGCGATACTCTTTCAAAGCCTCGAAAAAGTAAGTGTAGCGGATATCTCCGCGAAGCCCCATGACGGCGATTTTCGTGTGTCCCAATGACTGAAGATAAGCAAGAACATGACGGATCATATGTTTCATGTCCAGTTGCAGAAGGTCGAAGCGGTCGTCATAATAATAGTAACCGACTACCGGAAGCCCCGGATTTTCCGGCAGGCTGTTGGGATCAATGGTAATCAGCCCCGCCAGTTTCAGCGAAAGCAGCGGGATGATTTTCGCCTGCTGATCGCCATAATTTTCATGAAACGCAAAGAACGGGAGATATCCGTGGGCAGTGATCTCGTGATGAAGTGCCGCCGCGAGTTCCGCATTGCGGAGATTGCGCGGCGTCGGCAGTGATACGCCGATCATTTTCGAGGCGCCGGTACGCAAAGTCGCCGCCGCCTGATTCGGATGAAATCCTGCCTGTCTCGCAACTTCGCGGATTCTTGCCGCAAGTTCCGGCTTCATGCGTCCTCCGTCTTTATAATTCAATGCACGTGAAATCGTCGATTGAGACAATCCAAGCCGTTTTGCAAGCTCTGTCATTGTAACGGACATAGCGTTTCCTCCTTTCAGGCATACGTATGCCTTTAAAGTAATGCAGAATCTCTGATTGTCAAATGAAATATGTCGCGGAAACAAAAAATTCTGATGTACAGCAACAGTCATCTTTTCAGAACGTCAAACTTGGTTGCCGGGGTGCAGAGGATTCTCACCTGCCGCCGGAGCTCTCGAACTTGATAATTCAAGTTCTCGCCATTGAGCGGATTAGACCGCTCAGGCGGGGGATTTCGTGCTACGCACGACCAGCTTATTCAGCTGGACCGAAGCAGATGCAGAGCACCTGCACCATATTATTCTTATAAAAACGGCAAACTGGTTTGCCGAGGTGCAGGTGACTCTCACCTGCCGCGGAGTATGAGGGCGCGCAGCCCTCATGGTCTTTTTCCCCCGTCGGCGGTTCCAAACGCTAACGGACGAGAAGCGAAGCTTCGAGAGCCGACGGGCACAGCGCATCACCGCTGGGGATTTCGCCGGAGCTCTCGAACTTGATGCATCAAGTTCTCGTCACTGAGCGGATTGGACCGCTCCGGCGGGGGGATTTCGTGCTATGCACGACCAACTTACGCAGTTGGATCGCGGCAGATGCATAGCACCTGCACCATGATCTTAAAAAACGGCAAACTTCCTTTGCCGGGGTGCAGGTGACTCTCACCTGTCGTCGGATTTCATTACAGTTTCATCAGTTCGTCGAATGTCCGGCAGAGTTTCGCAATGGAGACATGGTATGCTCCGGCACTTGTTTCGTTCTGCATGCTTACAATACGCGGACAATTCTTCAGGGCGGGGATCAGCGTCTTCCAGTCGATCGTTCCGGTACCTGGCAGATTATGCGCGTCGCCATAACCGTCATTGTCGTGCAGATGGCAGGTCACGATATGCGGCGCAAGTTTACCGAACGCATCCGCTTCCTCCACCACACCGTTTTTCCAGCAGACATTCATGTAAGAAGCGTATTTTGCGGGATCTTTGCCCGGAGTCTTCGCCATGATGTTCGCATGTCCCGTATCAAAACAGCAGCCGAGGACCGGCGTATTGAAATAGTTCAGGAAATACAATACCTCATCCGGTGTATTTGACGGCTCGAAGCTGTTTTCAATCGCAATGATGATCCCTAGTTTTTCCGCAGCCGGAATCAGTTTTTCCAGAGACTCAACTGCCAGACGGCGCATTTCTTCAAGAGTCGTGTCCTTATAATAACAGTCGAATGCCCCGATATGCATCACATACGTGCGACAGCCGAGATCTGCGGCATATTCCATGCAAAGTTTGTGCTCCTCAATCATCGCACGGCGACGCGGGCGGTCCGTAATATTCAGATCATAGGCGATGCTCCAGAGCCCGTGACACTCGAAAATCTTCATGCCGCTTTCGCGAAGCCAGCCAAGCAGCGTCGTATAAAACCCCGGTTCCTTCACCAGACGCTTTCCCCATTCATCCGTCAGGACAACGCTCTCCGCACCATTGTCCGCAAACTCGCACAGAATGTTGGTGACGAAATCGTCATTGATCTTTTTCCACGGGAAAAAGTGCGACAAGGGAATCTCTTTCATAAACTCTCTCCTCCGTTGTTTTCAGAAATCTGTTGCTCTATCGGTAAAATGATATCGAATGCGGCACCCCGTCCGGGCAGATTGCAGCATTGAAGCCACCCGTTGTGGGCAAGAATCGTCCCGTATGCCATGGCAAGCCCCATGCCGGTCCCCTTGCCTACGGGTTTCGTGGTAAAGAACGGCTCGAATACACGGGCTTTGACGGCAGGGTCAATTCCGGTACCGGTATCCTCCACCCGGATTGCACACAGTTTCCGGCGGGAATCCAGCTTCACCTCCGGCGGAGGATCGAGCTCAATTCCCATCGCATGCGGTTCACCGATGCGGATCGTAAGAATCTGTTCCTCGGAATCGGGGTTCGACTGCATTGCGTCTTTGGCGTTGATCATCAGGTTGAGAAGCGTCTGCTGAAGCTGAATCGCATCGCCGCGGACAATATACTTCCTCCCGTCGTCAATGATGCGGAACGTGATGCCGGACTGGGTCCCCGGAAGAAAGAGTTCCGCACATTTATCCACCAGCATACGGATATCCACATCCACGTTCTGATAGTTGCCCTTTCTCGCAAAACTGAGCATCTGGGAGGTCAGCGTCCCGGCAAGCTCGGTGATATGGTCGATCTTGTCCAGATTGCGCCGGATATCTTCGTCCTGCACTTCATGCATGTATTTGATGATATCGAGATGCCCCTGAATCGCATGGATGTAATTGTTGAAGTCATGAGCGATTCCTCCGGCGAGACGCCCGATCGCCTCCAGCCGCTGACGGTGCGACAACTGGGAGTGCCACTCCTCCCGCTCGCGTTCCAGCTTCCGCCGTTCGGTCACATCACGCCCGAATGTGATCAGCAGAGGAGCATTTTCGAACGGGATCATCGTAATGGAAAGATCAATCTCCGTCCCCTTCTCCGGCACAATGATGGAACAGGAGACGGAAGAACTCTCCGAGGCTTTCGGATAGCCGGAATCCGTGCGATGCTCCAGAAGATGCAGCCAGACCTCCGGATTCAGTCCGGCGACCTCCTCGAACGAGTGGTTGATCACCTCGGAAAAAGTATCCGCCCCAAGCATCTTCAGCGCGGCGCGGTTCGCATCCAATACCCAGCCGGTCTCATTCATGACAATAATCATGTCGCTGGCATTCTGGACCAGCATCCTGTAACGCTCCTGTGACTCGCGGAGATTCTGCTCCAGCTTGAGAGCGCGTCCGTAGCCGCCGAAAAAAGCCAGAATAATATCGAGAGTGCGCCGTGACTCTCCGGGATTTTCATGGCTGATCCGGGAGAGATAAATCGTCGTCGGAATACTCAGAATCACCACAAAGATCGCGCGCGCAAAGTAGGAAGCCGTGATATGGCTCCACCACTCCGGCGTCCCCCAGTAGGCGATCGTGACAAAAACGATATGATCGATCAACTGGATCAGCAGCAGTGAGCCGGTTACAGTCACATACAGACGGCACCGCAGATTCGTCAGCCGCTGGAAGAAAATCGGCAGGAGAAAGAGGTCGAAAGTCAACGAAATCACGGTGGCTGCCATGAGCCGCAGGCTTGCTGACAGCAGGAACCCCAGAGATTCCGCCGCAACTCCCTGCCCGATCGTATATCCGGGCCAGGTCGTCTGCACCTGCGTGATCGAGGCGAGATAAACGTAGAAGCCGAGCGCCGCCATCACGCCGATGATCAGCCGCTGGGCGGAAAGCGTGCCGTCCGTCACATAAACCACGACAAGGATCGCAAGAAACGGCAGGGAAAGCACCGACGAAGAAAGCGGGAAATCCAGACTCTGATACCCGATCAGCATCCGCAGTCCGGTCGCACCGGCGAACTGGGTGAAGATCAGGAGAACTCCGGCGGCGATGTAGAACGGAGTCGCGCCGAGCACTTTGCGCAAGCCGTGAAGAATCAGCAGTCCCACGAGAATGAAAGTCATCTCAAGAATGGTGAGACAGCATCCGTAAAAGATTTCCACCGTATCCGTTTCCTTTTTTATTCCTGAAGGAATTTTCTCAACAGCGCCGCCCTGACGACATCCCGGTTCTCCTGATTCAGCTCATGCCCTTCGTATTTCTGAAGATGCGCCGCCTGCACCAGAAGGAAAAGCTCGTTGACCGTATGAATATTCACAGACTGAAACATATTCAGATCCACCCCGAGCCGCAGGGCGGAAAGGCAATTCAGGGATTCGTCTCCGGTGATGATATAGGAATGCTTCAGCAAGCCGTAAGCGCGTCCGATATGGTTCATCAGGTAGCACTGGCGGTTCGCAAGAAGCAGGGCGCGCGCTTTCTTCTCATGGGCGATGATCTGCGAAATCACGGTGGAAAGCCGCCGGATGATCTGATCTTCGCTCTCTCCGAGTGTACTCTGGTTGGAGATCTGGTAAAGATTGCCGAGAGTCTGGCTGCCCTCCCCGTAAAAGCCACGCACCGCGAGCCCCAGCTTGTTGACTCCCTGCACGACAGCCTGAATCTGATTCGTCAATACAAGCCCCGGCAGGTGGAGCATGACCGACGCACGCATTCCGGTGCCGAGATTCGTCGGGCAGGAGGTCAGATAACCGAATGTTTTATCGAAAGCAAACGGAAGCTGCACTGAAAGTTCGTCGTCAAGACGGTTGATCTGCTGCCAGATCTCATTCAACTGAAATCCGGGGGCAAGCACCTGAAGCCGCAGGTGATCCTCCTCGTTGATCATGACGAATGCTCCCTGTTCCCGGTTCGTCACCAGCCCGGAACCGTGGCGCGGATTCAGAAATTCACGGCTGATCAGGTGCCGTTCCAAAAGAAAACGGCGATCCAGTTCAGAAAGTTCATCCACCCTGAACACGCTGGTATTGGAGTCTTTCATCGAATCCACCTTTCCGAGAGCGCTGAACACGGAATCGCGGATTCCGCCAAGGGTGGCGTCGTCGGAACGGATCGGGAAAGGCTCCCCGGATAAATTTCGTGCAAGGCGAATCCGGCTGCTGATCGCAATGTCATCTTCCGGTCCGTTGTCCATCAGCCAGCAGACAGGCTGCCGGAACAGGCTGTCAATCTGTTCATCCGGCATGGCTGTCCTCCCCGTCAAGCTCTTTTTTCAACTCTATGATCCTGTCACGGAGGACCGCGGCTTCTTCATACTCCTCATTCCTGATCCGCATCTCCAGCTCCTGCTGGCAGTCGGCGATCTTCTTGCGGAGAGCTACTTTCTCAATCACATCCTCGGTCTTATGGTTCGTTTCATGATTTTGCGGAACCTTTCCGAGATGAGTGCATCCACGGTGCATGTTTCCCAGCACGCCGGCAAGCGCTTCCGAAAAAACAAGATAACAGTCGGGACACCCCAGGCGTCCGGTCTTGCGGAAACGTTCCGTATCCCAGCCGCAGGTTCCGCATTTCACGGCGGCGGCAGGCGCGGCGTCTTCGGGAGCGTCCGCACTCTCCGCAGCTTTCTCATTCGTGAAATTATAAAGCATCTCGGCAAGGTTGAAACTCTGGAGAATCGGCTCTGTTTCCGCTTTTTTCGAGGCGCATTCGCCGCAAAGGTGAAACACCTTCTTCTCGCCGTTGATGATTTCCTGCACATGAATCGTGGCAGGATTCTTATTGCAGATCTGGCACAGCATGGAAACAGCTCCTTGTCAAAATTCAGAATGAAACGTTCACATCTCCACTGAGCGTGTGCGGCGGCGGGACAATAAAACAGCCGGAGGTGTTGTTCCAGTCACGGTCCCAACTGTTCAGCATCAGAGGATCGGTCGGGGGTCCCCACGGATTGACATCGACAATCAGAATTTTACCGCTGGCGGTAAAGTAGATGTCCATCGCGCAGTCGCGCATTTCCAGAATCGGAGCAATTTCATTCACGAATTTTTCAGCCTTGGACCAGTAGGCATCTTTCAGCTTCACCAGACGCCGGAAGTGGCGGATGAGCCAGTATTGGCTCATTGCCAGCAGTTTGCCTTCGCGGATGAAAAGCCGGTATTCACGGGTCACATCCATGCGGCGGAACGGGCGGACACAGATGCAGGAAACGGTTCCGGCGGCAGCGGCATTGCGCACTTTCGAACTCTCGGCAAGAACCGCCCATGCACTTTCCGCGGAACTTACCGCGCCGCGCTTCTTGAGAAAACGCTCCGTATCGGTGGGAGCGGCGGAATCCACGGAGACGAAACGCGAACCGCTGAAAGTTCTCAACGCAAGCTTCAATCTCGGAATCAGGGCGGCGACCACGGCTCCGGAAGTCTCGCCTGCGGCAAGAGCGGCGATTTCGGCATCTTTCAGGGTCAGGAACACAGCAGGAAAACTGTTCGAGGACAGCTTCGGATACCAATCCTGCATTCTGAAAAAGTCGTAGTTCTTTACAATGAATCCCATGCTTCACCTTCTTTCGTTAAAATATGTCTTCATCATCCTTTTTCGGCGGATTCAACTGCTTCTGAACACGGCTGAACACCACCAGATGATAAATGAAAAATGCGATGAAAAATACCGTCTGGAAACTCAGGAACGGAACTCCGATTCCGGAAAGCAGCGCGGCGATGATCAGCGGAGGAACCGCAGCATACAGAGTAATGACCAGAACCGTCCGGAAACTCATCCGGCGCTCCTGTGCGTTGGATGACCAGAAATACTGCGCCAGCGCAAAGAAGAAAACCGTAAAAACTCCCAGCATGGACATCCCGAAAAAAGCCATGCAGAATATCACGAAAGCCACACCGGAAATCATCTGCCCGGCAACAACAGACGGGTTGTCAACGGAATAACCGTCCGGCCAGAGAGACAGGTTTCCGATTTTCTCCCCTTTTTTCAAACTGAAACCGTCCGACAGATACGCGCCGAGCTCGGCTTTCGATTCCATGAGCCGCATCATCGGAATTTTCTTTGCCAGATCGCCGTCCGGCACCGAACTCATCACCATATATTGCTCATGTGCTGCATCCGGCATACTGCGGAACCACGTGATGATTGCGCGGTCCAGCAGGACAATCCCGCAATCGGAATCCCACTTTTTTACCGCATCCGGCTGAAACGTGCCGCTGGGAAAATAATCAAGCCGCATCATCGGATTCAAAATGTAGCTCTGTGCATGATCGGGATTCTTCAGGAGACGAATTCCCGCATCCTTTGAAATCTTCACTCCGCCGACCTGTTCGAAAAGGACATTGCAAACACGTTTGATCTCCCTGCCGATGAAATAAGAGTTCACTGCGGCAAGAGAGAAAGAAAGCAGAAAGATCAGCAGGACAAAATGAAAAAACGCGCGCCAGAGGGAACGGTTCATCAATTGCAGAAATACCGTCGTTCCGGAGCAGACCTGAAACACTGTCCTGAAAAAATTCATAGGCTAGGAAACCAGTCGGTTGATTGTATAATCTTTATTGCCGGACTTTCTGATGATCTTTTCCAGCTCCGGCAGCATCTCCTCGAAATCCGGCGATTTCACTCTCTGGACATACACCACGCCGTCCAGATGGTCAAGCTCATGCTGAATCGCACGGGCAAGAAGCCCGCCGCAGTCCAACTGAATCATCGGTCCGTCCAGAATCTGCGCCTTCAGCACGACCGAAACCGGACGCTCCACCGGAGCATAAACTTTCGGAACGCTCAGGCACCCCTCTTCACGGGTCTCCAGCGTTTTGGAAAAAGAAACGATCTCCGGATTGATGAGCACAACCGGCATCTTCGGGCAAAGTTCCATTTCACCCGGAGAAAGCGGCATGACAACATTGCCCGCCTTGTCCGTCGGCGGATCGACATGCAGAGCAACCATGCGCAGAGTCACACCGACCTGCGTTGCGGCAAGCCCGATTCCATCTTTTGCATACATCGTCTCAATCAGCTTTTTCCCGAACTCGCGGATTTCATCGTCAATTTTCTGAACCGGTTTCGCCTTCACATGCAGAACCCTGTCCCCGAGCGTCCTGACGGACATCACTTTCTTTTTGCCTATATTAAGCATCATTTCACCTCAAATTACTGTGCAGCCGGAAGCGCAAGCGTCTTTCTGATCCGGACCGCGCACGCCGCCGTCCCGATCACCGCCGCGGTTTCATACATACTGCCGCCGACCGTCACGCCGGTCACAGCGACACGCAACGGCTGATTGAGCTTGCACGCGCCCATGCCGTTCTCCTCCTCCACTTTGCGCAAAGCCGTCTCGACTTCGGCGTCCGTCATGGAGGGGCTCTTTTCAAAAAGATCGGCAAGCATGGCAAGCGCCTTGCGCGTCGTCTCGTCCGAAAGCAGTTTACGGAATCCTTTCGGATCGTATTCCAGTTCATCCGTAAAGAAATATCTCCACGAATTCACATCCTGATACGTTTTCGTGCGCGACTGCATCAGAGCCGCCACCTTGCGGAAAAGTTCACGATCCGCATCGGCACGCCAATCCCAGCGGGCGGCAAAATCCCAAACCTCGGACTCGAATCTCTCAAAAGGCATCTCGGCAATATACATGCCATTCATATTCGCCAGTTTCACAAGGTCGAACTGCGCAGGAGAACGCTGGGCGCGGTCAATCGAAAAAGCCTCGATCAGCTCCTGCTTCGTCATTTTCTCGCGGTTGTCGCCGGGAGACCATCCCAGAAGCGAAAGGTAATTGAACAACGCCTCCGGCAGGAAACCTTTCTCGCGGAAATCACCGACGAAAGCATCCCCGTCCCGCTTGCTGTAAGGTTTTCCGGCGGCGTTGACCAGCATCGGCAGATGCGCATAGGACGGCGGCGTGAAACCGAGTGCCTGAAACAGGAAAAGATGACGGTAGGTGTTCTCCACATGGTCGTCGCCGCGCACAATATGCGTCACCCGCTGTGTCACGTCGTCGCAGACATTCGCAAGGTGGAATACAGGGCTTCCGTCGCTGCGGATGATGATCAGATCCTTGATTCCGTCCAGCGGCTTCGCCAGTTCGCCTTTCACAAGGTCATTGTAAAAAGCTTCGCGGCGCGTAAACTCGAAAGCGGCGGCGCCTTCGATCACTTTCGGCTCGACAAGCCCTTCGATCTCTCTGATATTGGAGGAGTCCAGCGTGAAAATCACATTTCCGGCGGAATCGAAAACATTCAGATCCTTGAATCCGGCAAGGCCGCCGGCATTCTCAACGGTTTTGCCCTTGTGGTTGACTGTCGACCAGATCAGTCCGGCGCGTGAAACGGAGAAAACGGAACCGGGCGCAAGCTCGGTCCTGATGCGTCCGCACTGACGGACAAACGGATAAGAGTCGCACTCATACGGCAGACGGAACAGAACCGGAGTTCCGTTCTGTCCGGGGTTCAGCTCGTAGGCGTAACCTTTGGCAATCAACTCGCGCGCCGCCTCCTTGTGATGCCCGCTCTGCGAGGTCTGATACATCACTTCCCCGTCGTAGTCCAGACCGAGCCACTTCATGCATTCAAAAAGCGCATCGATCGCCTGTTTCGTGGAACGTTCGAGGTCCGTATCCTCAATGCGGAGAAGAAACTCCCCTCCGCAGTGCCGGGTGTAAAGCCAGTTGAAAATGGCGGTTCTGATGTTGCCGATGTGTACCTGCCCCGTAGGGGAAGGTGCGAATCTGGCTCTGAAATCCATGATGCTGCTCCTTGAAATAAAGTATGCGCAAAAGTTGTCTGGACCTTTGCGCCGCTGAAAAATAATACAACTATAGTTTGACAATCAGGCTCCGCAGGAGTTCCCCTCCGGAGCCGTCTGCACGGTAAAAACAATCAATATTCACCCGTTGCCGCGGTAAGCTGAGCTTTGGCGTTATGCATGTTGATGACATAGGTCGCCAGAGAAGTCTCGGCATTGACGAGGTCACGCTGAGCTTCATTCAAACGGGTCAGCTCGGTATTGCCGGCGCGGTATTCCTCCTCCACAAGGTCACGGATCTTCCGGTAAAGTTCCAGACTTTTCTGTGAAATCTTGACCTGCTTCAGGCATGTCAGATAATTATCATATGCGGTTCTGACTTCGGCAACCACGGTAATCCAGGTATTTGCCAGAGAGTAGTCACTCTGCAGCATTGCCGCCTGATAATTTCTCATCGTGAAAAACGTCTTGCCGCCGCTGAACAGTTCCCAGGAAACATTGCCGCCGTAATTGAAGTTGAAAGACTCATACTTCTGAGTACGGCTCCCCGTGGTATTGCGCAGTTCAGACCCGTCGTAAGCTTTGGTGCGTGTCTGCCCCACGGTATAACCGACACTGGCATTGAAAGAAACCGTCGGGCCGAACGAACAGATCGATCCCCAGTAATTGTATTTGGCGACTTCCAGAGCCTCGCGGTAGGCTTTGAGGTCGGGACGGTTCGCCAGCGCGGTATCAAGGTAAACGGCAAGAGTGGAAAGCACTTCTCCGTCGGGAGACGGCACTCCGGGGAACTGGATTTCTTCAGGAATCGTTCCTTCGGTCAACCCCATCAGTTGCGCCAGAGCGTATTTGGAGGCGGCAAGCTGATACTGTGCCGCATACAAATCAGACTCTGCGGAGTTGTAATACGCTTTGAAGTTGAGCACGTCGCTCAGGGGAACCGCGCCGACTTCGAATTTCAATTCATTTTCTTTCAACTGCGAGTTCTGGAACTTCATGTTTTCCTGAGCGATCTTTATCTGGGCTTTCGCAAGCAGGATGTCATTGTAAGTATAGGCGACAGTCCTGATGAGGATACGTCTCGCATCCAGTTCCAGCGCTTCGCTCTGTTTCCAGTTGTGCCGCGCGGCAAGGAGGTTCATTTCTCTCACGAAAGAGTCGAACAGCAGCCAGTTCGCGCTGGCGCTCGGCGTATTTTCAAAGGTTCTGGAACCGTTCTGCGTGATGCCGTACACATTGTTCGGTTCATTGAAGCTCTGCTGAATCGAATAACCGGCGGTAATGGTGGGCATGTAAGGAGCAAATGCCGCATAATATGCCGCGCGCGCTCCGACAACCGCGAAATACTTCGTTTTGAAGTCGGGGTTGTTCTGGACGGCAAGGTTCTGAGCGTCTTCCAGCGTCAGAAGCTTCTGTGTAATATCCAGCTTCTGGTGTTCCGCGCCGGGAATACTTGTGAAAGCGCTTCTGGAGACCGCCACCGGCGGTTTCGGGTAAGAGGTGCACCCTGCGAGGATAACGAGCCCCGACAGAGCAAATGCTGCTGCAATCCGTTTCTTGTCCATTTCGTAAAAATCCTTTAGCCTGTTTATAAAAAGCCCTACGACCTGCTGTTTTGCTACCCATCTACTTATAAAGAGGGTATTATACACTTATTTTTGCGCTAATTCAAACCTGATAACCCTCTGAAATGCTTTTTTTATTAAATTATTTTACTCCTGAAATAAAATTCTCATCCATTTTTCTTCTGAAAACGTAAAAAATCCGGGGAACAATCCAATACGCTGTTCCCCGGATCAGGCAGGACATAGTTTTCAGGCATCAAAGCTCAACACACGTTTCCGGCAATGCACAAGAATAACCGGCGCAGGAAGAACAGTGCAAAAACCGATTCTATTTTGCGGATGCGTCAACAGGGCGAATCTTTACTGGTTTCCAGATTCCGTGGGCACCTTTGGAGGCGTGTGTCTTTACGATCAGCAGATTTTTCCCGCCTGTATTGATATTTTCCGTTCCGGCGCGGACAATAAACGGTTCGTTCCAAAGGATACCGACATCAACGCCCTCGGATTTCACCGTGTGTTCGCCGATCAGTTTCCCATTCAGGTAAACCCATGCCTGTTCATCAACTCCCTCAAAAAGAATATCCATGGACCGCGCCGCCCAGTCCTTCGGAACGGTAAAAACCGTCGCATACCAGCCAGTTCCGAGATAAGGGCCGACCGGTGTCCTTTCCAGCCGAGCCGGAACATCAACTTTTGTCCAGCGTTCCGAAGAAAAATTCCGCAGCAGCATCTCTTTTGCCGGAAGCCCGGCATTCCTGACATCTTTCCTGAAAAACCAGTCCGAATGGAAGTCAAGCCAGCCGGTTCCGGCATTCAGTTTCGGACGCTCTTTCTTTTCCTCCGGATTTTTCCTGATATAATCCAGGCGGAACTCAACCAGAGACAGTTTGCCGTCCTGATCTTCCGTTCTTCGCGTTACACTGAAGCGCAGGTAAAAAAGATTCCGTCCGGCAACCAGGGAAGACAAATCGACTTTTCTCTTTTCCAGATCAGATGCAACCAGCTGATATTCTTTCCCGTCATATGATATTTCCAAACGATTGGAGATATCCTTCGCCCGGGCGAAAATCGACAAATCCGCACTGACGAAACTGTTGTCCTTCCCTGCATTATACAAATAAACGACATATCCTTCCGCAGCCTTTCCCGGCAGAGTCAATCCCCATTTGCCGGGCCGGAGCCCCTTGATCTCTTTCACGGCACTGTATTTGAATTCTCCAATCCTCAAGCGAGGATCAGAAAAATACCTGAACCTGCCCTGCATGAAATCCTCCAGTCCCTGATAACCGCCTTTCTCGGCGAACAGTGCGGCGGGATAATCCGCGATGAACTCCTTTTCATGGGCACGCCGGAAATCAATCAGTTCCTTGAGTTTTTCACGGGCAGCTGAAAACTGATTCTTTTGGAAAAGACGGCTGAATTCCACACAGATCCTGGCATGTTTCAAACCGTTCCGCAGGAAACGCACCCGTTCAGCAAACTCAGCTTTTTTCGACTTCTTCGCCTCCTCAAGAGCTTTTTCCAGAATTTTTCCAGGTTCATCAAAAACTTCAAGGGGGTAATAATCCGCCGCCTGCTGCGCATTGCCGTATTCCACGCCTCCGTGAGGAAGCTTTTCAGTAAAGGCGATCCAATAATCGAAATATCTCCGGACCTGTCCGGCAGCGGGTCCGAACGCGGAATAATATTCATCCAGGACGGAATCCAGATCAAGCGACGGGTCCGTGCCGAGCCGCATATGCATATAGAGCATCGGCCCTTTGGTTGCCCAGTACCCGAGCAGACTGTCATAATCGAAACCGACCATACCGTTCCGTCCTGCGAACCGGAGCATTTCCCCGCTTTGTTTCAGCTCCAGCGCAGGAATGGTGTAGCCGGACAACAGGTAATTCGGGCGGTAATGCATCTGAATTCCTGTTTTCCTCCAGCCGCTCCAGATATCCATGATCTCCTTCGCGCTGCTCTCCTTCATAGGGTAATAACATTCCACGCCGGAACCCCACGGGACAAATTTTCCGTACATCCAGGAAAGATCGGGATTGCCGGTCGGAGGCATGATATAGTCCATATACATCAGAATGCTGATCTTGACGCGGGGATTGCGTTTCCTTGCCAGTTCCCGCACATTCCGGGCATAACGCAGATAACGGTTTGCAGTCGAATACCCTTTGAACCCGGACGGCTGCGGCTGGTCCCATGACATACATTCATGGCATCGGCAGAACCCGCGGGTGTCGGCTTCGCCGAGCCCGATCCATTCGCCGCCGTCCCAGAGTTTTCCGACAATGAATTCCGCCAACCCCGGATTGGATACGCACAACCTTGCGGAATGACCTCCGGCAAAAGGCTTTCTCGTTCCGTCATCCCCCATTGCAAACCATTCCGGATGAGCTTTCCCGTATTTCCCCCACCAGTGGTCAAGATGACTGGCAGGGGCGGGCAGCGGAGCGCTGTCACCCTCCTGATAAACCAGTAGATATTTTCTCAATTCACGGCAATAATCGGCAAGTCCCTCCTTACTGAAAGAAAGCTTGTCCGTCTCTTTCGCCGCCTGTCCCCGGAAGAACGGAGTCAGCACCTGCCAGATTCTGTATTTACGGTATTGAAACGCCGGAGCCCCCGTGATATTCAAATCGCCGTCAACCGCAAGAACCTTTTTTTCCGGGACATAGGTTCCGAGTTCGCCCGGCCAGAGCCAGCGGATACCGGAAAATGTACTGAGAAAGCGGTAAACACCGTAAAGCGTCCCGCGCCGGGCGTCCCGGACAATGCCGTTCTCCGTCCAGATCAGACGTCCGTTTTCCTGTTTCGAGCGTTTGGCATCCGGCTCATACAGCAACGGCTTTCCGTTCTCGCCGCCGACAATGAACAAACCGCCGTCAACCGCCTTGATCGCATAAGACTCTCCGGAGAATGTCTTCTGCCCCAATCCGGCACGTTCGGCAGCTTTTGTCGCACCGATGTAAATTCTTATCTGTTTTCCAGCCGGAAGGTCCGACTCACGGACAAGCGGCAGTTCCGCGCCCGTGGATTTTTTCAGATACGAAGCCAGTTCCCGCGCGGCATATTCCGCAACGGGAGCAGGCATGTCCGCAGTCACAATGACCGCCTGCGGCTCCCGGTTCTCCACAAGGATCAGTTTCTCTTTCGCGCAAACAATCCCGCCTGCGGCAAGGATCGACAACAGCAATATATTTCTCATCATATTCAAATTCTCCAGATGATTTGTTGATTATTTACCATGTGCCAGCCCAGCAATTACCGCCCCAGCCAAGCGTGCCGTGAGGATTTGCAGGATAGGTGCCGTAAGTCGGAATCAGAACCTTGACCAACACTCCATGACCGTCCAGATAAGCGATATTCAAAGCCCTGTCATGCCGCGGATGCGGCAGTTTCGCTGTCGACGGCAGCTCTCTGACCTCGCTCGCCCCTCTCCCTGTTATATTGGCAGGATCGCTGATGGAATCCATCAGAAGATAAGTTTGCGTCGGACGCTTGACCTTTGATATTTTCAGCGCATTCGTGACAGGAGCAATCCTTCTGTTAATGCCGATCCCGACATAGGCATAAGCCGTTTTCCACTTCTCCAGCTGCTTCTGATTGCCGCCCCCCAAATTACCCAGAGTCGGGCAGACCATCATCGTCGGTGATTTTACAAAACCGTTCTCAAGCAGTGTGTTGACCCACGTTTTCAGCCCTGTGTTGTCCTCTGTATAAGGCGGCAGATGATCGGAATAATCGCCGGTGTACATAAGAAGCACGGAAGCGGTCTGCTTATGATTGTTCAGGCAGGAGATTGTCTGCGCCTTTCTCCTTGCCATCCCTAAAGCAGGTAAAAGCATGGCTGCAAGAATCGCGATGATCGCAATCACGACAAGAAGCTCTATCAAGGTAAATTCCTTCCGATACGCCGGAAACTTTTTCTTTTGTTTCGACATGGCAAAATCTCCTGTTTTTATGATTTTAATGTTTTCTGTAAAACGTTCAAATTATATTCAAAAATCAGTTTTTTTTACT